>Ga0247733_1000009_pt1 | contig 359397 bp, 408 predicted proteins | sample UWRJL043104R2_FD_180932 | JGI IMG/M metagenome (GOLD analysis project Ga0247733, IMG submission 180932) | Plant litter microbial communities from Arlington Agricultural Research Station in Wisconsin, United States - UWRJ-L043-104R-2 | ecosystem: Environmental > Terrestrial > Plant litter >... | reverse complement strand
CCGCGACTACGGCCTCCCCTCCACCGCTGTCCGCCATGCCAGCGCTCCTGGTCGATACTAGCACCCGCTCTACGTCGCCCAGCACCTCTTCCACGCCCTCGGACCAGCGCGACCGTCAAGGCTCCTCGTCCCGCTCGCCAGACCGCCCGCCCGTGTCACCCATCACGCCCACGTCCTCCGTTGCGCAGCTAGCCCCTCTGGAGCCCTCCCAACCCCGCCCACGTGTCGTGCCACCGCCCGTCGCGACCTTCAGGCAGCAGCCGCCGTCCGTGTCCATATCCGAGAGCGAAAACCCCGATGCGATAGCCCTGCGCTCCGCCATATCGCTGCTCCAGCTGCAGCGCGAGAAGAGCAAGCGAGACCTCAAAGCCCTCGAGGAACTCAAGGCCGCCGCCGTGTCCAACCCGCAGAACTTTGTGCGTTCGCTGCACGAGCAGAGGGCCCACGCTTCCAAATCGAAAGGCGACGTACTCACGCCCACGCTTGCCGACCTTTCCGAAGCCGCCCGGACAGAACAAGGTGAAGGTGGCGAAGAGCACCATGGAGCACTGCGCAAAGACTCGGCGGGAGTAGAGGGACCGGCCACAGACAAGTCCAGCCTTCCTCCTATCCCCGAACCGCAGAACATAATACGATGTCCACCGGTGAACTGGGCAAAATACCACGTAGTGGGGGAATCGCTGGACAAGATGCACGACGAGCAGCGGCGGTATCCGGGTTCTGCCGAGCCTCCACGAACACAGCAAGGGAACAAAGCTCCCCCTCATGCAGTTGCTGCCCCATACTCACCCTTCACGGATGGTGTGGGGCCCCAGTCGGTGCCTCAGCCCTGGCAGCGGCTCAAGAAGTCACCGTCGCGGGGGTGATCTGTTATGGCTTGCGCGGCGTCCGCCTCACTCTTGTCGACGTCGCATTCAGATTACCCTCCTGAGGTGAATGGTAGTATCCAGCGCCTCTCTCGTAGAACGCGCACATTCCTCCACACCACTCCAATCAAGTGCGAAGCACTGCACGACTCAACTCAAAAAGCCCCCGAGCACAGGTTGCTCCTTTCACGACTTACGCGGTAACGGTTACTTGACGATAGACGCTTTATGATAGACAGCGGTGGTCTCATCATTGGATGCAGGTACACTTCGAATACATACTTTTACTTCGAGCACCGAGAACACCCGGTGATCTCGAAGCATTGACTGCTAATTTCCCAATTTTGCAACATCTCCGGTTTTCGATAGCAAGGCCTCTCTAAACCCAACTGACAACGCTAGAAGACGCGACTCAGGATGAAGCAGCCATTAGTGACCTCCTATCCGACAGTTCTGCAATCTCCTTTGGATCGTCCCATCCTTTTTTCCCTCCTGCTGTCCGCGTGGCTCGGGAGCGGCTGTGTAGCTCAACACAATCCAGCGACGAATTTAGAGTGGCACGACCTACTCAGCCAATGGCGATCAACACCTGCTAGTCAATCACGCGTCGTTGTTCTCTGACTCCACAGCCCACGCAAAAGCCTGCGCAAGCACCGAGGTTAAGCGAGCCGGACCTTGGTGCCGCAGCAACTACCCCTGTCAAGTGACGTCGCCTCCGAGCTTGCTTGGCCACCATTTTCCCACGGCAACGGCCAGCACGCGGCCGCATTAGTCCTTCGCAGGCATAGGTCTCGAGGCTCAGGTCGATCTGTTCTTAGCCTTGCAAACTTGCTTTCCGGGTCCGGGTCGATCTGATCTTAGCCCTGCAAACTTGTTTTGCGGGTCCAGGTTGGGGCTGGGGGCTGGCGTAGTGAGTCCCCTTGTTTGAGTGACGTTGAAAGCATTCCTTGCTGCGGTTGTCACAAGTAACCTATATATGTGAAGGGTATCTTCTTAGACTGGGCCTCTATCTGCAACCCTATCTTGATTCTTCCACGCTTCGTTAGCATCGGTTTCGATACCTCGCGACAGTCGCATCATACGAATAACCACATCTACCTACCAACAGCCATGCGTCTCACAGCACTCCTCCCAGTGCTCTGCTGCACAGCAGCCCTCATCCTCTCCTTCCTCTGCCTCTTCGCCGGCTCCAAAAAGGGCTTCATGGAAGACTACCACATTCTCAACCTCAACACGTCGCGCATCGGCGAAAGCGTGATCGACACAATCGGGAACGACAGCCCCCTCTCCTCCCTTTGGAACCTCGTCCCCGACTCGATACAAGAAGGCGTCAGCGAAATCGCCGGCACCGTCACAGAGGACCTCGGAATCGAAGACTTTTACTCCGCGCATCTGCTCAATTACTGCTTCGGACAGTTCACGCCGACCGAGGCGCCAAACGCTACTCTTTCGCTCAAAGACATCGACAAGAATATCACAGGGTGCTCGGAAAGGAAAGCCATGTTCTACTTCAACCCAGAGGACATACTCCAGCAGGCGCTCGACAGTAATGGCCTAGGCATCACACTCACAGACCTGAAATGGCCCGAGGACATCCAACGCGGTCTCGACGCCCTCCGCCTCGTGGGCATAACATCCTTCGTGCTCTACTGCTTGTCCATCGCATTCATCTTCCTAGCCCTCGTTGCCGCCGTCCCCGCCCTCTTCGCTTCTGGCCGACTCGCCGCCTGCCTCAACCTCATGATCACTATACTCGCCTTCCTCGCCATCGGGCTTGCCAGCGCGTTGGTGACTGCCGTCGCGGTCAAAGGCACGAGCATCATAAACCAGCACGGGAATGATGTTGGCGTGCAGGCGCAACGGGGCAACAAGTTCTTGGGGTTGACGTGGGCGACCACGGCGCTGATGTTTGTGGCGCTTGTGGCGTGGAGTTTGGAACTTTGCATTGGTCATAGGAAGAGGCAGACGAAGTATACTTCTAAGCATGGTTGAGGCTGAATGGGTTGAGGCTAGGGAGCAGAAGTGTAGGAGAGTGTTTCTATAATGGTGGAGAGGGGCGCGCAGAGTAGCGGAGGTGTTACCGCATGACGCATCACGAACTTGATGTCTTTCCTTAATCATGTCGCATGATACCCACACTGGAGCGCCATTGGCGGCGTTACAACAGCTGTAGCATAGTTGCTTGCATGCATTCTATGGTAGTATAATAAACGATCGATACTATCATGCTACATCGCATTGAAGCTGGTGACATCAGTCTGAAAATTGCTTGTATCAGAATAACCTCGCACCTCGCAGACGCATGAGCCACGTTTGCGTCACTCGCGTCACCGTCGCCAGAGTATCACCATCGCACAGTCAAGCATACCCAAGCATTGTAGGGCCACTGCGTCGACCTCAGATCTGTCACATGCACAACGGATGCAGCAGCAAAACACTGAATAGACTACATGAATAGTGTTACACCAGAACAAATGAGATTTCATAAAGGCCCAAGCCCAAATGCTACTTCGAAGAGTGGATATACCCGAACATGAAGCCTGACCCGCTACACTGAACGCTGTGCACCTTTTACCCTATAGGCCAACGAAGAAAACGCGAACAAACCAGCCTCATACTTTCCACCCCAGACCACTCCCGTCTCCACCTTCCCCAAATACTGAAGCCACACTAACCCTCTATTTGGCAAAGTGCAGATCGTACGCCAACCACTTCCTTGACTGCACCTGCTCCACGCTCAAACCCGGTTTCCCGTACGTCAACGGCGCGAAGAACAAGAAGCACCAAATCGTTACCGCAAGAATAACACCGGTAGCAATCCAGCTTCCCAATAAGCTCTGCGTAGCGACACGTTCGCGGACGGGACGGGACTGGGTGCGGCGGTGGCCCTTGACAGCGGGGTTTGGTGGCGCAGATTCCTCTGGGTCCATTGGCTCGATGTTGAAGATGAATTCGACGAGCGCTCCTGTAACGAGGACGGAGGCGAGATGCGCGGGGAGGTAGTGGTGGAGGAAGAGTTGACGGCCCATAATGTAGAAGGGAATGTAATGGGCGGCCCAGGTGAGGAAGAAGAATCCGGTGGAGTTGTAGAGGCGGGAACGGGTGCCTGTGGGAGTTAGCCTGAGCCGGGATTGATAGGTGTAGGTATACTTACGGTCATCGAGCGCGTCCATACCACGGCGCAGAGCCAACTGATCAGCGCCAATGATACCCGCAAATACAGCAAGAAGCGAAGAGGCGAGCCACCAGCCAACCGGGTTACCAAGGAAATAGATCTGCTCGCGCGTGTCGTTGTGGGTCCAGAAAGAGACACCACGGAGAAGGAAGGGCCACGAGACAGGCTGAGAGGCGTACGGGTGGGAGCTTGTCAAAGCGTTGTTGTGGTAGAACATAGCACGCTGAAGCTCAAGATACTTCCTCAGGAAAGACAGGCTCTTGACCTTCTTGACCTCCTTCTTGTTGCGCTCATCCTCCGCAGGCAGAGACGGAATGTCGTCGACCAGCCAAACGTTGCTGCTTTGCTGAACATTCTTGTTGCCGTTGATTTCAGCCTGCTTGTACGCCCATTCTGGCAGGGGAGATGTGTGGGTCCACATGCAAACCTTAGTAGGCACGTGGATAAGCTTGAAGTGGGTCGACATGGTGTTGAAGTCTCCCTTGGTTTTGCCGTCAACCTTAATCTCGAAGATGGTGTCGTTGTATCGGTTGCCGTTGGCCTCGTCCATGGTAATTGTAGTAAACTCCTGGTTGGTAGGGTAGTATGGAGAAGCAACATCGTGCGTTATAAGAACGGTATCGGTAATGAGATGTCGTAGGCGGATGTGATCGCCAATCTGGACACGCTGGTTCTCCGCACTCTCAAGAGTCTTGACGGGAAGGACCTCCCAGTGATTGTTGGTGTCGTTGTGCGGGTATCCCGTAACCTGTTGTCCCTGAGACGAGATACGGCCATCGTCGTAACGCAGGGGGTAACGATCTGGATGGCTGTGAAGGTACACCTTGGTCTCCTTGTGGCGGACCGTAATGGCGTCGTGGTAGTTGACACCAACAGATTGGAGTGACATGACATTGTCGCTCAACGTCTCCTGGAATTCGGGGGTCATGAAGTCGTCTCCCGGTCCAGACTTGCTCAAGATGGAGAAATGAACCTGGAACCAGAAAAGGTACAGGAAGAAAGGAACGATGACAAGACCAGTGGCGCGAGCAGCGAAATGCTTTCCAAACTGTGCCAGCGATAGAGCACCCTGGCGGCGGTTTATGTCCATGAGGTCCCAAAGATCAATCAAGACCGGGACACCGATCGAGAAGAACGTGAAGGCTCCAATGTATTTGGTCGAAATGACACAGCTCAAAGACACTCCGGTCAAGAGCAGCCACTTCCACCACTTACGGCTGAAAGGAACGTGTCGGAGTTTGTAGAAGCGAACGTATGCGAGCACCGAGAGCGCCATAAAGAAGATTAAAGTCGCGTCCAGGAGGATCAAGCGAGTCTGGCCGATGTGAGCGTTGTCGAAGAGCAAGAGACCAGCGGCGGTCACACAGGCGGGCAGCGAGTATCCAGACTCCCACATGATCAGAAAGACGGTCGGGACGGTGAGGGCGCCCATTGTAGCGGGCATGGCGCGGTACGCGACGTACGGGACCTTGTTGGTGATGTACGAGTCGCCAATGTTCTCGAACAAGAACGAGCCATCGTAACCGACGAGCCAACCAGCGAGCGCGAAGAGGAGCTTTCCGAAAGGAGGGTGGACGTCGAAGAAGTAGGTCCGTTGCAGGTAGTATGAAGCGAACTGTGCCCCTCGTTAGCCTTCCGCTCATGCTCCTTCCGCGAATGTCGCGGACGCGTTGCATTCTGCCCGGTCTCATACCTTGCCGAAGTGGACCTCATCGAACACCACCTGCGCCGGATGCTGAATGCCCCAGAACCGCGTTATGAAAGCCAAGATGGTGAAGATGGTGATGGCCAGCTTGTAGTCCCACTCTCCGCCCTGCTTTCGGGGCTTGAACTCCTTTTTTGCCACCTCGAGAGCGTCGTTGACCTTCTCCGCTACCTTCTCGGAAAGCGCTTCAGGATTGGGTGTGGTCGGGCGCTTCTTGTCCTTGGGACCGCGATGCCGCACGCCGGCGGCCGGGGAAGACATGGTGGGCTATAGCTTATCGAAGCTCCCTGTAAACATCAACGTAAGTATTAGACTGGGCAATTGGATGCAGTATTCGTAAAGACAAGAGACATACCCAAATTGAGACAACCGAGGTGCTGAGAGACGTTGAAGTGAAAAGAGGATGTGCACGTAGGTGATCGGAGCCCTCTAAGAACACATAATCCTTCGTTGCGTACCCCTTGTATTGCCTTGGCATCCAGGGTTCCGCTTCACCTGGGCACGTGATCAGCGCTAGCTGCCGCCGTCACTCTAGAGGTGGTCCCAAAGGCCCGGTACTGGTTTAAACACTTAATTTGAACATCTAGTACATGGGATCACTCTTCGCAATGGTTGATCCAGGGGTTGATCCAGCCCGTTGCTATGGGCTCGATTCCAGCGCATATGCATGCTTTGGACTCTTATCTATATGTACCGAATATGTACAGCTGACTCTAGCGAATCAAGCAATTCTCGAACTTCTTTTCGACGTTCAAAAAAAGCGAGTCGCTGCTTATTGAGCCTTCTTTGACTGCTCTTTCGCGGCCTTCTTCTTCTGCGGAATCTTATACGTCGTCTCCCAACCGTAAAGCGCACCAGCTCCAAACACCATAGCCGCACCAACTTTCATCAGCCCGCCCATCTGGTTACCAAACAACCAAATACTGAGTAGGAAGCTGACCAGTTTCCGGATGTTGAGTACTATCGTTACCGTGACGGCAGACGTGTTTGCACTCAAGATGTTGACGCCGGTGATGCACAACAGCTGGGTCACTGCGTTTGCAGTGAGGTAGATGACGTGCTGGGACGTTGAAGCGAGCGCTTTGTTGACTGTCGGTGGCAGGTTTTGCGCAATGCTAAGAGGCACCTCGAACGATTGGGACGCTTGGAGGCGAGTAAATTGCGAGTATAGCACGGGCGCAAAGTTGACGAAAAGAGGTATCGAGAGCAGGTGAGAGTAAAAGAGGTTGGCCTTCCAGTGGTTGCCGTATTCGGCGTAGATGTCCTCAACGTAGGCGCCCATGTATGCTGATAGAAGTTGAGCAACCAACAGAATGAGGAGACCCATCTCAAACGAAGCACTTGTCAAGTCGATGCTTGCAGTGTCCATCTTTTTACCCTGAGACGCTTAGTACATGGTTCACGAGCAACCGGTGCCAAACATACCTTCGAGCTTGCGTCCGCCCACGCAGACACCATTACCCCCAACGTGAGTACCGCTACAGAGAAGATTTGGACGGGTGTGTATTTCTTTCCTCGGAGCCAACCAGCTGCCATTGTGGTTACGCTTCCGAAACTGCGTAGAATGATGTGGACTGGAACGGAGATGTTGAATGCGAACGCCCAGTTGTTCATCATGTTGACGGTAAAGAACAGCGCAGCGCTGACACACCATTTTCGGAATGGAACGGGCGATGGCTTGACGAAATACTTACCATTCGGATCGAACTGATAATGCAGAGTCGAGAGACAAGTGAATATGAATTGGAAGAGCGTGATGAGAAGCCCGCTACCTGGCTCGTGCCTTAATGAGTGTCAGGCGGCGTGTACAGATTTTGGCTTGGCCGATACTCACTTTACGATGGCCTCTAGACAGTAGACCTGCAAGGTATTAGCGAAATTATCTGATCGTGAATAATTTCACTTGCATTGGAACAACAGCCTCCAAAGATCAGGGCGAAGCTTCCAGCCAGAGGCGCGAGTGCTGCCATAGTGCTTCAATACTGTTGTACAGTTGGGTTGTTGTACAAGTAGGCGAAGTAAAGAAAGATGGTGCGGGGCTTGCGCAAAGATAGCAATGATTAGACAAGAGCCTTCGATAGTTAGTGTGACGTACAAAACTCTGTGTGGAATTGTGGGAAGTAAATGCCGAGTGCAAACTGGAAACGATGACGTGGTAACAATTTACTACTGCCATGTGGAGCGACTCACCGGAGGAAACGAGGTGATACGCAAAGTGTTCTTCTACAATGCCATCATGATATCTTCGGAATGCAAGAGATGCTGCAATTGACGTGGAGAGTGTCAAGAGGCAAAATGTAGGTCCGAGGTATGTGAGACGGGCACTAGCGCGATCGTCCGTCCGTAGGGCTGAAATAAAACAAGACGCAACCTTTCGACCACAAAGCCGTCTGAGCTGCCTTCGGTACACACTCATCATCACAGCGGCTTTTTGGCCGTCTTGGATTTGCACATTGGATAAAATTATTTTCAATTTCCACATGAATGTTATCGCGGCGTGGATTGCTACCGCCTGGCTCGCGATGCATGCGTTACTAACTACCAAACAATCTCTGTTCCATCCACAATAAAGGCTTCCGTCTACTGTCCTAGCGCCGCTCGCCCAGATCACTGCCAATACCGAAGGGAGTCCTGGACGAATGATGAGCAATGCATCGCCAACCGAGCATGTCAACGCCTCTAAGCGTGAATGCTTTATTGAGTGTTCGCCCCAGAAATGCAGGACCCTCTACAGTGCGGAAAAGACGAAGAGCTGGAACAAATTAGAATACTGTTTGACGACAAAGTTTATTACACTTACGTTGTTCGTAGCTGCAATCGCAATGCTGTCCTCAAATGGATGCCAGCTCATGTGGAGAATCTTCTTATTAAAGTCGATCTGGTCGGCGTCCGTCTCTTTCCTCATGCGCTGGCCTTGCCCAGCCGCGCCAGCAGCAGGACTTCCAGCTCTTGAACTTCCCTTTTTGCTCGACGCGCTCGTGGGGCTTGTAGAAGAATTCATGGGTGTTGGTATGCCAACCTTCTTCGCCTTGAACGCCGACTTGTCGGCCTGAAGTACCACTTCGGTGTCTTTGTCGGGGTCGGTCGGGTAGATCATGAAGTTGTTGTTGTAACTCCCGGTCATGACATTCTTGGCGTCGCCTGAGAAGACCACTTCGAACTTGTCGAAGATGCTGTCGTTCTCATAAGTGTCACACAGTCGCGGCCGGAGATGCTCGTGAATCGGGATAGTCTTGACAGGCGTTCGCTCCATGTTGACGTCCCAGATCTTGACTGTGAGGTAGTCACGGGAAAGGATGTAACGGCCGTCGTGTGAGAAACGGACGTCTGATATGGACGATATGATCTCGGAAAAGAAGGATCGTGACGACGGGTCTTCTTCTTGTTCAAACTCTTTACATCCGGATGTTAGATTTGCTCACGTACAGAGGGTCCAGAGACTTACGCTTCGCATGTTGGTCGCAGAGTGCGCTCTCCCGCATGTCTGCTAGCTTGATCGTGCCTTTCGAGCTAGCGTACATAAACCAGTTGCAACTCTGGGGATGGAATTCCGCCGCCGTAATGACCTCAGTCAACTCCTCCATGTTGGCGGGCTTGATGTCGACAATGTTGAAGCTCTGATCTTGGATGTTGAGATTCCAGAGGTTGATTCGGAGGTCATCGCTACTGATGAAGGTCTCTCCATCGCTGTTCACAGAGATACTGTTAATGTGGTAGGCATGCGCGTTCGCATACGTCTTGCGGGGTACGGCGGCGACAACAGTGTCGTGATGGGTGAGGCGAGGAAGCTTCAGGTCGGTGGCGGTTCGGAAGTGTGCGTTTGGATTTCTCACAGGCCCACCTGCGCCAGCGACTCCACCGCCTGGAGTGAGCTCATGTGAGAGATTGTTCTCCGCCACCACCTTTAACGATTTTTCGAACACCTTCCATAGCTTTATTGTCTTGTCGTTGGTGGAGAGGAGGTAATGTGAAGCGTTCTGTCGCCGACACCACTTGATCTTGTTGATCTTCTCTTCGATCTCGAGGGACTTCAGGTAATCGAATTCGGGCTCGTGTGACTGGAATTCAGTGTGGAATTTGTATTCGCACGTTTTTTTCTATCAGAGTCAGCGCTGATGTCTCCGTTTAGATGTAGGTAAAACCACAAACCGTTTCGTTTCTCTCAAACAACACCACGCGGCCACCTTTGTCACCCGTGGCCAGGTAATTGCCCGTCTGGTCGAATTCGACGGTCGAGATGATGTCAGCTGCAAACACTGTTAGCGGTCCCCATGACGGCGTGATGGCACAAACACGATTCCCCAGTAAACCCCGATTTGGACGTACCTTCTGTGATATCTTCAACGTCGCCTTTGTCGCCGAAGCACCTATGGTTGTTAGCTTAGCGCGCACCAGAGGGTGGCGGTTGAACCAGGCAAATGCGCAACAATGCAGCGCAGCCAGCTGCACGCAGACAGTTCCGCAAATCCGACGAAGGGTGGGGGAAATGGAGCCAACCTACTGCGTGAACTTCCACGTCGTGGGGTTGCCCTCTGCTTCTACCATGATTCCGGGAACTGTGTGGTAGGCTACGCAATGCACCTAGGCGAGAGAGACTGCTCAAGGGAGGATGTAGATGACGTGGGGGAAGTAGGCCGACAGGTAACGGGTTGGTATATGCAAGGCGAGGGACGGCGCCGCCGACGTCGAGGCTGGTGGAACTGGGAACGGTGAGGTGACGGTAGCAGCGGGTGCTGGCGATGGCGGGCAGGGCGGGTGGCAGGGATCGCACACGAGCTCTACAGCGACAGCAGGTCGGGGCGACGGGCGTGTAGCGGAGGTTGGACGGGGACTGAGGAGACAGCCGAGCGGTGCGGCAGGAACAGAGACAAAGGCTATGGGTGTGCGTTTGGGGTGTGTACCTCTCTCAACGTGGGGTCAAGGCCGGAAAGCGCTAAGGCCGACACCAGTTTAGCGCCTTGGCCGTCAAGCGCAGCGCACACAACACCGACTTCTGATCAAAACTTCTCGACTTCGACAACTTCACTAACCACAGTACGAACCTCCACCATGTCCCACAGGAAGTTCGAGGCGCCCCGCCACGGTTCGCTGGCATTCTTGCCCCGCAAGCGTGCGGCTAGACATCGCGGTAAAGTGAAGAGGTAAATTGACTCTCACCAAAAAGTTCGCACACCAGCTCACATCAATTGCCAGCTTCCCCAAGGATGACCCGAAGAAGCCCGTCCACCTTACGGCCGCCATGGGCTACAAGGCTGGAATGAGCACCATCGTCCGCGATCTCGACCGTCCGGGAGCCAAGCTGCACAAGAAGGAAGTCGTTGAGGCCATCACCATCATCGAGACTCCTCCGGTACGCGATTTGGACCGTTGCAGATTGAAAACTGGCTAACAAGGGAATCAGATGATCGCTGTCGGCCTGGTCGGCTACATTGAGACTCCCCGCGGTCTGCGCTCGCTCACCACCGTCTGGGCCGAGCACTTGAGCGACGAGATCAAGCGCCGCTTCTACAAGAACTGGTACAAGAGCAAGAAGAAGGCTTTCACCAAGTACGCCAAGAAGCACTCCGAGAGCAGCGGCCAGTCCATCACCCGCGAGCTCGAGCGCATCAAGAAGTACTGCCCCATCATCCGCGTGCTCGCCCACACCCAGATCCACAAGACCCCGCTCAAGCAGAAGAAGGCCCACTTGATGGAGATCCAGGTCAATGGTGGTAGTGCCGCCGACAAGGTCGACTTCGCCCACAACCTGTTCGAGAAGCCCATTGAGATCACCTCCATCTTCGAGGACAACGAGATGATTGATATCTGCGCGGTCACCAAGGGTCACGGTTACAACGGTGTCACCTCTCGATGGGGCACCAAGAAGCTTCCTCGCAAGACGCACAAGGGTCTCCGCAAGGTCGCCTGTATCGGTGCCTGGCATCCGTCCCACGTCCAGTGGACTGTTGCCCGTGCTGGTCAGATGGGTTACCATCACCGTACCTCGGTCAACCACAAGATCTACCGGATCGGAAAGGGTGACGACGAGGGTAACGCTTCGACCGAGTTCGACGTCTCCAAGAAGCAGATCACTCCGTAAGTCGCCTGCTTCCCATACGTTTACAGTCCTCTAACGTTATCAGTCTTGGTGGTTTCGTCCGCTACGGTGAGGTCAAGAACGACTTCGTCATCGTCAAGGGTGCCATCCCTGGTGTGAGGAAGCGTGTTGTGACCCTCCGCAAGTCCATGTTCGTGCACACCAGCCGAAAGGCGCTGGAGAAGGTCGAGCTCAAGTGGATCGATACCTCTTCCAAGTTCGGTCACGGTGCATACCAGACACCGGCGGAGAAGAGGCAATACCTGGGTGTGCTCAAGAAGGACCTCACCACCTCGTAGGAGTTTGGTGTTGGCAGGTGACTGCGTTCTTTCTTCGAGGGTGCTTAGGCGAATGGCAGGTTCCTTACAGTTGCTACATCAATTGAGGGGCTGATGACTAAAACAATGATTCCCACTTCAACATGCCTTGGTCTGATGATTGTGATGTGTGATATCTGCCGTCTCCCAGCTTATTCGTGCCAAAAGCGTCGTATAAGCAAGCTGATTGGGAGGTTTAACACGGGAGAATACGTGCTGAGATCCTCTGGGATCGGCTTCGCAGAGTGGGTATTTGTCGCTCAAGGTTAGGTGGTGTAGACTTCAGTCGACGCGTAAAAATTCTAGCTTTTCTTCAACATGGATTCGGTAGGACCGATATCGATCGTATGTCGTGATAGGAAAACGTTCCCCAGAAGAGAAGTAAAGCATCCGGCTGTGCGATGACACTTGGCCTTCCACGCGCTAAGGATTGAACGTCAAAGCGGCCTGCAGATTTGACAGATGTAAGCGCGCGTCTGATGAACGTTTGTCACATGTCCTCCAAAATATAATGGCCCAGAAAAAGGACCATTTGGGTGTCTATGACGACAACACTCAACCAATGGTGGCAAGCAACTTCGGCATCTTTGGCGATTGATGGTGGAAAAGCAGCCGACGGACAGACATTATTCTAGTCCACTGATGTCCACCAGCATATGATGAATGACAGGTACATTGACTGCCACCTTGGCACCTGTCTGCCATTGAGTGGTGCGCTAAAGCAACAAAGTCGTCACATGAGGATGAAGTCGACAGCCGCCAACAGTTTGCTGATATCGTGATCTAGAATGTGGAGTGAATCGAATTGGTTTATTAAGCTGCATGTTGTCAACTACGTAGGGTTCTCCGAATGCGCGCATGAAGAAGAAAAGCCGGGTCGAGCACGCTCTCATTCTACTGACCGAGGTTTAGACCCGGCTACTGACCAATCAGCGCTGCGTCATTGCAAGCCGGGGCGAAACGTCGAACTCACGAACAGACCGCCGAAGTGCTGCCCGTGAGAACACCAACACCGACCCGCAAACCTCTCTTCTCTCCACCCCCGTAGGACGCCCATCATGAGCTGCCTTAAAATGCGCCGTTTACAGCTTGGGAGCCAGGTACGTCTTCACGCAGCTGCGACGCTGTCAACCCATCCATACATCCGAACCACTCCGCTTCAAGGCGTGTGCCACCCGCATCGCAATGCCCCAAGAACTCTGAGCTGTCTCATCGCGCTTCAGTCCATATCACATCTTCTTTCGCAGATGCAGTGTCATGCCGGGAGACGACCAATGGCTAACCATAACCCCTCCAGCTCTCCAAAAGCTTGCGCACGCCCTCAAGAGCCTTCTCGTCGACGCGGCCCGCAGCCCGCATTTTCGCTACCGAGCACCTCAAGGCCAAGGAGGCCTCAGGCTTCATCTCTCAGAAGTACCCTGTGATTGATCACGAGTACGATGCCATCGTTGTTGGAGCAGGTGGCGCCGGTTTACGAGCGGCTTTTGGCCTTGCCGAAGCGGGCTTCAATACCGCCTGTATATCAAAGCTTTTCCCAACACGGTCGCACACGGTCGCTGCACAGGGCGGTATCAACGCCGCTCTAGGAAAGTATGCATAGGCCTACAGCATTGCTTTGAAAGGAGGTGCTAATAATCCTCTAGCATGCACGAGGACGACTGGCGGTGGCATATGTACGATACCGTCAAGGGCTCCGACTGGCTAGGTGACCAGGATGCTATTCATTATATGACAAGAGAGGCCCCACAGTCTGTTATCGAGCTGGAGAATTACGGTTGCCCCTTCTCAAGAACGGATGACGGCAAGATGTACGTCAGCGAAACCCACGCAAAACGATTACATACTGACACCATATAGCTACCAGCGTGCCTTTGGTGGTCAATCCCAGAAGTACGGCAAGGGCGGGCAGGCCTACCGCTGCTGTGCTGCAGCCGATCGCACCGGTCACGCTCTTCTCCACACGCTCTACGGACAGTCTTTGCGCCACAACACGAAATACTTCATCGAGTACTTCGCCACGGACCTGATCATGGAGGATGGTGTTTGCAAGGGTGTTATCGCATACAACCAAGAAGATGGTACCATTCACCGTTTCATCGCAAAGAACACCGTTCTGGCGACCGGCGGTTACGGACGAGCCTATTTCAGCTGCACCTCTGCTCACACCTGCACGGGCGATGGTATGGCTATGGTTGCTCGTGCCGGTCTCCCTAATCAGGATCTTGAGTTCGTCCAATTCCACCCGACTGGTATCTACGGTGCTGGTTGCCTGATCACCGAGGGATCTCGTGGTGAAGGTGGCTATCTTCTGAACTCTGAGGGTGAACGTTTCATGGAACGTTATGCCCCAACTGCCAAGGATCTTGCCTCTCGCGACGTGGTGTCTCGATCGATGACTTTGGAGATCCGCGAAGGTCGCGGTGTCGGACCAGACAAGGACCACCTCTACCTCCAACTGAGTCATTTGCCTGCCGAGGTTCTGCACGATCGCCTGCCTGGTATTTCCGAGACTGCCGCTATCTTCTCTGGTGTCGATGTCACAAAGCAACCCATCCCTGTCCTACCCACTGTTCACTACAACATGGGCGGTATTCCTACGAAGTACACTGGTGAAGTGCTCACGGTCGATGATAGCGGTAAAGATCAGGTGGTTCCGGGTCTATTCGCCTGCGGTGAGGCTGCTTGTGTGTCCGTTCACGGTGCCAACCGCCTGGGAGCCAACTCCCTACTGGATCTCATCGTCTTCGGACGGGCCGTTTCTCACACCATCCGCGACAACTTCAAGCCTGGTCAAAAGGCCGACCCCATTCAAGCTGATGCTGGTGCTGAAGCCATTGAGGTTATTGACCAGACGCGTACATCCGATGGCTCCAAGTCAACCGCCGAAGTCCGCCTCGAGATGCAAAAGGTTATGCAGACGGACGTTTCTGTCTTCCGAACCCAGGAATCGCTTGAGGAGGGTGTACGCAAGATCCACGAAGTCGACGCTAAATTTGCCGATGTCGGTATCAAAGACCGCAGCATGATCTGGAACTCCGACCTTGTCGAGACTCTCGAGCTGAGGAACTTGCTCACCTGCGCTGTGCAAACGGCCGAGTCAGCTGTCAACCGTAAAGAATCGAGAGGAGCTCACGCACGTGAGGACTTTCCCGAGCGTGATGACAAGAACTGGATGAAGCACTCGCTGTCTTGGCAGAAGAAGCCACACGGCGAAGTGAAGTTGGGCTATAGGGCGGTGGTTGGAACGACGCTGGACGAAAACGAGTGCAAGGCTGTGCCGCCGTTCAAGCGGACGTATTAAGAATAGCATCGCGTAGGAGGGGGTAAAGGAAGGTGACATGCGTTTTCTGTAATCTATGTACATTGGATGGTTTGGTTGAATGCATCTTGAGCAAGATTGTAATTTTTCCCGTTTGTGTTGTTGAGTACCTGTGACCAAATGATAAAGTGTGCTTATTCACGTCGATCTTCTTCCTATCAACGGCATTTTCTAGGTGTACGATCGCTAAACGTGTATTCACGCGTCTTGTCTTCCGAGGTGTATGAGCAGGTCATTCATATTTGGTACCTGGGGTATTCAAATCCCCGTTTCCCTGACATCGAACACCACCAGGCAGATATCCTCGTGAAGACACATGAGCATGTTCGATCACTTTGCTGGAGCATACGTCTATGTGGAACTAACTTGTGCTTTTTCGCAAGAAGATTCGCTCGAACTATGGTAGAAGTCATAAACAACAAAGGCGTTGCACCACGCTTGACATTGATGATTCACGTAATCGGGGTATATTAAGCAACAAGGTCCACCCCACACCCGTTCCCTCTCTCATCTGAATGTCTGCCGAGTGGCAGAATAGAACTGGTCTGCGACATGGTAGCCGGCGGCACAGTCTTAGTCCAGTGCTGCGCTATCACCTCCCTTGCCCAAAATGCTCTTTCATTCCACCTCCACAATTATAGTCCCGTCCAAACATCGGTCTACTTCGTCAAACAGCCCCTCTTGTTTCCTCAAGCCGAGCAGGGAAGACCCTGTCTGCCCCGAATTCCATACTGTACTCAGCCATGAGAATTTCTACTTCACTGTAGTAGTTACGAACATCCCGTCTGCTTCCCAGCGACCATAAGTCGGCGGTGCCGGTAGATGGTGTATTGTATCCCGCAGGTTTGACCGTTTGCGTATATCGGCATCCTCAGGAATCAATCCGCCTCGAATAGCAATCCAAGCACCACGAGTCCCCCTCTTCTCCAACCTCCACAACGCACTTTTTGCAAGTAGCTTTTTCGCACCCGACACAAATTCTGGCGCATATGTAACAGGCTCTTTCATCGCAGCGCTTGCAGTCCATGTAGTTCTCCAAGTCTCGCTTTCGTTTTGGCGCGGTTTTGCAAGCGTGACAGGGTCGGAGATCTGAGTTGCTATGCATGGTCGAGCTTGGCGCCGGGTCGGGCTCGATGTCCATTAGGTGAGATGTGCTCATGACGAGAGCAACCTTGGGGTTCGTTCGCCGCATTTGCTTTGTCGGTCGTCTTTCGGAGGTAATGTAGGTGGCCGCCGATACGGGGTACATGCGGCTGGATTTGGTGTCGGTTGAGGGTGCGTAACCGTGGAGTTTGATTAGGCCTTTGCTGGCGGGGGACGATCGTTGTTGCGTAAAATGACCACTGAAAACCACCGTGTTAGCGTTTTCATTGAGCAGAGAGCTGTATGCAGAGTCATACTTGAACTTGTGCCCCTCCTCATCGCTCTCTGCCCGCCTTTTCCTCTTGCCCAAGCTTGGCGTTGATTGGGTGTCCACCATGGCGCTCCATGTCTGTGGGTGCATTGTGATAGGAGAAACAGCACAGTCGTGACTGGCATTCGAGCTAAATAAGTTGGAGGTGATGTAAACCATGGCGGTCCACGGAGGACAAGTTGAGGTGGCGGGTCTGGCCAGGAAGCAACGAGTGGTGTCAACGAGTATGGAAGCAGGTCAACGGTACAACTACTCTAACGATAACGCAAGACAAATGGCTAGGCGCCGAAGGGTGGCTTGGAACGAGCGACGAGAGTGAGAGACAGAACGCGGACGGAGCTAGGGAGCCGACGACAACGAGGTGTTGTTATGTCGCTCGGAATAACTAGCGCCGCCGGCAGCAAGGCACCTGCCAATCGAGAGTCGACAGGGTTCGCTTTCACGTGTGCCAAGGAACGCGGGAACGGGGGTCCTCGACCGCTCCGCATCGCCCAAAAGCAACAAACATTCACAACGCTTCGGTCATATCGTGGGGCTATTGAATACGTTCAGAATTTTTTCCCCGTATCATCCACCGTTCACTATTATTTCACTATGCTCTTAGTCCAATAACAGTTCGCAAATTCGTAATACACAGAACGCAACATTTCGCAAAGTGGTTGTAAGCATGGAGAGCCTCAGCGTGCCCGAACTGGTCGAGCGGCTTGGGAGGGATGAAGAGTCGGTGCGGAAGATGGCAGTGTTCAAGCTGCAGAGTGCCATTGGTGATCCTTCGTTTGCCGATGTCTTCATCCAGGAAGGGGGACTGCCCAAGCTGAGGTTTCTCGCTCTGCACGCGACTGGAAACACGCTGGCGTACTGTCTCACCTCATTATCACGACTCTTGGAGCTCGATAAGGGATGGGACCATGTCACCGATGACCTCATCAAGAGGGTAAGTCCTCCGAGGTGGTGGCTTGCCATCCAGGCTTCTGACAGCGTCAAAACAGATTGTCGAACTGGTCGTCGCGCAACCTCTCGTCAACGTCAACCGCGGCGCAATGTCCGTACTCGCCGCCATCGTTGGCCATCCGTCACACCGAAACTCGCAGCCAGGCGCCACAGGCTTCCAACGCCTGAAGCCCGCCGTCGAATCGCAACCCCAGTTCTTGCCTTCGCTCGTCGAGAAAATGACATCGGCCGATCACGCTCTTTGCGCAAACTCCCTGCAACTTATAAACGCATTGATGCGCGATGCCATAGCGAATGACGCCGATTTTGAGTGGCCGAGGTTCATAAAGCAATTGCAGGAGCTGGGCGTCATAAAGAGTGTGTACGGTTTGATGCAAAGTTCGGCGGTGCAGGACCTAGCGCATCCGTTGCTGGAATTTCAGTCCTTAACGAAAGTGCTGTTGAGGAAGTGGAGAGAGGAGAAGGTGGATCTGGAGAAGCCAGACCATAGGAGAGCCATCCGTGGACTCAACGCTGCAAGCAACCCGGATCAGCCGGGGATCGATCCCAAGGGCAGCAAGAAACACAACCCCGCGAAATGGAGGCGACTCGGGTTTGATACCGAGTCGCCAGCTTGGGAATTTGAGAGTACAGGATTCCTAGGACTTATGGACCTCACCGATTTCGTCTACAAGAATGAGGATGGCTTTCAGAAACTTCTGCTGGAGCAGTCAGCCGAGCCGGCTGAACAACGATGTCCGGTTGCTCGTGCGAGTCTCGCTGTTACGTCGATACTATACGAACACTTTGAGGTCGATAAGCCTGACGATACGGATTCACACAGGCACACTTCCCACGAATCACGGACTCACTTTGACCGAGCCTTCAAGCCTCTATTGCTCCATTGGTCTAGGTTGCACACGAGTGGGCTGAATGTCTTTATTCGGCTGTGGAAGGTATCGGGGGCGCAATCGGACGACTTCGAGAAAATAGAAGAATTGGTTCGGATACTGATCGAGCAGATTGTAGGTCAGGCGCCACGTACGAAGGATATCAAGGACACGGAAGAGGAGCTGGCTGAGTTCGAGATTCAGCGCTTGAGAGAGTTGCAGATGGAACTGCTTGAACTGACATACGAGGACGCGTGGGGCCATCACCTGCGGTACGCCTACCCACTTTGTCAGCCATGAAAAGTCTTGACTAATGCCTCACAGTCAAGTTCGCGATGAACTACATCACGAAGCTTTGCAATTCGTCAAAGAGCAGCGAATCCGATGCTTACTTCAAGGCGCTTGGTTTCCGCACACAATGAACTACGGCACAGAAGCGGGGCCCGTAACGAGTAAGACTCTCAGCCGAACAGTGCCCTCATCCTGGCGCTTCGTTCGATTATCGCACAACCGACGCTATCTGCATTATGCGGACTTTGAAGCAAAAACAATCCCGGAGCCGAGACTGGACGCCTTGCAAGACAAAAGTAGGTGAAACACAGACGATCTATATGCGGTATATGGGTTGGCGTAGGCGCCGTGGCTGACTTGCTTGCCCAGTTGATCTCTCCATCGTGTCTTCGGTCGTCAGCAATGTATCGGCGTCGGCCCCATCGACTTCTTCGTCTGACAGCACGCTGACCATGCTGCGGGAACCTGCTCACGCGTCCACCTCAACGAAGATCACCATCCACGGCTACCTGCCAACGTCTAACCATGCAAGACAAACGTCAGACGCGTCCAAGGGCACGCAAAAGGAATCGGTTCTTTTGCAACTCCACCCGCAGACCCACACGCTTGCGTCGGAGTGGCTTGACGGACTACTCATGCTGCTGAACCAGCAGCCGATAACAGCGGATACCAACAAGCTGGTCAATTTGATCGGTGGCTACGGCCTTAAAATCCGCCTCTTGAACGTGAGGTTTGAGGACGTTGGAATTGAAGAGCCGACTCTTCCTAGCCGCGAGGGATTAGACGAAGAGTATTATTATGATATTGGCGGCATGGAGGCCGGGGTCTGAGTCTACGCGAAACGTGCTCTCCATGTGGGCATTCAGCCTCAAGGTTGTTTCAGAACAAACGGGGTAATGTGTTGATTCCGGCAGAATTTGGTGCGTCATTCAGATACCTGGATGCTGGCCCATGTGCTCGACGGACGCTATGGTGGAGGGGCAGCCTTGGCTATCTGGTGGGATGTTGGGACCTTTGGATGTTGTACCTACAGGGAAGGGCTTCGGCCCTGATGCTATTTGTGTTGAGTGGGGTTTGTGGCGGTTTAATCTGGGCTGGCGGACGGCTGCGTCCGACCGAGATGTATAATTCTCTTGATACCCTTGCTTTTACAGCAGCTACAACAGCGACAGCGCTCCTCTCACGGACGTGAATGGCTTCCACTTGCCCGCAATGGCTAGATTCCACCGTGCCCGTTCAGCTGTACCGGTAGCTGTATTGCACGGCGCAAGTCCCGTGGCGAGGGTCCACGCGGAGCGGCAGCGAATATTTAGTGCAGCGTTCGTGCTACGACGGGCTGTTCTCTAGTCCAGCCACTCGGGAACTCGCGCGATAGCGTCCCAGAAAGTGGTCTTGATGAAAGGCTAAAGACAACGGCGCTGGTCTTGAAACTCAATCGAGACCCCGGCGTCTATCACGCCCTGGCCTCTGGGGAACAGGTGGTGATCGTCGGCCCAACAGGCGGCCGCGTGCTGACTGTGTCTGTTCCTGAGCGACCTTCGCCTGAAACTGCGGGTTGAAGGAGCGGAAGAAGCGGGGAGTACTCGTGTACAACCGTGAAGCAGGCAGTAATTGGTTCTTGCGTGGTGGATGGTGCAGGCTGCTGCTTGATGAAGCCTTTGGGCGCCGGCGAATAGCCTCACCCAGCACTGCGCTATGCTGGTGCCATGCCCAAGGATGCTCGAGCCGCGCGAGCTGTGCCCACCTGAGTGGGCGGTGGTGGTGAAGGCGCGGCCCGTGAATTGCGTGTCAAGCCCGCACGCGCTGCTGAGTGCACTTCGATGGGCGGCGTAGTGGACGGCTGCATACGAGTGGGTTCACTGGAGAGCTGCAGCCGCCAGCGCCGTGCTCCCTTGGTGAATTGTCTAGGGCCGGAACTCCTCATCAACCGCGTCTGCGCTCGCTCGTGTTCTCCCTCTCGTTGCCTTCTATAATCCATCCACAGCACCCGCCGTCCTGGCGCCCACGCATCGTTCCTCGAAGCCTCCCCCCCCAAACGCCCGCAGAAGCTCGACGAGACAGACTGTTCTGGGCGCAGCTCGTTCGTCACTGGAACGTGGCCGCCCGCCCGCCCGCCTACATCAACAAGCCCTGGGCCCCGGCGTGGAGAAGTGCTCCATCTCCAATCGCGACTCCCACCAGGCACAAGCGACTCCGCTTGCCGGCCGGCGCCATGAAGAAGAAGGGCAGCGCGACGGCACCCTGCTCCGCTGCCGAGTATGAATCGTTGCCCGAACCGTTGCAGTACGTGTTGAGCCTATGCGCCCCTATCACATCGCTTAGCAAATCACGGGTGCAGCCATATGCACGAATCTCCATCCCACCCCACCACGATTCTGTACCTGACAGCTCCAAACCAGCCCAAGTTGCAGGTGCTGATTGTGCTGACCATGCCGCTGCAGGAGAAAATGCTTCAGCTCGCTCGAGCGGTTGCGCATTGCAGAGCAGCAAGCCCGCCAGGGGCTCGGCAGCCAGCAATATAACACTGAGCATTCCGCGTCGTCCCGCACGCCCTCTGTGACCATCCATCGCTCCATAACCCTAGGCTCATCTCGTCGCCGCCTCCTTCGCAAAGCCGAGAGCCGCGCGCAGGACCAATTCGCCGCCCAGGCTGACGCCCAGTTCTTTCTTTCGCTTCCTGCAAAAGTGCAGCGCTGCGCTTTCTCCAGAGAGGAGCAAGTGCTGCTAGTGGGACGGTACGATCATCCCTCGCCCTTGCTGTCAACAACACCGCACCAGCCCAACCAACGCTTCGCCGACTTCCAATTCGACTTCTGCGACGACTCGCACATCCATCACGAGCGTGGCCGTTCACGAAGGCGTCTGTCTTGTGCCTCGTTTGCATCTGACGTCTCCCCCACCCGAACCTCTGCCCACCCCCCGCAGCCGCTATCGCAAGATTCGGAAAGCACCCTGTTCAACCTCGACTGCATGAGTCCTCCGCCGTCCCGTCTGACGCCGCCCACGACCTACAAGCGCACAATGTCGTTGACAAGCTTGCCCATACGTCGTTCCACCTCCTCGGTACCGCTTCAGGTGGAGCCTCCGGCCTCTGCGCGTGCAAACGCGTCCTGGCACCAGCGCGCGCACTCGCAATCCATGTCAGGCCGACGCTCCTCGCATACGCCCACCCTCGCCGCTCCCGTCTTCGATGCTGAGGCGACGCACTACCGGGACCCTGAGGCAAGGAAGAAGCTACGTATGTACCTTGCTTCCCCACAAAAGTTCGACGAGGCTGTCGAGTTTGGCTTCCCATCCCAGGCCGGCACCGACAATACACCACACCGCTTCCAGCTTCCTCCCATTGCTACCGACGCCCGCAACTTCAGCCGCGACATGCAAACCTTCCTCAAGGACGACAAGGTATCTTTCCTCGAGGACCATGAAGAAGAGGACAAAGGCCTGGCATCAGACGGCGACTCCATTGCCGACATGGACTCCCCCGTTACTCCGTCTAGCGTTGGCCAGTCATTCCGGTACCACACCAGACAACAGTCTTCCAACATGTCATCTCTAGACTCCAACGGCCTGCCACCAATCCACCCAATGACCGGCCGCTTAAATCGGGAGATGACGCTGCGCATGACCCTCACGCGATCTGATCTCCGGGCGGACGAAGACCAATTGTACGGTTGGCAGGGTCAGCGAGGCTCAAAAGATGATCCATTCGCGCTCGAGGAGCTGCAACTCTCGGATGATATGAATGGGACTAAGAGTCCCTTCTACGTCAAGCCCAAGTCCCAAGGCAACCTCGTGTCGCGTCTCTTCAAGCGCGCCAGCAAGAAGGGAAGGTGAAATAGCCGCACCACCACCACCTCCGCACGATACACGAAAAAGCTTTCGCGATCTTGCAACGATAACGCATAATGACACCTACAAATGTCTATTTTCTAATGCACCTCATCCCAATATCACGCTACCAGAACGAGCTTTACGATTTCATTTGTGCGGCATTCCCAGCGGGCGTTTTCCACTATTTTAAAACGGCAGGAGTCACTGGGGTTATTTTCCTTTCATTGTACTGTAAGATACCACTTTTATTGCATGAATGAGGCGCTACAGGGAGAGAGTAGATCCTGTCGCCGTTGGAGTTAGTTGAGGGCTCGTATCAGGGGGCAGAGACTGTTATAGTTGCGGGATATAGTCCCGGGATGGAGGATGACGGCACTTCACGGTTTTCCACGGCTGGCTGATTATGGTAGGATGAGCTCGGAAGGCATGGTAGATACCCCCAAATCCCGAATAGCTGTACATTACAACAAGTGAAATTTTTGAGCTGTCGTTGAACATGTGCGAATCTGGCGTCGAAATTCATGCCTTGTGTGCTGTGGCTTATTGGCATGTCCCGCGTTTGGGAGCGATCTTTGCCCCAGGAAGCCTGGGGCAATTTCAGATCATGGCGTTGGAAAAGAACATCCGCCTTTGAAAAATGTACCCAGCACCTACATACCACGCAGTGCACCAGGAACGCGCCTACCTCGCTTGCCCGCCGACATCATATCGCACCATGTAACATCTGCTATTGTCAAACGCCTCAACATCCATGTCTCAATCGCTTACTCCTCCCCAACCAGAACCCCTACACCACACGTACGCTACTGTACCGCAGAAAATGCAGACGCACGAGTCAAATCGCTCAACATGCAAGTGATCACAATAGATTGCGCTCGGGTCATGCTACAACGGCCGTATACTAGCCCGCGCAGTAGTCTTAGTTCCAGCAAACGTAGCTTGAGGAAGCAGGATCTCGCACCTTAGCTCCCGCGCGGCTTTCCCTGAGTTTGGAGCTCCTAGGCGGCGAGGCGGTGTGTGTGCGATGTTAGTGTGGTGTGGTGGTGGAAATGGCCACGGATCCAGAAGTGGAAACGAATTGTGGGTCAGACGAGGCGCCGATTTGCTCACGACCGCATGGCTGAATTGGTGGAGTGGGGTCAGGCGCGAAAGCTAGATCGTGGGTATTTGGGTATGGTACCTGCATCTCGCGGGTATATCGCTCGGTGGGTGCTGGAAGTAGATAGTTCCTTGGGCCACCTGGGAGCCTAGTAGCGGTAGGAGGACGTACCTCTGGAACGAGTGTTACAGATGTGGGGGTAGTGAGCGGATGGGATGACTGCCGATGGTAGTTTTGTCCTTAATCTGGTGGGGTTGGATGGATGGAGAAGACGGCATATGTGTGTGGCGAACATGGACCACATGGTTTACAGGCTCATTTGCATCTGTATAATGGGCACTTGAATCGCATGTTTGTAAGGCAGGGTCTGGGGATGTGACGCCATGTCTACCATGTGCAGGTGTTATCAATTCGCAACTAGACCATGCATGGACCTTCTACCCTGAGCGGGCGATCACGTAGAAGTTCGGGGACTGTTCACGGAAATCACGGCACGATTTGCACCTCGCTGGACTGCACGACTCAGTAATGACCGGGTGTCGCATTCGTGGAGAATTAGGCGCCGGCAAACGCGAGTGACTGCATGAGTATCTGTTCGAAGAAGGTGATGAGTAGCAGACTCGCTGCTAATGCAGGGTAGTCATGGACTGCATGTGGCGCGATTCAGGTTACCATGGCCATGTGGCTTGAAGCAAGGGATTCCTTCGGGTTCAAAAGTGCGCGGCTTCTGCAGGGCAAACCCAGTTGAGCCATTGTATGCCCCCAAAAGGTAGTCGAGCAGCTTCGTCATTATTCTTGTGGTATTCCTATGGACCCCAAACGTGCTGTACAGACCTCACACTCCAACCACCGCTTGCTTACCGAGACAAAGCAATGTCGTCGATTCTCAGAATCATCTTGACTGTCTCAGCGGCCAATTCGATGGCACTCGTGCTCACAAGCAGAGGCTGCAGCACATTCTCCTCGGCAATGTCGTTCTTGACGCCTCCACTCTTGATACTGACACCAGCGTTGCGCTGGCCTTGCGCGTGACGATGCCTCAACTCCGTGACCACCCTGATGCTGTTCAGACCGGCGTTCTCCGCCAGCGTCGTAGGGATGACCTCCATGGCGTCTGCGAATGCTTTCCAGCAGATGGCTTCGGTGCCCGTTAGCTCGCGCGCTTTGAGGGCCAGACGGTGGGCGATTTCGATTTCGGGTGCGCCACCACCTGCAAGGAGGGCCTTCTTCTTCACCAACGAGCGGATGGCGCAGTGTGCATCATGCAGGGAGCGCTCAGTCTCGTCCAGGATCAGCGAGTTCGCGCCTCGGCAGACGATGGAGACTGTCGAGGACGTAGCCTTCACGCCGGACACCTTCACGTAACGGGCACCTGATGATTGTACCTCTTCGATGAGATCAGCATATCCGAGCTTGTCTTCCGTGAATGAATCAATGTCGGCGATGGGTTTGCAGCCGGTGCTCTGTTCCACGTCAGTTGGTTTCGACACGAAGTGACTATGGTCCTCCTCACCTTGCAAATGAACTCAATCTCCTCACGCTCGATGTCCTTCACGACAAGGATCTTCAGCTTCGACAGGAAGTGAAGACTGAGGTCGTTGACGGCGTCACGGAGGATTGACTTCTGGATGAAGAGAACATTGCACTTGGCCTTTTGGATCTTCTTGACCATGTTGAGCAGATATGTTCGCTCCTCCTTGAGAATCTTGTCCATTTGCCTGTAGTCGTTGACCACAATCTGATTCTCCATGTCGGGCTTCGGCGGGCTGAGCTGGAACTGTATCAAACCGATCCTCGCTTTCTCTTTGATCGTGGGACCAGCAGCGCTCTTGACCACCGGTTGGTGAAGCACGAGTCCGTCGGTCATCTCACTGTCCTCGATAGTTCCGCCGGCCTTCTTGATGATGCGGATATTTTTAAGATCCACGTTGTCTGCCGTCTTGGGGTCGATGACCTTGAGTACTGAGTCCACAGCCATTATGGGTAGTTTCGGCTCTGACGCAACAATCTTGGAGGAAAGCGCGGTCGTGGCCGTCTTGAGCAGAGTCGGTCTGTCGCTGAGCTGGATCGGTATCGACATTTCGGTGAGAACCTCTATGGCATATGCCGCCGCGCGCTGGAAGGCTTCTGATATGACTGTAGGGTGGATTCCCTTGCCCAGTAATCGCTCGGCAGCACCCAGCAGACTTCCTGCTATCACGACGACCGAAGTTGTGCCATCTCCTGCCTCGATGTCCTGGGCATGTGCGAGGTCGACGAGCATCTTCGCCGAGGGGTGCATAACGCTCATCTGGTTCAGCATGGTCGCGCCGTCGTTGGTAATGATGGTTTCGCCTTTGCCTGTTTGGATCTGTAACGAGGTTTAGCGGAGCCCTTAGCACACTGAGCAGCATACACACCATCTTGTCCATTCCTTTCGGTCCAAGAGACTGTCAAAATATCAGTATCCATGTTTGACCCCGCCCCCACAACTGTGACATACGGTTCGGATGGCATCGGCGACAGCTGTCAATATACGTTAGCCAGAAGCTCTGGTCCACCATTCCGAAGCTCCTCTTACCTCTCGCAGCGACGATGTTAGCTATCCGGACAGCTCTGGGCTTCTCCTTGTCCTGTTGCAGCTGTTAGTCGATGTTTTCACAGCTCGAGTCGGGATCTCTTGCCCTGAAGGCCGCATTTCCGCCGCCGCCCATTGATGCTTGGGCTGCCATGTTGTGTATAGGGAGGAATCAAAAACGAGTTTTGGGTATCTTGGGTGGGTTGGTCGCGGGCCTGCTGCCTTCTGCGAATTTCTGATAGAAACAAAATCGCGGCGTCGCGTCGGTGAATCTTCGGCAGCGCAAGGCAAGCGCCGATTCGCCGACGGCCTTCCAGCACCAGCTACCTCACTGATTACAACACCGTCACTCGCCATCTATAACCCAAACAACCACCTCCATCGCCCGCACACTCCCTCCCGCCGGCCCGAAACGAGCACCCCGCACGGAATATCGCCCACTACAACCGTCCGCTCCGCTCCCCTCGTCGCCTGAACTGCAAACATGCCCTCCGCCACGGGGTCCAGCTGGGAGAAATACCAGAAGAACTTCGCCGACGACGAAGTAGAAGAGAAGAAGATCACACCGCTTACCGATGAGTAAGTTAAGTGAGGATGCAGCGAGCGACGCAGGATGCTAAGCTGGCGATAGGGACATTCAGGTGTTGAAGACGTATGGAGCGGCACCCTACGGCGCGGAGCTCAAGAAGCTCGAGAAGGAGATCAAAGACAAGCAGCAAACGATAAACGAGAAGATTGGTACGTTCCATAGCTCCGCTCTCAACGGGAAACCGCTAACACTTCTTAGGCGTTAAGGTAGCTACCTACGCATCCACCGCATACCGGAGCTTTCTCTAATCATACGTAGGAATCAGATACCGGTCTCGCACCTCCACATCTCTGGGACATCGCCGCCGACCGGCAACGAATGCAAGAAGAACAACCCCTCCAAGTCGCCCGATGCACGAAGATAATACAAGACGAGAAGGACCCGGAGAAGAGCAAATATGTCATCAACGTCAAGCAGATCGCCAAATTCGTCGTCAACCTGGGCGAGCGCGTTTCACCCACAGATATTGAAGAAGGCATGCGGGTAGGTGTCGACCGAAACAAGTACCAGATCCTCCTCCCGCTGCCACCCAAGATCGACCCCTCAGTCACCATGATGACGGTCGAGGACAAGCCGGATGTTACATACGGGGATGTTGGAGGCTGCAAAGAGCAGATCGAGAAATTGCGAGAAGTCGTCGAGATGCCGCTTCTTTCGCCAGAGCGCTTCGTAAACCTCGGTATCGACCCTCCCAAGGGCGCTCTTCTCTACGGTCCACCAGGTACCGGAAAAACGCTTTGCGCCCGAGCCGTCGCCAATCGAACAGACGCCACCTTCATCCGAGTCATCGGTTCCGAGCTTGTACAGAAATACGTTGGTGAGGGTGCTCGTATGGTCCGCGAGCTGTTCGAAATGGCGCGGACAAAGAAGGCTTGCATCATCTTCTTCGACGAGATTGATGCTGTTGGCGGTGCCCGTTTTGATGACGGCGCAGGAGGCGACAACGAAGTCCAGCGCACCATGTTGGAGCTTATCACACAGCTCGATGGTTTCGACTCCCGAGGCAACATCAAGGTCATGTTTGCTACCAACAGGCCGTCAACGCTAGACCCGGCCCTCATGCGTCCCGGTCGTATCGATCGAAAGATCGAATTCTCGCTACCAGACATGGAGGGCCGTGCCAACATTCTGCGCATCCACGCAAAGAGCATGAGCGTCGAGCGCGATATTCGTTGGGAGCTCATCTCGCGGCTGTGCCCAAACAGCACGGGTGCTGAGCTGAGGAGTGTAGCGACGGAGGCAGGCATGTTCGCTATTCGCGCAAGGAGGAAGGTTGCCACCGAGAAGGACTTCTTGGCTGCGGTGGACAAGGTTATCAAGGGTAACTTGAAGTTCAACTCGACGGCGACGTATATGCAGTACAACTAAGCGGGGCTGGAGGTTGATGGATGCACTACTTCCTGGCATTGGTCGAGGAGTTTTTCGGCTGCTTTGTATGAGTACTCAGGAGCATATAGCCATAGAGAGAAGAGGTCTGCTGCACGTAATGCTAAGAGTATGATAACGATGTGTTTTGGGTCTAAATTTAATTTGGAGCAAAGTAATCAGTACTCATGTGTCGCAAGTTAAATTCGTTCAATTATTGGGATGACCCAGCTATGTAGCTTAGCACCAAGTCCCATATGCCTCCTCAGCATGCAGTTGAAGCAACCCGATGTCAACTTATCTATCTTAAATTCTACTCATCATCATCATCGTCTTCATCATCATCATCAGTATCCGGCTCCTCAACCACGGACTCACCGTCACCCCTCCTGAACACCGCTCGTCCCGCCTGCCCCTGGCTCATCGACGCACCAGCCGCCTCCCCATCCTCAAGCCCACTGCTCCTCATGCTTCCTGTCCTTCGTCTGCTAACCACACCCGGGAACATTCTAGGCTCCATGCCTTCGAAAGTTACATTGCTTTGCGTGCGAGTGAGCGACAAGGTGTCCTCGGGTGAGCGTCCGTATTGTTGCGTAGATGGAAAAGTTTGAGATCCGGCCTGTGACGCTACGGTGATGGGTTGGGGAGGTGGTCCGCCGCCTGAGTTCAGTATCATGCTTGAGGAACGGCGGGGACGCTCGAAATGCTCTGGGTTCTTCGCATGGGTGGGAGATGTTGGTTGGGTTTGCGAGCTGGTGGGTTCAGCTGTCGAGCCTGAGGGGAAGCGTGCTTGCTGCGCGGGGAAGCGGGGGGATTGCTGTGGGCCTGGGATTGCACCCGGTGGTAGAGAAGAGAAAGGGTGTGCTTGCTCTGGTAGGGCCGTTATCGATGTTTGAGTATGTAAAGAGGCACTCGGGGAGCCGGGTTGAGTGGCGTGATTGGACCAGGGCGCTTGGGAAGCTCCGGTGCTGGGTTGAAGGTTCGATCTCGTCAAAGCGGTTGTGCTGTCCTCGGAAGCACGAGTGTAGCGCTCGATCATAGCGAGCTCTTGCATTAGGGTCTCGTGTCTAAAAGCTTCGCGAATGCTGGGCACGTTCGATTTGGCAACGTCATTACCGGCAACGCCTGGCAGGTGGTAGTTTTGCCCAAGGAAGCGCTGCTTGACAAGGTGTTCGAAGCCGCTCTGCTCCACGGAGTGCTTGGCGAGTTCGCACATGTCGACAGCGCTGAGCTTGTAGATTTGCGCTGCAACTGAGTACTCTTCGATCAGGGGTTCCTTGGTGAATGCGAACTGCAGCGGATCGTCGGTCGATAGAGAGACATTCAGGCCGCGTCTGAAGTAGCTCAAGAACGGATTACGCTCGTAGGCCAAGAACAGGGCGTTGTTACTGAGCGGAGACATGGCCACTCCAATCTGCTCCAAGTAGAAAATGTACTGTAAGAACGGTACTTTCCGGAGGAGAAGGCCATGGCTGATGCTATGGCAGCATAGCACAGCCGCAGCAAGATGGTCAGTGTCACCAGCTTCGCCGCAGTGTGGACGAAGGACGAAGGTGCTGAAGCCGCGCTGCTTTCTCCATACGTTCAAGGACGATATGTTGGAGAATAGGTAGTACATCCAGTAGCTGTAAGGCGGGTTCTGTTTGTTGGTCCATTCGTGCGGAAAGGGGAATTTCTTAAAGACGCGCCTCTCCACTTTGCTCTCGTCGTCAACACTGTCGAAACCGATGACCCTCTGAAGGAATATGTGGAGCTTTGGGTGGCTGCTCGGGTCTTTAGTCACCTCGAACAGCGGCTGGAAGACGTTGACAACGACTTGCTCGAAGTTGTCCATGAGGCCAGTGGCCTTGTACACATCGTACAGACGAGGGATCTGGATGAGCCACCGCACGTTAGGCGAGAAAAGCTTATTGTCGATGACCCAAGCAGCCAGCTTGTCCCATTCCTCCAGGTCGCGACCATAGATGGAGATGCGCCATTCTACGAACTGATACTTGCTTGACTCAAGATCGGAGATGACCTCTTTGGTGATCTCTGCGAGATAGCGGCCTTTGACAAAGTTATCCGTCTTTAGGAAGATTGTGCGAAGGCGAGATTCCCCGATGGGGTTGTATTTCAGATTGAACTTGTCGAAGCGGTGGAAAGAATCGGTGTGAGCCTATGAATGTCAGTGTAAAATCATCGTTGTCCAACGAGCAACGTACATGCATATCTAACGTGTCAATGCTGAGATCGTACGCGGTCAGATTGATCGACTCGAAGACCTCCTTCAGGGTGAGATGCTTGCCATCGCGGTAAAGTACTACTTCATCGGGCGACTTCTTCATCTTGGACTTGATGAAGCGCAATAAGTGCTTCTGATTCATGCATGCCGAATGATGAACGTGAGTATCCACTTTACGGACATTGTAGAAGTCTCTGTGGGGCACCTTCTTGCTGTCGGCTATCTCCTGGTATTCGTTCAACAGATAGTACAGATTGAACTTGCCCTCCAGATACTGTAAGCGCCGGAAAGCAAAGCTCTTGCTTGGGCCGTCGGAAGAGATGTCAAGAATAGAGTCAAGGTCCATGTAGTACTCTCGCAATGTCGGGATAGTAACTATCGGCGCATCCAGTTCTGCAGATTTGTTGGTCTCGTAAACTTGGAAGACACTTCCGCTATCCAAACGGAACGCCATCTCGGAAGCACCCGGTAGTGGTAGAAGGTCGTCCATGTCAAAGTCTTCTCCTATATCCTTGCCCATCTTTCTAGGCGGCTTCAGCGTCTCTGCAGGTTCCAATACGGCGCTATTTTGCATGCTACTTGAAGCATTTTTGCGTTCCTTGGAGCTATCAATCCAAACAGGTTCTGGGTGCGGGGGATAAATTGGCCAGGAGGCATCGTCTTTGGGGTTGTCAAAATTCCCCTGGAGGGACAACCGTATGTATTTGTGGCGGACGTCCAGCACCTTCTGCACGTTGGTATAGATGGCGCCAAGCTCGGCAGTAACGCTGGAGTCGGACATGGCAAAGCCTCCTGCGCCGCTCCCGATTCCTACTCCTGCGCCGGCGCCGTGGATGCCTTCTTCAGCAAGCAGAGGTTTGGGTTCGTGGGGGAGAGCAGGATGTGTCGAATGGTCTCGGGCTTGCCGATCGGCTTGCACAAACGCGTCTGTGTCAGAATCGTTGGAGTGATTGTTTGTCACATACGACGGCACATGTGAAGGTAGCTGCTGTGACTGCTTTGTTGGAGACATGCCGATGGGAGCCGTGGGTCGCTGTCCTTGATTCGCGAGACTGACGTTGCTCTTTCGCGATCGAATGCTGTCCGCTCTGCTAGGAATATCGACACCGTCCACGCCGCCAAAATTGACTGGGAGTGTCTTCGCACGGATGACGGGACTGTATGCATCCCCTTGAGATCCGCCATACTGACTCTCCATCTGATGGCGCTGGTAGAACTGTTTCGCCTCGGTATGGCTCACTTGTTTCTCCGAGTGGTAGTCGTAGAAGGCAGTCCGGCGCTGCTTATCACGCGCAAGCAAGCCATCATCTTGTGCACCGTTGGACCCGCCATTGTCCTCTTCCTCTATGCTCGTAGTTTTCGTAGTCTGCGCCGCCTTTGTGGAACCATGTTCCCCCGTAATAGCACGCGTGCTCTCGGCTTCAGGCTCGGACGAGTCGGGGCTCAGCTCGTCGTCTTCGGAGGAGGGGATCTGGTCATCGACGTGGGCAGCTCCAAGGTCTGGCGAAGCATCTGGAGCTGTGGAATAGGCACCTGCATACTTGTCAGCGTCAATTGAAGAGTACCGGCGAGAAATCCGGGTCGTACCTTTGATCATGGTGCCGGTTTGGGAGTTCACTGCGCTTGGCTGAAGCTGTCGAGTACATGGCCAAAATCGACATGCGGGCGACGCCGCCCCGCAACGGCGGGTTCCGCCATCAGTGGCACAGTCCACTAAGCAGCTCCTTCAGCTCCTTCAAGTCCCTCCCTTTTCGCTCACGACAGTAAGACACGGGTCACATCTACAAAAGAGTGACAGGACGTCGGGTTCATGCGTCTACGGTTCGTCTGCGACTCTTGAACTGGCCCCGCAGCCGTTCGCCCTCGGTCTGCGCAGTTGCTTAGCCGATTTCTCGATCACCTGAGGAGGCTGTCGAAACGACCTCCACGAGTCAGATGTCGTTCGGCCGCGGCCTCTGACTCTCTGCAAGGGTATGCAAGGTGGGATGCCTTTTTGTGAGCATGCACAACAACCCTAGGACGGAGGCGTCCCGAAGGACGGCTGCATTCGACGCTCTCCTTGAACTTGCCCTGTCGGGCAATTTCTGGGCGAGCTAACCACTTTTGGTCCAGCTACGCGAAGGGGTGATGCAAGGCAACAAAAGGGCAATTCCTGCTGCGTTCGACGGACAGCCCAGTACTTGCCTCATCAGGCAGTGTTTCGTATACTTTGCATTCGTTGGCATGGCTCGCTTAGAAGCGGGGCAGATACGACCGCTTACTCAGACTCAGACTCCCGCTCCGTGGGTAGTCGTATACGAACCTGACCCCGACTTGCTCGCGTTTCCCAACTACCCTAGCGGCTAGCCCAAACTACCCCGGCGAGAGCACATGGCCGAACAAGACACCACACCACCAAGTCCATGCGTGCATAGCCTCACTGTCGAAGAGTCCTTATCGATGTCCGTCGTCAAACCCAATAGCAACCCACATCGCAGACACACCCCAGGGGTCGCCGAGCATCGTGCATACCACGATCCCGTTGAACCACCGATTATACTCCATAGCACGCTGTGTCTCTCTTACTGTACCACCAATTTGAGCAAGCATCTTCTCGGCAATGGCCAGGCATTGCGCTTCCATGAATGCAGGTGTTCACTCCAGAAGCCTTGCAGGTTTCACCTGCTACATGTCCAGCTCTTTTTTTGCATAGCTGTCATCGCCTACCGGGTGTCCAGCGATCTGTAGTCTTGTCACACCGCTTTCAAGAACATTTGATTGAGACGAACAGAAAGCCAATTCACTCTGAATCTGGCTGTAACCGATCCCAACGCACGCTTCTTCAGAGACTTCGCCGTACTGCCATTTCTTGACCCGAGCGGGTCGGTCCCGCGAGGCCTATTCTCTTCGTCATCTGGCGGCCAAGTGTTCTGCTGCGGAAACACAGACCCTCCCTCTTGAGTTCCAAAGCTTGTCCCATGGTCGAAGAGACTAGTTCGAGGTGCCAAGTCCGACTGCGACGTTCTGGTCGAAAGTGGGGATGCTAAGCCCATATGGGGGAGATAGAGTCGATGCGTGTTGTAGTATAGGGGCGGGCTCGCGATATCCGCTATGGGGGTATTTGCTGGAGCAGAAGCATGGTGGAAATCATAAGAAGTCCCAGCTTGGCTGTACGTCGGAAAGGTGTCTACCCGGTTGAGATTGAACTCCAAATCTCCCGGCTGAGGGGGCATCTGAACGTACCCCATTTGTGTCGCGTCTGACGGTGAATTTGGCTGTTGCTGTTGATTCATCGGCACATTCCACATCTGCGCCTGGGGATTCGGGCTGAACCCTGGAGGTTGGAGTTGCATAGCCGTTAGCTCGGTCGTTGTCATCGGTAGTGATACCGAACTCGGAGTCATTTGGTAAGGCGACGTGGTCTCGTGAGTGAGCAGAGGAGAGTGTCTCATGCGTTCAGGGCAACCACTACCCTCGCACTATGCCAGAGGTCAGCCAGTTGGTCAAGAATATAGTACGATTGCGCGATACCTTTTCTTTTCTCTTGTTGTGGTACTCGCATGCCCGGCCTCTTGGTAATCGAGTTTTCCTGTGCCGACGCTGACTTGCCGCAGCACGCGTAAAGCCTCCTGATGCTGGAGTGGAGCGGGCAGATGCTGGCTGTGAAGATGATGGCTGCAGCGGACTGCGAACCGTCGCTTCGTAGCTGTAGGCTGAAGTGGAGATGGTCGATTGATAAAGCTCCATCGCCTTCCTCATCCTCGTTTCTAAGTCAGGTTGCGTGGGGAAGTTCCAGCTCAGGGCCAGATTCAACTCGGGACCAACGGGTGGGTTCCAGTTGAAGTTGCCCTGATCATCGAGAGATACCTGATACTGGGCCCATGGCGGCGGCGGCGTCTCGGACCGATAAGAGGCATCGTCATTGTCGCTGGCGATGATACTGGGGGCTTTGCTCATACTTGCTATTGGGAGGTGAGAGAATCGAAAAATATGAGAAATGTTGACACGAGGCTGAACGAGGTATACAATGGTTGGTGGGCTTGTAGGAATTAGGAAGCTGGAGCCGCCTGAGTAAGGAGTGTCGCATGACGAGGGGGGTGCGATTCCCTAGGCGGCACAACGACAATCTAGAAACCCGTCTGACCTTCAGTGCGTCGCTTAAACCGAGGTCGTCGCGACAGCCGGAAATCTATTTGCAGTCAGTAATGGATGTTTGCAAAGGCGATTGACATGTGCTGATAAGACGAACTGTCCAATGGTCGAACCTCAAGACTATACCGCGTGCAACGTCACAAAGTCTCCCTTTTCCAACCACTTTTCATGTAGATACTGGAGCATTTGGCCCCCAAATTTTCAGCCTGGTGGCTGCTGCAGCCTTGCACTGTTTTTATATTGTCTTAAAAGCTGGGCCATCAGTCCGATGACTGATCAAACCGGTGAACTTGCGAACAGACTAGCAATCGATCTGAGCGACCTACTCGACAGGTCGTCCATCCAATCTCGTAATGGTCCTATATAATGGCTAAGTTGGACACAAAAGTCGGTCAGTACCTACGCTACCCTCGGCTATCCCTTGCATCTCTTCGGTCGTATCCCTGCCATTCATCGGCTACACCAGCACTACCCCGAATGCGATTAGCTCAGCCTTGCTCTCCCTCTACATGCCCCACAGCAGCATCGGTTTACGGCTGAGAATCCTGGTTGCTCATTTCCCAGGTACGCAGTTTGAGATGAGGTGTGGGAGGCACTGAATCGTACTGCATATTTGCAGTCATGCATATAGCTCAGCCTCGCCTCTACTATCTTGCTCCAGACGAAAGAATTATTTCTTCTTACTCATTATCCGAGAACAAGCTCTCGCCCAGCCTTCGGACTCTATTCTTAACCTCGTGGCTGACCTGCCAAATTTGGAAACATCATGGCTTTTGGGGCGCAAACTTGCCTGGCTGAAGGGGTCTCCATCTCGTGTGGACTACCGGAATCTTTCGAGTCGAACAGTGATGTTGCTGGAGTCGGTGTACGTTTACTGATACTTTGTAGCTGTGTCTCTAACTAACTTGATGTCTAGATATTAGTGTCCTTTGTGGTGGCAGCCGCGTTGTGTCTAGGTACATCGTTCGTAATGCTATACCTTGAGTACCCAAGCAATAAAGGGGCTAAGAAGTACGTCGGATCCCATTCGCCCACACAGGTACTGACATTGATGCAGAACTCGATCAACGACAAGCAGATGGCGAACGTTTTTCGATTCAACCCTTGTGGGCCTCAGCGACACGCAGCTAGTAACCACTCTCGGCCTACTCGTCACAACGCACTACTTTGTCGATTGCACCATCTCCGTCTACCATTATGACCTTGTCTGTTCCCTTGTCTTGGTTTCTATCGCAACCCACATCGGACCCGTAGCCGTCATGCACCGATACTACGACAGTCACTGGTCCTTGGGTCTGCTCCGTGCTTGTCTCATCATACCATCTTTCGTGCTCGCAGGATTGGTCTTCGATCGACAAAGGACCTCCAAAATATTCCCCGTCTATGTTCCACATTCGAACGTGGAAGGCAACAGTACTGGGCTGGTTCTACCCGCCGCTTGTTTCCAAGGCCATCCAAGCATACACAAGACAGGGAACTACAAAGACTTCACCAGCTCAGACTTTTGGACCACGAACCAGACCACACCTAGCAATATCAACAATGCGTCAGCAGCTATCGCTTCGCGCCAGCTCAGTGCGTCGAACAGCACAATACTCAACGACACCATGTCAGTCTACAGCAACTTCGCCTCAGACGACAACATCACAGATCGTTGGAACATCGTCGTCCTCGCTTGCTTAATCTTCGCCGTCATCTTTGCAGCAGCAATCAGCTTCGGCCAAAAGATGGGTGACCACTCCGCTCGCACACATCGTATCGCTGTGGGTGGCAAGTCGTTGTCCGTATTCATATGCTTCGCAGCAGCCTTGTTTGGTCTCGTCCGCTTCGTGAAGCTGCGCAGCTGGATGCAAGATAGCCAGTGGCTACGGCACGATGACGGGGAGACGGATTACAAGAGCTTTGGGCAGCTGCTTCCGATGATTATGTTGGCTTTGCCGTTTTTGGCGGCTTTTGAGCAATGGGTTGGTGAGTTGATCTGCATACTTTTTATAAGGGGAAGCTGGTTGCTGACTTTTGCTGTAGCTAATGAGGCGCCAAATACAAAAGCAAGAGAGTATGGTGACGGTCAGGAGATGGATCCATTGACTTACAATCGGACTTGAGGGTTGATGAAAAGAGTGCCGACGCTTGCAACAACCTGCGTGCGACGTGTGCCCTCTTCCATGGCCTTTGAGATGTGAGACTATTAGCTTTGCAAAGATGGCGCTTCCCAGTTCGCTTTCGCTTGAGAGCGTCTTGAGCCCGAGGAAGCCCAAGGATAAAGAGCTAAGGAAGCTCGTACAGTGTTCCACGAGTTTCTGTCACGAGCGTGTTATCTAGTCACGAATATTCTGCGTCAGAACGACATGGACTCAAAGGCGAATCTTTCTACTTAGCCATAAGAGGCAGGTTTGTCAACAAAGCTTGCTCTGACTCCTGCCTCGTGATTGATTACATATCCTCATCTCGGAACTTCCCACCTCAAAGTCTCCCTCGAACGTCATCTCTCTCCTCCCTCCTCACCCCCTGCCACCCCTCTGCCACCTCCCACAACCTCTCGGCCCCAATGCTCAACAAAAGACTACCCCTCCCATTCCTAAATGTCTCATCATATGCTGCCTCCTCCACCTCCAGGACCCCTTCATTCCCCACAACGACCACACTCCCCTCCTTACACCATCCCTCCCCATTTACAAACCCAATCCACCTGTCTGCCATCTGCCTCCCTATATTCTTCCCCATACCATCCATCAACTCCGCAAAGTTTCCGAGAAGGTACGCGACATCGAGTTCGTGGGCAGCGCGGCCTTTAAAGGGCCCCTCGAAAGGGTTCGAGACGTGGAAGTGATAGCAGCGACTGTAGATGGGTGGTTTTGTATCTTTATTTCTCCAGCCTGTAGAGACGGCGAGGGCGGGTAGGTAGAAACGAAGTTCTGAAGAGAGGGTGAGGAGGCTGAATTGTTGAAGTATGGGGGTCGGCGCTGGGAGCTTGTAAGCGGAAAGGAGAGAGGTTGTTTGGGCCGAAGTGAGATGTGAGGCGCAGAGAGATTGGAGGAGCGCGAAGCTTTCGGGTTTGTCGAGAATACGGGCTTTCAGTACAGATCCCTAGGAGAATGTTAGTGCAAGTGTTTGAAGAGAGGCAACAACACGCTTACATCATGAGCCGTGTCCCCTATCACAAACTCTTTGCACCAGTCCGGCTTTCCCTCTTTCTGTTTGCCGTCACTCAATATCCTCGTCGTGATGTTTTTGTTCAGAAATTTTCCGTCGACGCAGGCACAAAAGTGCTGGAACATGGGTAGCTTGTCAGCCAGCTCCTCCGCACTCATTTCTCGCAGCCTCCTCGTCCTCTCTTTTACACTTATATTATCCAACTCAAGCAACTTGAGCTGGTCGTGATACATCTTCTCGTGCCATGTTTTGTTCATCGTCTTCCTCAACGTCGCCTCCCCACTCATGATCACCACCCTTTCAAATAGTCCCTCATCCCCTACATCCGCACATAGCAGCGTCGATAATGATATACCACCTGCCGACTCGCCCGCTGCTGTGATATTTTTCGGATCACCTCCAAATCCAGCGATGTGTTTCTTGACCCACTTGAATGCGAGCACCTGATCTTTATATCCAAAGTTCCCTTCGCTGCCCAGCTCTTCACTCGCCAGATAACCCAGAATACCGACACGATAGTTCATCGCTACCCCAATAACTGGCCGTCCTATCTCGACGCTTCGCTCTACGAACCGGGTAAGGTCGTATTGCGGCCAAGAATTGCTCCCTATGCTCATTCCACCACCGTGCACCCAGACGAAAACCGGTAAACCTTTACCGCCAGTGTTGCCAGCATTCCGCTGCTGATCTAATGTTGTTTTGGGAACTGTAACATTGATGTTCAAGCATTCAAACTCATCCATCTCTTCTTCATTTGATCTGTGGCCCATTTGCAGCGGCATCTGTATATTTCCGAGAAGCGTAAGATCCCATGCCTGACCTCCGCGCTTCTGTTGGCACGATGGACCGAAAGTAGTGGCATCGAATACATCTTCGACACCAGTACCAAGCGTATCGTTCGGAATTGAATCTATCCATCTTCCTGGTATTGTGGCGTACTTCAAATTTCGGAATTGGGTGGTCGTCGTGGAAGCTTTCCCGCGGATGCTGCATCTCAAGGTGGGGTGCGCTAGTGTTTGGTCCGACATGATGATAAACAAGAACAAAAGGAACAAACAAGACTATCACACGTAGTGTGACCTGCACGACTATGTTGGCACCCAGAACATGGACAGTACAAGAAGATGTAATGTTTGTGGACGACTGGTCAAAAGTTAGCGCCAACTTGTTGATGTGGGGCCCTGTGACAGGGTACGTACCCGAGGTAGGTCGCGCTTTCCTCCCCGCTCGCCACTACATGCCTCTACTTCGCCGGCTTATATCAGCACACTCTAATTCAGTCATTGAGGGCATATTTGTTGCCTGCAACTGTCTCACGGCATCCGCTAGCAAAGCTCGCGATGAGAGCTTCCCCGACCAAAACCAATTCACTGTCCCTCTCAGTCTTCCTCAAGATGTAGGGCATTGAGGCACACCTGCAAGTTTGCTCAGTTATATCACGACTAGCTAGCCTGCACGTAGTATTGAACTTTTGTCCCTGCAACATAGTAACACAGCGCGAGGACACTTTGAGTATATTGTGCGAGGAAGGTCACGTCTAATCTCAAGGGCTACAACATCACCGGATCTATCGAGATTATCCACCCCAAACGAAGTTAACGAACTGCTCATGTACTACTCCTGGCTCGTTTTTCTCGATCTCGCAGAGGCTCGATGTGCTAGTGTACGAGCGAGTTGCTGTAACCTTGTATGATTTCTAGCCCAAGCGGACTGCGAGCTAGGAGACAAGTATGGCAACAATTGCACTTAGCTGACAAGGAAAAGTACAGTTCAAAGCTTCGTTTGACAGCTTGATCTACCGCCACATCGCGACCCGAGTGCTCATTAGATGAAGGTTCGATTCGAAGCACCCTGTAAGCATATTATGTGATCACCTGTACGTCTTGCATATAGCATCTGTTCATATCCAGAGTTGAACGACGAAGATATAGTTGCCGCAAGAAGATCTGTTGTTTTCTAGTAGGAAACTGTCTGGCTGGGAGTACAAAGAGTGGCTATAGCTAGGGGTACTTCATATGACAACAAGGAGATACAGTAGTGTTTGCGTGACTCCTTTCTTTTGCGCCTGAGGCTACATCTGAAGTCGTTGCTAGCCTGGTGTTCAGTTACAAACAGCGGGGGAACTCGTACCGGCTCCAAATTGGCAGTCGTGCTCGTTGACAAGGCACTATCAAGCGTCAGTTCAAGACCTAGGAGCGTGGTCAAGTACAGCTGTTAACTTACAGGGAAGGTACTGCTGCAATTTCGTGAATCGCTTTCTGTAACGCAGTTGCCATACATGTCTCCTCCCTGAAATTGACCGGGCGGAACGCAGTTCTAAATGATGACAGGCGTTAGACATGGCTCGACATGTGCAGCATACGTCGACCTGTGAGTGGAGTGAGTAAGAGTGCAATGTATACATACACCGTAGACTTGCGCTGCTACAATACCAAAGCTAGCGAAAGACATAGCCATGTAAATAAGCTGCATAATGGTTTGTCTTGGGTTCAAGATTCTTTGTTGAGGTGCGAAGTACTTTTCGATCAAGTATTGCTGTAGGCAGTGGTGCAGACGCAGCTTGTGTTGGGAGATGCTTAACTTATATTCACAGACATAGTCGTCTTGTTAGTCTGTACTTTCTGCGTTTAGATGACGTGGGAAGTTTGGATCTGCCGTCAGACAGTGTCAGTTCTCGCACCTTGAGTGCGTGTGACTCTGGTCTGTAACACCTAGTGCTTACATACCCTAACTCTGCTTATACACATTGATGGCCAAGATGTGTATGACAATCCTCCTCCTACCTCTTAGGAGTTAGTCGATCATGGTCTCAGCGCAACTCGTTCGTCTATGCGTGCGATCCAATTCGACCCGGACCCGAATTCATGTATGCCCCTGGTTTGATCAGCGGATGGAGATGGGTAACGCATCACCGGTCAAAAGTATCTCGAAATCAACTGCTTTAGGAAGTAGGCCCTGACCTATCATATCGCATCAAGAGCTATGGGTAGGCTTCAGTGGGTCCGGCTAAGTAATCTCGTACAGACCTCCATCGTTCACTTGGCCCTGAGCCTACTTCCTAAAGTAGTTAATCTGAGAAACTTTCGACAGTTAAAGCGGTACTGAGAAGTCATTACACCTGTCATGGACTAGGCCCTGGTGAGCAATCGTCAATCAATGCACCCGACATGAGACAAAACATGCTCGAAGTATAAGCAGCAGGACACTAATGATAGGGCATGTCAATGGCCGTGCGCTGCAGATAGAGGTAGGCGTAAGGCTTGCGATTTGCTGGTCGTACAGTTGGGGATCAGGGTGCCGGAAGGTCGGCCCCTCAGCTACGTTACAACATCATCCATCTCAGCTTCCGTGGGCGACAATGCGACGTATCCTCTATTCGTCACTCAAGCGTCATCTACACGTATACGATTGAGGCGGGGCCCAGCATCTGCAATAAGACCGAAATAAATTCATAAGATAGCGTTGTGATCTATGCCAAAACAAAAACCCGAAATATTCCCCACATAAATTCATTACGCTGAAGCTGCAAACACTCCTTTCTGTGTCCTTTCGTCAAACGCTCCCACACGAGTTTACTCCTCATCCTCATCATCCTCACCAAACTCCACTCCATACTCCCCACAAACATCCCACCTATCCCCCTTTGCCCCCTTACTCACATACTTCGTAAACCGCAACACCCCGCGATCCCTCAGCACAATGGCGAGGTTATTCCAAGCAGCAGGCTGCGAGAAAAGAATGCCATCGTCTTCATCATCACCGGCGCTCTTGTACACCGCCGGATCTGCTTTGGCTTTGCGACGCTGACCAGCTCCTGTGTGTGTTGAGGGCTCCGATGGAACGACAACGGCACCGGCGTCCGTACCTTCGTCTTCGTCGCCGGCCATATACATTTCGTAGCCTCCGACTTCTTCATCGGGTTTGGCGGACTGCTCTGCTGACTTGTTGTTCTGCTTGCTTGATGTGCCATTTTCCTGTGCCTCATCGTCTTCTTCTTCTTCTTCCTCTTCGTCGCCCCAGCCTTTGGATGGAGTGATGCCGAGGCATACCTCTAGCTGCGGGTCTTCTTCCTCATAGGCGGTGGCGAGCGTGTAGTCCATACCGCGGCGGAATCGTCGAGCGTAGATGTTGCTCTTGGTTAGTGTGATACCGGTTACGAGTGACATCCATTTCGTGAACGCGGGATGGGGGAACAAGATATCAACCAGATCATCATACGGTGTCAAGCTCTCATTGTCGGGATAAGTCGTTTCAATAGGCTGGACAGCCTTTCTGTACAAGAAACGATGTTTGTGCGGTGGTCGTGCTACACCGACTTCCGACCGGTCCTTGTAGAGCGGATTCCTTGGGAGACTAGGGTTCGGCTCGTGGTCTTTCGATTCGAGGTATTTGTGAAGACGAGCGCAGAACTTGGCCGATAGAAACTCAGCTAGCCGTACAGATGATTCATCGGAGAACATCTTGGAGAGCTCCTCCACGGTGTCAGGGACGAGATAGTTGGGGTTCATGTACTTGATCAGGAAGTCGATCTCATCGGCGGTCATCTCCTCGTCTTCCGCCTTCGCCTGCTCTTCCCAATGCGGGTTGTCGACCCAGTGAGACTGCGGCTCGTCAAACACGTCCGCTTTTCCACCTTGCAGCTGTGCCAGAGAGCTTTTCTCCGCCAGCTTCTCCTCGAGGCCTTCTTCGTAGCCGTCCTCGCCTTTTTGAGGAATGTGAAACCACCCGCTAATGGCCATGCGTATGCGACCGCCATCATCCTCCGCCTTTTCGTCTAGTTGGCGCTTGTACACCTCTTCGACGTCATGGAAGCTCTCTCCTGGTTGAACGGTGAAGAAGGACAGCTGGTTCCAGGCGGGCGGTATCGACACGGTGAAGTCTGGCTGTGGAACTCTGACTTTGTCTCCGTCGGCAACTTCGACGTGTTCAGTAGGGTATAGGCGGAGCGCCCCACCATACTCGGGCTTCCAAGGGCGGTCAGGATCCAGTAGGTAGAGGATCCAGCTCACACGCCGACTGCCGATGACGTCGTCGTGGCACAATAGATGACATCCTGGCGTATACACATTCTGCCCTGCATTCAGCATTTATCAACCCCACATACAGCCTTGCGTAACCTACCACTGCCATATCAGTCTTCAGCCCACTCAACGGCCCAGACCCAGTTACCGACGCGAGATATTTGCGGAAAGCCGAAGAATACAGCGAGTCACGGAGGGTCAGGAGTGACGGGAGGCGTTTGAGCGCGGCATCGTGGAGGCCGTCGAGGTTCGCAAGGTCACCCGACTGGTGGATCTTGTAGATATCTGTCTCTTTGGGCGTGAAGGATATGTGCTCGCGTATTTCGTTGCGCACATTGCGGAGAAGAGTGTCATCGACTAGGTCTTGAATTACAGCGTGCTTATACCTATGATTCCGGTCAGTAGGAACCCAATTGCTGGGTACGGGTCCTTACGGCTGCGATGAGGCGTAGGAATTCGCATAGCCCTCGAGCACCTTGCCGTCGAACAGTCCATTGCGGAAATTCGCATGAGCTTCCACGTCGGGAATGGCTCGTTTCTTTGCCTTGCCGGTGGCCGGCGTCTCACTTTTGCGCTTCATCGTGTGTATGTTTCTTAGCTGAACGGCGTGTCGGCAAAAGTACAAAATCAAAAGCTCGGAATTTCAATTTTTAGCTCGGAAACGCACCTCACACCATGATCGCTCGATTCCCCGCCTAGACCACCGCGTTCTGGCTGTTTCCCCGCTCGGTCTAGTACCAAGGTGCTGGATGCTCGTATTCGCGCGCGTGTGTGTGTCTCTCTTGGGCAAGAGTTTCGTAGCATCTATTGTTGCGCAATTGACTTTTATTTGCGGGGGAGGCTTGCGCTCCGGTTGGTCAGGCGTTCGGCTGAGGCGTGCGATAAACGATGCGAGCAATGGCCTTCCGCCTTTGCCATCTTATCGCGCTCGACGAGGCTGATCGACGATGACCTCCCTCTGCTGTACATGTTCAAGTGCTTATATTTCGAGCTCGGCTCGTGCTATTTACTGTGTACGGAACGCCAATCGCAAGCCACAGATCAGCTGGATTTACCTAGTTCACAATTCCTTCTCGTCTAGAGCCAACATGGCGCCCATGATCCTCTCATAAGTCCACATGGTGACTGCGCTGGCTGGAGCGGCTTTCAACAAGCTCACAGTCAGCCCGCGGTACAGACCTCGGCGCCCCTCGTGTTTCCAGATGTGAGAAACAGTGCTAATAACCCCAGCGTACACCGGTATGTTCCGATGCACATACCTTGAGCGCATCGGACCCTGGACCTGCAGCCGCTTTCGCGTGGTGTCAAGAGGGTACACGGCCGTCTTGGAGAGCACGCTTGCGATGATTCCGGCAGCAGCGTCGGACGTGCCGAACGGAAGGGGGATGACGGAGCTTGCCACAATGGGCTTCAGTGCTTCGTAGCTAGTGAAGAAGAGGCCCATGTAGGGGACAATCTGGCTCACACCCGCGCCCAGGCCGCGGAAGAAGCCGCTGGGCCCTTCGTGCTCGGCAATGTGTCGTACCGAGGCAACGATGGAGTTGTAGACACGGTCGCGTCCTTGGGCGGCGAAGCGCGTGCGTAGTAGATCGAGGGGATACGTCGCGGTCGTTGCGCAAGCACCAGCGAGAGCGCCACTGATGAAGGAGTTGGCGGAGCTCGGAATGGTGTACGGTTCCGGGACCGTCTCGAGCAGGTGCGAGATGTATTTGTAGGCGGAGAATTGGATACTGCCGTACGCCAGGTACATGGCCTCGGCGGGAATGTTGCCCTTCCATAGCCCTGTAAGACCCTCCTCGCGCAATATCTGCTTGAGCGTGCCCAGTGTTCCTTTATAGACGGGCCCATCGACGCTGCGGACGCTGAGGGGGTCGGAGAGGGAGTGCACCTGGAGCTGCAGGCGGATCTTGATGACATCGAGCGGCGCGATCACGAAGCTGTGGCAGCATCAGCATTCCACGGGCAGCGCAGACGGTGGCCTGTTGTGCGTACCGCGACACGAGGCCGGCACCGGCGCCTGCGATGGCGACTTGTCCCTGCGAGCCCTTAGAAGCAGCAGGTCAGCACGTGTGCCATGTGGGCGGAAGACGGCAGGACAATCACCTCATGCTTGAGCTGTGTGACGCCTCCAGACATGCGCCCAGCTCAGATGGTGAGCGACTAGAGGGAGGGACGACGCCGTGTCAAGTAGATGGGCAGGAGATGGAGAAACAGAGCCGGCAGAACGGACCTCGGGCATGGAATGGCAAGGTTGAAAAAGCGCCGCATGCCCCTCGCCCATGTTACCAGTGACAACATGTCCCTGAATCTCCTTGGTACCACCAGATGCGCTGCGCGAACAGTGCGCCGCGATGCATTCCGCGCCGACACGTCCAGCTGCAGAGCGCGTCCTCGCATCCAAGAACGAAACTTTCTGAGCTCCTTCTGGGGCAAGACGTCAATCGCCAACTCGGCACAGGCGAGCCCTGAGCCAGCCAGCCCCGCACCGTCACCGCCGCCGGCGCCGCCAGCACCGCCAGCACCCGTATCACCACCATCAGCGCCGGCTCCCCGCCAGACACACCTCGTCCACGATGCCGCCAACGAAGGCCAATTGGACGCGAGGCCCGCTAAACACATCGCCGTGAGCATCGATGGCGACCCGCGCACCTTCGATACCCTTTTCCTCCGTGACAGCTGCGCCTGCCCGCAGTGCGTGGACCCGGACAGCAGACAGAAGCTCTTCCAGACGTCCGACATCCCAGTAGCCCTCGAGGGCAGTTGTCGCACCGTCAAAGATGAGGAGAAGGGACTAGTAATCGAGGTCGAGTGGAAGAATGACGTGCCGGGATATGGACCTGAGCATCGCACACGGCACTCGATCGACTGGCTGCGGCGGGCGCTGAACACCGAGCTGGAATTGCGGGCAGGCGTGCGCCATGATGAAAGAGTGCTGTGGGACAAGGAGAAGATCACCAAGGACAACAAATGGATAGACTACAAAGACTGGATGGGAAGCGACGAGACACTCTTCGATGGGCTGACCCATCTGAACCAGTACGGGATGCTCTTCCTCAAGAACGTGCCCGAGTCGGAAGAGTCCGTCGTGGACATTGCCGGCCGAATAGGCACCTTGAAAGACACCTTCTACGGCCGTACATGGGATGTCCGCTCTAAAGTCAAAGCCGAGAACATCGCCTACACGCCCCAGTTCCTCGGCCTGCACATGGACCTGCTCTACACCGCCAACCCACCGCATCTCCAGCTCCTCCACTCCCTGCGCGCACGAACTCCCGGCGGCGAATCCTTCTTCAGCGACTCCTTCCATGCCGCCCATCGATTACATATGCGCTCCGCCTTCCACTTCCGTACTCTCTGCACCTTTCCTGTGACCTACCATTACCACCACGCGACGCACCACTACCACTACACGCGCCCCACCATCGAGCTCCACCCGTATCCAAAGTACAGCGAGCCGTCCGAAGTGGCCATTAATCGCGTGAACTGGTCCCCGCCCTTCCAAGGCCCCTTTGAAGCCCGCATCGGCGGGGAGAACCAAACCGCCTTGAGCAATTATCGCTCGGCGGCGCACGCCTTCGAGAAGCTGGTCAGCGCAGAGGAGAATCTGTTTGAGTATCGGCTGAATGAGGGCGAGTGTGTCATCTTCGACAACAGAAGAGTGTTGCATGCTAGGAAAGCGTTTGATGCTACCAAGGGCGAACGATGGCTCAAGGGTGCATATGTGGACAACGACGTCTTCTTCTCCAAGTTGAGGGTCTTGGATGAGGAGTTTACAGGCAAATGGCTTGCTGATGGCGTCGTACGGCCAGCGGTCAAATGAACAGAGCATAGTTGAATTGCATGGCGGTGTCGCATTACCTGCATTGAAGGAAGAGGTAGTCGAAGGAATTGCATAGCGAGACGGTCAGAAATGAAACGAGACAATTGCATACTTTTCTCTTATCGAGAGACTCATAACCCACAATTCCCTCGTCCTAGGGTCGTATACGTCTACACGCCGTGTCTTCCGTCACTACCATAATGCCCGTTTGGAGTCACTCCACGCCACCCATGCAGGTTGCCATGTTGGTTGAGGGGTTTTGGTGGATGTGTGTGATTTGGTTCATAAAAATGTTGTAGGGCACGATGAACCAATACCTAGCATCAAGATATGTACGATATTAAGCTCAACGAGGGTATAGAACATATTGAAAATCGAAGGAAGCAAAAACGAAACGCTATGCCAAAACAAAACGCTACAACGACCATCCCTTATTGCCCATTTCCGCCTCCCGTCGTCCATCATCCCATCATTACCAATATCCGTCACTCGTCACCTATCCCTAATACCCATTCCCCTCGCCTATTTCCAAATCTTCCACTTATTCTTCTTAGGCGGCACAAAGCTATCCTGACTAATCTGCCTCTCATCCCCACTATAACTCCTATCATCCTCATCCGCACTATCCTCCTCACTTTCCGCATACTTCCCATGCCCCAAATACTTCGCCCCAACCCCCGCAGTCCCATTCCTCCCTCCACTAGAAAAGTAATCGCCACCAGGACCAGCGCCAGCATCAGTCCTTGCCTGCACTGCTCCCCTCGAATAGGGGCTCCCTGGCCCCGCCCCGACAATAGCAGGATGCGGCGGATAACTATCGCGTTTCGAACGAGAAGATGTGTGCGTCAAGACATGCGCGTCATGTTCGAAGTGCTCGCCCCGATGCTGATTTAATATGCCTCCCATGCTGCGCCGCTGCACCTTTGACTCCTCTGGGTCAGGCGCGTGACGGCTTGGTAGCTGTGATTTGTGGGAGGAGTTGTAGCTCGGTTGGCGGTTCGAATTCGAACGGGAAGGTAGGGCGGCGGTTTGTGTCTGCATGGCGTTGTAATTTGTAACGGGCGCTGAGACGTGGCGTTTTCCTGCGACGGATTCCCAGGCCAAAGACGTTTGGTGGGCAGGTGCCGGATGCGAGGGCGCGATGTCGACGCTTTGGCGCCGGTTTTGGGGCGCGCTGAGTGCGTCGCGGGCGTGTGCGGGTCCTGGTCCTGCTGGCGAGAGAGGATCAGCATTGTAGCCAGGAGAGGGTTGGGACTGAGAGGAAGCGCGCTTGCGGTTGCTAAAGCCTGGAATCACAATGCGTGGTCCGACTTTATACCTTTGACGTGCGCGTTCCTCTTCATCCAACTCCTCTTCGCTGCCACTGTCACTTGCAGAATCTCCTGAGTGCGAGTATCCGTCGTCTCCTACAGTCCGCTTGCGACGACCGCCTTTGAAGACGCCAAAAACGCTTCCAATACGCGACTTGCGGCGTTCAGGCGGCTCGACAATGCCCGTCTCGGGAGGTGTGTAGTCGAGCGCTGGAACAAGTAAGCGGTACGGATTCGTGATGCCGGCAGGGTCGTGTTGCGAGACCTCGAGGTTAAGACAAATGTCTAGACCACCTTCAAGGTTTATGTAATTGCTTTGAAGATAGGATGCTTTCTTGTCGTGCATGCTCGGTCGGCGGTGGAAGTTCGATGGACGATCAGTAGATGGAGCGAAGGAGTTGCGTGCTTGCGGCATGCTCTGCGAAGAATCAGGTGGATGAACGCTGTCAACAGAAGCGCGACGTCGGAAGAGCGATGTAAGAGAATTGCGACGGGACCTAGGCCGTTCAGAGCGCTCGGGCGAGAATGACGATTGAGGCGCTGTCTGCTGGTTATGGGCATCTACGTTCGCCGGGTTGTTGTAGTACGACACAGGTGGGCCGCGCTCACGCCCTCTTTTGCCGCTGTTACTCATGCGCCGAACCATATTTCCAGGGGTGAAATCGGAAAGAGTCCTTGTAAGTCTTGGGCCGTCCTCTCTAGGTGATGGTGGCGGTGATGGCGTGGCGGGAGGCGTAGTTCCTGGTTTGTACTCTCGTAGACTGCACCAGTTGCGCCGTTGCAGTAGATGCGTGTTATTCCTCTTCTTACCGTCCACGTCATGAGTGAAAAGCGGTATCATATCTTCATCCGTCTGCGCGTCGAGATGATGGACCTTGTTCCTCTTGTTGATGATGTCGGCCATCATCTCAGGGGGTGGTGTGTTGACGATGGCCGACGAGACGACATTCGGCATGTATCTGTGGTCCTTGTCCTTTGGAATACCTTGTTTCTTGTTGGTGTAGAATTGGCCCACAGCAGCGAGATGCACATCGCCTCCAAGGATTGTCACACGAACAGATTTCGTCGAGGCGATATGCTGCAGCTCGCGAATGAACCAGTTGCGCTCATCTTTGTGATGTTTTGCGGTCCAGTGGTCATCGAGATCGTCTAGAATTTCAACACCGCCGTCGAACTTGTTGAGAAAGTTGCCGAGCATGCCCGCGCGTCCAAGCGCTTTGATCGGATCCATCAGTCTGCTGGTGAGTACGTTTTCGAGGAAGTTGAGCCTAGGGTAAGCGATAGGCACACCAAGTAACACAATAAGATGCTTCGTCTCGCCCTTGATAATTTCTTCCTCTAAGCGATCAAAGATGATGTCGTATGAGTCTTCTGTCACAATCTCATTCCGTTGTCGTTCGGTACGGCAGTCTAAGCCTAGGAAGGCAACGCGTCGACCAAGTTGCATGAAGACACTGCGAGACCGCTCCTTGATGTATGGTCCAGGATGCGCACCAAGAAGCCAAGAAGGCTCGGTCTTTTCGGTTTCGGCAGGCACAGATTGGTGCTGAAATAGTAGGTAGTACTTGAAAGCAATCGCGCCGAGGCCAGTAAAGACTGGTGTTTGCATAAAATGGTGAGGATAGGATCCATAGCCCTATTCAAGTCAGTCAACGATGTACTTGGGTAGAGGCCTTTCACTTACGTCGATGATGTCGTGATCGTCCCATATGTTGATCATTGGAATCTGTGAATTTGCCATTCCAAACATGCCTTGTGAGAACCACATCGAATACCGATCCAGATAGAACTGCTCTAGCTCATTCTGCAGTGCATCCGAGAAGGGCGCGTTGTGTTTTTGGAGGGGGTTCCTGCTTTCAGTCCACTGCTTGAACAGGACAGTATCACGCATCGCAGCATCGTTATAGATCTGGTCGCCGCCACCGATCATAACGTGGAATGGGCGAGTTTGGTGGTTGTTCAAGACATCGCGCCACATTGGGTCAGGACCACAGAACTGCTTCGAGTCCACGCTCATGGAGAAGCCGTTGCAGCTGTGGAACATCATGTTCATGGTCTCATCCTTCGCCGGGACCCAAAAGCCGATAGCAGGTCCGCGGTTGATTCTATAGGCGATGCGCTCCTGTGTAGCACCTAGTTCGACCTCAAGGTTGAACCGCCAGAATGTCACGCCTCGCTCAGCATGAAGTTTCACGCCAGGGATCTCGCGGACCTTGCCCAATTTCTCCCCGTCCTTCTTGTGAATTCGAGTGGATTTGGAACTGGAGCTTCTGGTGTCCGAAAACAAGCCTAGATGGTCCTCGACGCGAGAGATATCCTCATTTTCGGGAATCACGTCAACTGGTTTGGCGTAAAGTGTCTTTCCCGTGCGCGATACCTTGATCTGACCTTCCAACGGGTCGATGTAGGATGGATGGAGATCGTCGCCATCGACTTCGGCTGGTGGAGGCGGCAATATATCCATAGGCTGCTTGAATAAGCGCAGGGTGGGCGGCTTTTGATACGAAGATTGTTCGTCGACGGTAACAATCATGACGCTGCCGCGCCAAATTTCGCGATCTTTTCCGACCCTGCTTTGGTCCCTGCGAAGTCCAGTATATCTTAGGAGAGGACCGCACTTGAGGTATAGGGGCGGGTTGAATGTAGTTTGTGTCGTTGGTGTGTCCACGTAGCCATCGTAGGTGGGCTCTACATAGCCGCCGCTCGATCGGCGCTGTCGCGAGGATGTGCTCTCCTCCCACCAAGCCTTGTTTCCGCTCTTGCTGTTTGACCGCTGAGGCGCTTCCAGGTTGAGATCGTCGGGGCCGAGCAGCCCAATTGGGGCGTTCTTCCACTCCTCAAGCATCGTCGGCGGAACATACCGCCTGTCAGGATCATGATGGCCCGAGAACACGTCGCTGAAGTGATGATGGGCATCCGAGGATTTGCCTGATTCACGCTCAGGAGATAGATCTGCAAAACCGACGCTACGACGATTTGTGATAGGAGCAGCTGGCGAAGTTGTTGGTTCAAGATGGTCGAGCCCGCTTGGCTCGTCCGATTGTTCGTTGCGTTGTCTTTCCATATCCATCTGCGCAGCCAGGATGCCTCGACTATCTCTTTTTCTACCCTTGCTGTTGGCAGTTTCCTTTGGAGTGGGAGGGAGATCTTTCGACAGCCTCCTACTGTCATATCTAGCTACATCGGCGCCTACTTGACGCGATGCGTGTGGAGCATCGTCTACACCGAGTAGACCTAATCCGGTGGGTACAGGCGCCGGCTTGCGCTCAAACGGTTGACGAGGCTGTTCTGTAGCGTCCGGTCCTCGCGACGTCCCCGCTCGGTCGCGGAAGCTGCCAGATCCTCGCGCCACGCCCACCGGCTCCTTGCCTTTGACACTAGTTGTCCGTCCCACAGTGGCATCCGCATACTTCTGGCGCTGTGATCCAGAAGAGAGCCGCTGTGGCTTTGCCTGAGATGCCACGTTATGTGACGCGGTGGTTGCCAAGCCGCGCGAAGGATCCCAGGGCTCGCTCAAGTCGTAACCATAACCGTCTTCAGACTCGCTTAGATCATTCAGTGGTGGGGACTTTTGTTGATTCTGCACAGGCATCGACACATGCCGCCTCTTGCTCGCGGTGCGAGTGGGAGCCTGCTCTGCAACTGCAACGGGTCCTGACACAATGCGCTGCTGTTTGGCTGATGCTTCGCGAGCTCGACGCGCCCTCATTTCCGATTCAGCCTTCTCTTGTGCTGCCAGTTCTATCTCCAGAATCCTAGCTCTTCTCTCCTCTTTGCTTATGTCATCCAACTTGCCCTCAAGCTTTTGCAGCGGAGAGCGGTCCGGCACAGAGGGTCTGCGCCCAAGGTCTGTCCTAGCCGGTCCTTCGATGGTCCCAGAAAGTGGTTCAACTGGCGTGTACGGAGGCGCGCGCAGTTGTTGCAACCGCTCGGCCGGAATGGTGACGGCCGGCTGCTGTCTGCTCGGGTTCAACTGGATGGGAGGATCACGAGAACGCCCAGAGTGGTAAGGACGGCTAGGCCCTCTGGAGCCTCCCTTTGGCGCATAGGGATCCCGGTATGCGGTCGGCGGGGGTCCTCGTGGAACATCTGGGGCGGTGGGGAGCGGTTCGACGGATGCGCCGGTCGTTGGGGGAGGTATCTGCTGGCTCTGCCGCCGCCGATGGGAAGAGCCTCGAGAGACGCCATTCGTAGCAGGTGCGGCGACGACAGGGCGAGCTGAGTTGCTAGGTGTGGTGTCTGGCGGTAGCTGCACGGGTACCTGCGCAGGCATCGGGCGCGCATCGATTGGCCGCCGGTAGCTTGCACCTTTCTTCGAATAGCCATCCGGGAGCGGCTGCTGGGCGGGTTGGGTCCCACGCGAGGGATACGAGGCGCTGCTTCCACGGTTCTCCATGCTGCCACGAGCTCACGCAGCGGTGGGGACTGCGCGGCGAGCAGACTGCAGCGAGGGATGGGCGGGAGCGTGGCGCAAGTGGGATGCCAGGGTACACTGTCCACAGAATGCCGTTCAGATACGTTCCATTGAACACGAGACGGCAATGTAGCTACCTAGTAAATCATGTGCAGTTGCGACGCGGAGGTGGTGCGGAGGTGCGATGCGGCAGTGCCGGCGAAGGGACGGGCAGCGGCTGCGCAGTATGGTGCACAGCGCGAGAAAGTCAATTGCGCGCAGAAAATAAAAAAGACTACACAAGGCGTATGTACATGCAAGGGGACGGGATGGATGCAGCCCAGTGGGCTATAGATATGGCCCATGGCCAGCGCATCACTGGGAAAGTTGGAGGTTGGGGCTGGGGCTCCTAGCCACCTGCGCCAAAATGGCCTAGCGCGCCCGCCAGAGACAGGTCTCGGTGGCCCGCGCCTACTGGGAAAGCGTCAAGGCGCCTACGCCTATGGGAGGTGCCGTCTTGCAACGGCAACGTTTCAACCGCCGAGTCTGTTCACACGCAGCAGCCACAGCGCAAGGAGCCGCGCTCTTCCATCGCTTCACACCACTCTGCATCTCTACACCCGCCCACCCACGCCATTCTCCCCGCGGGCTCGGTGCTGTACAGTACACGCCCATGCTCTTCTCAGCATAATACCCGAGCCCACCTCCTTCGTTGCTCCACCGCACGCACTCCCGACGCTTTCACCAGCTGCAGTCGCCGAGGACACCGTCGCTCACACAAACCCTCCCTCCCTCCCCCCTCTCCCTATTATTACTACTTTTGCTACCGTCAACCTCCGCAACTTGCATGCTTTGGCAACGGTCCGACGCTCCTCACCATCCTCAGCTCTCCCTCGCCATGCGTCTCTTCGGCATTTGGAGCCTGCTTTCAGCGGCGACGCTGGCGTCGGCTGCCCACCTACCACCGCGCAACTACACCTCGCACGACTACTACGCCATCCACATCACTTCGTCCACATCTCCAGCAGAGCTAGCGGCGCATCTCGGGCTCATGTACGATGGCCCCTTGGCCGCGCTCGAAGACCACCACCTGTTCAAGGCAGCGAAGCACGACAACGATATTGTGGACGACGCAGTTCAGGAGCTTAAGAGGCGGCGGCGGAAGCGGGACTCTGGCGCTGGATCCAGCATCCTGGACAGTGTGCAGTTCACCCAGAAGCAGAAGCTCAAGCCGCGTCACTGGAAACGCAGCGTGATACCGCGAGCTGGTATCGAGACAAGCGAGGCGGTCAAGGCCCAACGAGAGATTGCGAACAAGCTACAAATCAAGGACCCCATCTTTGATGAGCAGTGGCATATCTTCAACGTGAAGACGCCCGGGAACGACGTCAACGTCACGGATGTATGGATGCAGGGCATCACCGGCAAGAACGTGACTGCCTGCATAGTCGATGATGGACTGGACATGGACAGCGATGACTTGAAGGACAACTTTTTCGCCGAAGGCTCGTACGACTTCAACGACCACGTCGACCTACCCAGGCCTATGCTTTCCAATGATCAACATGGCACGCGATGCGCCGGCGAAGTTGCTGCCGGGAGAAACAACGCCTGCGGCGTCGGCCTGGCTTACGATGCGAGGATTTCCGGTGTGCGTATTCTATCTGGTGACATTTCCGACGTCGACGAGGCTCTCGCCATCAATTATGAGCTTCAAAAGAACGATATCTACTCTTGTTCCTGGGGACCCCCGGACGATGGTAAGACCATGCAGGCACCTGGTGTTCTTATCGAGAAGGCCATGATCACAGCTGTCCAGAAAGGCCGCGGCGGAAAGGGTTCCATCTACGTTTTCGCGGCGGGCAACGGCGCAGCCGCCGATGACAACTGCAACTTTGACGGCTACACCAACAGCATCTACAGCATCACCGTTGGCGCTATTGATAAGAACAACCTGCACCCGTACTACTCCGAGGCCTGCTCAGCGCAACTTGTTGTGACGTACAGCAGCGGAAGCGGCGATTCCATCCATACTACCGACGTGGGCGCAAACAAGTGCACTGCTTCGCATGGCGGTACTTCTGCCGCAGGTCCTATTGCAGTCGGCGTGTTCGCTCTTGCACTAGATGCTCGCCCGGAGCTGACATGGCGCGACATGCAGTGGATTACCGTCCTGACAGCTGTGCCCTTCGATCAACCCAGCGACTGGACGAAGACGCCCCTCGGCCCCATGTTCAGCCACCAGTTCGGCTATGGCAAGCTTGATGCCTATGCAGTTGTGGAAAAAGCCAAGACGTGGCAGCTGGTCAAGCCCCAAGCCTGGTACTACTCACCCTGGATGCATGTGAAGAAGGCCATTCCGCAAGGCGACCAAGGCCTTGCCAGCGTCTTTGAAGTGACCGAGCAGATGCTCAAAGACGCCAACCTGGAACGCGTTGAACACATCACCGTGACCATGAACATCAAGCACACGCGCCGTGGAGATCTCAGCGTAGAGCTCATCAGTCCCCAGAAGATGACGAGCCATTTGTCAACCGCGCGTCGCGAAGACGACGCACCTTACGGTTATATAGACTGGACTTTTATGAGCGTGGCACACTGGGGCGAGAAGGGCGTTGGAAAATGGACTGTCATCGTCAAGGATACCAAGGTCAACGATAATACGGGCACCTTTACGGACTGGAGACTCCGCCTCTGGGGCGAGTCTATCGATGCGTCCAAGGCCAAGCTTCGACCCCTTCCCACCGAGCACGACGACGATGACCACGATGTCATCGACGGCCACCCAGCTCACACGACCTCTATCATCGTTCCTTCTGGTACCCCGAATCCTGCGAACCCCTCAGACATGCCCACACGCCCAGTAAATCAAAAGCCTACTGACACGGTGGTGCAGAGCGCGGCTCTTACTTCGGCTGCTTCATCTGCGACCGCTTCATCAACGCCTTCCGCAACCGCTTCACATGAGAACTTCTTACCCTCTCCATTTCCTACGTTTGGTGTGTCAAAACGCACTCAAATCTGGATCTATGGGAGCATTGGGCTAATTGTTTTGTTTTGCGCCGGCCTAGGTACTTACTACTTCATGGCCAGGCGGAAGCGTGCGCAGGCGAGCCGTGATAATTACGAGTTCGAAGTACTGGATGATGCGGATGACGATGAGGGCGGCGCACGAGCGGGTATGCTTAGTGGGGCTGCGGGTCGAAAGGGCAGGAGAGCGAAGAGAGGTGGCGAGCTCTACGATGCTTTTGCGGGCGAGAGTGACGAGGATCTTTTGAGCGAGAGCGAGGATGGCGACGCACCGTACCGGGATCGCGATGTTAGTCCCTACAACGAAAAGGCGCCAAGCGATGCCGGAGGTAGCAGCGTCAGTGGGAGCTCTGGAGGGAAGAGGCAGTAAAGTAGGGACGTGTAGCTTTCTTGTATTCCTATCATTGGGCGGCGTTCACTAGAATTGTATGAATAATATGGGTTGGCAGTGACAGCAAACTCGTTACCATTCAGGCCACGCATGGTTGCGGTGATCGCGTGGTGAATGGGAGCCCTCGATTGGGCGGTGAGGCTAGCGGGCAGAAAAAGTTCCATCCGCACCTAGAATGCGACCTTGGAGACAAGCTCATAATCACATTGCAGTATACTCTCCACCATGGCCGACGAAACAATACAGACGCTTCTTCAATTTGAAGGCCACCGGCATATTACGACTCGTCTGCTTCTTGCGACGCTCACCGGCCGCCCAATCCGCATATCCAAGATCCGACCATCCTCGACCCGCCCCGGCCTCACCCCATACGAAACGAACTTTATACGACTACTCGACTCGATAACCAATGGCGCACAAATCCAATTCTCGATGACCGGTACCACGTTGGTGTATCGACCTGGTCTCATAACAGGGAGCGCGGAGGGTTTAGGCGCGATGGGTGGAGTGATCAGGCATGAAATTCCGCGGGAGTGCGGTAGGAGAGGTGTAAGCTGGTGGCTAATACCGCTGGCATTGCTGTCTCCCTTCAGCAAAGGTCCTGTCAATGTGGTGCTGCATGGAGAAGGTTGTATTACGGCTGCGACTATGGCGGGAGATGTCTCGGTCGACACTGTGCGCACGGCGATATTGCCACTATACAAGAACTTCGCTATCGACAGGAATATCGAGCTCAGGGTGTTGAAGCGCAGTTGCGTGCCTTCACAAGGGAGAGGCGCGGGCGGAGAGGTACAGTTGGTGTTCGGCCATCAGGTCCGGTTACCCAAGACGCTACATCTGATGAACAAAGGAAGGGTGAAGAGGATAAGAGGTGTCGCCTACGCAGTCGGTGTTAGTGGATCGAACAACCAGCGGATGATCGAAACAGCGCGCGGCGTTCTCAACAAGTTCGTGCCAGACACGTACATCTTCTCGGACGTCTCGTCTGCTCCGCTCATACCCACGCACTCAAAGACCGAACCCAACAGCAAGACGAAAGGCGCCGTCGGATTCGGTCTTTCGCTTGTTGCTGAATCCTCCACACATTGCTTATACTCGGCGGACGTTGCATCACCCCCACAGGGCGGCATAACGCCAGAGGATATTGGCAAGCAATGCGCTTATCAGCTGTTGGAGAAGATCAGCCATGGGGGCTGTGTGGAGGTGACGGGTGCAGATACGATGTTGTTGCTGATGGCGATGGGCACAGAGGACGTAGGCAGAGTCTGTTTAGGGAGAGATGTGCTGGGTTCTGAGAGCGTGGTTCAACTGGGAAGAGATGTAAAACAGTTTACGGGAGTGGCGTGGGGCTTTAGAGGGAAGGGTGGCGACGAAGAGGAGGAGGAAGAAATTGTAGTGAGCGTCGTTGGACGCGGCGTGGGCAATGTGGGGAGGAAAATTGGTTAAGCGGAAAGACCTGAATACGGTGGGAACGAGACAATGATACCCTTAACGGAATGAGTTCAACAGTATAAGTCTTTTGGGGGCGATGGGGCTATCTGGAGCAACTTGTGACTAGGACAACAATACCTCTAACTGGTGAGCCGATGTAAACCGTAAATAACGTCTGCTCAACGCAAGGTCTGCTCGCGTCAGTCATTTCGGTCGGGAAATGACGCCAGCTTTGGTGACTTGCTTGTATCACTTTGCTGAGGAGGTTCAGACGCCTTTTGGGAACCGGAGTGCATTCGATCAAGTAATTTGTTCTAGCCTTTTTATAAGTCAGAAACATACCTACTTGCTAGACCAATGCTTGTCACATAAATACCACCTATCTCAGAAGAATGCCTGCGTGATAGATACGAGTGGGTTTCTCAAAATGTTGGTGCACGGACGCACTTGGTGAGCGCGTTCGCGCTGGGGAAGTCGCGTCTCTCCAAACCTCGTGTTTTCCGCGCTTTATTGCGACATTTCACATATGACACGACACACTCGAATTTACGCGTTGCAAATCCGTCAGGGGGTTTATTCGTAGTTGACAGAAGGCCTTGACGCATTTAGGGTAGCAATGCCAATGTTGAAGAGGAACAATGCGCCGAGGTTGTTGAGGAAGGTGGGCGGGCAGGAGCATGCCAGCGAGGCAGATCACGAGGAAGATGCTAGACAAGCAGCAGCGAAGAGGAAAGAAATGACGGAAGACGAGATCAACGCAGACCCTATCTCTTCGGAAGACGAAAACCCACAAGCGGCAAGAGTGACGGGGAAGGACCTGGCTGAAGACGACATCAATGCGGAACCATTGACCCCGGACGACGAAGAAGCTGGGACAGCACCCCGACCTCCACCTACCGAAACAGCACAAACGTCCAATAGTTCAAAGCGGAGTTGGTCGAGTAAAAGTACAAAGGCAGCGAGCACAGGCTCAAGACGGAGTGGCAGAGGGACTGGGGTGCAGATACCGCGGCCTGGGTCATATCAAAAAGGACGGAGAGAGAAGGTGAAAATATCAAGCGAGGAAGAGAAGGAGAACGTGGGTAGTGCGTCGAAAAGTAGTGGGGTGAAGAGGGAAGCCGTGGAATCCATCTTTGGTGGGATGGAGCACTTGGGTCCGAAGAGGCGGGCAACACAGACGGCCCCAAAGAACATACACGCTGCTGCTCCGGCTAAGTATAATGTGGGCAAGACGGGTGCCAACAAAGGTAAGCCATGGAAGGACAGAAGCTGATTTTGACTAACGACGTTTGCAGGACGAAGCTCATTTCACAATGCGTTCGGCGCTCAGGCCAAGGAAATAGAAACAGAAGAGGAGGAAGATCTCGATGATATTGACATGATGGACGAACAGGTAGAGGAACTGTTCGGAAAGTCCTCACGACCACAGTCCCCAATTTTCCCCGCGAAACCCACGCAACCGGACCGCTTCGAAGCTTTCATCTCCTACGCGAAACCTTTCTCCAGTTCCGCGAATACAGATGCCGATACCTGCAACATAGACAGACCTACAAGTCGAGACGGCGGTCGAGGCAGCAAGGCCTTGCACGCTCTGCGCCATAACCTCGAACTGGACGTGGAGGCCCTCCCGATTGAGGATCGAGATGCGATATGTGCCCTGTGTCAAGCATCGGTCGACCCTGTACAATCCGCCGCCTTCTATAGGGAGCGAAAAAGGACAGTGAGGAACCAAACACTCTTCTGCAAGGAACATAGGCGTACGACAGCGCAGGCAGAATATCAAGCCCTCGGTCTGCCGCGTGTACACTGGGAGGGCTTACCAGAGCAGATACGCAGTTACCGCCCTCAACTCAAAGCACTATTACGGAACAAGACAAAGGTGGAATCCGAATATCGGAAGCAACACGCAGAGAAGCTGTTATCAGGCAGAGCAGCTGCGTTGCCATCAAAGAGAAAGGACCAGAAGACAGAAGAGCTCGAGGAAGAGATGTTCGCCACCATGGACGACGCCGACGAATCAACAGGCTTCTACGGACCGCGCGGGAAACGGATTATGATGGAGGTGATTGGCGAAGTGCTGGTCAATGACATTGGGGAGGCTCAGGCTACGGATCCGGTGGTGGGCCGAAGCGGCTTCGCTGCTTTCTTACAGGCAGTGCTTGTCCCGGAGCTCACTGTACTGCTGGCTATGGAGGATTTAGGGGGCGTGAGTGCGGGCGTTGCAAAGGACAAGATCGCGAAGAGTGGGGAGTTGGGCGTGTTGTTGCATGAGGATGTCGATGATGAAGTGGCGTGGGGGAGTGATGAGGAACTTAGTGATATGGATGAAGACGATATTGAGGGCTTGTTATAGGATTCGGGACTGTGATATGTGGGAGCTGATCTCTGGTGGTGTATACTACGTGGAAGGGTAAGGATGGGTTGGGGATGCGATGTCTAGCATTCTGTGGCGCTTTTGGGGTTGATACCATTGATGTTTACCGCGAAACTTTTAATATGAGTTACTGCACATCGGGCCTTCTCTCTTGCCGTTTCGTCCTGGTCCTACTTCCTTTACCATGTATCGTTCGCTACCGAGGATAGCATGTGCCGTTCCGAATTTGCCCTTGCCGCCTCCGTGGTGGTCGTATCTCCTCTCTCTTTCTAAGGCTCGAGTATGTCTTCAAATGCACTGGGCCCCTTCTCTTTACGAAAAACGCCGAAACCAGATGGCATGGAGGCAGTTCCGCGTTACTGTCACCTAGCATCGATGTCTAAAGATTCCGCGCACCATGGCCATGTGCGCTTCGGGAACTGCAGTCAGATCCACATGCACAATGAAATATGGTTTACACACGAATTCGTATTTTCGTCATTAAGCGTAAGGATATTCACAGACCACTAGAAAGACCCTGTCAGTCCCTACAACTCATCCCTCTTCCTCCTCCCCTTCCCCTCAGCAGTCGCCTGCTCCGCGAGCCTCTGCTGTTCATCAAACTTCGCACTCTCCACACCCTCATCCCACATCCTCTTCTTCGGGTTTGCGGGTCGCTCCCTCTCCTTCAGCACCGTACCATCCCCTCTAATTACAGGCTCACCCGGATCCTCTTGGGGCTGCTGGTTCTGCTCTCGGAGCTGCGGATGCTCCGCCTCCTGTCGTTGTTGGTCTTGCTCCGCCATTTGGCCGACGGACTGGGAGAGGGATTGGGGTGGACTAGGATCTTGGTCTTGGTCTTGGTCTTGTGCGTATCCACGTCCGCCGCCTCCGACACGTACGTATTTCGGATTGTCTTCGTTGATTGGACGTCTGGGTATTGCACCGGTTGCGCTAGGTTGGACTATGAGGCTCGTAGAGGGTTGTGAAGCCGTAGACGCGAGACTCGACCTAAATATCGCAGTACAAAGTCAGCAAAGCTCAGCCAGAGGTGCCTAAGAGCGCAGTGTATTGAAGAAGGGGCTGCGCTGTCTTGACGATATGACGCAGTGTGCATCCCGGAGTTACTTACTTCGCTGCGGATGCGCCGATCGGTGCAACGGCGAAAGCAATGCGGAACAGGAGCTTCAACGGCCAGATGATGAACCACGATATCGGTCCGTAAAGCCAGCGGCGAAATACGAGCCAGATAAGTGTTGTGATGAGGATGTAGAAGGTGGTCTCGAGATACCACGTGTCACTCTTCTGACTCTTGAGCAATGTCGTCACCAGTGTTCTACTGCTGGCTAGCAGTGAATTGAGATCCGAGTATTTCTCTCCAAGGTCCCCGAGCGCCGCCGTAGACTGTTCGAGTGTCTCTTGTGCAAATCTTGAGCGCGAAAGCTCGCTTTGCATCAACTGGTGTGTTCTGCGGAGGGCGGCTGTCACGTCGGAGGAAGCTTGTGCGACGATTTCGCCTTCTGCAAGCTGGGGGTTGTTTCGACGACGGTGGGTGGAAGTGGGTGTAGATGAGCCGGATTGGAGGTTGGAGAAGAGGAGTTCGCGTTCTTTAAGTTTTGCGCGGTCGGCGTTGTGTTTGGCTGTGAGTTGGGCTTTGCGGTATTGTGAGCGTGAACTACGCCTGAGATTAGCAATTTCGCCACGTCTGATGCCGGGGAACTCACAGCTTCAAGTCCTCCGTCAGTCTTGCTAGTAGCACAGCAACTCTACTCCTCTCACTTTCTCGATTGCCGTCCCTCGCACTATCCCTCCGTCTTGCAGAATCTCGCCCAGTCGCAGTCGCCCCAGCATTAACAAAGTCCTCAGCCTCTAATCTCAAAAGCTCAAGCTCTTCCTCTATGCCCTTTAGACTCTCATGTATCTCAGCGCTCAGTTCTAACCTGACGTCCCCCTCCTCTGTATCCAGTGGCTGGCTTCCAGGTTGGAAGTCAAGTTTCGCGAGACGTTGTGTAAGCTGCTGGATTGATTTGTTCGAGTCGGAGAGGGCGTTTAGGCGGGTCGTCAGGGTTTGCGTGGTTTGGGGAAGAGGGGGCATGGTGGAGCGGTTTAGGATGCGGCCAGGGTGGAGGTAAAGTGCTATGACGGAAGGTTCCCCGGGCGGCGCGGCGATCGGCTTTTGTGTTGTTCCCTCCGCGGTCTGCACGGGCCGCCGGAACTTTCGCAGCGCAACGACGATCGCAGTGTCAAGGGTACAACTACACCAATTCCATCTGTAGAACCCTCGGGTATGTGTTCAATAGTCAATGCTGAGACGGTGCGAGGTTGCTAATAGCCAGCAGTCATAGCACGTACAGCCTCCGCCACCGGTCCTCCACTCCTCCCTTCGATTGCAGCATGATCACCCGATTCCTCACCGACGTACGAGTCAAATTCAATCCCTTCTCCATTCGCGCAAAACCTGCTCGCCTCTTCCTTTCCCTGATACCGCCAAATGCGCGCGCAAGCGGCATGATAATCGAGACGAAGATGCTCCCGAGAACGAGCAAGGAACCCGCGACATTAGGTCTGAAGTTTAGTACGTGGCCAACGCCCTCACTGCACATGTATCAAGAGGACTTGCTTACACATTACAGAGGACGGGAAAGAGTTGAACCTTGAGCTGGATAAGATGCGGATCACCGATGTCATGGAGGAAGTTGACCGACATTCACGAACGCTTGCGAGGAAGGAGGAATTGACGGGCAACTAGCGGGCGGGCGGGACTGTACCAATTATTCTGTACAAATAACAGACACGAACGTGCATTTGCATCACCAGGAGTCACGGGTTGGGCGAGAAGCTCAGTGGATCAATTCTGTGATTGGATATAGATGCATCTATAGAGACAACCTACACTTGTACCAGGCATCCAATCAGATAGGCCAGGTATTGTGTGTCGCCAATCTCCGAGATGTCGGGTACGGTGGGAACCAAAACTCATGCCTTCTTTTTCTGGGACTTCATCACGAATATGTTGTCCTTGTCCTAGCCGGACGGAGCTCCAGAGATGAAGAACCACTTGTCGATGCTAGGGTCAATTGGTGCGGGGGAGTGGTTCTCACCCGACGGGATGTTGAGCTGGCTGGGTTCGGTGCGGTCGGGCGAGTGCGAGACGGTAACGTTGACACTGCGAGACATTAGCAGACTTCAATGCAACAAGAGTATAGCAACTGACGTAGAGACCTCGCCTCGGGGCGTCTTGCCGGTGATGAGCCGCTCCCAGGCCTCGGCGCACTCGCGGACAATGTCCATGGCGTACTTCTTGTTCTTGCACTCGCCGGAGAAGGCGAACTGGTTCTCGGGCTTGCCATCCGGGATCTTGTAGATGCGGAACCACTCATTGGTGGCCCTCAGCAAACCGGGCAGGTGACGCTCGACGTCCTCGACGTCGTTGAGCTTGGGAGCAAGTGGGTCGTTCACGTTGATGACAATGATCTTCCAGTCGGTCTCCTCCTCGTCGAGCAGCGCCATGACACCGAGGACCTTGACCTGGATGACCTCGCCCGGCTTGTTAACCAGCTCGCCAATCTCGCAGACATCGAGTGGGTCGTTGTCGCCCTTGGCCTTGGTCTCGGGGTGGATGGCATTGGGGTCCTCCCACGTCTGCAAAAGCAATCAGTGCACTGTCCGATATCGGGCTTGGTGTCGTCGTACCTGGGGGAAAGCGCCGTAGTTCCAAAGGTAGCCCTTGTGCGGGAAGCAGTTCCTCACGTAGCGGAGCTTGCCCTTCTTGATGTCCTGCTTGATGGGGTTGAGCTTCTCCTCCTTGGAGATCTAAAGCACGGCGTCAGTCAAATTCTGTCTCGAGGCGGGGTAGTGGTGGGCGGTGGGCGACGGGCGGCGGGCGGTAATGGTGGGCGGGGGCACGCACCTCCATCTTCGCATTGGTCCAGCGAGGCACCTCGACGACCATGTTGAGGACGGTCTGCTGCTCGTTGGCATAGAGAGGGATGTCGTGGAAGGGCGAGACGGGGACGCCATCTTTCTCAATGAAGATGCGGTGCTCGAGCGTGTGGGCGGCACCGATCCGGCGCGCCGTGTACTGGCTCGAGGCCTTGGAGGGTATGGATGCCATTGTGGTGGTGGTAGTGGATGGAGCGGAGTGGAAGTGGCCTGCCAGCAACTGTGTCCGCGACCTGATTTTGTTGACGGTAGCGGGCTTGGTGGGGCGGGCAGGCGCGGGGGCACGATGGTGATTAGCCAGTGTGACGAACGTCACCGGCGAAGCGCGCGGTGGAAAGGAGCAATGCGGTCGAGCAGCAGGAACAAGTCTGTTGCTGGCCGAATTAAGCCGCAAAAGAAGAGAACAGCGGCTCATCAAGGCACACGTAATAATACAGATAGGAAAGGCTAGACAACGAGCGACAGCGACTATTTTGCGGAGTCTGCAAGCAAAGCCGAGGGCAAGTTTGTCCAGTCGCACGCTCGACTGGAGCTTCCCGATCGTCACGTGGCGTGCTATGATAGCGCCAGCACTCCATTCCCGCACGGATCACCTCATCGAGACGTCTGGAATCAACAGATTTGAACAGCTTATTATTTGTCTTCATCGACACTATGTGTTCAGTGCTCGATATCATACTTTATCGAGTTTAGGGTTGGTCCAATCTCCGCGTCCGCTGACGGGAAATAATATCCTACTCGCCTATTTCGACTCCAATGCTCCAACCTCAATACAATTTATGAGGCCGCCAGAAACCAGCGTTGGCCACGATGTCGCTTCTCAAAGTAGTGTTACCTCGGCCATTGCCGATTCCGAGTTGCTCTACAAAGTCCTCTTCCGACAATGAGTCAAATTCTGCATCGTACAGTCCACCTTCCGGTTGGCCTCCCCACTCATGTGCGGTATAGCCTTCTCCCTCGTCGATATATCCGTTGTCGATCATGAATGGTGCCTGTAGACTGTGTTCATCATCGAAGTCCTGTTGCTGGATGTGGACATTCCGCTCCTGTGGCTGTTCGTAGATGCTGGCGGCACTGGCCCCCGGTCTTCGGGGACGATGTATCTCGTCGACGTCCGCGAAGCGCACGGTAGGTATTCGCTCGATGGTTGGATAAGGTCCCTGGTGATTGCTGTCCCTTCGTGCCAAATGTGTTCTAGAGGGCGTCGCTACGGCCAGGTTCATCAGAAGCGTGGCTGCAGCTTGACGCTGCTCATGGAACGCGGCATTACAGTCCTCCAATATCCTTCCTAGGGTTGACGAAGTCTGCGGATCAACATCAGTTTTCATCGCCCGTCTCCGCTCATGACTAGGAGCGACACGTGCAGAGCCAACGGAGCCCTGAACTACTCCGGAACACAATGTGCCCTTGAATCTGGCTGCAGCGGCGTTGTTGGTGGGACGGCGACTTTCACTTTGTGAATCAGCATTACCCGGCACAAAGGATGCCATCGACGATGGAGACACAATGCTCTCGATGGTTGCACACTTTGCAGCACGATCGACGAGATTCATCCGGCCCGGCGAAGGAGCGTGTTGGGGAAGTGAGTGATACGGCGAACCACGATCATTTGCTAGGGCCAACGACGAAACCTGGAACCGGCTGCCACTGCCTTCTATGCACTGCGCTACCGTTTGCGGGGCAGGCCGTGAGTGCAACGCATCCTCGTTCTCAGTGTCCCCCCTTTCATGTTCATTGTGTACCGAGTCCAGCTGACCAGTGTGGACCATAGTTGCTATTTGCGGGCGCGCTGGCGTCGCGCTGGGTGTCCGTACTGATTCCGACCACGAGATGTAGCTTCTACTCTCGTGGCGCGGTCCTCTGCTTCCGAAACCGAGGTAGGACGCCTGGTCAGCCAACTCGACCGTCGGGATGGCGTTATCGATGACAGATTTCTGCCCATCTTCCTGGCGATCGATCTCCTGCAGCTGCCTCTGAAAGACCTCCTTCGCTCGTCCATCCACGTCTTTCTCTGCTAGCGCCGGTCGCACAGAAGTGAAGTACGCAGATATCGCTTCCTCTTTTGCATGGGTCTGGTTCGCCTTGCGTTTCTTCTTCGGCAAGTCCGTCCTAGGCTCCGCTTCGGGGTGGCCTTTATGACTTTGCAGGAACTTCATCTCTGAGAAGACCAGGTCGGGGACTAGAACAAATCAGATAGGAGCTCAAGAATGCGGGGCGCTGCAGAGGGTGCTTACGGCCACGGCCTTTGACTGGCGTCGATGCCCTGCCCTTGCTGAACAATCCCAGTTTTTCTCGCGGCTTGAGCTGCACCAATCATCAGTACGATTCCCGGAGGCTTGACGTATGGTGGTACTCCTTACGGTCAGTCGATCCTTGGAGACGTTCTTGGCTTGGAAGCCCTGGACGATGCCAGTGCTCAGTTTATCCTTCTTGCGGTTGTGCTTGCGTTTCTTCCGGCTTGATTCGCCCTTCCGACGCCGGCGAGTGTGCGTTCCCTGCTCCTTAACATCCATCAATGCGGGCTCGTAGCGCTCCAGACGTGTCTTGCGTCGGGGTCTGCGTGCGTAGGGTTGGCTCAACGGACTGCTCTCCGAGCTAGTAGAAAAGTGAGACGCATCGCTACACATGCTCTCGTCCACACTCCCATCCAAATCTGCCTGGAGTGCGGGGGGTGTTCTCTTGCGTTGCGGCTGGGCTTCCAGGAGTGAGCTGTCTACTGTGCTCGACTTCCGCTGTCGCTTCTCCTTGGGCGCCTGGTCGAGTTTCCCTACAAGGAGATTGGAGGCCTCCTTTTGCCTTTTGGTATCGCTCGGAGGTTGCTCTGGAAGCACTGTTTCGTCTAGCCACCTCTGGATGTCCATACTAAGGCCAAGTGCCGCACTGATGGAGCGCAGCACTGGGGCCGATCGAGCGAGCGAGCCGGGCCGCCGTAGGGATGTGCGAGAAGCACTTCACCGATGCTTGAGGTCCGTGGGGTCAACTCGTCGTCGTACAGCATGGCAAAAGCGCCGGGGGGACAGGAGAATTGGTCAGAAACCTGGAAGAGGCGTTGGTCGGCGACGAAGATTGGTGCTGTGAAACGGGCGGAGCGGCACTGGAGCATATCACAGCGTGATAAGTCGGTCATGGGCGTTGACATATGCTGGGAAGGAAGTAACGGTGGCCTTGAGCTTGCCGTTGCTCGCAGGGTAGGCACGATGGAGAGACACGGCCACGCTCATGAGATTGTCCCTCCCCCGTGCTTCCAGGCGAGCTCGCCGGCACGTTGGTCGGATCGCAATCATACATGTCCTCTGGGTCCGACTTGCTGGCCTCGGAGGAGTGGACTCCATGGGCGAGGCTTCGTTGCGGACTTCTGATTGGCAGTACCGCACTTGCTATAGAAACAGGCTCTGATGCAAGTCTGCTACACAATGCGTACGCCAGGTTGACGGAGACGCTGCAACGGCGCCTGGTGTCAATTGAACTTGGGCAGGGCATGACCAGGCCCGGCTGGACATTGGAACGGTAGTCTACATGTCGTCGGATATCATTTGCAACGCCGCGCTGCCTTGGGTGGCCGCAGACGCACTCGATGCTTTGGGGAGGATGGGCGCTCGAGCCATCTGCTTTCTCCGCACTCACTCGACGGCTGATAAGCTGTCGTCTCTCACCACCGAATGCATCCAATGCCCGCAGCATGCACGCGTATTCACGCGGCAGAATTGTTTTTTGGCACAATTTGCTGCAGCCCGACGCACGCCGCCATTGCTTCCGCTGAGAAGGGTTTTCGTGGCTCAACGCTCATGCCATGCTCCACGCTCGCCCCATGCTCAACGCTCATCCCATGCTGCAACCGGCCAGGATGTGCCTTTGCACAGGACGGGAGGGCTGCCTGGGAGCAGTCGCGGTGCCGGGCCGTCCTATCATGGTGTTCACCTCTCTGCGTTTGCATGACGCACCAAAGGGCCGAGACGGCCGCTCCGCTGGAGGAGCCTTCATTGGGCTGCGCTGGTGTGAAGCTAACCGGGCGCTGCATAGAACCAGCATGAGCGGCCAGCCACCTGACAATGGCAGACGAAACCCAGGCCAGAGGGTATGCCCCCTCTACGGACAAATATTTTGTACAAAAAGGCCTCGTCGCCGTGGTTGCGGTGCCCATCTCTAGTGTGCTCGTTGCTCTCACTCCGTTTGAATATTCTCGGGACCCGTGACCAAGTCCGATTGCTCCTACTCTGCCCCGCTAGCCGCTCTATTAGATACGGTATTCTGCCCCGGACGCCCCTGCTCCAAGCGATTGCGTGAGTGTTTGGATACAGCTAGCGCTCTTTGTCTCATCGGAGGGGCCCTTCACATCCTTCGCTGCCCCGCCTTCCCGACCCAATTCCACGCTCCACACTCCTGCTCGACACTTCGCCCACAGCCTCTTTGTCGCAAACTCTTCAACTTCTCCCCGGAACCGTATTCGATTCCGCACACACTCAACGAGGCCTCTAGATCAAATGTTCGTTCCGTCATCCTGCTCCTTGTCGCCTGCAGTTCTCGTGCCATCACGGCCTTGCTGCCCAACCTCACATGAAATTTCTGCGAGCCATGTTTTCCCTTCTCGTTCCGTCATGTCATGAGAACTTCTGTATCCTGCGATTGCTACAAGCTTGAGAGTGCGCGAATTGAGACCAGTCAGTGCTACGTTCGATCAACATCATGTCCAAACTCTTCATTGGGTAAGTACGCTCCACTCCCCTCCAGTGCGCATCTAACCGCGAGCAGTGGCCTTGCATGGCATACCGACGACACCGCTCTGCGCCAGAAGTTCGAGGAGTTCGGCCAGGTCGAGGAAGCTGTGAGTAGTCGCACGCTACCCGAGCGCTGTTCATGCCTCTTCCAGGCATTGCGCCTCTCGGGTGATGGAGCTTCGTCCCGTTTTCATCGTACTGACGGAAAGTAGGTCGTCGTTAAGGACCGCGACACCGGCCGTAGCCGCGGATTCGGCTTCGTTCGCTTCTCCCAGGATGCCGAGGCCGACACTGCGATGCAGAACATGAACAACGTCGAGTACGTGCCCCAGGTCCCAGCGACTTCAGTGCGCAACCTACGATCGATCATTTTGCTGACACATTACAGGTTCGACGGACGCACCATTCGCGTTGACAAGGCATCCGACCGTGCTGGCGGCGGCGGCGGCGGTGGTGGTGGACGTGGTGGAGGCTACGGAGGATACCGCGGCGGCGGTGGCGGTGGCGGCTACGGCGGCCAAGGTAAGTGCCTTACATGACCTTTTGATATGTTCTTTAGCTAACTGAAACAGAGGGTGGAGGTTACGGTGGCGGTGGCCGCGGTGGTAAGTGTCGCGTACAACCCGCACATGAGGCAACCTCTAACGATATAAACAGGCTACGGTGGCGGCGGTGGTGGATCTTGGGGCAACCAGCAAGGTGGCGGCGGCGGCGGATATGCTCCCCGCGGCGGCTACGGTGGTGGACAAGGTGGTGGCCAGGGCGGCTACGGCGGACAGGAGGGTGGACAAGGCGGTGGCCAGTGGTAGAGACCCGGTCGCTCCAATGGTCGGAGTTGTCCTCTTCCCCAGTGACCAAGACGACGCTCCCTAGTTCGCTGCAGCAGGTGCCAGAATTGGTTGACTTCTCCCTCGGACCTTTGTCTTTACTCTACCATACTTTAATGGGCGCTCACGACTCAAGGAGCCATTGCTGTTCCTCGTTGTCCTGGGCAGGACGGATTGTAGATTGCACTTTGGGTCGGCAACTGATGAAAATTGATACCCATCAGGGCGTACTGCCACTTTGTACTGGATCTTTGGGAACTGCTTTAGCTACCTTGTCACTCATTTCAGTTGCTCTGTTTTCTTACGGACCGATGCCATAGTGCATGTGCTCCTGAAAAAGTTGACTGGAATGAATATTCCCACATCTGTTAGACATCAAAATTAGCACCACGCGTTGTGCGACCTGTCCCAACAGCCAACAACCGACAGGCCGCCTCGTCCCACATCAATCGTGCCGTAATACGACACTTTCTCCCCGGCGCACCTACTCCGTGCTAGGCAGGACACAACAGCGCAACAACCCAACGCGGACCCGACGTGCAGGAATTGTGACCGGCTTCGCATGCGTCAATTCGAGTTTTGCAAGCTTAGTGTCCGAGCCGAAGAGGTTGCGCTCGCCGGTCGCACACAGACAGCATTTAGCGCGACGCGGAGCATGCAGCGGAACTTTGGAAGGACCGCGTATGCCCAGCCTTGGACGGGCATACCGGTGTATAGTGTAAATCGTTGCCGATTCTTCATGTTGCCTGGAAAGCTTATCCGAGAGGTCTCAACACTTATCCTGTGCTGACTGGACCTCTTGGTATCTTGATTTGAAACACATCTTATACGCTTCAGGTACTAGGTACTGGCAGGAAATTATTGCAGGGTTGTGCGGTTGACGGATCGCACCGCCACTGTCGCGAGTCGTGACTGCTGCCTTGAGCATTGTACAGGAGGATCGTCGTGGCTGGGCACGCGCTATTACGATCTGATAAACTCAGGCGTCCACCTCACCTCCCGACCCCGCCGCCACCTTCTTTCCGCAGCCCATTGAATTTGCCATAGAGCACCATGTACAGCTCGAAGCGCGACGACTTTACGCCTCTAGTAGAACGGCCGGAGCGTCGGGATCGAAAGAGTAGGAGAGTAAGGCTGGTACTGGCGATTGGTGCTACGCTGCTTATCCTGCTTGGATGGAAGTCAAGTTTTCCGGTAGTCAGGAGGCAGGTTCAAGACTGGTTTCGGGTAGCTGGTCCAGAGCCTGGGCATTGGCGCGGGTTGGAATTTGATTGGGCTTCTGTGAGTTTTTTGGTCTTTTCCTAGCAGCCTTATGAGTTCATGAACTGTGGGTTCAGATGGTAGTTCCAGCAAAGCAGAGGGGAATCTTTGTGATTTTCTGGACTTAAAGTGTTGTATCACTTCGGAAGCACTTTGGCGACCATCGCGTACTTGAGGGACGGGGTCTCTACCCCGCTGACCAGACTTCCCCTTGCGCGGCACCTCTTGTGGTACCGCCTTGAGCACACACCAACCTCCTGAACACGCACATACGCATTTGTATTACCAGACACACGCTCCTCTGCTGACTTTTTCCAAGATAGAAGCGACGGAATCGTTCGAATATCATCCTTGCTTTGATGACTTTCAATGCGCTAAATTGAAGTTGCCTTTGGACTACTTCAACGGCACGCATCCCAACGCTTCTGTCAGCATTGCTATCGTCAAATACCCGGCAAAGGTTCCCGTGGATGATTCTCGATACGGCGGGCCCGTACTAATCAACCCTGGCGGCCCGGGAGGCCCAGGGGCCCTCATTGCGCTCTGGCAGGGCAAAGCAATTCAAACCATCATCGACCCCGCAGCACATCCAGCGTTTTCCCTAGAATCTCACGAAAAGTACTACGACGTTCTTGGGTTTGATCCTCGGGGCATCGGCTGGAGCGAACCTGCGGCGAAATGTATGCCCAACAGTGCTTCCGCGTGGTCTTGGAGGCTTAGAGAAAGCACCGAAGGCTCGCTTGAGGCCTCTGATGCTGCCCTTGGCCGCCTTTGGTCCATGTCTCACGCTTTTGGAACGTCTTGCAAGCAGGCAGAAGATGCCGAAGAGGGACCGGATATCAAGCAGTACATGTCGACGGCATCAGTGGCGCGCGATATGCTTGAGATTGCGGAGAAGCATGCTGAATGGGCAGCCGACAAGAACAAATCACACGCTACCGTTTTCGAGCGCGAGTCTGTCAAGCTCCATTACTGGGGATTCTCGTACGGTACCTATCTAGGCTCAACCTTTGCGTCCATGTTTCCGGACCGTGTAGGCCGCCTGCTCCTGGACGGCGTCGTCAACGTGCACGATTACAACAACGCGCTCGGACAGGGTAGTCTTGGAGACACTGAAAAGGTTGTGAAGTCATTCTATACCTCCTGTCTGCTGGCTGGGCCCGAGCAGTGTCCCCTCGCTACACACGCATCCAGCGCCAACGATATCGAGGAGCGCGCCCAAAAGATTATCAAATCCTTATACCACCACCCCATAGCTCTCAGCTCCCCTCACGGTCCGGAGCTCTTCACCTATACCGACATGAAGAGTATAATATTTGGCGCACTTTACACACCTGTATCCAGTTTTGGTTATGTGGCCCGAATACTCGCGGCTGTGGAACATGGAGGAGGCGACATTCTCGATCAAGTCGCTTTGAGTCTCCATGATCAACGTACTTACACTTGCCGTACAGACCCACTCGACAACTTAGAGTCCAGTGTCCCACAGGAAGCCATTCTTTGCGGCGATGGTACTGATCAGACAGCCTTGGATCAAGATACTTTCGAAGATTACTGGCAACTTCTACGAGGCATCTCGCCGGCGGCAGGTTCGACGTGGTCCACGCTCAAGATGAAGTGCGCGTCCTGGCCTATCAAGGCCGTGTACAAGCTCGGAGACGATGAAAAGTTCGGCGCCAACACGAGCCATCCCATTCTCTTTATCTCCAATACGGCCGATCCCGTCACGCCTCTCAAGAGCGGAAGGATCATGGCAAAGCGTTTCCCGGGCAGTGTCGTGCTTATACAAGACAGCGCTGGCCATTGCTCGAGCTCGATGCCGACTCCGTGCACCATGAAGGCGATTCGCGAATACTTCCAGACCGGTGTCCTACCTCACGAGGGCACTGTGTGTATCCCGCCAGCCTCGCCGCTTTCCCTCAACTCTACGGATCCGAGCTCGCCATTCTACGACCCTTCTCTCGGGGAGGGGACGTTCCTGGCAGAGGAGACTATGGTGGAGGAGATGAAAGCTGCGATGGGTCTGGAGGCGTGGAGCGCGGGATTCAAGTATTTCGGAAAGGCTCAGTTGGGACAGCGTGTGCATGATATGATGAGCAGTGCTGCGCAGTTCGATTTGCGCTCCACAGTCAGTGAGAAGGAGCTCTAGTGAGCGAGATGGCCCATGTGCTTCTCATCCTAGGCACCGTTTTGGGTGCGAATTAGGGTGCAAGCAACAGTGGTCTTTCAAAGGAGGATGGGTTGGACACGTATTGAATGCATCGCGCTGAAGTTGCACAAGCACTTGTACTCCTTTCCCCTGTTCATATCTCTCCTACGTCTTTCATTGACTTTCTGGTCTACTCTTACGCAACATTTTGTCTGTTCTCTACGGTCAAGCGTTCGCACACAGTGTGCATACCCTCTCCACTCCTTACTCTTCTAAGCACATATCAACTCTACAACGCAAGCAAGACCTGCGCCGCTTCACCACCATGCGCCTTCTACTTTCTCGTATTCCGAAAGTATCCACACCAATGCCTAATTTCATCATCAGAGAAGAAATGACGAATGCCGAAGTCGGCATTGCGCTGCCCAGTCCGACATCGGCACTATGCCGCTACGCAAGCCACGGCGGTTGGCGGAATAAAGTTTGTGCAGACACCTTGCTGGGCGACGAGCACGTTGTGTGTACGAGGACGCCAAGTAGGCTGATGCTTTGCACTAGGGAGACGAAGCGGTACTCATTAGCATCGACAATGTTGTGGTTTGGTAGGATGGAGTTGTACCCTTTCTCGGGGAGGAGCCAGAATGGAGCGTAATGTGACCTAAAACGCATGTTTCTTTGTCCGCGGCTTTTGCCGTTGACTGTGGGTTTTTCGTAGCCCAGAAACAGCCACATCGAGCACATCATGGCACCCTTTTGTTATTGGATACAAAACAATTTCAGACACGGCGGAAGGTTTGCAGTCTTCTTTTCACTCTGCAGTCACGTTCGTAGATTCCGATCCCTCTATGTGTTTCTTAGCCCTTTAGGTCGCCGTACATGACCAAACTGGCAGAGGCCACTGCATGCGAACATGAATTATTCTTTTGCGGCTTTTTGGAGTTGGGATGGCTATCTAACGACACTAAGAGAGGTATGGAGAACGAAGCACACGGTATGCAGGCTGTTCTTTGAACGTTTCTGTGAATCTTTGAAGGGCTTGTTATCGAATGCTTGTATCTACTCTCAAGTTCTGCTTTCTTTAAGCCGTATACCGGAGATGGTGGGTTGAATCTATTGTCCGGTCGAAGTCTGCGAATCGGCAGCACTGCCGTTCTCTTCCTCCATCGTGGGCGACATATTCATTCTTTGCTTTGGACAGAAACGGTACGGGGTGAGATCGCTTCCATCCTCTATGCCAATCTACAGACGAACAGGGAGAGCCACAAGATCAAAGAGAGATACAATAACTTTCCAATTTTTTGTACGTGTAAACCACACCATTTGAGGGTATTGCGAGAACGTCTTGTCCAAAGATCCCGTATCGAGTGTTGAAAGCGACAAAATGGTTCTCATACTGTTAGTGACCGAGTCTTGTTTGTGTATATGTGAGACCAAGCAAAAAACCCACCTGAAACAGCTCCGGGTCAACTCTAGAAAGTCGAGATGTAGGCAAGCTCGTATGCTTGATGCAATCAGACCTGGTGCCATGAGACAGAGCTGGATGCATTTTCGATCTTGGTGTGAACTCTAAGTTCTGCCAAATCTCTCATGAAGTAAACAATTGTTCCATTTTGCTATGTCGGAAGGTTGAGAGGGGGGGGCTCTTGCTACGATCTGGGTGCCTTTTGAGTCCATGGCACGCACTTGGATGGCTTTCGACGAGTGTATTCTTCGCACATATTGTTCCCAAAAGAGTAAGAGCACATTGCTGTTGAATATGGATAGAAATATATCACTGAAATTCATGATCATCTCCCACCACTCCTTCAAGCGTTATTGGAAGGCGTGTTAAATACACATTGCAGGAACGTTTAAGAGGCCGAGTCCAGAGACATTAGTTTCTGCTCTGTGATTCCTCGTGCCATTCGAAATGCGATCCTATGGTTACTTCCACACTCCAAACCACATCCCTCCCGATCTTGGCCGGGCTGAGCAAGCTTTGTAAAGTTGATCTTTGATAGTAAAAAAAACGATAGGCTTCTTGGTGTGCTTCAAATTCCGCGTATACTCTAACATGTGAAGCTGGCGGCGGTAGTTCACAAGAACGCTCGAGCGCAAGATCAAGTCATGAAGGGAATGGAACCATCATTTTGAAAACTTGTAAATATGAAGTCGAGTTTTATGCGAGGGACATGGCATCTGTTCGGGATGCAGACGGAAACACCCACACATTACAAAATCTTACATAAACTTTTCATGGGCTCGTCGGCTGCTCGTCTTCGCGTCAGTCTAGAGTATTCATCTTCCCCACGGAGAAGGGCACGGAGATCCCTAGAGATAATGGTCGCCCATGGCAAGAACGACCATGGCAAGAATATGACTAGGTTTAGGTAGGACATTGGACTCCATATCAAAATTGGCCGAGGAGAGATATGAAGAGGAGTGTGGTAGGCAGGTCTTTAAGTGCAACAACATTGGTCCCAGGTTCAGAAACTCTAGAACAGGGAGGCTTCGTGACCACATCAACGTACTTTCTGTCCGTTCTTCAAAACTATGGAAAAGCGACTGTTGTGGGAGATGGCATGATGAGTCCATATCATAACCAGCCAAAGCTACTTTAGCAGGTCCTGAGTGCTGCTGGCGACTTGACTGCTCCATATAAGACCCAGTTCTGAGGGTTTTGAACGAAAAAATATGGCTTGGCGCCTTTAGAGGATCATAGACTCAGAACCGTGTGAAGAAAGAAGACGAAGAAGGCTTCAGTCGAGGCTTTTATACCTCCCACTAGACTCCCTGCCGTTAGCAATCATAACTACCATTCTCGCACAGCACAAGCACCACTCCCAGACTACCGTCCCATCCCAAACCGAATCAAATTATCGTACCTAGCATACACCATCTCGTCTCTGCCCATCCCGTTCCATCTCATCCCATCTGGCATCATTTTACCCTCTTTTTCCAGCCACCAATCTAGTCCGTCCTCCCATTCAGCCAAGCAGTCCCAAAAGCAAACAAACCATAACACGCCAACAAACTCAACCCAAACGGCAGGGGCTTCTGCGACCTAAGCGCACGCGGGATAGAGCTTCCGGCCAGCACGATCGAGGCAAGGAGCGCGAGCTCGACGCCGTAGGGCTGGCGATTGCGAATGCGGAGGGCGCCGAGAATGTACTGGCGAGCGTTAGTTGTGGTGGTCCATGTAGACGAGGGTGGCTTGAGGGGAGCATGGGAAAGTGGGTGTGGGTGTGGATGGGGATGTAGACGTACAAGGGTGCCAACGGTAACACCCGCTACGACAGAGGGAACGGAGCCGGTGCGCGCATAGCCTGTGATACCACCGCCTGCGGTGAGAGCGCCGAGGACGAGACCGATGGTGTCGAGAGGGGCCTGGGGGAAGTGTCAGCTGGCTCAATACTGTAGATGTCGTATGCGCCGACAACACGCATGTTCGATTCATTGTCGCGCGTACGTACCATTGTTGTAAAGTGTCAATTCAGACGTGCGATTGCAAATGCTACAGCAGCTTTCAAGCTTGGTATTTATGTTCAGGCGGTGGTGGTAGCTGTTCTCGACTCGATGTTGACAAAGCTACATGCTTGCAAGCGGGGGAGAGCTCCATATGCCATCATCGCTTCCGCGCCTTCGCAACCACCGACCGCCGGACCATCCACACCCCTGTCCGCCACGCACAGACCACATCGAACATCTGGCCTCAAGCTCTCCAGCTCAAGCACCAAAGTACCTCCAGCCATTCAATCCACCACAACACTCCTTGTCCGCCCTCTTTCCGCCATCCTCTTACAACCGCCGACTCCCAACACCCCACACTCTCCACAATGCCGCCTAAATCCCGGCAATCCGCCCCCCAAATTGCCACGCCAACGAACACCAGCACCCCCGCGAGAACGAGCTCTTCCAAGAACAGCGGCTCCGCACAAGACATCGTACAGGGCATATGGAACAACTACTTGAAGAAGACGCCGCAGCGTATTAAGCTGTTGGACACCTTTCTGGCGTTCTTGGTGGTGGTGGGCGCGCTGCAGTTCTTGTATTGCTTGATTGTTGGGAACTTCGTACGTTCCTCCTTTCTCTCTCCTCCGTCTACAATCGCGAGCATTGTGTCTGGTAGCGCCAATGGCGGTGTCAAACATACAAGCCTGTATACAAGAAGCTATGAAGGCCTTGCTAATACACTCCACAGCCCTTCAACGCCTTCCTCTCAGGCTTCAGCGCAACAGTCGGCCAATTTGTCCTCACCGTCTCGCTCCGCATCCAGACGAACCCCGAGAACAAGGCCGATTTTGAGAGCATTTCGCACGAGCGTGCGTTTGCGGATTTCGTGCTGGGATCGATGCTGCTGCATTTCTTCTGCATCAACTTCATCAACTAATGGAGACGGGATTAAACGGGCCGATGCATGGGACATACGGTGGGCTGTGATAAGTCGAAGAGCTTGTGGCTTGGAGCGGAAGTCGTGGAAGGTTGGGCGTTTTGGGCGATCAGGAGGAAAAGATTTCGTGTGCTATACCTTTAACATTGTGGGAAGAAATGGAGAATCCATATATGGGAGATCTTGTTTGCTAGCTATACGATGCTATGCAATGCAGTCGGCGAACGCTGCATGTAGGAGATGAGAATGCCTTGGCTCACAACCCCACAAGCATTAACGGCGTCGCGAAGAACGACAAGTGGCTCAAGACTTTAACATAATTCCTTCGCAAGAGATTCATCGCCTTCACCCGACTCTGCAACCACTTTAAGCATCATGATCCGCTCCGTATGAGCACTCCACTCTCAGTGCCCATTCCCACTCCCATTTCGCATCCCACTCTCCCCCTTCTCCAACCCAAACTCCGCCCGAATAGCCTCGCCAAACCTCCGAATCCCCTCCTCGATCTTCTCCGCCGGCGCCGCCGCATAGGTCGCCCGGAAAAACAACGTATCATGCACATCCTCACTGTTCGCATAAAACCAGCTCCCCCTCATAACCAGCGTCCCATGCTCAATAACGCGCATAAAAATCTCCTCTTCAATCGTCTCAATCGACTTGGCCGGATAATCAGGATGCTTCCTGAAGTCCACCTGCATCCAATGGAACATGCCCGCCATGGGCGGATTCCAGGTCACGATGGATGCGGGGAGGTACTTGGAGCAGGCTTGCAGGATGACGTCGCGACGCGAGGTGTATTGGAGCCGGATGTGGATGAGCCAGTCGAGGTAGCCGGCGTGACCCCAGTGTTCGTCGAGGAGCTTGAAGAGGATGAGTTGGGACATGCCGGCGGGGTTTTGGGTGGACACATCGGCGTGTTGACTGTATTTTTCGATGATTTGCGCGGAGGCGGTTACCCAGCCGATGCGCGAGCCGGGGGAGATGACTTTGGAGAAGGAGTCGAGACGCATGACGCGGCCGTCCACGTCCATGCTTAGCAAGCTCGGGACGAGGGACTTGAGGAATTCTGCGTGGGAAGAAGGGGGCGGGACGGCTGGCGCGTCGGGACCCGTGTAGGGTTGCATTTGGAGGAAGTAATATGGCTCGTCTTCGATGATGTAGATGTCGTGTTTTTGACAGACGGCGTAGATGGCTTCGCGACGGGCTTTGCTTTGCGTGGCGCCTGTGGGGTTTTGGCCTGTAGGCACGGTGTACAAGAGGTGTGGTTTGCGTGCTCCTCGGACGTTGATGTCCCAGTTTGAAAGTAGTTCGTCCATGGCATCGGGAAGCAGGCCTTCGGCGTCGATTTTGACACCGGCCATACGGACGCCCATGGGAAGGGCGGTTTCGACAGCGGCGGAGAAGGTGTAGGCTTCCGAGAGCATCATGTCGCCGGGACGCGTGAGCATACGGAGAGCCATATCTAGGCCGGAGGTACTCCCTATGCTCATGGTGCAGCGCCAATCCTCGTATGGCGGGCTGTGGACGAGTTCTGTGTGCTCTGTCACGAAGCGTAGCAGTTGTGCTGCACCAGCGCCTTGGCCGTAATTGAATGCGGTAGCGATGTCGTAGATGGACTTGTCGTTTGCGAGGTCGTGTTTCCCAGCTGTGAGCACAACGCCCGACTCTTTCGTCTCCTCTTCTGAAAAGTGACCCACGACAGGTACCTTGATACTCAGCTCCTCAAAGGGAAAGTACTCGCTGGAAGGAAGGCCACCGCCTAGACTGATCAATCCGGGTGTGCTCAGAAATTTGGCCGCTCCCTTCAACGAGTTGCCTTTCCTCACTTTTGTTTCGTGTGAGAAGTAGTCTGTGCATATCAATCAGCATCAACCTCCCACTACACCCTTGGAAGAGAAATACGAACGATCCCACCGCCTTGCCTTTGGCTTCCCCTCATAGCTCTTCAGCCGAAAATGGCTGGTATCCGCCGGAGCAGCAACACCCCACTGTCTCCTGTCCGACTTCTGCCTCCTGCCTAGGATATCATTGCTCTTGATAGGCGCCGATAACGGGTCTGGCATGGTGATAGCGGACGTATCCGTGATAGCCTCGACTTCAATCGCGGACGGAGGCGCCATTTCGTTGATGTGGCCCAGCTCAATGCTCAAATAGGGTATATGGTCTGCGTCGGGACTGTGAGACAGACAGGCTTCCGTATATGATAACAGGAACTGGAATTTCTCTAGAGGACTGTTGTTGACGTGTGACACCGGCTGAAGATTTCGAATTCCAATAGAAGAAAACCGTTGAGTGCCGAATCCACTAAAGGCGATGCTCGATTCAGCAACCAAGCACAGAATGTCGAATCTTGAACCACCGAAGGTGACACGAGCCTCTTTAAAGTTGACAATATTTTGGTAGGCTGGTACAATCGCCGTCTTACCTACGCGCCCTATGCATGTATATATATGTAAGCCCACGCACACTCGCACCGATCTTTGTTCTAGTCTATCGCTAGAAGGAGTTCGGCTAGCCACGGGTTCGGGTTCGGCGACCTTGGATATGCGCCGCTAAGCAACGATCGCTACCACGCACGCCCTTCGAGAAATCTCCGAGTGGATGTTGGCGCGTTTTGGAATGGAAGCGGAGCAATCGGAGTTGCCGGCCTAATTACTTATTCGTGATATCGCACACCCGGGCAGATGTTCACTGCGATAAGGTGTTCGCGTATGAGAAGATTGCGATTCGCGCGCCCTTCGATCGAGTACCCGGGAAGCGAGCTTGTCTTGAGATTGTCAATGCTGTTGCAGTGTATCTAAGATGTTGTTTTTGAGACTGGTGTAGCTCTTCCCAAAAGGGGAGGTGCGTACATGAGATGCAGCTTCTCCACAGCAAGCAAACGTCGGTATATGTGGATCGGAAGAAGCTATTTGATGCTTGTCGGTTGACTCTAATAAATGTTTGGTCATAAACTCATCAAGCGTCCTAACGAGACGTCAGATGTTAACGCCATGTGATCACTAAAAGTTAGCCTTAGGTACTCAAGTTTCCGAGTGCTCACACAAAGCCGCGAACAACCGTCTGAAACAGACATTAACCTGTAGTGACTTCCACAACCCGTTTTACTATTAAACCAACCACTGGTATCCGAGAAGAATCGTCTTCGCCTCCCATAGCATGCTGGGGCTGACATGAAATATGGAACAGAGAGCATTTTGGATGATACTACCCAACCCGATGCAAAGCCAGTTGAAAATGCCGTCAAATGTGACCCCAGGTAGAAGCCGAAAGGAGAAAAGTAGTCGCCAGAAATCAACCAAAGTTGTAGGTCCCAAGTGGAGTGTGACAAAGAAGAAAGACGGTGACGCGAAAAGGAATAACAATGCAAAAGCCGTGCGATCCAGATGGAGAGGTCTGCCTACATGACCAAGCAGTCTCCATCCTTACCATTCTTCTTGAGTTTGGTTTTATCGTTTGTTGGTGAAGTCACTTGTCCAGATGCTGCGGCTTGAATAATGGCAAGGCGCTGCTTTGCTCGCTCGTCTCCGCGGTCGGCGGCTTTGACGTACCAGACGTTCGCTTCAAGAGGATCCCGCCGGCAACCAATACCCATTTCTGTAAAGTACCCAACCGCGTATTCAGCCTTGGGCAGGCCTTTCAAAGGTTAGCAAATTCCTTGTTCCGACGTTGGACCACAACATACCATGCTCTGCAGCCTTCTTGGCCCACTCGTAGGCCTCATTTTCGTCCTTCTCCAGAACGGGCTCGGCGCCAACCATGTACCATGCGCAGAGGTTCATCATCGCTTCTGGGATGTCGGCTTGGGCGGCGCAGTTGTAGTAGTGCACCGAGAGGGCGGCGTCCTTTGGACAACGGAGGTACCCATGTTCATAGGCTTCTCCCAACTTGAGCGCTGCTTGCGGATGACCCAGTTCTGCTGCCTGAGTGAAGAGCTGCACCGCGTACACTTCGTCTTTGAAAATGTCCTCGCCGTAACCGGTTTCGTGAAGCAGGCCCAATTCGTATGGTGCGCTGTTGTACTGGTGGTCCGCCGACTCGGTGGCTCGCTTGAGCCACTTGACGCCCTCACGATACTTGTTCTGAAGGCCCATGTCGCCTGTCAGGCAAGCCTTACCCAGACGCGCTGCGGCTCCAGGATGATTCTTCGATGCAGCGGCACGATAGAACTGCACGGCTTTCGCGTAGTCTTTGCGGCAACCCCACCCAAACTCGTAGCACAGCGCGGTGCGATATCCGGACTCGGCGTGGCCGTGTTTACTTGCAGCCACAAACAGAGGGAATGCGCGATCGTAATCGGGCTTGTCTTTGTTGAAAAGTCCTGATGCGTACCCGTCGGCAAGGTAGTACTGTGCAAACGGGTAACTGCGATCTGCGAGGCGCTGCAATATCTGTCGTGCCTCGCGGAGCATCTCCGCTGGAGCCAATCCGTGACTTTCGATTGACTGGTCCAGCACCATGACCTCGCGCGCGACTTGCACCATGTAGAGGGCAAATTCATACTGCACGGCATTATCTTGGGTTTTCACGTTCGCTCTGTACATGTCAAGCGTCTTCTTCGTGTCCATGAGCGACGCATTTTCGCCCACGGCATGCCGAAGCTGAGTGTTTCCCACGTTCGTGGTAGGGGCAATCTGCTGGTTGTATGGCAAGTTCAGTAGATCAACGTATGACGAATTTCTGTTTTCGGGGGATCGTCGTTGGGCAGACAGGTTCCGGGCGAAGTTAGCTTGGGATCCGTTGGATACCGGGGAGCCGCCCACGGACAGGTGCGGAGAATATGTGACACCGCGAGTGTTGTTGAGTTCGGAGCCCAACGTATACGCAGAACTGGGTCTTTGGAGGGAAGTGCGGGGCACCTGCAGTGGGCCGTCGAAACCAAAGTTGAAGTTGGTGCGGTGCCCACTATTGTCGCTTGTTGATGACCTCTGCGACTCGGCGGTCGGAGACTGTACGTATTCGCGTGGCGACATGGATGGCGGCGGCGGTGTAGGTTGTGCATAGTACTGCTGGGGGTGATACTGTTCTCTGGGGCTGTAGATGGACGGATCGGGGTCATCTTGTAAGCCTGCCATGTCCAATTCCGCCGCTGACGAAAACCGCGAGGTCTGCGAGTTGTTGCTAATGTTGAGCTGCCGAATGGGAATGTCCTTCGTTACAGGATAGGTATCTCTTCCCGCTGTGTCCGGTGTATCCCGCGATGGTGTTCTTGAATGCTCATCTGAGCTCAGAGCAACCGACGACCCAGACTGCCGCGATTCTCGCCCACCCGCAACCGTGTCCTCATGTTCGTCTATATTGAAGGACGGGATCGGATGCTGCACACCGCCAGGGACTGGTTTCCGCCGTAGAGAGCTGCTCGATCGGCTCGACCGGCTCGAATCGACGTAATCTGGCGACCTTGGCTTGGTCGCATGGTGGGGAATGGGCGGCAATGCCTTGCTCGGAGGCGAAGGAGCGGCCTCAGACATAGCCATGTGTACGGGAGCGCTGCGGTCTCGTTCGATATTTCCGCCTTCTCGCCGTCTTTATGGGGTTATGAGCCCTGACTCGCACGCAGGAGGACGCAGGGTATTAGGTTCGGCCGGAGAGGTGGTAGTTCATCAGCTGCAGAACCAAGGGCGACGACTATGGACTGCGGAAGGGCAGGAATTCCGGCAAGAGTGACGGTCTGTACATCATCAGCACTCGCGTAGCGGGCAACGGCAAGGTTTCAAGCATCTACAAGTAGGGACTGCAGAAGCGTGGTGGGCGCATCAAGCCCTAGCCGGCAGATCGGGCTCCTGCAGGGGCAGGAAAGGGAAGAGAGCACTTACTGGGGGGCAGTGGCGTTGCAACGGCGCGGATTAGACCCTTGAATCTGAAATTAGATGGGGACTGCTGAGAATTTGCTCGAGACAGTCTTGAAGAGGCGGTTTGCCGGAGGCGTCTGCGCACGCAGCACGCAGCACTCGAGGGCGGACTGGGCTAAAAGAAGCCACCCCACTCGATTGCGTAGTGACAACGACTAATGAGCCTCTCTTCGTATTCGGCGGATGCGCTTTTAGCTTAGGCAGCGAAGAGCTGTGTGACCATCAAAGAACCCCCCTCCCAAGCGCGCGTCCTGAGTCGCAGGTGGTGATGATGGCGTCAGAGCGTCCGCGAGCGCGGTGGCAGCAAAGCGGCTGGAGGGAACAGAAACAGCCAATTCACACGAGGGCGCCGCGTTGAGCTTTAACGAGAGCAGGAGCCGTGGCCTGCGCAGCTTGAGACATTGAGCTCCCGGAAGGGGCAATGGAGCGTCGCGTCGCCATCCCATAGCCCTCGTCATAGCCCTCGTCGCTCGTCACCGCCAGATGCCCAGCAGGCGGCGCAGGAATGTCCATGGGGCCAAGAGTGCTGCCCCCAGGAATGTGGTATACAGGCGACACGATGCGTAGCAGCTCGAAGCGTTGCCTCGATCGCAGAGTGCATCTAGGTGGCTCGACGGATTCGGCCCACTGGAAAGCACAGCCGCCCACGCCCGCTGTTCCTCTGCCCTCTCCAGGTGTCAATGGCTTCAGACGCGGCGCGCAGAAGGACGGGATGGTACAAATGCAGAAGCTGGGCATGGACTACTGCTTGCTCCTACAGGCTGCCGTAGATTTAAAGTAGCTAGGCCCCCACTGACTGGGTGACTAGGTCAGGCGGAGTTCTCGAGACATGCAGCTACATGCAGGAGAAGGCGGCAGAGTACGGGAGCTGCTGTCACAGTGCCGTCTCGCCGACCCAACCCGCCAATAGACGCCATCCACTTCGAGCGTGTGCGTGGCACTGGCGTCGCCTCGAAGCGGGGCGAGGTTTTTCTTTCTTCACTGAGAGGGTCGCATCGGGCAAATATGGCCGCCCACCCTGCCCGGGCCACGATGACTGTGTGTGTTGCGGTGCTCGTTCAAAACCGACAATGGGCAGTGTGCACAATCTTCGCATTCTACAAGTACAGTGCGCTTGCCGGGTGAGACGCAATCTTCGAGACGCCTGGACGACCGACCGTCGCACCTGGGACCAGCTGGGGATCTGCACGGCACGTGATGAGGCTGACAGGGAAGGGACATTGGGAGCGTCCACGAGCTGTCTTGGGTGGTACCAAGGGTCGTCGTGTACAACTCCAGCTGCCTCAACCAGATACGCTCCACACACACACCAGCCGACTCCGCATCCCCGGCGCGTTTGCTGGTGCCATGCCGCTTTCACCTCGCTCTGGCGGCGCGCGAGCATGAGAAAGGAAATGGTGTTAATGCTCCTCGGCTCCTTGGGGGCAGAGGCTAGCCGTCCCTAGAGCAACCCCATTTATAGCCCAAGGCTCGGCGCATCCTCTGCCGCAGAGCCACTTCATTCGCCCGTCAGCCGGACACATCAGGGGTTCACCACCCAGTGCCATTGCCATTGCCATCACCCTCGTCCCGCCCGTTGGCACATCAACCCGCGACAACTGCTCAGCCTGTTGTTCTGTCACTCGTTCTGACTGGTGATGCATCGTTCTTTCCGCACACCGTCGATGCATTAACCCGTCCCTCGCTGAAACACATTCGCTTCCTTTGCCCAGAGCCGCCGCCATCGATACAAACATTGCTAGCGGGCCTCGCGCCGACCGCCAACACCACCGCCTCGAGCGACCGCTCACCACTCGCTCCTCGGCCCACCTATCCATAATCTTCTTCCGCAGCTGTGCCCTCTTCACAGTGTAGACGGCTGCTGCCATCTGCTGCACCGGTGCGGCCCGTTCGATCGATCCGCCGTGGAACGCACACCAGACGCATTCCTCACCACAATGTCTCTGCCCCAACGACCGGACGCCTCCTCGGGGCGCCGCGACCAGCGCCATGTTTTCCGTGAGACATCATCGCGCCGACGCCGAACGTCCGATCTAGAGAGCACGCGCAAGCAGGAGCGAAGTCCGGGCAAAGGTGGAGCCTACTCCCTGGCCTCGCGACCGCTGCCCTCGCCCGGCACCCCGATACCCATGGACAGAGATCCGGCCATGGCCACGAAGCACGCCTCAGGCGCGCATGACCTGGGGAGGAAGCGTAGCCTGGTGCGTCCGGAGCGCCAGCGGTTCGACCCAGATCACCCTAATTATCACTACCGAAAACATGCACAGAAGATGGCCGTACACCCCTCGACAACAGGCAATGACCCGATAAGAGAGGACTACTTGGAGGCGGAAACGGTCAGCTCGGACAGCACCGATCTGAAGCCTCCGCATCTACGCAATGCGTCGGGTGGCGGATACAACGACAAGCAGGCCCCGCTCGAGGATGACAGTGGGAAGCTGCAGCGGACCTTGACGCGGTCCAAGACCATGGAGAAGCTGGAGAAGCAACGCCAGAAAGAAAAGGACGCCATGCGGCCGCCGAGCTTATGGAACGTCTACTGCGCCGTCATCACATTCTGGTGCCCGGGTGCCGCCCTGCGATGCTTCGGAATGCCGCACAAGGCTCAGCAGCGCGCTTGGAGAGAGAAGATGGGGCTGGTCAGTATCATCATGATGATCTGCACCGTTGTCGGGTACCTCACCTTCGGCTTCACCCAAACCGTCTGCCCCAACGGAGGGGGTGTGCGCCTGCAGAACAACAAGGTTGACCGGGGTTTCTTGATCATCCACGGCAAAGCATACGATCTGGCTGGATCCAAGCATCCTCAAGCGCCCGGATTGCGAGATGGCATCAACGTTCTGTTCGATCCCCCCATCTCTGCCGGTGGAATGGACGCGAGTTTCCTCTTCCAGAACGTCAATGGCGCCTGCAAAGGTCTCATCACACCTGCGGAGGGATCCGATGTGACTGTGAATTCAAATGGCGACATGGCGTGGTACATGCCATGCAACACCTTCAATCAGGATGGTTCAAGCAAGCCCAACACTACAGTCGAGCGCTACTTGTGGCGCAACTGCCATACTTCGGACGCTGCCCGTAGAGCCTACTATGGCTTGAAAAGCTCTGGCGACGTCTATTTCACGTGGAACGACATTCGAAACGACACCCGCAACCTGATGGTCTGGGGAGGCGATGTACTCGACTTGGATCTTCTCAACTGGTTCAACAGGACGCAGGTCGACATACCCGACCGATTTGATCAAATTCGTCAGAACCCGTCGGTACGCGGCGTAGACGTTACCCGCACCTTCTCCTCTAGCTATGAGAAGCAGGTTGCCCGTTGCTTCACAGAGATCATCAGGGTCGGCTCCATTGACACCGAGAGCATCGGCTGCATTGCGTCCAAGGTCGTTCTTTACGTGTCTTTGATATTCATCTTAGCCATCGTCGCGGCCAAATTCATTCTGGCTCTTTGTTTCCAGTGGTTCATCAGCAAAAAATTCGGAGCTACGAAAAACACCCTAAGCAAGACCGACTCAAAGCAACGAGCGCAGCAGATCGAGGAGTGGAGTGATGACATCTACCGCCCACCGCCAAAGCTCATGGATCCCGCTGGCCCTGACCGGTCCAGCAGGCGTGTCAGCATATTGCCGCAAACTTCGAGGTTTACCAGTCCTTACACCATGGAGAAGACCGCCAAGACTCGAGCGCCTCCGACCACCATGACCAGTCAGAGTACAGGCTCCCGTGTCGTGCCATCTCAGGCCAGTGGTGCCGTGTACAAGCAACTCAACAACAGCATGGGAACCCTCCCAATGACTCACGACGGAAAGCCTTCAGCCCAAGAGAGCCGCTCAAGCTTGTTGTTCTCTGGAACCACCGAGCAACAGCGATACTCAAGTGTCATGGGTGAGGAGGGTCCTGGCCCCGCCGGGTTCATCCACGAATCTGTCGTTCCCCAGCCTCCTCCGGAATGGCAACCTTTTGGCTATCCTTTGGCCCATACCATTTGCTTGGTCACTTGTTACTCCGAGGGCGCCGAAGGATTGCGAACAACAATGGACTCTATTGCCACCACCGAATACCCCAACAGCCACAAACTCATCTTGGTCATCTGTGACGGTATGATCAAGGGCGAGGGCGAAGATCTGACAACCCCAGAAATTGCCCTCGCTATGATGAAGGATCACGCAGTACTACCCCACGAGGTCGAGCCCTTTTCGTATGTCGCAGTCGCCAGTGGGTCCAAGCGTCACAACATGGCCAAAGTCTACTCTGGCTTTTATCATTACGGCGAGGACACCCGTATCCCTATCGAAAAGCAACAACGTGTTCCAATGATGGTCGTGGTTAAGTGCGGTACTCCTGACGAGGCTCGCAAGTCCAAGCCTGGCAACCGTGGCAAGCGAGACAGCCAGATCATCCTCATGTCCTTTTTGCAGAAAGTTATGTTTGACGAACGTATGACGGAACTCGAGTTTGAAATGTTCAACGGCATCTGGAAGATTACTGGCATATCGCCTGACTTTTACGAGATTGTGCTCATGGTCGACGCCGACACAAAGGTGTTCCCTGACAGCATGACGCACATGGTCTCTGCTATGGTAAAGGATCCAGAGATTATGGGTCTCTGTGGCGAAACCAAGATTGCCAATAAGCGCGATTCATGGGTTTCCATGATCCAGGTGTTTGAGTAAGTGATGTTGCCACATATAACGATCGCGCCACTGACCGTCGCAGGTACTTCATCTCCCACCACTTGTCCAAGTCCTTTGAATCCGTCTTTGGTGGTGTCACCTGTCTCCCAGGCTGTTTCTGCATGTACCGCATCAAAGCCCCCAAGGGCGGCCAGAACTACTGGGTCCCAATTCTTGCCAATCCCGACGTCGTTGAGCACTACTCGGAGAACGTGGTCGACACGTTGCACAAGAAGAACTTACTGCTGCTAGGCGAGGATCGATACCTGTCAACGCTTATGCTCAAGACGTTCCCGAAGCGCAAGCAAGTCTTTGTGCCGCAGGGCGTCTGTAAAACCACAGTACCGGACAAGTTTAGCGTGCTCCTGTCGCAACGTAGGCGATGGATCAATAGTACGGTCCACAACTTGATGGAGCTGGTGCTTGTACGCGATCTCTGTGGCACCTTCTGCTTCAGCATGCAGTTTGTCGTCTTCATCGAGCTGGTCGGCACCCTCGTCCTGCCTGCCGCTATTGCATTCACTTTCTACCTGAGTAAGCTCTTCCGTTCCCTTTCGAGGCTAGCACGTGCTGATCCTTGTTTTAGTTGCCATCGCCATCAAAGCGGCCGTACTTCATACCGAGGCGCCCGTGATTCCGCTTGTGCTACTTGCTCTTATCTTGGGACTGCCGGCCGTACTCATCGTTATCACCGCTCACCGATGGTCGTATGTCGCATGGATGCTTGTCTACTTGCTTTCGCTCCCCATATGGAATTTCGTGCTCCCTGCGTACGCGTACTGGAAGTTTGACGACTTCAGTTGGGGCGATACACGGAAGACGGCAGGAGAGAAGACGAAGAAGGCGGGTCTGGAGTACGAAGGTGAATTTGACAGTAGCAAGATCACGATGAAGAGATGGCACGACTTTGAGGCTGGTAGGTTTTCCCCTGCACTTACCAATGGTACAGATCTGACCCATGAAACAGAACGCAGGCTTAAGACACCGAGTGGCGGCGGCGGCGGGTGGTCGCAGCAGTCCACGACATCGGCTGGATGGCCTCCGTCGCAACAAGGATACGAGACTTCTTCGTACTTTGAAAACTAGGTTTGGCAAGGATTTTCTTCGACGCACTTTTCGTGGCACCTCTTTCAGCATGGGGATGCCGTCGCGTCGGCTTGCGTTGTTTGTGCTACATTGGCGAGTGCGCTTCCATTGTCACTGCATTTCGCTAGGGTTGTTGCATTCTCGTGGGAGCATTTCGTCCGGACCGGGTTCTAGCGATGTCATCCTCTCTCCTATTTCAAGGGAAGGAAATCTGTATATTGATAGCGTGTGGGGGCATGTATAGCAGCCATGTTGGTAATCCTAGTATTAGTGGTAATTATTCATATTCTTAGTGGCTGACGATGAGGGCGTGGATGCGGTGGCTGCTGTCGTGGATGGATGAGCATAGATGTGGAGTTCCTTTTGCACGCCCACTGCCAAATCGAAACTCTAAACAGGGCCTGACGACCACCCACGTCTGGCTGGCACTCCAAGTACTGCTGCCCAATCTCACCCGAATCCACTGCTTCGTGCCGCGGGGACAGAGGAAGTCTGACGGCGGTGTGGGCGACGCGGAGCCATTGCAGTGTTTGCGTGCCATGACGGTCACACAAGGCCGGCGAAGAGGCCCCCGTTTCGCATAATGTGCACATCCGATAGCTGCGGCAATGCGTTGCGCCTGCGCTTCCGTCCCAAAGGGGACGTGACAATTCGCTTGCTGATGCGAGTGAGGTGTTTGGGTCGTTGTACAGGCTAAGTCGTGGACCAGTGAGATGGTGGGGCTAGACGGGGGCGCGGGTCCGGCGTTGGCACGGCGAGTGCAGATGACTGTGGAGCGAGGGAGAGGTGGGAAAGGTGGGAGAGGTGGGAGAGCGGGGAGAGCGTGGGAGGGAGTGTGGATGTGGAGTGTGTGGAGAGAGCCATGTCCACGGTGACTTTATGCTGGACGTGTAGAGGCGAGGTTGAGGGAGCGACAGCAGACACATGAATGGCCATGCATGCAGGGAGCCTCTGGCCAACGCGACGACGACTAGTAATGCATTGGCACCCTCGCGGCGCGCCGAAGGAGCCATAAACGGGCAGCTGGGAGCACAAGGGGTCCGTGAGTGGACGTTGCGTGCTGGCATTGCCATGTGCACGCTGTGCCTGTGCAGCGGCGAGGGGGAGGCCACCGTCCCCGCCTTTCGTGCTGCTCGTCGAAGGGGCGGATGGCCCGCTTCGCCTTTGCCATGTTGCACTAAACGCTGTCGAAAGCCCGCATGGGCGTGCAATAAGCGTGGTCGCATCTCTCTCTCCCCGAGGGCATTGTGCATGTCGTGGTGGTGGAGCTGGGAGTTGTGCTGGGCTTTTGCCAAAGCAAACCCCCACGGGTTCGTTCTAGATTGTGCGGGCGGCAGAGGCGTCCGGGGGATTTCCCACAGAGAGTCTTTATGCGCATCCTCGGTCTGCCCTTATGCTCACCTTCCACTGCATTCTGTCCTGCCCCCCGCCTGTCTGGCTGGCTGCTTCGGCAGGGTAAAACGAGGGCCCACTCCAGGCCCTTTGACGTGTCCATCCCGCATCCGCGCCGTCATCGAAAGACGGCAGCGTCGCATTCGCCCCAACCCAGGCCTCCGCCGCCCCGTCGCCGGTCCCCCTGCCGTGGCTATGTAATAGCAGAAGCCTGCCCTCTCCTCTGCATGTCAGCTGTCCGACCGTACCGCTGTTGCAGGCCCGACCTTGGCTGCTTTGTATAATCCCGCATTGGTCGGCTGTCGTTGAGTCCACGCCCACTCACCACTCCCGAGGCGCTGCATACTCGCGCGCTCGCATTCGAGACAGCAGCTCCGCACCCCCCCACAACCTGCCATCGCTGCGCGCGCACCGCATGCGGTAGCCCACCATCCGACGACGAGGCAGCGCGCCCGCAGCACGCTTGCTGGGCCTACAAAGCGCTGCACTGCGCTTGCCTTGCGACTGGACAGTGACCCGCCGCTGTGCTTTCCCCCACGCCGGACTCCTGCAGCAGCAGCGAGACCACTGCCGCACCCTGCTCGCCACTGCAAGCCCAACCATCTTTGCGGCTCACGCGCGTATATACCGACGAGGGCCTGCAGACCTGGTAATCGACTTGGAACCCTGGCTGTCGCTGTCGCTGCCGGCGCGGACGGATGGACGGACAGACATCGATGGCCACCTCGTACCCAACTGCACAGAGCGAGCATCTCTTCGCCTTCGCGGCGACCACGAATGACACGACAAGCTCCCAGTACGCACTGTCTACACATGCGTATCCCCAGCAAGAAGACAGCCAGCCGCCTTCGCCGAATGGCATCTCCGCGGCCGCGATACTCGCTACCATGTCCGACAGCAGGCCGCCCACTAGCCACGCCGAACATGTAGACCATTTCGAAGAGGAGGACACCGAGACTGGAGGTGTATCTTTGGCGGACGATTGGGAGGGCATGGATGCGACTGCGGCTGCTCCGACTATGACGCATTATCCCGCCTTCTTCAATGCGCCCGACCCTAACTGGCTCTGGGATCCTGCATATCCGATGACGATTCCCAACTTCTCCCAAGGCAGTCTGGAAGACCACGCCGCGGCCCTCGAAGCCCTCACCATGGAGTCCCACCCGCCGCCTCCTGTCGTCCCTCAGCCCCTGCCCGAGACCTTCGTTGCACCACCGCCGAACTCCACGCACCTGCACGACTTGGTGCCGAGCGCCTACGAAGAGCATCTCAGCATTCAGGACGTCGGTGCTTTCACCGACATTACGAGCTTCTTCCACTATTATGCGGCGCCTCCGAAGATGGTGACTAGAGCACTAGATTTCGAGACTCAGCCGCAGATTATACGGAGGGAGGATCTGGAGGGCGAGAAGTGTGATTTCCAGGGGATTGATTGGAGCGAGCGGGCAGGGAGAGACAGTATTCGGAAGAAAAGGGTCATGTTCGAGAGGGCGAGGTTGCCGCACAAGGCATGGATGGGCATTAGGGGGCTGGATCAGCAGGTAGGTGGCTTCACTGTAGAACGTTGTACCCTCGCCTTCCTGGAGATCTCGCAGCAAGAATTGCAGAACAAACACTAATATTCTCCAGGAGTGTCGTCGGATACCAAAGACCGAGAGCTTCTTCTCCTTCCGGAGGATGAACACCAGACATCGCGCCTACTACCCCCACTTTCAACTGCGCAACGTAATGGCGGCAACCTCGAGGAACGACATCTACTACGCCACAAAGGAAGAGGTAATGCGCACAGATGCGTGCGGCTCATCCCTCGAACCGGTTATCGACCTGCGCAAACGCACAGTGAACGGGAACCCTTGCCAAATCACCACCCTGTCCGCTTCGAACAATGTTTTAGTCGCCGGTGGCTTTGAAGGCGATTACTACATTGCCAACCTCTCTTCCACCGACAATCCTGAGTTTACCACGGGCATGATCCGAGACTGGTCGCCGGAAACGAAATCCTATATTACAAACCATGTGCACCTCTTCAATTCGCGCCACTCATACACTCCTCAAGCAGCGTTCTGCTCAAACGACTCCGGCCTCCGCATTCTCGATTGCGCGACAAACACATTCCAGTTTTCCTTTTCCTACCCCTCGGCTGTGAACTGCTCGGACACGAGTCCAGACGGTCGCATGCGCGTAGTAGTGGGCGATTTCCAAGAAACACTCATCACGAACGCCGAAACAGGCGAGCCGTTTGAGACGTTGAAAGCACACACCGACGACGCATTCGCCTGCGCCTGGGCAGACGACGGCATACACGTTGCATCTGCCGCGCAAGACTCCACGATTGCTATCTGGGACGCTCGATACTGGAGTAAACCCATCGCCATGATCTCCTCCGAACTCTCTGTACCCCGCTCGCTCCGCTTCTCCCCTGTAGGCAGTGGCCCGCGCGTTCTCATTGCAGCAGAAGCCGATGACTACATCAACATCATCAACGCGCAGACGTTCGAGTCGAAACAAGTGTTTGATTTTTTCGGGCCTACGGCTGGAATTAGCATGACGCCCGACGGCCAGTCGCTGTTTGTGGCGAACGCGGAGAGGCGTTTTGGCGGCATCATCGAACTGGAAAGGAGTGGCTGGGGCGAAGCCATGGGCCCGAGATCATCCAATGGTCCCCACAAAGAAGACGAGTGGATTACCTGCGATTCCGACGATGGGCTTGATCTAAATCATGATGAAAGTGTCCCTTGTGGCTTCGGCCAACGCAACAGAAGAGGTCTTGACCTCGGTGAGCTTGTCGTATGACGACGGCCTTGTAGATGTGTGCTTTTGTGGGGGGTAAGCTTTATGTTGGAATTATTCGAACCCTATCCTGGTATCTTCTTCTCTTTGCTCGACGCTTTTGTTTCCGGCGGTGCCGGAAAAGGCTTTTTGCTCTTGCTTTTTCTTTTGCTGTTTTTGCTACATGGGTGGCTTGCGCTGCTTTTTTTTCTTCCGTTCTTGTGCATGATTATGGATGGGATGGGAGGTATGGGATGGGATGGGATGGGTGGGTTCCCGGACTGGCAATTGATATCATGGACATTGCGTCTGGATGAATCTCCACTCCTTGGCGGGCTGAACATATATACATATGCATATATATACATGATGTTCCAAAGCGCATATGTGTATGTTGCAGTGCTTTTGATTGATGTCCACGATCTCGCTGGGGGGCTTCCACGGACCATTGAAAGGCGCAAAATGAAGAGAGCGGTCTTTCAGCATGTACATGGCGACGCCACCATTCCCTTCACATGCTTGAACAGGTCCACAGAGTTCCACATAAGCCAGCCTCTAACAAATTCGCAGTGTTATTCATACAGTATGCCATCACCAGGGGCACAGACGCATAAACTACCTCCCGGACTGCCCCCGGGTACAAGCAAAAACATAAATCCCCCATCCCCCGCGTCCCCGCTCACCACGGTTCCTCGCATGGAGCCCTAGTCAAGTAATCTCAAGCCCTTCACAGCTTAAACCCCTCAATCCACTTCCTCGCCTCCTCGACACCCTCATCCACCTTCTCCGCATTCGTGCCGTTCCCTATAGCAGTCGGCGCACCAGGCTTGCCACCGGTCTTGCCGCCGATAACAGGGGTGACCGAAGACGCCCACTTGGGACCGTCAGCGCCTTGGGCTTTGAAAGGCTAATGTATGCATTAGCGACCGGTCCTTCCGCGAACAAAAGACAGAGAAGACTTACCTCAGAGACATAACATCCATGCGACACCTTCCCCTCTCCAGCACTAAAGAGATACACACTCTTTTCCTTCAGCGCACTCTTTGGCCCACTAACCGTCTTGATCGCCTCGCTAATCGCCTTACTCACGTTCGCCGACCACTCCACCTTCTGCACCAAGAACTTCGCCTCCTTGTTACCTTCAAAGTAGCTGGTGACCGCGTCGAGCACCCTCTTGCTATCCGCCTTCGCAAACGCCTTCTGCTCGTCCAAGATGCTCTTCTGGATCTTAGCGAAGCGGTCGCGGAATTGGTTCTTGGTGAGTGCCGAGATGGTGAGCTGATTAAGTTCCAGATTTGTCTTCTTTGACTCGGATTCCTTCTCCGGGCCGAAGGTCATCTTCTCGAGGCGTGCGAGTTGCTGTTCAAAGTCCGAGGCTACGCGTTGCACGTCGTAGGCGTCTTGGCCCGTAACGGCGATAATGCGGCGAATACCCTTGGCGATACCGGATTCCTCGAGGATGACCAGCTCTTTGATCTCGCCCGTGTGCTTGACATGCGTGCCGCCGCAGAACTCGACAGACACCTTCTCCCAGCCCTCGTTCTTGACATCGGCGATCAGATCCTCGACCGGGACACCTACGGATACGACGCGCACGGGATCCGGATATGTCTCTCCAAAGACGGCGCGTAGGCCACGAATTTCACGCGCAGTCGCGAGTGGCACATCCAATGCGAACACTTCCGAGTTCTGACGGATGTACTCTGTGCAAATCTGCTCGACCTTGGCAACTTCAGTGTCGGACAGGGCGCTCTTGTGCGAAAAGTCGAAGCGCAGCTTATCCGGTGAGACCAATGAGCCTTTTTGGTCAACGTCGTTACCGAGAACTTCCTTCAGGCCGTAGTTGAGGACGTGGGTGCCGGTGTGGTTGTTTCGGATCGGGTGGCGGCGAAGCTCGTCGTACTCGGCAATAATTTCGCTGCCAACGTTGAGTTCGCCATACTTGAGGTAACCGGTGTGCAACACATAGCCAGCGTATACCTGGACGTTCTCAATGCTGATCTCCGCCTCGCCATCGACGAGAAGCTTTCCGGTATCGTACTCCTGGCCACCCTGCTCAGCGTAAAAGTTTGTCTTGTCAAGCAACACTCCAAATTGCTCGCCCTCAGGCACTTCTTTTGTGCTCTTCAGGAACTGCTTGTTGTGATATATCGCCTTGATGGTGGCCTTGATGTTGTCCCGACCGAATTTGTTAGAGTCGTCCGTCTTAGGAACGTCATCCATGCCGTCCAGAGCGGAGAGGTCGTGTACGTCCAGCTTCACGAGAGCAGCGGTCGCCTTCTTATCACCTTTGCTAGCCTCCCGGGCCTTCTCCTGCGCATCTTCGACCTCCTTGTCGTTGATATTGAGGCCACGCTCCTCAGCCATGAGTTTCGTGAGATCGACCGGGAAACCATAGGTGTCGTATAGCCGCCACACATCGTCGCCATGCAGATCGTTCGAGCCCTTCGTCTTGGCCTTCTGTGCATACTTCTCGAACATGACCTCACCTCGATCCAATGACTTGGCAAAGCTCTTCTCCTCCTCGTCAAGAATCTCCTTGATATCCGCCATTTTCTTCCTGATCTCGGGGAACATGTCGCCCATCTGGTCGACCAAGCAGGGCACGATTTTGGAGAAGAAGTCCCCGATTTCCGTTTCGAAGTACTTGCGAGCATAGCGAGCTCCTCGTCGTAGCACGCGACGCACAACGTAGCCTCGACCGACGTTGTTGGGTACGCCGCCGTCGGCGATGGCAAAAGTGAGCAAGCGGGTGTGGTCGGCGACAACTCGGTATGCGGTATCGATGCCATCGGAATCCTCGTCGCCAAACTTGCCCTGATAATCCCGCGCACCCGTGACTTCCTGTATCCGCTTGAACAAGGGTGTAAAGACGTCCGTGTCGTAGTTTGACTTCTTCCCCTGCAGCACCGACACCAGTCGCTCAAAGCCCATGCCCGTATCAATGTGTTTGCTCGGAAGTGGTCTCAGTGACTTGTCCGATTCGCGGTTGTACTGAATGTAGACGTTGTTCCACACCTCGATGACCTCCGGATCGTCCTGGTTGACCAGCGCAGAAGCATTTCTAAAGTTTCCATGCTCGTCGGGGCCTCTCAGATCGTAGTGAATCTCTGAGCAGGGCCCGCAAGGTCCCTGATCGCCCATTTCCCAGAAGTTATCCTTCATATCTCCAGACAGAATATGGTCCTCAGGCACGCCCGCTTTCAACCACAGGTTCTTGGCCTCGAGATCCGGCTCCAGGCCGTCGGCTCCCTCGAAGTAGGTCACATACAGCCTCCGCGGGTCGATGCCGTAGACCTTTGTGAGCAGGTCCCAACTGAAGTGAACAGCCTCCTCTTTGAAGTAGTCGCCAAAGCTCCAGTTGCCCATCATCTCAAAGAAGGTGTGGTGGTAGCTGTCCTTGCCCACATCGTCGAGGTCGTTGTGCTTGCCGCCGGCGCGGATGCACTTTTGCGTGTTGACGGCGCTTTTGAGCTGGGCGAAGTCGGAGGCGGGGTCCACGGTGCCCTGGAAGATGGACTTGTACTGGTTCATGCCCGCATTGGTGAAGAGGAGGGTCGGGTCGGAGAGGGGCACGACGGACGAGGAGGGCACTGCTGTTGTCAATTGCTGCTTCTGTGGGCGTCATGGGGGGAAAATGTGTGTGGTAAAACTCACCGAAAGTGTGCCCCCGCTCCTTGAAGTACTCCAGAAAGGTGTCCCTCACGCGCTGGGCTCCCCACTCGTGCTTCTCGTCCTGGAGCGCCATGGTGGTGTGTGTTGTGTGCAGGCGTCGCGCACCGCGGGGCAGGATGGGCAGCAGTATCGGCGGGTGTGTCGTGGTCGAGGAACAGGCTGCGGCGGTGGGAAGGGAAGTCGGGCGATTGTGTAGTGGTCTTGAAGATGCAGTCGTTGCAATCGCAGTCGGAGCAAATGGCCCGTGACTCAGACTGCCCCTCTGCAGAAGACGCCGCATTCACGAAACGCGGTTGTGCCGAGCCTCGAGCGAGCTGCAAGTGCCCCTCAAAGCCCGCAAGCCGCAACCTGCCACCGCGCTCCAAGCTTCCAGAATCTTCGCCCACCTATTGGCCGGCCGACTCTGATTCCGGTCTCTTATATCAGTGTGCCACCGCGCCAGTCAATCTGCGATCTTCCAGTCTCCTAATCACACACCGTCTTTGCGCGCGCGCTCTTATCGTCGGAAGTCGAACAAACAATTTAGTTAGACGCAGGAAACACGGCAGAGCAGCGGCCGCATGGCGGAGGTCGTAGCTCCCGCCAGCCCCAGCCAAGACACCACATGTACCGCGTCGCAACGCGCGCCCCATGGCACGAAGCGCGCAGCCGACAGCTCGCTCGAGCCGGAGCAGCGACTCAGCAAGCGTTTCGATCTGCTAAATCTAGGTATGTTTGCGCCCTCTGCTGGACCCAACGATCCGACCGCTAACGCCTGCACAGTCGATCGCAATGGCACACGCCTCTACATCCCCGTCGCCGGGTCCGCAGATACCGCCGCGAAACAAACTCTCACTCCCACGCCCCACCCCCTCGCGCCCGTGACAGACCGGAAACGCGAGCGCAAGCCACGCTCCCCTCCTGATGACGACTGCATGCAAGTCGAGGACTCACCGCACCGCGTCTACATCCACGACCTCGCCGCGGAGCTGTCTGACATTGAATCGGACGAGGAGAACCCCATATTTCTGTCAGACATTGAGAAGCACTTGGCCAAGATACCCAAGTATGTTCTTGTCGGACCTGAGCCGAAAGCGACCAAGGACAATCAGCTGGTGCTGTACAATGTCCCCAGCAGTCTGAGCGTGCCGGAGGAGAAGGATAGCGTGCGGAAGGCGATTGTGGAGGCGAGAGCGAGGCTGAGGGAGCGGCAGGCAAATCCTGTGGTGGAGCCTGAGCGCGTGTCTGCGAGGAGGGAGACGCCGACGGATAGAGGATATATACCCATACCGACAGAGGACCCAGATGCGATGGACATCGATTAGAGCAATGCGAACATACTGATACCCGAATATCGTTCAAGATGAGTGTAGAGTATTGGTCATTGAATGGTCGTGGGTATTGCTATTTACACTACATTGAAATACCATCTAATAAGTAACGCATGATCCAGTCACGCAAGTCCATCGAAGCCAAAATACCCAGCACCATCCAACGCCCACTCTCCCTCATGTACACTCCCCTTCATAGTGCATCTAACGCAATTATTCTCATCGCCTGAACCTATCCATCAACTTCCCCAGCGCCACCTTTGCCTGCGCTGGCCTAGGCGGCAGCGTCTGCGCACCCTGTTGACCCTCCACATCTCCGTTTCCGTTTCCGTTTCCACCAACCACACCCGTCTGCTGTGCGTTCATTGGCGGCGGCACCCCATACGGCGGCATTTCCATAGCCATACCCACTCCATGCTGGTTCGGATTCGCCTTGGTTGCACCCGGTGGCGCCATGTAGCCTGGTGGAGCGTCGCCGCTGTACATTGGTGGTGGCTCGGGCCAGGTGCCGTCGGGGCGGGGTCCGTAGGGTGGCTGACCGTCCTGCTGCTGGCCGTAGGGTTGTGGGGTTGCGTAGAAGGTGAAATGGTTTTGGGGGGTTTGTCCGTAACGTTTACGTTCTGAGTAGGATACTAGCCACTATGCGAGCATTAGCATTGTAAAGGAGAAAGTAGGAGGTGGCAGTGGAACATACGCGGTGGTAGGCTAGTAGCGGTTTGCCCTTCTTCATGCGGGACTTTGCGTGTAGGTAGCCGCCGAGGAACCACCCCGTGAAGATGAAGAAGAAGGCGGCGAGTATCGCCCATTTGACTATGACGCCGGCCTGCCGAGCCGTTAGCGATTGTCCTCATGTGATGATACCAAGGTAAAGGAGGGCCTACATCAGAATACCAGAATCCATCGCGGTCGCGGAAGCACTCGACCGTGCCATCGACATACTGAGCGCAGTATCTCTTCGCCAGAACCGTCGGAACCATGATCACAAGAGCCTACGTATCGAAAACCTATCAAAGGCAATATCGGGAAGACGGTGACCTCGCAGGCGCCTCAAAGCCTAAGAACGTCGGCGGGGGTACACACGACTAAGTATGAGAGAGATGTGCGAGTGGGAAACAGGGTAAAAGGTGAAGACGGATGTGGCGCGATGTCGACGTCGAGAAGGGCAGCCAAGACAAAGGAGCCGTGACAGTAGCCGGGCGACACAACTGTTTTGTGAACGGAGAAAGAGTGGGGTGTTGCGTGTGAGAGGGGTGGCAAGGCTTGGGAGCGCCGTGTCGTCTTCGCCCGTCGGAGAAGCGTGATGTCCAGCTTCCGAGGGATGCACGTCGCAGTCGGGGACAGATCGGACGGTTTCCGTTTCGCAAGTGTGGTGGTAGCGTTTCAGCGGCGCAGTGTTGCTTTATTAAGAATCGGCTGCTGCGACGAGCGCTTCTCTCCTTTGGGGGTCAAAGGAAGCGCGACTTCGTGTATAAATAAGTGCAACGATGTGTAGTAGGGCAATCGCAGATGAAAGCCCCTCAACCCCCAACGCTGTGGCTGGTTTCAGGGATTCCGTGAGGTTGGAAAGGAGGCTCGACTAGCGCCATGCACCCACGGAAAACGGTCCGCCGCCAGCCCTTGCCTTGCATGCTCGGGTCCCACACGCAAGGGTCCGGGGCAGAAAAGCTTAGCGTTTCTGCGTGTGACGCCACATGCCACAACACCATGCCTGCCTTCGCAATGCAAACCTCGTCTTGCACCAATTGCAGGAGCTGGAATGCTGAAGCCGTGGCTGGTGGGCCTTTGATCCACTGCGCGCTACTCGATCGTGGCGGCAATTTTCTGACTGGCCGTCTGGTCTGGATATAGGCCGCGCAAAGCCTCCACACTCTCCCGCGACATGCGACTATGAGAGTCAACATAGGACGCGGATGATCCGGAAGCGTTCTATGCTGGCACTACGATATGGTTAAAATCGCGCAAGATCAGCCACCAGACGCGGCAAGCCTGGATCTGCTCCCTCGACCGGATTCGTGCGACATGCGACACCACCATACTTCACGGCAACTAATACTCCACTTGTTTGCAATGCCTTCCAAAGTTTTATTCTACTTCTTGCAATCGAACATCACGGGGACCGGGTGAAAACGCGCGTCGCCCATGTAGATGACACCGGTCGACCCCCCAACCCTTGTTCCCCAATCCGTGTCCCTTAACCCTAGACCTGCACAGACTATAACCCACCCCTGTGAGCAATGCCAAACAAAGTAGAAAAAAGCACAGAAACGTGGTAAACGCGGTAGTGGTATCTTATGTCCGAGTAACTCCTCGTATCCAGCGCAATAACAACGTATAATGCTCCGATCCAAGCCCTAGTAGTCGTTTGCCAGGGTTACGCCATGCTGCACCAAGAGGCCGTCCCATAGTGGTCCGGCGAAGGGCCGCTCTGCTCCATGCTACTCGAGATGCAGTCCAAATGAAGTCGATGGCTTTGCTGTCTTTGCAATTCTGGCCTGAAGGTGTGCCACCTGCATTAATTTTACATGAAAGAAAAATGAACAAAAAGACGTAAAGGAGATCTAGTGCAGCAAGTTTCGGAGGGATGGACTGGCGCTGGCTCCTGTGCTTATACGCTCTGTTGGTGCAGAGGTCGGCGGCATGTCCCTCATTGAAGCGTCTCTCGGCGTGGCAGGTTGGCTTGGAGCCGGACTTCCATGGTGCATGGGAGGGTACGGCATCTGCGGAGGTGCGCTAAATGGGCTCTCTGTAGAGCGGGATGGGTTATGCGTGTGCGGATGGGTCGGCGAGTACGGCATGCGCGGTGAGTGCATGCCATTGCCCATCATCCCTCCATTGGCGAGATGCAGAGGCGGAGGAGGCCCGCCGTTGGGAACATGTGGTGGCGCATATGGCCCACGGTGAGGGGCTGGTGGAAGATGTGAATGGACCGGAGGGGCAGAGTATGAGGGATATCCATTGGGCTGATGCACTGGGTTATACGGCGCGTGGAATGGCGGAGGATGATTGACCGGTCCAGGATGTGAAGGAAGCCCGATGCCGTTGTGAATGACATGAGGTGGCGGACCATGTGTAGCTGGTCCCGGCGGTGGTCCGTTGCTATGCCAGGCGGATAGGGGGGGTGGCTGTTGGGGGGTCACCCATGGTGGTCCCAGAACGGACGGCGGTGGCGGAGGAGGAGGCAGAGGGGCCACGAAAGGCTGGACCGGAGGTGATCGCAGTGGGAGCGGTTGCGGCTCAACAAAGACGGATGTCGACCTCTCGCGCTCTTCAGGTTCATCCGGAGCATTGAGCTTTTTCCAGTGGCACTTTTGGCACATATACGAAGTCAGGTGAGCGGACCCGACATCAGTATCAACTCTTAGTCGAGTCACTTGATCCTGGGAACCCACAGGAGGCGCATCCGTCATGGGGTGGTCAAGTGAGCCGTTTACTGGTTGCTCCGTTGCGCCGGGTCGACTGGAGTCGCCATTAGTCGCCACCGGGCCATCCACCATACGGGTGCCGTTCTGGGAAGGCTCCGATGCTTCTTCGACTTTCCACCACCGAGGGCTTGCGTCAATACTGCACCGAACGCATTTGCGCCCGGACTTGCTCGAAAGAGTTTCACTTGGCTCTTCTTGCTTGATGACCAAACCGGCGTTTGAATGACGGCCTCTTGCAGAAGTCGGCGTCTGGTTTGTAACTGTAGATGTTCGCCGGTTGCCTTGGGCTGGCACAGTCTGCGGGATGACTCGCGTTGACTGATCAACAAGATTGGCCTTGCGAGCGGTTCCGGTCAGCGTAAGGTCTGCCTGTTTGAATTCGCGAGCGAACAATTGTAGTGCGATCAACTCAGTCCCTTGGACCTCCTCGTCCATCGCGTGAACAACTGTCTTTGGTGTGTGCTCTTTGCACCATATCGCGGCCACCATCGAGCCTGTCTCCCCGTTGAGCGTGACAGTAGGAACTGCATCGCGTCGTGTCGCTTTGACGGGCGTGATATCAAAACCAAAGGTATACCCAGCGCTGTGCGCACAGCTGACATGAAAACTGGCGGGACACTGCTGACATGAGACGCACGCGCCACCGCTGGTTTTGCAGAGCTTGCACAACGTGTCGTAACGAAGAGATGGTGTACCCACGCCTTCGACCATATCGAGTCTCATTGCACTGCTGAACTTCGTTTCTGGATGCCACAGTGCACAATAGACATGCACCCAATTGTTGTCAGCAGTACGTTTGAGCGGCTCACGCGGGAACGCCGGTCTGCCTTTCTCTTGCTGCTTGAGACGATATTCCTCTCTGGCCTGCTCGACGAGTTCTTTTTCCAGTCGCTCTTTCTCTCGCTCTCGGTCGGTTTTCTTCTTGTGGGAGACCTTAGGTGGTTCGTAGAGATCCGGCTCATTGGGTCGCTGGGGACACAGAACGCACTCGTAGTTGTAGGACACGCTCTCCTTCTTGTCGTTCTTGCAAGTGTCACAAAACCATTTGCTTAGCTGCCGAATATCGTCAATTCCATAGCAGGCTTTGTGAACGTTTATGCGACAAGCAGTACACTCCAGCCGTGTGCCTTCGACTTGCCGGCAAACCGCGCAAGGCAACTGTCTGAGTCGCGGTAGGGCGGGAACTGGCGGCGGTGTTGGTGCTTTAGGAGGTGGAGGGGGCCTCTCTTTTTCCTTCTTCTTGGGAACCGGCTCAAGGGAAGGGGTAGATGTGCCACTATCCGCAGCTCCAATTGCGCCGGTCTTGTGCTTCTTCTTTGGCGGCTCGGCAACGGTTTGCGCAGTGGCTAGAGGCGAATCGGAGTATTCGATACTGTTCATTGCACCGCCGACTTCGGATGTCGCAGCGTAGACTTCGCGTAGAAGCTCTTCGTCGATCCTTCTCTTCCACGCTTTCCCACCACCTTGGGCGACTTTGCGGGCGATCTCGTCGGTGTTCTCCCACTTTACCGCATACTTCCGCCAAAGGTTTGCGCATCGCTGACAAAGCGCGACCACAAAGCCGGTCGATTTGTCTTTGCTGGTTCTGCCGTCTGCAGCCACCGTTTGTCCTGGTGCAGCGCCGGGCGCTCGTCGCCATTGTCGCGAATTACGCACATTGCAAAATTTACACTGAAAGCTGCGCTTGCGCTGTATCGCTTTATCATTGTCGAACGCTGAGTCGTCCTGGTTGTGGGCGATGTCGTCCAGAAGGCGAGCTTGCGGGTCTGTCTCGGCTTTCCTGTTTTTGCCCTTGCGATTGCTGTACGAGCCCCAGATTTCCTTGCCTTTGGGTGTCTTCTTCCACATGTAATAATATCGGACGGCATCTCCGTACAACATCGTTTTACTAGTGTGGATGCGCACGTTGCGTATCTCGGAGCCGTATTTAGAGACGCCTTCATTCCACTTCTTCTCTTCTTCCTTCGTTAGCTCGGGCTCCTTGAGGTCTTTCCGTTTGTCGAGCTTCTTGACTTGCTTCAGAGCGGCCTCGACGTCGTACTGGTGCTTGGTAAGAAGAGCTAGACATTTGTCCAGGAAATTTGTTGACCACGATTCGACGCCAACGTAAGGTTTCGCTAAGGCCTTCGCTCTCGTCATGTATGCCTCCAACTGCTCCGGAGCAATGGTGGGGCCGTTGTCTTCGCCCCGCGTCGAGTGTACTCCCAGGGGTGGCATCTTGAACATGAGCTCCGCCGTGCACTCTTTGTCCTTGTTTGGCAAATCCTCGCCTCGTCGGACATATCCCGGTGGTTCGTCCATTACCCATTTTGGACGCTTGGCTTTTTCGGCTTTGTCAGCTTCAATTGCAGCAACAGTCTCCTTGGACAGTTTGGTGTCCTTCTTGTGGCCCGCAGCCTTGACATAGCGCTTCTTGATTTCCGCCGGCTTCACAAGCTCCACCGGTCGACCGTGCCAAACATTCACGTTTGCTTGGTGCCGGGGACCCAACCGAGAACTGGCGCGTGGATATATGGCTCGATCGTCGTACTGCAAAGCGTCTTCTACTCGGCAATGGATACCCAGATACCGCATCGGCCACATTTTGGCCAGCGCTATTTCAGCCTGTGTTCCTGGGTGCAAGTCCATCTGCGTCTCGGAGTCGTTTGGGCTTGGTGCTGTAGTTTCGCCGTTTGCATCCTCCTCTTCCTCGTCCACCATCTCTTCCTCGTCGCCTTCGTCGTTGCCTGAGCCTTGCAAAGGCGTTCGACGAGCTTCGAGCTTCTTCTCTTGGGCTCTGCTACATGGCCCGCATGCCCAAGCAAAGCCACGTGATGGTTTCTTTAGCAAGGGCGGACGAACGCAATTCATATGGTAGGTATTGCGACAGACGGCACACTCAACAGAGTCGTTCCTGGATAATTTAGCACCTTATTCCTAGGTAACTGGGGCAGTCACTCACGTTGCACAAAAACCGACACAGCGCTTGCAAGATTTGACAGCGCTGGTCAGCTCTTTTACCCGGCTGGTCTCGAGGCAGATATACTTCCACCGTTCGTCTAATGCCTTTTTGACTCTATCCGGGACATTGATAACTTGCGAGGTAGGAATCACATCGTACCATCGATGGATAAACCGGTCAAAAACTTGGTTGAACCAGAAGTTGTCTTTCGTCTTCCGGTACTCGTCCAGGTCGTCTATCTCGCTCCGATGCATGATGTGGCATTTTCCTCGTAACGATGTGATGGGACACAAATCTGAATGCATCGTTGCGTAGACCAATCGCGTGTCGTTGTTATATCGTTGTACGTCTCGCGGGCGGTAGAACCAGTTCACCCTCATTGACTCTATACGCTCCTTGGGATCATTGTTGACGTGGATGAATTCCATGACCCTGCATAGATAGTATGGCTCCCCGGGCGGCTCGCACACGAGGTAGACTTGGTCTGGGCAGCCAATTAGAAACGAAAGCACATGGGAGGGCGCGATTGGCGCGTTGGAGCGGGCGGTTGGATCATCACTCACCATTAATCGAAACGGTCTGTCCATCATCAGCTTGCAGACGGTTGTTCTTTAGTCGCGCTCCCGTGTTCTCGAAAGTCAGCATGTTGGTCTCACGCGAACTATTGGGCGCTGCCGCGGCGTTGTTTGCTCGTCTCGCTCCTGCCTGGCTTGGCGCAGGTGTATTGGCGTGACTTCCGTTTGTAGCGTTACTAGCTGCATTTTTTCGACGTTTTGCAGTTGGTGCAGGCGTGGTCGCTGGACTCGGGACTGATGGTGCGGCAACTTGAATTTCCGTGTTGGGTGGGTCGTCTTTGGGACTGGAGCCGGAAGTGCCCCACGGCGCATTGCCAGGGCCAGCAGCGTTGGAACCCTTCTTTCCACCCACAGCTGTAGGCTGTGGCCCTTCCGTGGCTGCCGAACCACGCGACGATGGATCCGAGGCAGGTCCCTTTGCTGAGGCTGGTGCCATCTCGAAATCCATCTCTACGTCTTCGGCATAATTGATGCGCGAGCCCCGGTTGCGCGATCGCGTTCCGTATGGAGCGGCGGGGGCATCCTGCGGTGCCTTTGTAGAGGCATTCGACGTGTGTGAGGCGGCGGTAGTCGTGGACTGCGATTGCGGCGTCTGTTCTGGGGGGGCGGGCGTGCCGTTGGCCGTGTGCGCGGAATCGCGGAGGTCCGCTGACGACGCCGCGGGCGTCGATGTGCGCGTCGAGGATGCCTTGCTCGGCGGTTTGGACGGTGGCAGTTCGTCCTGAGTGATGGTGGAAGTGGAGGCGTTGGGTTGCGCAGAATCCGCCGCGCGCGCCCGGTCCGCGTTGGGTTCGCTCACGCCTTCGAAGGCCTCACCTCCGCTGCCGCCAGTCTGCACATCGGCCATGGCGAAATATCCTGTACGAGCACAGTTTCACGGCCTAAACGTGCCAGTAAGACGGCACGGTACCCTCTGTGGGCAGGCGCGAGCCGTCGTGGAGACAGGTGGTGAGAGCGCGCCCGAGGATCGCGGATATCAAGGCAGCATGGGTGGGCAACGGCGCATATATGCGAGTGGAGAGGGTGGAACCTTGAAAGCAGCTGATGCGGGTGTTCAGACGTAGCAGACAGGTGCAGCTAGTGCCATGAATGCCGAATACGGGCCAAAGCGTGAAGCATGTAAGAAGAAGTAAGAAGAAAGGTGGGATGAGTGGAGAGAGAAGGAGGAAACAGTTGGTGGGAGAGAGTGCGACCCGGGCAATTGGTCGCGCCCTAGGGTCCAGGTTACTAAAACGCTGGACGCCAAGGGGCAGGCACGTCGCTGGTTTAACCATTCTTCTTGCGTCCAACAGATGCCAGGGCTGGCGAGCAAATGACAAAGGCCGATGCCTTGCACTGCGGATCACGTCTCCGAGTTACCTCCACCCGACGATGCCATTTCAAGCTAAGTTGGCGCGCCCGTGTCTCGCAGATCTTTGTCTCTGGGTGAATCGGGTGTATGATGCTCGTTACCACGACGAGTCGAACCGCGGCGCGCTCCAACGTACACCCTACCATCTGTGCACTCGTTCTGATGGGGGGCTCGGGAAAACACGACCTCTACGCTACTTTCTGACTGCGCGGCGATGATGGTGTTGCTCGTTCTCTGTCGGTAGTGACTGTTTCGCGTCATGCCATTATCCCCAATCGCCTCGGAAGCGCAACATGAGTACACGCCTCGTGTCAACGTATACAGCTATCTACTTGAGGTGTGCTGGTGAAATAGCCACCGCAGAGCATCGTCTGGACAGGCCGTATCGGGCACTGATGTTAAGATGACTACGCCCATTTGTAAGGCATTCGCTGATGCGGCTCTAGATCGCCACACGGCATACTGCGAACGCCTTTTGCTTGAAGGCCGCCTTATAACGAAATTTGGGCCGGCCGGAACACTGGAGGATGGGGGGCGAGGGCAAGCGACGTACGAAATCGACCTGGAGGTTAAGAGAGGCTAGCGCACATACGGCTAGCGCGCCCGGTAAATAGGCAAGGGCTAACGACCACCCTACATGACCAGCGGCCAGCGCAACCAGAAATGAAGATTCTGCCAACCTTCGAACCTCGATGTTGAACGTGCACGTTGGCAGAGCAGAGCTTGCTGCTGTCTAGCGAATTTGCGACGCCAGCATGAAGAACCAGTGCGACGTGGGATTGTCCGCAGCCGCTTGCGCCCCTTCGCTCCTAATTCGGCTTTCTAACGCCTGCCTCGTGCTTCGTCGATACTCCGTGCCGCCCCAGCTGCCGTCCGCATCAGTTCATATCCTGGACGGCCGGTCTGCTTCGTTCACAGTCTGCCACTCTGTTTCTCCCCAAGCGCGCCAACGGAATAAGTGTCCGATGGGTATTGCCTTGCGAGGCACATTAGGTTGAGCAACGCAAAACAGCAAGGTGATTCGTGGCCTTTGCTGCTCCGTTGGCTGCCCATACGCGGCGTCCGCACCATCAGCTTGTCTTGGGCGTCAAGTACGCAGCATGCATGGCATTTTGCCTCGCTGACACAACCTTCCCAGGGGCGCTACCAAATTACCGCCTCACGCCGAAGACATAGCGCATGGCGGCTATCAGCTCTTTCGAAATTTCCCCAGGATGGCAGAACGGCCTGGCGTCCTCGAACGCTTGTGCGATCGGGCTTGGCTGGAATGTTCGGCGGACACCTGAGCAGTATGACGGCGAGAGCGCTAGCAGAGCGATTCGTTCGATCCCCCACGAGCAAGGATGGTGCGCCGTGCTCGGCTGTCGCAGTGGCCCGAGCTTGCCAAGATCTCACTCACGACGATGCGACATCTCCGCCTGGGTGACGCATCGTCCACAAGGGAAAACACGCCGCAACATGCCCGATAACGTAGAATGTTCTGCCCTGAGCAACGAACGACACTAATCTGTAGCTCTGTGGCTTTTCGCGCCCTCAGCCTTCAGCACATTTACAAAACGACCTGATGCAGCTCAGGCCAGCGGTAATACAGGTCCGAGCACTCGAAAATCCGATACCTCCAAGCTTAGGTTCGGGGCAACTGATTTGCTTTGATTACGCGTTCGATAGCAACTCCACTTGACAACATCCAACCTCTGGGTTATTAACACGACAGCGCACAAAATATATGGATTGAAGCAGAGAAGTTTGGCTGGTCACACCCACCAGCATCGCGGAATGTCCATCGTGCTTGTCGCTGCAGCATATTCTCTTCTTCCTTCATATGGGCCGGACTGAAGATCGGTACGGACGACGTCGCAAGGCCAACGGTTTACAGAGCGAAAATGGCCATGAAGCCTGCAAGACCAGCCCCCAGAATCTTGGCAGAGTTGGTATTGGCTGCGCCAGTCCCACTGGACTCAGCTGCGCTTCCAGTAAGTGAGCCAGAAGCGTCGGTCTGTTGAGCGCCAGTTTCAGTAGAAGACGAGCCTATCGCGAGTCGTCAGTTCTATACAATGCGAATGCCAGATTAAAACTTACCAGCAGAAGCAGAATTGGTGCCGGAACCGCCAGTCACGCTAGCAGCACCCGAGGAGGCAACAGCTGGGGCGAATGGAGCCACAGTCTGAGTGCTGGGGAACAGGCTAGCGAAGCAGTCCGCCTGGCACTTCGCAAAGGCCTCGGTGGCCTCCTTGGAGCCATCGCCTTGGTCACACTTCGCAGCACACTCATTCGTCTCAACGACTTGGGAGGAGTTGGGACGAGCGACACCAGCGCATTGAGCCCTGCAGGTCACGTCCGACTCATCACAAGACTCGATACAATGCAACAGGCTCGCAGTTGAGGGATCGAGACTAACGGAGGCGACAGGAGCGCTGGTGATGGATGAGGCTTCTTGAGGAAGAGCAGAGACAATGGCGGCCAACGCGAAGAGTGCCACGGAATACTTCATTGTCAGACTTCGGGAAGTGATTACAGAGGCCGAAGTGGAAGGTGGTGCGAGACGGCGAAAAAAGACAGTAGCTTTTGTAATTAATAGAAGTAGTGATGGAATGCAAAGAGAGCGAGTGTAGAGAACCGGATAAATGGTCAGCAACGAATGTGGTGAGTGTTGAGGTGGAAGCCAGACAGCTGGAACGGTGCCCTTATAGACATTGGCTCAGGGGAACAAGTGAACCCATCTGATCCAAATGTTTGACTCGGGCTGCGAATAAAACTGAAGCTAAACTGTCCTCGGCATGGCCTGCTATGTGGAACGAAGATTGGGCGTTGGAGGGCGACATTCTCGTGGTCACAACAACGAATAAAAAAGCGCGGATCCTCCCGAAGGACACTCCCGATTCGACATTGGAGCTGCGCCAGGATGCCGCTTCTGGGCGTCATGCACCTCGGGAAGAAAATCGCGGGGCGCAGGGTTGCGCCTGCGCACGCATCAACGACGCGCTAACGCGACGCGCGCGTTTTTGCCTCTCTCAACACCGCTGCACCGCACCCGCACAGTACCGCGCTGCACACCACAAAAGAGCATGGCCGATAGTGACGACTTCGGCGATGATTTTGATGACACCGCGTTCCTTGAGGCTGCCACACACGCGGAAAGGGACAATACTCCAGCATTCCAGCCGTCGCCCCGGCCGCTAAAACGGCGGAGGCTCGACCAGCCGAGAGATGCAGCGCGGTCCATTCCGCCCAGTAAACAACAGCAAAGCCGTCGCCGCCGCCCCTTTGTGAGCTCAGAGGAGGAGGATGCCGATGATGAAGAGATCGCGTCCATTGCTACCCGGAAAAAGGGCACGTCAATTGAATGCGAAGATGGCAGCCTCTCAACATCTGCAACGTCCGTCAGCTCTGCAGCTAGGAAAAAAAGAGCTAAGAGAAGGCAAGGTGATGAACATGAGGGACAGTCGGAAGACGAGTCACCAAAGAAGGAAACTGCGGCAGAGAAACGCAGGAACAGGATTCACGTGCCCTCCAACAATTTGGACCTGACCGATCACTTCTTGACGCAGCCGCCTCAAGAGTCCTCGCCGCCTTGGAAACCGCGAGGAGCAATATGGCAAAAACCGAAGAGCATTGCCGTCCACCGCCCGCCTGAACCCAATCCCATAAGGACCGTCGCATTACCTGCAAGGCAGTCCATTGCTTCAAGACCGGCATCGCGGGCTACCAAGTCACCGGAGAAACCAGCCTTGATAATCGATGTCGATGATTCGCCCAAACTCCCTATCTCGAATCGAGTTTTGAGGGCGTACGACCCCACCCAGGAGCTTGCAGATCTGCCTTCAGATGCATTTGCATCATCGTCTTCCTCGCCCCAAAAGCAAGACGACATAGTCATTGTTTCCGAGCGACAAACTAGGGTGATCGCTCCACAGATTGGCTTACGACAGACGACACTGTTTGGCCGCACAGGAGCCAGCGGCGGGGTTCCAGCATCCCAGGCTAACAAGCGCTACAATTTCGTTGTCGACCAGAGGGAGGAACCACCAACGCACCACAAGCTGGACCATGAAGCGATGAAAACATGGGTATACCCTACCAATCTCGGCATAATTCGTGACTACCAATTCAATATCGTTCAGCGTGGACTGTTTCACAACCTCCTTGTCGCATTGCCGACTGGACTGGGAAAGACGTTCATCGCTGCCACTATTATGTTAAACTGGTTTCGGTGGACCACAGAAGCCCAAATAGTATTCGTTGCACCCACCAAACCTCTGGTGGCTCAGCAGATTGACGCATGCTTCCACATTGTTGGGATACCGCGTTCACATACCACCATGCTAACGGGCGGGGTTTCTCCCGCGCTTCGCGCAGAAGAATGGTCAAGCAAGCGAGTATTCTTCATGACCCCCCAAACTTTGCTCAATGATCTCAAATCTGGCTACGCAGACCCCAAAAAGATTGTTTTGCTTGTGGTGGACGAAGCCCACCGCGCCACAGGATCCTACGCTTATGTTGAGGTTGTGAGCTTTTTGCGGCGTTTCAACAACAGTATTCGCGTCCTTGCACTGACGGCTACCCCGGGCGCGGACGTGGAAGGTGTGCAAAAAGTTATTGATGGCCTAGACATCTCCAGGATCGAGATCCGGACCGAGAACTCCCTGGATATTCGCCCTTTTATACATCAACGCAGAGTCGAGAAGCATGTATTTGCCAACAGCGACGAAATGCAGATGTGCATGGACCTGTACAGCCAGGCGCTGCAGTCTTGCGTCAACAAGGTAGCTGGGCTCAATGCTTTTTACTCCAAAAATCCGCTTGATATCACTCCCTTTGGATGCGTGACAGCGAGGCAGAAATGGAACCAGGAAGCCGGGCGACACGCGCAGCAAGGGCAGAAATCTATGGTACATGCAGTCTTCACTGTTCTAGGATCAATCTCCCAAGGCATTGAATTACTGAAGTATCACGGCATCAAACCATTCTATGTCAAGATGAAGGAGTTCAAGGAATCGCAAGCTGGGAGCAAGTCGAAATATCGCAAGGAAATTTGTGACAGTGAGGCGTTCAAAAAGCTGATGGTCAGGCTGGAAGTTTGGACGGGCAAAGACGATTACATCGGACATCCGAAGCTAGAGTTCTTGCAACAAGTCATCCTGGAGCATTTTGCGAATGCCTCCGATGCGGTGGCACCGGACGACGCTGCGTCCCAAACAAGAATTATGGTCTTCGCACACTTCCGAGACAGCGCCGAAGACATTGTACGAGTCTTGAAAAGACACCAACCTATGATTCGGCCCCGTGTTTTCGTAGGGCAATCTACTGGCAAAAATTCAGAGGGCATGGACCAAAAGGAGCAACTAGACGTCATTGAGAAATTCAAAAAGGGAGCATTCAATACCCTCGTGGCGACCTCGATCGGTGAGGAGGGTCTTGATATCGGTGAAGTGGACCTCATTATCTGCTACGACTCAAAGGCGTCACCGATACGCATGTTGCAGCGCATGGGTCGGACTGGACGGAAGCGGGAGGGCAAGATCATTCTGCTGCAAATGGAGGGCAAAGAGGAAAGAGATGCGAGCAAGGCAAAGGACAACTATGAAAAGATGCAGGAGATGATTGCGGAAGGTTCAAGGTTCGCATTCCACGACGAAATATCTCGCAGAATCCTGCCCCGAGACGTCCAGCCAGTTGTGGACATGAAGGCCGTGGATATCCCGCTTGAGAACTCTCAAGCCGACTGGCTCCCTGAACCGAGGAAGAAAGGAAGAGCACCTAAAAGGCCACCGAAGAAGTTCCACATGCCCGACGGCGTTCTGACGGGCTTTGTCACCGCTGCTCGCATGGACGAGGAAATTATTCCCAAATCTCGAGGGAAGAAGGCGCTACAGGTGTATCCAAGTGAAGAGGTATTTGAGTTGCCAGCCCTGGAAAGCGTCTTTTTAGACGACACGGCTGCCAGTGACCTTGAGGCCCGATACCAGACTGTGTTCGACGAGGATGTGATCGGCGCATTAGATCTAAGTGCGCATGCAGACCAACAGCGCCATTTATCTCGGACACATCTCTTCTGCCAACATGGCAGAGCAACGCACTCCTTTGTAGCCATGCTTCAGAGAATGCACGACATGGACGATGATCGCATTGAAGAGCTCCAGAGCCACTTGCGTGACTCTGACTGCGCTTCAATGCCCCAGCACAGTGCCGTTGTATCAGACTCAGAAGAGACACCAGTCGTACCGGAGGAAATGTGGGCTGACGATGATCCCGCATCACAGCCACTCCCAAAGCTAAAGGCAAAACCAGGGCCCAAACCGAAAGCAAAGGCACCTGGAGTGAAGGCCCCTCAAGTGAAGGCGCCTCTAGCGAAGCCCACTCCCGCAAAGGCTCCCCCGAAACCCCGTGGTCGTCCTCGCAAGGACCTGTCCGCCGCAACTCCCGCCCGTCAACAGAAACCGACTTCAGAACCGCCAAACACACCGCTTACCAAGAGGTCCGAATGGCGTATGCCTGAGCTTGCGGGGGAGGCTGCTTCATCGTCTCCGCCTCCTACAGATCCGCATATGCGAGTCGCCTCACAGGCTGAGACTATAGGCTCGGATGACACACAAGGCGCAGATGATCTCCAGGACACGCAAGCCTATCGTCTGGATTCGGATCTCGTTTCCTTTATTGCGGAGGATGATGAAGATGTGGACCTGGAACTGCCTGAGTCTAGTCTTCTCAATACTAGTTCCATTGGGATGGGTAAAGGCACACAGGCGGTCGTCAAAGCTGGAAGGCAGAAACGACCAAAGAGGGCTGAGAAGATCTTCACCAGCGACGCTACAGATGACGATGCAATTGTCAGCAGCGACAGTGACGATGATGTTCCGATAAGTAAAGGGGCAAAGGTAATGACTTTTGTTGTGGATACGGCGTCGGAGGAAGACGAGCCTATCGTGCCGAGGAAACGCATTCGCAGAGTCATTGAGGACGACGACGATGATAACGACGAATGAGAATACGAATCTCAAGGCATGCTTGTTAAAGCGGAGGAAACACATTGTAGCAATCGATAGCATGAACATGCGAGAGGTCGATATCTGGAAGCAAACAATCTCCCCAGGTCCATTGAAGCTCTCCAACCCTCACCTGTCCCTTATTTCATCTCATCGAACTGCTTCCAGTATTCCGGCTTGTACCCATCCACCTGTTGTAGGTAGGTATCTCCAGCTTTGACCCAGCCCTTGATGCCCCCAGCGAGGGTCAGCGACTGCATTGCGGTGTCGCCTTTCTCGGCGAGGTAATCTGCAAACCATCCCGAGCACCGTGGCCCTCTGCCTTGGCTTGATCCTAAACCGACTCAGCTAAGATCGTAGAGCACTGCGGACGAATGCGGCCATGTCACGCCATGTGCGACCCTAACGGACCTGCAGATGTATACTACAAATCATCATCACGTACCACAATAGAATGCAACCTGCTTGATGCCGGCCCGTTTGCACAGGTCGTACAATACGCTTCTGTTCATATAGAAGCTCTGGGCTGGTAGATTCAGGCTTCCAGTAATGGTTCCACCTTCGAAGTCGGTGCGTCGTACGTCCACGAGGAGCATGTCTTTGGACCCTAGGTCTGACAGGGCGGCCTCGCGTGGCAACAAAGGGGCTGTATGGCGGGGTGCAGGGAAATCATCGTACCAATTCGACTGCTTGGATGCTTCTGCCATAGCGATTAGTGAAAAGATGTAAAATAATAAGCAATTCACCGCTTTCCGATCTTCGTCCGGACGGATCTTGAGTGGAGCTTGGTGCTGTTTACGTCATCTAGGTTGTACTTGCACCGTGGCAGCTCAGCCCTACGGCCCCAGCGCCGCCCCGCCCGACGCCACGTTTCGACGTTCTGCTCCTGGCTCACTCGCTAGCGCGATGGCCCGTGAGGCGAGTCAGTGCGAGGACAGATTTCTCTACATCGATGTCATCCGATGAGAAGGTGATTACAATTTAGCTCTGACCACTTCTCACGCGTCGTTGTCTTCATTTAGGGCACCGAGTGCGCCGTTGCTCTCCTTCGTCCCTCGATCTCGGCACCGCACTTCCCCGCCGACTTCTTTCATTAACTTCCCAATCTTTCCATATTAAGATCCGAATAGGACAACAGCCTACCCCACTCCCCAACTGGCTCCTCAATACAGCTGGCCTCTTTGATTACCTATTCTCAAAAGCCGGCTCCGAGCTCCCGGCGAGCGTGTTATATAGTACACCCTGTGTGTGACGGTACGTGTCCGGATGGCCCGCCGTTGCTCTCTTCGCGGACGTTTGCTGACCTTGAATCTCGGTCATAGGAGCTTTGGTCTTCGTACAGAATGCGCACAGCGTCGCGTGTCTTCTACCTAGCAGTCTTTGCGCTGCTGGGTAGCTCGCGCGCTGCGAGCCATGTCGCGCCCACCATGTCGAAAGACGCTCCAGCAGACGTCTGCGATGTAAGCAATGGAACCTGCATAATCATCCGCCCAAATCACTGCAACTACGCGCCGCGCAGCATAGATGCTAAGTTTACTGTACAGTTTGAACCCGGCGCCATCGTATCCGACGCATGCGCAAGCTACAATACCCTCGAACAACTGAACGAAGCGATATACCCTTACCTCCACTCCATTACGCAGAACACCGATTTCTTTTCGCACTACCGGTTGAGCCTGTACAACAAGAAATGCCCGTTCTGGGATGACGAAAATGGCATGTGTGGGAATGTTGCCTGCGCGGTAAATACACTGGACAACGAGGAGGACATTCCGCTGGTGTGGCGAGCAAAGGAGCTTGGTAAATTGGAGGGGCCAACGGCGGCGCATCCGGGAAAGAAGCAGCAGAGAGAGCACAAGCGGAAGCCGTTACAAGGAGAGCTGGGCGAGAAGGTCGACGAGAGTTGCGTTGTCGAATACGATGACGAGTGCGACGATCGCGATTACTGCGTGCCGGAGGACGAATCGGCGACAGTAAAGGGAGACTATGTGTCGCTGGTCGATAACCCGGAGCGCTTCACCGGCTACTCTGGCGAGGGTGCTCACCAGGTGTGGGAGGCCATCTACCGGGAGAACTGCTTCAGCAAGGCCCCGAAGGAAGACATGAGCCGATCGAACGTGCAGTCTCCGTTCGGCGGAGGTCCACCCTCTGGTGGCCTCGGCAGCCAACAACAATTGAAGGCGGCGAACGAACTTCGCAATGTCATAAAAGAGCAAGGTCTGCAGCAGAATGTCAAGTCGGCCATTGCCCACGGAGGTGCGTCTAGCTTTCTAGACCCCGTAGACTTTGACGATACCTGCCTCGAGAAGCGCGTCTTCTATCGCGTCGTGTCTGGCATGCACGCATCCATTTCGACACACCTCTGTTACGACTATTTGAACCAGGCAACGGGCGAGTGGGCGCCTAACCTTACCTGCTACGAACAACGCCTCCACAACTTCCCGGATCGCATCTCCAATATCTATTTCAACTACGCCCTTATCCTACGCGCGGTAGGCAAGATCAAGCAGCACATTACCGACTATTCATACTGTTCCGAGGATCCCGAGCAGGATCTGCGCACCAAGAATTCAGTCATTCGCCTCGCATCAGCAATCCCAGATGGTCCCGAGATCTTTGACGAGACAGTCATGTTCCGCGATCCGGATGCCATCGCCTTGAAAGAGGACTTCCGCAATCGGTTCAGGAACGTGAGTCGCGTCATGGACTGCGTTGGCTGCGACAAGTGCAGACTCTGGGGCAAGCTTCAGACTAACGGGTACGGCACCGCTCTGAAGGTGCTCTTTGAGTTTGACCCAGAAGATTCGTCCAAGGATCCGCCGCTTCGCCGCACCGAGCTCGTGGCACTCATCAACACCATGCATCGACTCTCACACTCGCTTTCCGCGATCAAGGATTTCCGTCGCATGATCGATGAGCGCGACGGCGTCATGCCACATGCCGTCGTTAAAGCAGCCCCGGAAGTACAGAAAGTGAAGGACGCTCTTAGCGACGGGACGAAGGGTCCTGAGGATGGCCTACCGGATTTTTCGCGGAAGGGATATCATGAGGAGATGACTATTATGGATGAATTTAGGGCTGAACTTCATCTGGTTACTCGGGCATTTGTGCATGTGCTTAGGAGCTGGACCGAGATCCCAGGGAAGTTGTGAGTTGCCTCCTTCCCTTTTTCGACTTGCAGTCGAGCTAACAATGCCCAGCGGTAGAATCTTTATCCTCGAAACCGGCCGTCTGTACAACTGGTGGCTCGGTGTAGCACCGGGACCGCGCACCTGGGAATGGAGGTATCCACGTCCTGATGAGCTATAAGGGCTCGGTTTTGCTGTATATACTCGGGGTATTGATTTGGTTTCTCGATACCTTTTGTGCATAGCTTCGGTGTTTATATTTTGGGAAACAGGGTGTTCTTGTGCATTAGCATTAGATGGCGTTTTGGAACATACGAGGTCGCTCGGTTCGGAGTACATACCGTACGAAATGTAAATATCTGTCTGATGAATCGGAGCCGGCTCTTTCACCCACCGGTCGCATCATCCTGCTCACAGTCGCGTCCCGATTTACCTCCACATAGCGCTGCACCAAGCCAAACCGATCGGCGCACCGTCACGCTACCACGGCCATCCGAACTTTCCGTGGCACCATCGGTGCCACCTCCGCCACATCATCATTGGCTAAGCCCTCGAAGCCATGACACCGAAGCCCCAAAGATTGTTTAAGCTCCTGTCCTGCTTTCGATACCTTCCTCTTTAGGTAGGAAATGGGGGTGTAAGCCTTGATAAGCTTTGTGCGTGTGTTATACAGGCGATGTGTGGTAATATCAGTCGACTGGAGTTGGTTTTGACTTAGGTCTACAATACTATCTAGTATGGTTTGTGTGTGGAAATTGGTGAATTCGAGTCTTCATCACGCATATGGTCTCAGCCGCGCCCTAACCGTCAGCTGTGCTTGATTTGGTCTCCCCGACAGCTCAGGTAGCTTCTTCCCCATCAGCCCTGCTCCGGATCGTATCAACACCTCCACCATGTCAAGACTAGGACTACCATCAATCCCCAACAAATACAATGGCGTTTTTCCATGCTTGTCGATTGGATTGATTGGCACGCGATGGTCGATCAAATGCCTCACTGCGGCCAGATTGGCCGTTTTGACACACCAGTGGAGCGGTGTCATGCCGGAGTCGTCAGCAACCGCGAGGTCGGCGTTTTGGCCACATAGGAATTGGATGGCGGTGGCAATGCGGAGCGCTTTGGGGCGGTTGGTGGTGACGTTGGCGGTGCCTAGGACGAGGTGAGCGACGGTTTTTCCCTTGGGGGTTTTGGCATTGATGTTGAAGTTCGGGTCGGAGAGTAGTTCGGTTGCGGCGGTGAGGTTGTTTACATTTGTGCACGCGTTGAGGAGAAGTTTGGCGGCTTCTTCGGCTGGTTTCTGGTTGCTGTTTTCGGGAGCTGGGCTGGGGAGTGGGGGACTGTAACCGATGGGGGGTGTTGGCGTGAAGTCTTGATGCTGTGGAGGAGGAGATGCCGTGAAGTTCGGTAGATGTGACATACTGTACGAAGTAGCTCTACTGCGCACATCGATGCCACCGAAAGATGAATCAGACGGTGATGTGGGAAATTCTCCCATCGACATCCAAGCCTGAGGCATATGGTTCTGCGTATTCAACCCGTTCCATACTGGGGCGCCCTGTCCAATCCAGGATCCATACTCCAGAGGCGACGTAGCTTCCGAGGCAGTACTGTACGTCCGTTGTCTAAGGAAGCTCTGCGACGATGATGTACTTGATCGTGGAACCGTGCCGCTTGCACTTCTCGAAGGAGGACTCATTGGGCCACCGTTTCCCCAACCTGTCGGTCTCGGCGCGGGCAAATCAGACGTACTTAGGTTCGACATGAAAGAATCGATAGTCGCGATACTAGCATGACTGCTTTTCCTCCTTGGAAGTCTATACCCATATTCCTCTTCTTTCATTTCCAGGAACGCTCCGGTACATGCAGCTGCGACGGCAGCGGCATAGTATTGCCACTTTTTGTTCTTGTGACTGTCTGCATAATCACATACACCTTTGATGACGATAGTTGACTCAATCTCCTCGTTTACGCCGGCACCTTCCATTTCGAACGCGATGATGTTCTCTTTCTGAGCAATCTGGTCGCGGTGTTTTGCGGACTTCATGACGGTGTCTCCTGAGCCAACGATGCCAAAGTATATCGAAGGGCCTGTTGTACTTGAGGTCTGACGCTGGCTCCGACATTTGATCTCTCCGCCCGAAGTTTTGCAGTTTAATTGGCTGCAAGCTATGTCGATTGCTTTCTCACATACATCCGTCGGATCGGGACTCGAGCAGTGGTAGCATTCAGACGGAGGGTAGTGTTTGTGCAAGTGCGACGGACCAAATAGAATATCCTCGTGGGAGCCCGGGTATTCTATCTTGGCTGCGTATTCCTCGTCGCGTGATTGCATGCGTTGAAGATGCACGGCAGAATACTCCTTCAACGTCTTTCTACTTTCTCCACTGGCCTGCAACTTGTTGATGAAAGCTCCCATATCCTTGCGAGGTCTAGTGGCTCTGGTGGTTTGGTATCCATGGAGGTACTGCTTGCCTTGATCATACTCTTGCAGTTTCGTACTGATCACCACGTCTCCAAGAACTATCTCTTGTATCCCACTGGGATTAGGTACCCCGCCACATATTCCGACCACCAGAGCGTGTTCAATCTGCGTGTAGCTGAAGCGTAGTGTGGCCACAGCTGTTGCTGCCTTCGTCTTGCCATACTCGTGCAGCCACACAACCACTACAAGCACAGTTCCTATTCTGCCAACCGAATACGTGTTCCTATCCTGAGGATGTCTCCCAAGCTCATCCGTCTTCCAACTCTTATCGAACAGTTTCTCGACAGCTTCTGCCTCGAGAGCGACAGCGCAAACGATGGCAACTTTGAAGTCTTCCCTGCGCGGAACCGACTCAGCCTCGTCCATGATGACAACAATCTTGCATGGAGAGTCACAGGTTCAGGAGTGGGCGGCTCGAGGACCGCGGATCCGGCAGGTGAAAATGGACAAGAGCTCGATCGTTCGAGCTCTGTAGTAGCAGTGGTGGGGAGAATTGGAATGCAGCTGCAATGTAAGTGAGGTGGGGTCAGCTGCACCCATCAGGCTGGCCTGCGCTAGTGAAGCTCACTTGCATACACGGGCAAAGAGCGACCGATTGGGGCGGAATGCAGTCGAAGACGCATGCATCTCGTCTGGTCTTTCACAAATCTGACCGGTTTGTGGCGAAGTGCATGAGATGAATACCAGGAATCGCGAGGGCCCTCAGCGTTCCTATGGACTATCATACAGCAAACCTCCGGCTGACACTTGACGATCGTGAGATCTTTCCATGCTTTTCACCGCCGTCTTTTTTGGGTGTGGATATCAATCGCCTTATCTCAACGTTCATAATGAGTCTTTAGATGGCATGACACACGTTCCGCATGTTGTATCGTCTGAATTTTGGGTTGGCTTAGAATGGCTTGAAAGCAATCCTCAGCTCTTTCAAATAATAGGATTGTATCCTCTGAACCTATCATGTTTCAAAGTTCCACTGTTCTAGGCAAAATGTGAGGTATTTAGCTAAGAAACGCATTCAAGCTCTCCCACGGTCACCAAGCACGAAGCAAAAGTAACCTTCTAATTGAACCCAAAGCGAGGATCCTCAGTGTTGCCCATTGAAATCCTGTGGGTGATGCTGGACATTCTGCGAAGCACTGTACGGCTGCTCCATGTAACCCGCCCCTCCAAAGCTCTGTTGTGGGCTCAATGAAAACGACCCATGAGGCGAGTTCTCTCCTCCAACATTATAGTAGGGCTGCGGAATAGGCAGACCTTCGTAAACCATATGTTGCGGTGGGTACCCATACGGCGCGTACTGTTGGTTTGGATAATAGAACTGCTGCTGCCCCGGAAGAGGCGCAGTATAAGCACTCGGGGGATATTGCGCCATTGGTGCTGGATACAATGGCGTGGGCTCTTTCTCCTTTTTTCGGAGGAGCCTAAAGGGGAGGACATCTTTTACTTGATTCTTTGCATGGCGGAAGAGTGAATTTTCGAAGATTGCGCTCATTTCTTCGAGGGACACTGCTTCGTTCGTGCATGGTACGAAGAAGTAGACTAGGAAGAAGCCGAGAGTGCTGAGAGAACTATTCACAATTAGTCATGTTGGATGCGAGAGGCTAAGCTGAGACATACGTGAAGATGACAAAGAGCTTGACGGGGCTCCATGCGAGGGCTAGTGGGACGACGAGGGTGAGCATTCCTGCCCCTGGATCTAGAATTAGCGTGAAGAAGGGACTGGAATTGTGAGTACACACCAAAAAAGTTCACCAATACGCCGACCGACATCTATACCGAGCGAGGAACGTCAACAGGGAGAGATGTTGGAGCTGGATCAGAGTCATACGTACGCCTATATCCCGCGCTTCGTTGGGCCATATCTCCGCTGAGTACAAGAATGGTACCGCGCCCACACCGGGAGAGTAACACATAGCCAGGAAGAACACAAAAGCTGCCACAGCTCCTGCTTTGTGAGGATTCTCCTTTGGAAGAGTCAGCAAGCCAGTGAGAGAGCCAAGCATGACAGTTCCACTAGCTAAAGATATGAGTAGTAGTCGCCTGCGCCCACGTAGTAAACGTTGTAGCTCGCGTAGCCTCTTCTGTTGGTTCTTCGTTTTTCGGATGCCAAATGCCTGATGAGTAGTAGGATCGACCGGGTATAGATCATTTAGAGAAGTGTCGACGGGAAGAGGTTCAACGAGGAAGTAAGCAACGGCGGAGGAAACGACGGTCGCGGTAGCAAAGCCAATACCGAGCTTTAGGTTGTTGTCTGTGCGCGTTCCCTCATCTTTCAACGCATCGAGCTTTGTCACATCGAAGAAGTTGGTACCGAGTATGGCGAAGATGCTTCATTTCGTTAGCACTCTTGTCTGAACCAATTCCATCACCCATGTAAACTCACTTGATGCCCGTCAAATGCGGCGCTGTCATAACTATCGTTGTAGCTATCAACGCACGCCGATTTCTAACAAGCCCAAACAGTCCCTTCAAGCGCTCGGTATAGCGAATAGGGTGCTGGTAGACTTCGAAATTTGGCGTAGTCCCCTTCCGTGCAAGGTTTCTCTCCATTTGGATCTGGAAGTACGTGTAGCAAAACTCTTCCGCAGCCAGCAAACGTTCCTTCCGCAGTTCAACCAGTGTATCGAATGCTTTGAGGTACCGCTCTTGAACAATGAGCCATCGTGGGCTTTCGCAACCGACATACACGAAAACGAGGAGGACGAGCGCTGGTCTAGTGTGGAACTTCGAGTTAGCAATTGGTTTAGATAGATGTGATGTGCAGGACTTACAAAGCTCCACTCATGATCTGGTATCGCCAATGATCTGGGTGGCGGAAGACGTACGTCGCACCGCTTCCCGTCAAAAGACCGATAGCTATGAACGTCTGCCACGAGACGAGGACTCTGCCTCGTTTAGCTGGAGGAAGAATCTCAGACTCCCAAATCGGTACGATCGAGGCTTTGGCTCCGATCCCAATTCCAAGGACCACCCGCCAGCCGAGAAGCCCCTGCCAGCTAGTGCTGCGTGAGCCTCCGATAGATCCAGCGAGACTACAGCCAGCAGCAATAAGGACTGAGCCGCGACGGCCGAGACGGGGATTTGCGTTGCAGATGGGATCGAACAAAAGCGGTCCAGCCATGGCTCCAAACCACAAAACAGCGTTCACGGTGCCGAACTCCCAAGCGTCGTGAGAGCCAGATTTCACGATGGACGGCTCAACACCGAATTTTTCAGGCCAAACGAGGTTTCCGTTCGCAGCCTGATCCCATCCTGGAGGAAGTTAGGTACTTTGGGTGAAGTAGTCGCACTACACAACTGACCTTGAACCCACGGCGCCAAACAGCACACCGCGAGTGTGACCAAGAGAGCCTTCGGTTCTTGCCAAAATTTCTTCGATCTCTGAATCTCGATCGATTTCCAGTCGTGTTCATTCAGAACCCACTTCACGGTATCAATTGAAGGTGTAAACTTTGTAGGCCCGACTTGATCGGGGTCGCTGCCTGGATCGCGTTCATGATTCGCATAATCTGTGGTGAAGATTCAGCAAAACGCCAGCTATAGGAACGTGTACAAAACGCAAACAACTCACTGCTTCTAGCAAGTCTCGCACCGATAATTAGCTCCTCTTCAGTGACCGACTTCTTGTCTTTGAACTCCTTTTCAAAGAGCGCTTTAACATGGATGTCCAATTCGTCGAGCTCCAGTGACTCCAAGGGGTTTTGTTTCATTCGATCTTGTCTGATCTCGGACTGCGAAGATGGAGGTCGGTAGTCGTAGTGAGCAGTGGATGCATTATAAGATTGCACTGGGTACGTTGCATTTGCATGCTGCATCTCTGGGAATGCCATGCCATCAGGGCTCGGGATCTGTGCTGCCATGATGCGCAATATGAGAATGGTCAACGAGAGTAGCACGTCCTCCCCTCTTGATAATGATATTTCAAGATGCTCATCACAAGGCTGGCCCCCATACTGGACGTGCATGGAGGTCTCTGAAATCCCAGTCTTGTGGACTCCGCCCCACACCAAGGGTCGGCATTTCATTCACCGGTCCAACGAAGAGCCAATGAGTGCAGTAATGTAGGCCGTTCCAGCCGTACTTCGTCATACACCATCAAAATCCTAACTCGCCGGATTTGGAAATGACTGCCGTGCTGGCATCATCTCACCAATCATGAAAGAGATGAAGACCGATTGGACGGTATATGCATATTTCGTTACTAGTATTGAGACGATCAGTACTCATTGGGGGTATCGTCACGTCCGGGTCTATAGACATCGAGACGGACGCGAGATCGGTGGTCGGGTGACTCCCTCGATCGTTACCTGCAGAGTGGGGTAAAACCGTATCTGCATAGCCTCACTTTCCATAGCAAGCGGTGGCCGAGAGAGGTTCTCATTGAGGTAGGGATGTGTCGATATCAATGCAAGTATGCAATACGAACACGCACCTTTCGACAAATGCGACACCGAGCAAGGAAACTTCAATCTCAAAAGTGCTTTAGCGTACACATAACCCCCCATGCGTGCAGCACGTTTCCAGTTCATCGACTCTCAAACTCCCATGCTATCACAACGCTCCACGGGTCTTACGCCCAGCTTTTCCTCGTACCCACTCGGGGTTTTCAGTGACAAGCCGCCGTTTTAGTCGCCGAGCTCTCGCTGAACAGCATGTACCCGACAAACGCACCAACAGCTACAGCCAACATGACCCAGCCGTTGTAGGTCATGAATAGCAACCTATCGCTCGTATCAGCATTCGTCTGCCCTGTCCCAGTCATCCTCATCCTACCCCTACCTTGACCGTAGAGTATGGAAGTCGGAGTACTCACATGATGAAAAACGAGTAAAACACTTGCACAGCGTAGAGGAGAGCTTTGACGAGCTTGGTCTGCTTTTCGCTGGGCTTTCCGATTCTCCCTGGGTATAGCAATGAGCTCGATTCATCGGCGGTGGAGGCGGATAGGTCTGCACGTGAGAGGGCGTGGCTCAGCATGTGGATCTTCAGAGCGTGGGGAAGAATGCATAGGAAGGAAGGGGTCCGGCTTTTCATATCCTCGCCCAAACCCATATCGGGACCCTTCCCATCTCCCCAACACTACATCACTTTCCCACCCGCCCACTGCTTCCGCCCCGTCCAAGCATGTGTATGTATACACCCAGAATCGAAACAAACTCACCTCTCAAATCGTCCCCATCTCTCCGCCCCTCATTCAGCTTCTTAGCATACAACTCATACCGCCTTGACATCTCGCGCACGGCTTCGTAGCCCGCCGTCATGAGCACGATGGCGAGGAGGGAGAGGATGAGGGAGCCGGTGCTGGCGATGTGCCAGCCTTCGAAAACGATGCAGAGGTCTTGCGTAGACCAGGTGAAGAGCATCTGCGCGTGCATGGGTTAGCTGTGTGGAGTTTGAGAGGGGATAGGTCATGGGTAAGCGTACGTTCATGTTGCATTTGTGGCCGCCGCCCATGCCCGGCATGTCGTGGTCCATGTGGCCGTGATCCATGTGTGAGTGATCCATTCTGTTGGATGGTTCAGTGGAAGGAGAAGTTCTGCTGAGGTGGGAAGACGAGTGGTCGAGGAGAGGCTTGAGGCTCGAGGGGAGGTGCTGTCCTGCCCACGTCGCATGTAGCTGTCGCAGAGTTGCCGGGTCCGAGCGTCGACGCGGGGCGGCCTTCGGACGCGGAGGTCTGCGGCCGGTGCATTCAAAGACAACATTTATGAATCCGAGCGCTTCCGCTCAGGACAGTCTACTTTGATTCCTTTGACCTTCCGCGCGGCTTACAAAAAGAGAAAAATACAACATGCGCATCCTCCGCCCAGGAACGCGTCTCCTCCGCCCGCCACACCTCATACTCGCTCGAGCTTCCGTGCGGACTCCCGCATCCACATCACAGCGCTTCTTCTCACATAGTCCACCCGTGCGACTCCTTGCTCCTCCCTTGAATATACCAAAATGGTATCACCATCCCCATTCAACTCAAAAACCCACCACTAATAAACCCGGCAGGATCTCAGAGAACTCCCACATGCTCCAACCCCCCATTAACAACTACTGCGTCTACAACACCGACTTCACCGTCATGATAGTTGGTGGCCCTAACCAACGCACCGACTACCACATCAATAGCACGCCCGAGTGGTTCTTCCAATACAAAGGCTCCATGCTACTCAAAATTGTTGACTCGGGGGCATTCCGCGACATTCATATACACGAAGGCGATATGTTCCTGTTGCCGGCCGATACGCCGCATAATCCTGTGAGATTCGAGGATACGGTGGGCATTGTGCTCGAGCAGAGACGGCCGGAGGGTAGTCTAGATAGATTGAGGTGGTATTGTCAGGGGTGTGGGGAAAAGGTGCATGAGGCTGCTTTCCATTGTACGGATTTGGGAACGCAGATTAAGGAGGCGGTGAATGCGTTTAAGGCAGATAAAGCGGCGCGGACGTGTAAGAATTGTGGGACGCTTTGTGAGACCGCGCCGCCGCCGAAGCAGTGATTGAAGGACGTTGGGGTTCAACTGCTGGGATGTATATAGTGTACAATACATGGTGGTAATGCGGGGGTGTTCATAGACCCTTCCACATCGTCTTCGCAATGTGGTCCGTCTTCTTTCTGCTTGGCTTGACCATACCAAGGATCTTTAGTTCGGCGAGTGCGCGTTGGAAGAGGGCCCTATGAGCAGTCAGTCTCCTGCGACGCCATCTTCTCTGCCGAGCACTTACATCGTTTTCGACTCATCTTCGGCGTCCTTCTCTCCAACCATGACGTTGAAAGCAGACCACAGATCACTGACATTGATCAAAGCACCCGCGTTGAGATAGAGCTGATACAGCACAGCAGTTGCTGGCTGGGTAGCCGAAAGCGCAGTCTCGTCATTCTGCTCTGCGCCGCAACAGTCGCAGCCCAGATAGTCGTGCGGGGAAGCGAGGGCACGCTCGATAGCAAAGCGTGGTCGAGGCTGAAACACTTCTGTATGTGGTGATTTGAGGTCGTACATTAGTATCTCAGATAGGAGCATGGTTCTCGGGTCGACGAACGCCGAGTTGAAATACCCCTCGAGTTCATCGTGAAATCGTGCAACGAGCGCAGAGTACGCTTTATCTTGCTCGGATAAAGCAGCCTTGTGTTTGCTGAGCAGCACTTTCTGGGCTACGACTGTTGTTCGGAGGCTTTCATTGCGTACGTCGTCCTGGCTTCGGAGTGGTGTTGAGTTCGTGTTGCTTTCGATCAGCTTGCTGAGCTCTTGCTGAAAAGAGTGCAGATCAATGGGAACATCGTTGTTGTACAAGTCCTCCAGAGAAGCGAACAGATGCACAAGTTTATCAGATGGAGTCTTCTTGATAGACAGCATAGTCTCGCGTAAAAAAGGGGCACCTAATAATTCGCCAGACGCTGCTCGAGTCCAAATGGTCGAGAGGCGGACTTGTGGTGACAACTGGAGGGCTTCACGGACACGTGCCAGGAGTGTTGCTGCCTGGCTGAGAGTGGAGAGGATCTTCTGACCTTGCTCCATGTGCTGGAAGATGCATTCGTAGAGGTGCTGATCTGAATCAAGGAGCTGGCGAACGTCTTGGGTATGTCCTTCATCCAGCATCTCTTCGACCCATCTAAAGCAGTCAGGAATAGCCACTTCATGCTTATACAGATTCCTCACCTTCTAAAAGATGGCAAATTGCGGACAGCTTCGAACACGTCCGAAGACAAATCTTCAAAAGCTACGCGCTTTTGCAAAAACACGGTGGGATAACTGGCATAGAAGTGCGACATATAAGCGTACCTCAATCCGTCTACGAAGTCCTGGATGTTCTGCACATGGTCCTTCTGTCTGTCAAGCATACGCCGGCTTAAGCCAGGTCCGATCCGCAGGCGAACATCAGGATGTGCGACCGTGGCGCTGAAGAGCTTCTCAATGATCTCGTCAGATTGTGTGACGTCGAACTTTCGGCCTTTAAGGTAGCGTAGCGACTTGCCCGTAAGGCGGTCTTCAAAGCTTTCTGCCGAGGTCGCGATACCGAAGAGTAGCACGAACGGGAGGCGGTCGAGCCAGGAGCTGCTTGGTTAGACAGATCTTAGCATCTTGTTCCAGGCGACTTACTAGACGAGATCAACAAAATCAATGAGTAGAGCCGTATCGAACGCTTCGCTATCTTGTATGGCAACAACGATGCTCTGAACATGGTTCTTCTTCCGCCATTCCTGCACATGTCCGAGGTCGAAATCGAGCAACTTCGGGCCTTTTCTCGATGAGGGCATCGGGCGGGAAACATCGTCATCATCATCGTCTTCAACGCGTGAGGTGATCTTCTTGATGAGATTCTTCAAAAGCGTCTTGAGATTCGGACATTCTCCGGACGTCAGAACGACATACGTGCTATTCGTGTCGCTCTTGATTCTCTGACCCAACCGAACGAAGAAGGGTCCATGTGACGCTATGCTGGGACCTGCGACTACCAAGCCTGTCGGAATGGCGAATTGGGTTTCATCTTCAGCTCGCGTTGAAGCGGCTACATAACTGACAATTTTTTCTTGGGTCGCGCTGTCCGCTTCTTCGAGCGTCACCTGCCTCTAATTAACAAAGCCCCATCTGGGATCGAACTTGTAGTACCTGTATGCGCTGTTCCTGTTGCGTCCATATCTCCCGATACGTCGCTAGCCGCTCTGCAAGCTGTGGCTGGGGGTCATGAGCGCCCGTACGCTGGCGTTTCAATGGGCGCTCTTCTGAATCCGGCGGTTTGTATATGTAACACCTTTGATGCTCCATGGTGAGATGAAGCGGGGGAGACAAAGCGATGATTCTTGCGGTCGAGATGGGTGTCGGCTAGGGGCTTCAAACACAAGGTGCGCTAAGCGCGAGAGCACGTGCCTTCGCGAAACAGTCAAGGGCTCTACGTGTTGGAGCTTGCTCTCCAATATATCGCGTACAAGTTATCATGTGAAGGCGGATAAGAGTTAAATCCCGAAAATCTTGGGTTTGCTCGCGTCTATGAAACCTATGCGAAGCTATCTGCGCATAATTTCCCGCAGGCAAATCAACGAAGTACCCAGCAGGGCCCGAATATTATTGAAAAGCCTACGGCTGATGCAGGTATACAACCCTCATACTTCCGGGGCTACCCTTCAGACCTCCAAACGCTTGCCTTCGTCACACAAAGGCGTGTTCTTGATGCCAAACGCATTGTTTCCGGCTCTGAGAGGCGCGAATGCGCATCGCTCCTCTGATCTTGTTTTTATTGAGACGACAAGTTTCGCCTATTTGGATTGCATTGTTAGTCGTGCGCATTTTCGGCTTCTACATTTGAGAATTGAACAAGCTCATCTTTACCCGTACGTACTCAGTCATGATCCTCTTCGGTGACTCCAGGACAACCCTCCATGGCTATATCAGGGTACTGGTAGCCGCAGTAGAGACAATACTTGTACTTCTCTCTCAAGAAGACAAGGACCTTTCCAAGACGCTCACCGACTGGGAGTGCCTCAAATTCTGCAAGCTCTGGGTCTTCATCCTCAAGCTCGTTTTCGAGAGTTGTGTAGAACGGGGTGACATCGTGGCCAAGAGCAATCTTGGAATCGTTGTCGTTCTCTTCATCATCGTTCGCAAGTCTTGGAAGTCGCGAGGCAAGGCTATTGTCGAGCTCCTTTCGCAGCCGGCGGTCATGCTCACGTTCGACGCGACGTCGAGCACGAGTGCGCCATAGGACATTGATGTCAGTCAGATGCTTATGCTTCGCATCTCCGGTGTTGTCCTCCTCCGCCTCCTGCTCAGCCAGCCGCTCAGCAGTCCGCTGTGCATTATCGAGATCTTTCTCAGCCTTCTTCTCGATTTGTTGTTGCTTGCGCTCTTCGAGGAAATCGCCCTCTTCTTCCTTTGCTCGTTTGGCAGCGCGTTGTGCCTCATCCCACATCTCCCGGTTCTTGCGCTTCTTCTCGGACTCGAGGCCGATGCCAGACCTGCCTTCCTTCATGTTGACTTGAATAGGCTCTTTGCGCGCGTCTTCAGATTTGCCTAGTGTGTCGCCCTGCTTGAAGCCGAACTTGGCCATCATCTTAAAGCCCTTGTTGGTCTCAGGTAGTGCTGTCGCCAAAGATGTCTCGCGTGCCAGTTCAGCTTCTGCTTCGCGCTCAGCTTTGGTCTTCTGCCGTGATCGAGCTTCACCCTAACAGCCAACGTTAGCTTTGTCTGCAACCATCGTGGTGCGGGGCGCACATGCTTCCTTGCGCTTCCGTGCGGCTCGCTGAAGGGATGTCTCATATTGAGGTCCCTTTGGCGCCTCGTCAAATGTCATGTTCATATAGTCATCTTCATCGTCTGATTGCGCCATGGTTGCGATTGTGCGTGTTCGGTTGTGTTGAAATCGCGATGTTGCGCGCGGTTGAACAATTGAAGGCGACTCCACATCAAGAGTCCTTAGCTGGACTTGGCACTGGCCGACCTTCCATTGCCCAACCTCCACTGCACCTCACCACCTCTCGTTGTGGATCCGCCTTTCTTCTCTCATTCTGTTCCAAGCTTCATCTCGGGTGGTCGTTCTGGTCCACAATCCTGGCAGCTACGATCATATCGTCGTCCGAAGGGACATCGAAAGCTCGTATTCGGGCGGTAGTGCTGTGGATGCGGCACAGCAAAGCCAACCCCGGAATCCTTCAACACGCTACGTGCCGGTAGATTCCGGGTGTTTAATCGTAATTCGTAAAGGATTGTTGCCATTACCTCGTGCGTCTTGGCCTGGGTTGAGGCGTTCTGAGCGTTATTCAACAAGGCGGCATGGTCACGCGACCCCCTCAAACCCTTCATGAATCTACGTACGGTTGCTCTCGGCACTGTCTGTCACTTGGTTCGTTCTTCGAGTGAGGATATTGACTCGGCATCTTTTATTTTGAGCAAACAGCTCAGAGCTCTGCCAAGATCTCGCAGCAGAAAAGTATCTCTTCCAGGAAGTCCGCACCTGGTCTCACGGCACGGGTCGGCGCATGTGATTTCATGTGAAAACAAGGTTGCAGCCGCCCGCCGCGGTGCAGGGGATGATACCTTTGGTAACAACAGCGGCGTCTATCGAATATTCAGGCGAGAGGCCGAGTGTAGAAGCAGAGGGTGGACAGTCTGAAAACAGGATGACGGCCGATAGGTCAACGTCCACATTTGCTATTTGCTTTCCGTACTACCCCACAGTCTAACCCGTTACATCGCGCACCGTAACGCCTTGTCCGGGGTGGTTGCGCTAACGTCTGTCACCATCCGGTCAGGAGTCGCCGACACGCTCTGGATCCTTGTCCGTCATCAACGTTCCGGCACGAATGGAACGACCGTCGAAATATTGCCATGCCCCGCGAGCTTCCAAGAAGCGAATCAGTGAGAGGCATCGCAGCAGTACCCTGGGTCTGATTGGATCCGCAAGCTTAGGGTATCATCTCATTTTGTGTGCAGTGCCCTCAAATCTCTAACGATGTTAACCAGTCGACCAATCTCCGCCTCTCCTGCAAGCCGGAGCTTCCAATACTCGCAAGATGGAAAGTCTGAGCTGAGAGACTCGAGCTCTGTGCTACCAGCCATCCATCAAGCGACGAGATTTAGCGGTGGTACAGGTATCAGCCACTTTACGAAGAGCGCCCAAGAAGCATGTGCTTGCATTTTGCGAAAAGGACCTGCCTCGGCATCCCCGTTACTGGATCTGTGGCAATCATTTCGGAGTGCTTCCAGAAAAAGCTACGCTCGTCCAATTTCATTCGCCAGCAAGCTTGACAGGGCCATCCGCCACCCACTTCCTCTCGGTCGTCCGAATGATCTGCCTCACATGCTTCGTCGAACCCTCTTGTCTTGGGGCACGAGCGTTCATGTGCTCTTTCTCCAGGTTTTAGAGTTCTTATAAGCTTCTTTCCCCGCAAATTCTCCACAGTTCCGACCGTTGCCCTGGAAATTGCTCTATATCAAGGTTACCAGCTGAATTTACCTCTTTCTTCTTCTCTCGGTACCAAACTGCGCGACGCGCATTTTCTTTGACCATGGAGCACAAGGTCGAGGAGCCGACTAGACATGAAATAATTGACGGACACTCGAACGGTTCTCCACCTCGCAAGCAGGGTGGTGTTGTGAACACGCTCTATCCTCCAGGCCCGAGACCAGGCGCGGGCGGCCGCATAAAGAACCACTGCAGGAAGTTTTGGTGGTGTGGTAAGTTTTCGTACATCGTATTCGGAGGCATCTGAACTAAGACTGACGCAACCGCAGACCTGCTCGTCATTGCTATTTTAATACTGGTTATCGTTCTACCGATTATCTTTGTCGCGATTCCACACAAAGCACAAAAGGATCTCAACGCATCAACTTTAGAGGTTACCTCACAAGAAGTCACGTCGCCTAGCTCTGATGGCGTCCATCTAAAAATTGTCAGCAAAGCCAGGAGTGGTAGCAGTTTCCACCCAACTATCGAAGCCTTTCAGGCCGGTCTCCATCTCGATGGCAAGGAGAACTTCCTCGTCGTTGACGTTCCCGAGACCAAGGCAGAGGCAGTGACCGACATTGTTATTGAGCAGGATCTCAAGTTCGCGTCGCTGGACGCTTTCAAGGAGTACAACAAGCTGGTTATGGGCAGTGAGTCCTTCGACGTATACATGACTGGAAAGACCAAGATCCACCAATCAGGACTGAAAGCCATCTCGGTCGATTACAACAAGAAAGTTACGATGAAGGGTAAGTCAGGTAGTACCTGCGCACCGATTGCAATGCTAACAAACACCAGGTCTCAACAAGCTCAACGGCCTCAACATCACCGACCTCCAAATCTTCGCCGGATCAAAGAAGCCCCTTCCCGACGGCACAAACATGGTTGGCTTCGTCCAAATTCCGAATCCCTCCGTCATGACCCTTGACCTAGGCAACGTCACCATGAACCTCAGCGTCAACGGCACCGCCATCGGCTACTCGGTTCTTCCGAACCTAATCCTCCACCCTGGCACCAACAACGTCTCCATGCAGAGCACCGTCAAGCTACTCACCGTTAGCGGTCTTGTCGCAAACTTCTACAAAGACAGGATCATCCCGCTTGATGTCGTGGGAAATAGCAGTATCAGCACTCAGTCGGGAGAGCATCTGCCCTATTTCGAGGAGGCGATTAAGAGTAATACAATTCGCGTGGAGCTGAATGTTGGGCCGGCGATGGCGGCTATTGGATTGGGCGGATCTGATTGAGTTGGTCCGGAGACTTGGGTTTACTAGATGTGCGCTTTAGGTGCGCTTTTTAACGGCTGTATTATGTCTACTAGGTTGGGCTCTTCGTGGAGGACTCTACGTAGTTCTGGGCGCTACCGGATGCAGGCTCGTGGGGCGGAGGAATGAAAACTAATCGTTCGCTAAATTATTCTGATTATCAGATGGCGCCTGTTGATTGTTTGACGTTCATCTGCCATGGACTTTAGAACACGACATGTGCTATTAAAGACCCACCCATTCGATGAGAACACCCTTCACTACATTCGGCCCACACCCACCTCAGAACGCGCCAACCTCAAACTCATCCCTGAAGAAATCCACAATCCCCTTCGCAGTGTTCTGTCCTACCGCCCTTACCAAGTTCCTTGCGACACCCTCATCCACCCTAGCATGCAGCGCGAGAAGCATAACTTCCTTGATATTCCCAGCAATGTCGCTCAAGCCAATGACTTGATCCTGTGTGAGCGGCAGCTCAGCTGTGCAGTAAGGAAGGAGATCACTGATAGCGGTTTTCGGAGTGCGATTAGGTGGCTTCGCGGAGGGGAGGGTATTTGATGGGCCCTGGTTCCCGCCTGTAATGCGTGAACGAAATGCTGCGGGTACCATTTGTGGGCGGTAGTCTTGTGGTCCGTCGAGTTGGGGGAGGGTGGGTTGGAAGTCACTCGTGGATGTGATGCTGTATAGTACTTGACGCGACTGTAGGTACAATGGTGTGTTAGTGTCCATCAGAGCATATCGCTGGCCACGTCGCCACAAGAGACTCACCGCCTCACCCACAGTCGAATGTAACTCTGCGGCTAGACGCGGATATCGTCCATCACCGTCCGCATACCTGCCATTGTGCCTCTCTTCGATTTTATTTGGGTGCGCGAGGCTGGGCCGTGCCTGCGAGACCATTCGCTGGATGTAGACCCGCGTGTCGCGATGAGCTGGCTGCATGCTGATGTGTTGAGCGTGTATTCGGGCGTCTATAAGAGATTGGCGTCCTTGCTTGCCACCGCAAGAGTGTGCGGGTGTTTTGCTCTGACGTCTGCAGCGAGCGGAAAGGAAGTAACGGCTAGCTACACCTTCCTTTGGTGGACAGCGTGACCTGCCTACATTCAAACAAAAACGCAATGCAGAGAGAAATAAGTTTTCAACTAATTGATGAACCAGCCCTCCTGAGACAGGCAACTATGGCTGTGGTTTCATGGATGTAGATTCCAGAATTGAGCGGCCAGAAAGGACGCCTTTTGGCATATGATAATACTGGTAGACAAGGTTTCCACATCTAATACCGCCTCAGTTCACACATGTGAGAGCCTGAACAAATCCCCTCCACCTACATGATCTCGGAAGGCCTCGAGGGCGAGGAGTAGCGCGATATGGACTCTGAGGTGCCTTTTGCCGTAGGCAATATTTACATTGAAGTGTGCATTGTGTTGTACAAGCGACGTGCGAAGAACATAAAGTGGAGATGCGTACATGCGTGATAGTAGCGAACAGCTGACTGGGTATCATGAGAGGAGAATGCGACTATATGCGCTTTTCTATACAAAGAACGGAACAAGTGAAATGTAGCCCCCGGTAGAGATATACATGGCGTGGCGGAGAAGAACTGAGATACACAGCGCCGTCATTTCACCTTTTCTCGGGTGGAGGTGTGTGGGTGGATGGACTTGACGATGGCTGCATCATCTCGTTCTCGGAAGGTGGCTTGTCCCCTGATGGAGTCATCTCTTGAGTCTTAGCCTCATTCTTCGACTTCCAGAATCCCAATAGTTTTCCCGTAGTTGGTTCGGGGTGTCGCGCTTTCAGCTGGTCCAACTCAGCTTTAACACTCTTCAGCTCCGCCTGTACCTCTTCCAAGTCCTCGCGGATATCGTCCCGTTGATTCCTTGCTTTCCTCCTCTGCCGCCACTGCTCGAACAGGATGACACCGATGCCGACCATAAAGATGAACGTCTCGGCAGCAAAGTTGGCGCCCATCTCAATCGCCTTGGTCTCGGACAGCGGTCTGATGCGCGGTTTGTATCCAGCCTCAATCTTCTTCTTCGCCGCTTCTCTTTCTTGTTTTGTCATGTTCTCCTCCGCCTTGACCTCAGCTTCCGTCTTGACCGTCGGTATCTGTGACTTCTTTCGGGCAGCCTCTGCCGCTTTCACCTCCTTCGCTATCTGTCGATCAATGACAGCGGGATCCTGGAGAAGACCGAGGCGCATGCGCATGTCGATGCGGTGCAATCCTTGGGCGAAGCCCACGCATATTCCTCGAAACCGTTCGTGTTCGTGAGCATTCTGCTTAATTCGGTTCTGCGCAATCGTGAGCCATGCTTCAGAGGCGGAGGGAGGAGGGTCTGCGCACGGCAAGCGGCTTCGCTAACGTTCTCACAAAGAGTGAAGTGATCTTGAGCGTGAGAGACATCTCGGGCGGTTGGACTCGGCGTATCGAGGTGAGGGACGTAAAGCGGGAGGTGCGTCGCGAGGCTTAGGGAAGGGTGTTCGCAGGTTTCGGCGTCGGTAGGCTGTTCATTGCAGCGGAGCAAGGTTGCGCACTGTCAATTGCATTGTGATAGCATGATGATGGATTTATGCAGAGAATTGAGCGTCGGCTGGACGTCTGATGGGAGTCGCAATGAATTGCGGTTGCCTTCGGAAGCAGCCAGGCTAACTGCATCGGGCGTAGGGCTCATAGCAACCGAGTGTTTACTTGTTGATAGCTCCACCGACCTCAAGCTTCGACACCGCCTCTCAGCCTCACCCTCCCACACCCAAATGTCTGCCCCTTCTGTACACGCTGATGCACCGCCCGAGGTGGTGCGTGATCCAGAGGGATTGCAGTATGAAACGGGACCGCAACTTGGGAAGGGCGGCTTCGCCATCTGCCACCGAGCGAAGCTGCTGGGGCATGAACATCTCGGCAACACGACCGTCGCTTTGAAGATTGTCAAATCTAAGATGGAGCCTCCCAAACTGGCACAAAAGGTATGTTCAGACTTGCGAATTTCGAGATGTTGCTGACGCGCCGCAGTTTGTGACCGAACTTCAAATCCATTCAAAGCTATCACATCCGAACATCGTCGAGTTCTACCGCGCATTTTCGTTCGTCAAAAGCACCTACGTTGTTCTTGAGCTCTGCGAGAACGGCTCGCTCGCCGATGCGATCAAGAAGCGGAAATACTTTACCATGCCCGAGATCCGCCGGTTCATGATCCAAACATGCGGCGCCATCAAATACCTCCACCAAAGGAACATTGTGCATCGCGACCTTAAGACAGGCAATCTGTTCTTGGACAAGGACATGAACGTCAAAGTGGGCGACTTTGGGCTGGCGGCGCTGCTCTTGTCACAAAACGACTACGGCGCTATTCGTCGAACCACCATGTGCGGGACACCGAACTATCTCGCGCCTGAGGTACTAGAGAAAACTGGGAAGGGCCACGATGAGAAGGTTGATCTGTGGGCTATTGGCATCATGATGTGAGGATCCCTGCATGCGCTGATGTTTGTCAAGAGCTTACCAAATTAGGTACACACTTGCAGTGGGCAGAGCACCCTTCCATGCTGCGAAGCGAGAAGACATATACCGAAAGCTAAAGGCCCGCGAGTACACATGGCCAGACCTAGCGAAGGTCTCAAACGACATTACCGACGATTTACGCGACATAGTCTCTCTCCTGCTCGTGCACGAGGACGAACGACCAACACCGGATCAGATCGTTGCCCATCCATTCTTCCGACTCGGACACGTTCCTCTACAGCTGGATAGCGAGTGTACATCTCGCGTCCCAAAGTGGCCTAAGGTGCGCCCACCCACAGCAGCCACAATTAAGCGCGGATACACAGAGGATTGGTGGACGTTGTGCAAAGCATCTGCTGTCGGCGAGTACGAGCCTGGGAAAGCTTTCGGAGCACATGGCAGCCGGCGTAACAAGACTGTGGCCAAGGATTGCCAAAAGGAAATCGAATCCGGCAAACAACCAAGCATACCATTCGCGAACGACATCGTATACCTCCCCTTTCCGGAACGTGTCCACTGGCCATTCCAAGCAGTTGTGGGACTGAGCGATATCACAGAGGAGAAGGAATCATCATCCGAGGGTCAAGCACTTTTGGCCACGACCGGGAATGACCGAACAAAAGCGCGGCAACCTCGAGTAATACGGAAGGAGGATACTTTGCCGACATTGAAAGAAAATCAGGAGCCAATGGCAGCTATTGAGACAGTGCGGAGAGTGGTGGACAAGCAGCCAACACGGATGAGAACTGTTCGCAAGATCTCGAACCCTGGACGGGTAACTGCAGCTACGGCTCCTGCATCAGTCCCGCTGCGCGTACCCAAAGAGACGCGCTCGACACTGCGTACCACTCGGTCCGCAAGAGACGCGCCAAAAGAGGAGGAAGTTCTCCCAGAAGTTCCTCCCTTGAGAGTTGCAAAGACAAATTCTAGAACAGCCCAGAAGTCGGAGCCGGCAGTTCCTCAGGCGGCAGCCCCGCAACCATCTACGATACGAAGTGCTCCTCGTGTTCGCGCGTTGAGCGCTGAACTCCCTTCCACGGACCCTGTGACAGTCCTAGCACGACTGTTTACATTTCGAGATAACCTCGCACGCGCTCTGGAGAAGAAGCCATGCCAATCCAGACGCGAAAAACCTTCGCAGCTACCGTTTGTCTCAAAATGGGTGGATTACTCCCGGAAGTACGGTGTGGGATATGTTCTCGACGATGGCAGCGTAGGTTGCTTGACGACAGCAACTGCACAACACCCCGTCACTGTCGCCTGTTCGACGGACGGGCTTCGTCATTTAAAGGAGCTCTCCAAAGATCAGGAATATGCTAAACAAATCCCGATACAGTTCTACGCCGCTCCGAAAAAGACCAAGGGTATAGCTCGTGTTCAAATTACGGATCAGCGGCGTGTTGACGACATCCGAAACTATTGGCAGAAGTTTGGAAGGTACATGTGCATGCAGCTGGGCGATGAGGATTGGCCTAAGAAGGATGTCGAGCGGTCCAACTTCGTGAAGTTCTACCAGCGCCTTGGGAACGTTGGGGTGTGGGGCTTCGACAATGGCTCCTTCCAGGTAAATATTATTGCAGCCCCCTTTAGAATCGCCTCTGACATTTGGCTGGCAGTTCAATTTTCCAGATCATACTAAATTAGTGCTCTCATCGGATGCCGGATACGGTAAATTAGTGTGTCTCCCAGTCGAGGGTACAGCTGCGCTGCAGGAGACAGGAAACGTTCCATGGATGCACGTGAAAGCGCGCGAGACGCTACACGGTTCTCTTCAACAGCTTCTTTACGGCTCCGTTGGCAAAGAGGACAGCTACAAAGAGCTCACAGAAAGCAACGCACTGCGGTCAAAGCTCGAGTTCATCCACGGGCTTGTACAGGGTTGGATTACCGGGGGCGGACTGGGATGTCTCGGAGATCTCAAAGACTATGAGTGGACCGGGGCGCAAGTAGCCTCAGATCGCAAGAGGCATGACTGGACAAGTGTGGGGCGTTTTGGTGGAGATGTTTTCTAAATCTCGGTCGAGTTTGGGCGAGCGACGGCGTTGGGATGAGCGATATTGTTATGTTCGCATTTGCATAGGCATGGCGTCTTCTTTCTTGACGATTGCTGTAGTCGGCCTCTTCTTCGGTCGCTCTTTTACGACATGTTGCACAACCGTTTCGGCGCTTCGTGGGCTTCTTTGCCAAATATAACTCTCAGTTTGAATTTGGCTGCTATGGGTGGTTGGGATGCGTGAGTCAACAAGATTAGGCTGCAACCTCGGGATAAGTGTGGAGAGGTCGGAAGTCACAGTGAATGCGGCAGCATGTCAAATATGTACGACTAAGCGCCACGTAAGCACCGTCGTGTAAAGTCGTTTGATGTTCGTTCCAAGGCTCGCGACAAATCGCCAAGGTCAATCGGCGTTTACAGACGAGCTCCGTTGCGAACAAATTGCCCCAGCTTGCGTGTACACATATGTGGCGCAGCATAGTATCAGCCACGGAACGTTCGCTCCACTCTCCATCAGTTCCGCGACCTGTGACGAACTTCTCCCACTCCTCGTACAGATACACGACAGTCCGCCCGACCGCCTACTCTCACGACTCACCTCCACCGCACGCGGAATCATCCTCCCTGTCATTCCACGAGCCGAATCCTATCAGAATCATTTCCCCGCAGGCTCCACACCACATACTCCGGGGCGCGAAGTCGGCGAAGGCTGTCCTGAGGTGTCTCAGTGTCTGTCGCCCTGGAACGCAGGTCGCCCGCTCTTGCGAGATACGACAGAGGTTATACCCTAGAGTTACAATAGAAGCCGCCGCGACCGGTACCTGAGCGTACCCGCAGGCACCAATCATGGTAGGACCGCCTCGGGCTCGTTGTGGCAGAGCGCATGCACTGACCGAGACTCTGTATAGGCCCCAAAAGCTGTGAGCAAGCGTGCTGGGCGCAAAAAAGATGCCGGGGGCTCTAAGCCTGCTGGTGGGGCGCAGAAGTCGCAATTCGCGACGAAAGCTGTCTTTGAAACCACCAAGAAGAAGGAAGTCGGCGTCTCCGATCTTACCCTGATCAGCAAGGTATCCAACGAAGCCATCAATGAGAATTTGAAGAAGCGATTCGAGAATGCCGAGATATACGTGCGTAAACACCCCGCGAGCGCAGCCCCACGCCTCAAATGCGCCCATGAACGGGCGCAAGACTGACGTTGATCGCAGACATATATTGGACATGTGCTGGTGTCGGTCAACCCATTTCGAGACCGTATGTCGCTAAATCTAGGCGTTTGTGCAGAAGCTGACATGAAATAGTGGGCATATACACCGATCAAGTGTTGGATAACTACAGGGGCAAGAACAGGCTGGAGGTGCGGCGCTCAATGCCAGTGTAATCGCAAGACTGACGTTTCCAGGTCCCTCCGCATGTCTTTGCCATCGCCGAGTCCGCCTACTACAACATGAACGCATACAAGGACAATCAGTGTGTCATTATCTCCGGGGAGTCTGGTGCGGGCAAGACAGAGGCAGCTAAGCGGATAATGCAGTATATTGCGAATGTCTCAGGAGGGAGCAACTCCTCGATTCAAGAAATAAAGGACATGGTGCTAGCCACCAATCCGCTGCTAGAATCCTTCGGAAACGCAAAGACGCTGCGAAACAACAACTCGTCGCGGTTCGGCAAGTATCTTGAAATCCAATTCAATGCTCAAGGCGAACCGGTCGGTGCGAATATCAACAATTACCTCCTCGAGAAGTCAAGAGTCGTAGGTCAGATCACGAACGAGCGGAACTTCCACATTTTCTACCAATTCGCGAAGGCGGCGTCGCCAAGCCACAGAGGTAGGACATACTCAACAGGCTGCGATACCTATACTGACCTATTTAGAAACGTTTGGAATTCAGCCGCCACAGTCATATGTCTACACCAGCCGTTCGAAATGCTACGATGTCCAGGGTATCGACGATCACGCAGAGTTCAAAGATACATTAAACGCGATGAAGGTCATCGGTCTATCACAGGCTGAGCAGGACAACATCTTCCGAATGTTAGCGGCCATTCTTTGGCTAGGAAACGTGACGTTCCAAGAAGACGACTCTGGAAATGCCGCAATCGTCGACCAGTCAGTCGTAGATTTCGCGGCATATCTGCTAGAAGTCGACTCTGCACATGTCAACAAGGCCCTCACTCTACGTGTCATGGAGACCAGTCGGGGTGGTGGACGTAGAGGGTCTGTGTACGATGTTCCACTAAACCCCGCCCAGGCAACGTCGACACGAGATGCGCTGGCAAAGGGCATTTACTTCAACCTGTTCGACTGGATTGTCGAGCGTGTCAATGTCTCCTTGAAGGCCCGAGGTGCGATAGACTACTCTATCGGTATCCTGGATATCTATGGATTTGAAATTTTTGAACGGAACAGCTTCGAACAGCTGTGCATCAACTATGTCAACGAAAAGCTCCAACAAATCTTCATCCAATTGACTTTGAAGGCAGAGCAAGAAGAATACGCGAGGGAACAGATTCAATGGACGCCCATCAAGTACTTTGACAACAAGGTTGTATGCGAGCTCATTGAGGAGAAACGACCACCGGGCGTGTTCTCGGCCCTGAATGACGCTTGCGCAACGGCTCACGCCGACCCCAAGGCCGCGGATCAGACGTTTGTCCAGAGACTGAATGCTCTTTCATCCAATCCCAATTTCCAACCCCGTCAAGGACAATTTGTTATCAAGCATTACGCTGGCGATGTGTCTTACGCGGTGGACGGAATGACTGACAAGAACAAGGACCAACTCCTGAAAGACTTACTGCTCCTCCTTGGGCAGAGCGCCAATCCATTCGTTCACACTCTTTTCCCCGATCAAGTGGACATGGATAACAGGAGACGACCTCCTACGGCAGGAGACAAGATCAAAGCCTCCGCGAACGATCTAGTCTCAACCCTGATGAAGGCTACACCATCATACATCCGAACGATCAAACCCAACGAAAACAAATCGCCTACCGAATACAACCAACCCAACGTCCTTCACCAGATCAAATATCTCGGCTTACAAGAGAACGTTCGTATCCGACGCGCTGGCTTTGCATCTCGTCAGACGTTCGAGAAATTTGTGGAACGTTTCTTTCTCTTGTCTCCGAAGGCATCCTATGCCGGTGAATACACCTGGACCGGTACCTACGAAAGCGGTGCCAAGCAGATTTTGAAAGACACGAATATCCCCACAGAAGAGTTCCAGATGGGCACAACCAAAGTGTTCATCAAGACACCGGAGACACTATTCGCACTCGAGACCATGCGAGATCGGTATTGGCACAATATGGCCATTCGCATTCAGCGTGCTTGGAGAAACTACCTACGTTATCGCACAGAATGCGCTATTCGTATCCAGAGGTTTTGGAGACGCGTCAATGGCGGAATGGAATTCATTGTAATCCGAGATCAAGGCCACAAGGTCCTTCAGGGCCGGAAGGAGCGCCGGAGGTTCAGTTTGGTTGGTTCGCGCAGATTCATGGGCGACTATCTCGGAATCGGTAACAAAGGCGGGCCTGGCGAGGTGATTGCTAATGCTATCGGCATCTCTGGCAGTGAAGAAGTTCCCTTCTCGTGCAGAGCCGAGACTCTGGTGTCCAAGCTTGGCCGCTCGAGCAAGCCTGAGCCACGTATGCTTGTTCTAACGAAAAAGAATGTCTATCTGGTCAAGCAGGTAATGGTCAATCGGCAGATTCAAATCCAAGCCGACAAGACAATACCAGTCGGAGCCATCAAGTTCATTAGCTGCACGACACTGAAGGATGACTGGTTTTCCATTGGCGTGAGCTCGCCACAGGAGCCTGATTCTTTGGTCAACTGTGTCTTCAAGACAGAGTTCTTCACCCATTTGTCCACGGTTTTGCGCGGTTCACTGACTATGAAGATAGGAGAGGCGTGAGTATTTCGAGGATATTAGTTATGGTTGTGACTGACGCACGACAGAATTGAGTACAACAAAAAGCCTGGCAAGCCTGCGCATGTCAAAGCAATCAAAGACCCTGCGGTTCCAAGGGACGACTTATACAAGAGTGGTACAATACATACAGGTCCTGGAGAGCCGCCGAACTCGATCTCTAGACCCACTCCCAAAGGCAAACAAGTCGCAGCGAAGCCAATCACAAAAGGAAAACTCCTCCGTCCCGGTGGCCCAGGTGGAGGTCCATCGAAACTCGCTAGTCGCCCTGCACCCCCTAGACAGACTACTCCTGCTGCAGCACCACAACCGAGAGCAGTGCCTCAGCCGAGGGCTGTGCCTCAGCCAATGCCACAACCAGTTGCCGCCTTGTCCAACGGTACCAATCATGCAAGAAATGAATCCGCATCATCGATTCGGGCGCCACCTCCGCCTCCTCCACCTCCACCTGCAGCCGCGCCTGCTGCTCCCACAGAGCCCACGTTTAAGGCACTATACGACTTCGCTGGACAATCGGAGGGCGAGCTCAGCATCAAGGCGGGTGAAGTCATACTGGTGACCCAAAAGCAAGGCAACGGTCAGTAGTAACACGAGCTTGATGAAAAGAACGCTTTTCTAACAATTCTTTAGGCTGGTGGCTCGCAAGCAAGTTAGACAAGTCCGCATCGGGATGGGCACCTTCCGCATATCTTGAGGAGGTTGTCAACAGGCCAGCTCCTCCGCCAGCACCACCTGCACCACCTGCACGTCCCGCTGCGAACGGAGTCCGCGGCAAGGGAACCCCGCCAGCGCCGCCAGCTAAGCGTCCAGCAGCCAAAAAGACCCCCTCGGCAGCGGCGGCGGCGGCGGCACGAGATAGCGGTTACTCCGGTAGTGGAGCGAGCAACTCTGATGTAGGTGCGAGGGACAGCGGTGGAAGTATTGCTGGTGGCCTTGCTGAGGCGCTACGACAGCGGCAGGCGGCGATGCAAGGGAAGAAGAAGGCTGATGAAGATGATTGGTGAGTAAGCACTATGTAGCCCAATGGAGATATGGCACCGTTTGTGGTGTTGTGTGTTCTATTTAGTGGAGACATTGGCTGGAAGCGTGCTGTTCTTTGACCGAGAACCGTGGTTCAGTGAGAGTCATTCTTATTAAACGTTGATCACACTGGCAAAGAGTAGAGAGGTATCGAGACCCGGAGGAATCAGGATGGAGCTTAGTCGAGGCAGATTGCTCTTAGGCAAGCGGTGGGAGGATTACGCCAATAGATATTCGCTTTCGGTTAGATAATTGGTCCACACCATTCCTTCACACGCAACACGACAGTTCGGACATCGACTTGTGTCGTGGAACCACGTATCATGGAGTCTTCTGTGGGTCTGATCTGACTAGCAACCGTTGTGGTAGAGCTCAATACAAGGTCTGCTTAAAATGTAACATAGATCACTTGACAAATCTACAAGCATGTGATTCGGAGATATGGGTCACATCTTGGCACCGACAGAATGGCACACCATTCCAGCAGGTTTCGAGTCGCTCAGAAATACCATCGACTAACGTAGGCTGTATGACCCTATCCGGCACCACCACGCACTTGGCGGGCCGTCTGCTGGTCACGTTGCCGTCGTCCGCCACGTCTCGTCGGAAGATAGGCCCGCACAAGCGGTGTCCATTCCGTGGCCCCGACGCCAATGCCAACATTTCATCCTCTTTCGAAAATTTATCCGACCATCAGATGCTTGCAGCACGCCCACAGGCCCGCCCAATCCGGTAGCTTCAGAATCGGTCACCCCCGCCATCGCAGTTCAGGACCGCTATCACCGCCATCACCGCCTGCTGATTCCCTCAGCCGTCGAATCAGCAGCCAAGCGTGGACGTACCATGCTGCTGGACAACACGCGCATGAGCGTCTAGACTACGAGTAATCTGCATGCGGCGCGATGTTGAGCGGTCGCGGCAATTGCGTTCCGCATACTTTTGAGAGTGTGAGATATGGTGGGGATATCGTTTTGGGTACGGTTATGGTAGAGTGGGCAAGACGGATCTCGCCACAATCAAGTGGTCTGGTCACGCTCGATCTAGATTGCTCGATGGAGAGACTCTCTCGCTGGGTAGATGGGAACATATGCGGCAAACCGCGTATACTTCGGCACATTCCCATTGCCACCGGCCAATGGCGGACGCGGGTAGACTCGATCTGCGACATGCTCAATGATCCGTTCGCTAGGTACATGGCTCGTTGCCAATACATCCGGATATTCGAGTTCGTCTGGGTCCACATCTCTTCAATGCCTCACATGAGTGGTTTGACAGACGCTCTTCCTGGAACCTAGCCGAGTACTAAAAGGTGACAATATACTGCTATCGGTTCTTGAAGACTGCTCATTTGTTCCTTCCTTGCCTTCCCCCCTTCCTGTGTTCATTTCTGGCCCTTCTGACTTGGAATACGTCCTTGCGCTTCGAGCGAACTCTGTGTAAAGACATACTACATCGTTGTGTCGCGTGGCGAGATCGCGGGCCAGTGCAATCTACTTCGAGCACCTATATTAACCATGAGCGCGGTCGATGTTGCCACTCCCATAGAAGGAGGTAAAACGGGACCGGTTGACATAAAGGAAGCGGTTGTCCAGATCAAACCTGTGACCCCGGAATTGACGCCAGCGACTACGCCTGAGGAGCAATCACCGACGATCGACAATAAGATGACGGGGAAGAAGATTTTTGGGATGGAGAAGGAAGATGATAGAGCGAGAGCGTTGGCTGCTAAGTTGACTTTGGAGGAGCAGGTATGTTGATTGTTCTTTCTGTGTTTTTTGGTGTGCGGGGCTTGGGCCAATACGAGTCTGGTCTTGCAACCGTTGATATCACTCACTGAGCTTTTCATACAATCGGGCTAACTTCTTAAGATCTCGTTATTGGCAGGAGCGGATTTCTGGAGATCAATGCCCATTCCCGGCAAGGGAGTACCATCGGTCAAGACTTCGGATGGCCCCAATGGCGCTAGAGGCGAGTTCTTCACTAACGGCACACCTGTAAGTTGCTCTCATCGAAGACTACTTCGCTATCTCTAACATCTACAGGCGGCACTATTTCCGTGTGGTATCTCAATGGCCTCAACCTGGAACCTGGACCTGATGGAAGAGATCGGCCGACATCTCGGAGAAGAGAGCAAAGCACGAGGCGCACACGTCCTACTGGCCCCCACAGTCTGCATGCATCGTTCTCCCCTCGGTGGCCGGAATTTTGAATCCTACTCTGAAGACCCGTTCCTTACTGGAAAGCTAGCTGCCTCGTACATCCGTGGACTCCAGAGTAAGAAGGTCGCTGCTACGATTAAGCATTTTGTGGGGAACGAGCAAGAGACGGAGCGTCAGGCCTATGATGCAGTCATTGCGGAGCGGCCACTTCGGGAGATCTACCTGAAACCTTTCGAAATTGCCGTCCGCGAGGCTTCGCCATGGGCTCTTATGAGCTCGTATAACGTGATCAACGGAGTCCATGCCGATGAGTATGAGCATACACTCAAGGAGATCCTGAGGGGCGAATGGGGCTGGAATGGAGCTATCATTTCAGATTGGACAGGAACTTACGCTACTGCGCCTTCAATCAAGTCTGGAGTTGATATTGAGATGCCAGGCCCAACGAAATGGCGGAAACTGGACCAGGTCTTGGCGGCTCTGGAGAAAGGGGAGATCACCAAGGAGGAGATCGAGCAGGCTGCTGGCAACGTGCTGTTCTTGGTGGATCGAACGAAGGGGCTAGATGACCATTCTCCGGAGCCCAAAGAGCAGTCTATTGATAACGAGGAGACTCGGCACCTAATCCTTCAAGCTGGAGTTGAAGGTTTGACGCTCTTGAAGAACGAGAATCAAGTGTTACCCATTAAAGGAGCCAAAAAGATCGCGCTGATCGGACCCAACGTCAAGCGAGCAATTGTCAGTGGCGGTGGTAGCGCTGGACTGAATCCTTATTACAAGATCAGCCCGTGGGACGGAATCCAGGATCGATTCGATGGCGAGCTCACATTTGCTCCTGGGTGCGACAGTGCAAAGTGGCTCCCGCTTGCCTCCCCTTACGTGGCCACACCGGAAGGTCAACCAGGCGTGCGATTAGAGTACTATTCGGGCGATAGATTCAAAGGCGAACCAACTGTTGTGCAGGACAAAGCCAGCACAGACCTTTGGCTTTGGGATTCTGCACCCAAGGCAGTACTTCCAGATTACTCTTTCAAAGTGAAAGCTACCTTGACCCCGAAGTCGACCGGAAACCATACGTTCAGCTTTGCGTCAGTCGGGCCCGGCAGATTATTCCTCAACGGCGAGCTATTCATCGACAACTGGGATTGGACGGAGGAGGGCGAGGCTATGTTCTCCGCTTCCGAGGATGTGTTGAAGTCTGTCCAGCTTGAGGAAGGTAAGCCGGTGGAACTTCTCGTGGAGAGCACCAACGAAGTCCGACCAGCATCCAAAGTCTCTATCATTGGTCGCCGTCACGACTACGGTGGCTGCCGGATCGGTTACCAAGAAGAGGACAAAGTCGACCGACTACAAGAGGCGGCTAACCTAGCCAAGGAAGCCGACGTCGCCGTGGTAGTCGTCGGTCTCGACGCCGAATGGGAGTCAGAAGGGTATGACAGGCAGAGCATGGATCTCCCAAAGAATGGCTCTCAAGATCGCCTCATTGAAGCTGTACTGGCTGCCAACCCGCGCACCGTCGTGGTAAACCAGTCTGGTACCCCTGTAACCATGCCATGGGTCAACCGAGCGCCTGCAATCTTGCAAGCGTGGTACCAAGGTCAGGAAGCCGGAAATGCTCTCGCAGATGTCCTTCTGGGGAACGTCAGCCCAAGCGGGAAACTACCTACGACTTTCCCCGTCCGCATCGAAGACAACCCCTCGTACAACAATTGGCCTTGCGAGAACCTAAAGACGGTATACGGAGAAGGCATCTACATCGGCTACCGCCACTACGAGCGTTCCAAGATTGCGCCGCTCTTTCCGTTCGGGCACGGTCTCACTTACACCACTTTTGAGTACAACACACCTTCTGCGAGCACCACCACGCTCTCGGAAACCGAATCTATCGTCGTAACGATCCCAATCACGAACACGGGGTCTGTGGCTGCGTATGAGACGGTACAAGCGTACGTGAAGGATGTTAAGTCAACGCTGCCGCGGCCGGAGAAGGAACTACAAGCTTTCAGCAAGGTGCTGTTGCAGCCTGGCGAGACGAAGGATGTAAGCTTGAAGCTGGATAAGTACTCTGTTGGGTATTTTGATACTTCGTTGGGGCAGGCGGGTTTGTGGATTGCGGAGGAAGGTGTATTTGAGGTGCTTATTGGAGCGAGTAGTGCAGATATCAGGTAAGTGATCTGTCGAGGTCGGTTTCGAAGGTTTGGCTAATTTGACTCGCAGGGCAAAACTTAGCTTTGATGTTAAGGAGTCGTTCACGTGGATCTTCTAAAAGTTGGATTGAATTGGTAGGAAGGCGGGATGCTCCTGGGTAAATGCGTTTGCCGTAGGGCGTTTGGAGTTGGGCGTCCCCCTCTGAGTGGGCTAGGTGATTGATATTGGCGGGTAAGTCGTAATTGAGGCAGATGAGAATACAGTGATTGAATTCCCTACTTTTGAGTAACGTTGAGTGGGCAAAGAGAGGACTGTCAACGCGCCGTACTACGGCTGCGTGAGCTAGGTTGCACGATATATCTGGCATTCATTTTGTTGCACACTCTAGGAGCCATTTCTGCAAGTTCAAATCGTGAAGCAAATATAAGTCCCCACTTTTAGAAGGATGAAAGACGACGTTATTGTAGTCGCAAAGTAAGTGACTAGAAGTTGGTGAGGCGACTCACGTGCCGATCGGCTGCCGATCACTTCGGAGTAGTATTTCACCGCGCTCCGGATGACCCTGGTTTTGCTCGAGCTCTCCCCATCTCCACTGACGCTATCATCATCGTGCTCTGAGAAATCGCTCCGACTACGGCTTTTCCAGAGTCGCGTGAGCCGTCACTATACGTCATCGGCCTCGTTTTTCTTCCACTTCACACTATTCCGCGTCAGGTAGACGACAGCGCCAGCTCGAGGTGGTCCGTCCCTCCTGTCTGCTGCGACACGCCCCATACCGGCACCAGAACCGCATTCTACAATCCACAGCCCATCGCCTCTTAGACAAAGCTTTCGATGAGCTTCCGCGTGCTCTGACACGACCACACGTCTCCCGAACGCGACTTCCTTTCCGTCGCGACATCCTTAAAGCCGACGACTAGCTGTAAAGCCGAGATGAATCCAGCTCATCGCGACGGGTGGCCGCCGTCGCAGGCGGCTGCACCCACGTCAGGGCAGCAGCAAACAGATCAAGGCCAGGGCCAAGCGCCGCGGCCACTGAACTCATTTGGGTGCGTTCTGCCATCCTCTCGCTCGCTCTGCCAGCTCTCATGGACCAGGCGGCTTTGGAGCTCTTTTCCACCCCTCCCTTCCACTGGCTATTTACTGACAGTGACTACGATGACAGATCCAACAATGCGACTCAGCAGTCTCCTTCTCAGACGTCACCGGCGCAAGGCTCCGGGCCTGTTTTGCCTCCACCATCGGGTAGGCAGCTCTTGTCAATAATGAGTGAGAAGGCGTCGCTAACACCACAATAGGCGCACCATTCTACTCGTCAAACGCCACCGCGCAGCACAACCAGAATCTCCCCTCCCTGCCTGGACTGACGGGCCAGCCTCAACAAGCGTCCCCCCATTCTTCCGCGCAACGACCGCCTTCGTCAGAGTCAGGGCCCGCTACACAGAGTGCTCAGACCGCTCCACAAGGCCACTCGTACTCATTACCCGGCATCTCGCAATCTCTGCAACAACAACAACAACAACACGGCCCAGCAGCAAATCAGCCGAACCCAGATCGCGAGCGCGAGATGCGAGAGCGCGAGAACAGGGAAAGAGAGATTATGGAGTATGCGACCCAGCAGGAAGAGAGGGCCAAGATAGAGACAGAGCAGCGAGAACGGGATCTTCGTGAGCGACAGCAGCAAGAGCAAGCGGCGCACGAGAATCACTCTGCGCCCATCCAGATTCATCAACCGGTTGCAGTGGCCCCTTCGACTCGCACAATCCATGGTCCTAACGGCCTCCTGGGACAATCTGGTCCGCTTGGTGGACCTCCGATCTCGGGACCTGGTGGCCCTAACCCCATGTTTGGCGTCGCTGCTGTTCAACCGGTCCAGCAAGCGGAGACGACCCCGAGAATGCAGCACGCAGTGCCTCCTCCTCCGCCTCAATCTTCCATGCTTATGCCCTTCCCCGGCCCACCGGGGCCAGGTGCCATGGCGATTGGCCAGGGACAGCAGCCCATACTTAACGTGAGTACTGTCTTAGATTGCCTAAGTTATTTCAAATACTAATTTACGATTAGGACGCACTTAGCTATCTTGATCAGGTCAAGGTGCAGTTTGCGGACCACCCTGACGTGTATAACAGATTTCTCGACATTATGAAAGACTTTAAGAGCGGAGCGATCGATACCCCGGGCGTCATTGAGAGGGTGTCTACCCTTTTCGCGGGCAACCCGAATCTGATCCAGGGTTTCAACACCTTCTTGCCCCCAGGCTACAAGATCGAATGCGGCACAAACGGTGACCCGAATGCAATCCGAGTCACCACTCCGATGGGTACAATGGTGTCCACCATGCCCGCTCCGAGGCCACTTTCACCCCCGCGAAACGCTGGCGTCAACGGAAATACTGCTGCCCCAAGCGATCATGGCTACTATGAGCCAGGCCAAACGCGGAGCTGGGCACAAAACTTGAGAGATCTAAGGCCGCCTCAGGCTCCCGAGGTCCAAGAGCCTGCGTTTTCTCCCAATAATCGCAACCTGGGACAGCCACTTTTTGGTCCGCAGCAGGGACAACAAGGACCAGCTCCCCTCTCACCCGAGGTGCACGCTCGTCCTCACCCCGACGCAGCTGCTTCGGCCGCCGCAATGGTTCACCAGCAGGAGCAGCGCGGAGTGTCACAGCTCCAGAACGCGGTATCTGCTGCAACTGGGCGTACCATTATGTCACCTAGTGCAGATGCCTCAACGCCGTTGCCGGGTCAGATTCTAAATAGCGCGGCTCAGGCAGCTCAGGCTGGTGGCGTTGGTGCTGAAAAGCGGGGACCCGTGGAGTTCAACCACGCGATAAGTTATGTGAACAAGATCAAGGTACGTTTGCTCTACCCCTCGAGTGTTTAATGTACGGTCGTACTGATAGATGGAACCAGAACCGCTTCGCTTCGCAACCAGACATCTATAAGCAATTCCTGGAGATATTGCAGACGTACCAACGAGAATCAAAACCGATACAAGACGTCTATGCGCAGGTGACTGGATTGTTCAACGGCGCTCCCGATTTACTGGAGGACTTCAAGCAGTTCCTGCCCGAGTCAGCTGCCCAGCATCGTGCGCAACAAGCCGCAAGGCACAACGAAGAAGCAGCCTTGATGGTTAATGCACGAAGTGATGCAGCATACGGCCAAGCAACCGCTCATCAGCAGACTCCGCGTGCCGATACCTCGCGATTACCTCCAATGGGCAACTTCGCACCGACTCCCACAGCAAATCGAGACAACAAGCGAAAGCGGGGTGAACGTCAAATAGCTGGTGCTGCAGCGGCAGTCATACCTCCACAGATGGCCCAGGAGCCTCCTACTTCTAGCGTTCGTAGCACGTACGCTCAGGGCAGCGGCAACAAGGTATGTCATATTTCTGGTTCTCTCGCATCCTGAACTTGCGGAGCATGCACCTCCCCTTCACCTCCCCTTCACCTGCACCTTGCTTCCGTATTGTATCATTCAAGTTCTATCGTTTGTGATCGACGGAAGGCACTCGACAAACCTTCTACCGCTCAATTCGATCAAAGCTCCCGCTCCTAAAAAGAATCGCGACTACTCTCCTAATACAACTACTAATTCGTCAAAGCGCGCCAAAACTGGTCACGCAAAACAGCCGATCGTTCCCGACGGCCCTCCGATATCTCCAACTTTGACCCCTGCGCAACCCGAGCCGATGCCTCCTTCTACAACTACAAACCCGAGCGGAGACGAGCTGGCATTCTTCGACCGCGTCAAGAAGTTCATCGGCAACAAGAACACGATGAACGAGTTCCTCAAGTTGTGCAATCTTTACTCTCAGGATCTGATTGATAAAAACTTACTTCTCTACCGTGCGCAATCGTTCATCGGTGGAAATGGGGAACTCTACGGATGGTTCAAGAAGTTCCTTGGAGATGAAGACGTGCAACAATCGACACAACCGAAGACTGTAAATTCGCGCGTATCACTCTCGAACTGCCGCAGTCTTGGTCCAAGTTACAGACTACTTCCCAAGCGCGAGCGCGAACGTCAATGCAGCGGTCGCGACGAGCTTTGTAAAGCTGTCTTGAACGATGAGTGGGCGTCACATCCTACCTGGGCATCAGAAGATTCTGGCTTCGTAGCTCACCGCAAGAACCAGTTCGAGGAAGGCCTGCACCGGATTGAAGAGGAACGTCATGACTACGACTTCAACATAGAGGCATGCAACCGAACAGTCCAGCAGCTCGAGCCGATTGCCACACAACTGCTCACCATGCGCCAAGAAGACCGGGCCAACTTCCAGTTGCCGGCTGGTCTTGGTGGACAGAGCGAAACCATATACAAGCGAGTGATCCGAAAAATCTACGGCCGCGAAAAGGGTAACGACGTAATCCGCGAGCTCTTCGCGCAGCCATGGAGCGTCGTGCCAGTTCTACTACACCGTCTGAAAGCCAAACTGGAGGACTGGAAAGCAGCTCAGCGCGAGTGGGAGAAAGTCTGGCGCGAACAGACGCAGAAGAACTTTTGGAAATCTCTCGACCACCAGAGCTTATCGGTCAAGCAAAACGATAAGCGCCAGTTCCAGCCCAAGTCGCTGCAGAACGAGATTCAGGTTCGCTACGAAGAACAGAAACGCCTGCAAGAAATCCAGGAAGTCCAGCAACCCGACTACCAGTTCAAATACTCCTTCAAGGACGAAGACGTTCTTCTGGATGTAGCCCGCCTAGTGATCGCTTTCGCGGACAGTAACACGATTGCCGACTTCTCCAAAGTCATTGCTTTCATCAAAGAATTTGTTCCGCTGTTCTTTGGCATTGACGACAAGAAGTTTGAACAGGGCGTGCAGATTCCTGTGCGGGACTCTTCCACCAACGATTCCGGCGAGGATACTCCGAGTGCCGACGAAGACCTCTCCCAGCGATCTCTCAAGCAGAAGAAGGGCGACCTTCGCCGGGATGTGCTGGACCCTCGTGGCAGATCACGCAAGGAAAAGGAAGATAGCCTTGCTTCTGTGAGCCGAGACAGCTCGCCAGGCGTCAACTCAGCGGACGAGGCAGCTGGGGACAGCTCGAACTCCAACAACCGAGAAGAACGCATGTCAAATGGATGGGTCACTTACGCTGACCAACCGACTGGCTTCAAGGACCGCGAGTTCGAGCATGAAGAGCCATACAAGCGCAGCGAGTACAATCTGTACGCAAACTCTTCGATCTACTGCTTTTTCCGTATGTTCGTTATACTGTACGAGAGGCTTCTGAAGCTCAAGGAGAACGAAGATCGAGTGCGACGAACTGTGACACTCGCCATGGCGTCCAAGCCCGCTCTAAAACTGAGAATGATGGACAAGCTACCATCGGACTTCTTCAAAGATACTTCTGAGTCTGCAGACTATTACAAGCAAGTCCTGGACATGCTAGCAGATCAGATCGCAGGCGAGGTAGATATGACGCACATAGAAGAGACGTTGCGGCGTTACTATCTGCAGGTGGGCTGGCAACTATACTCTTTTGACAGGCTACTCAGTTCGCTTGTTAGGTTGGGTCTTGCGGTGGTCAGCAACGACAACAAAGATCGGACTGTCGAGATCTACAACCTTTTCAAAAAGGATCGCGCGAACATGACTACGACACACAAAAGCGAGATCACCTACCGGAAGGCGGTAGAAAAGCTCTCCAAAGACACAGATACCTACAGGATAAACTATGTGGGTGCTTCACTGCTTACTCTAGCTCGAAACAATACTAATGCTGTGCTCAGGACCTTACCAAGCAAGAGGCGTACGTGCGTCTATTCAAGAAGGACGACCCTACTTTCGAGTTCGATCAGCTCGATAAGGTCAAGCGATGGCGAGGTTACGTCGCCTCCTACATGGCTGTCGAGCCCACGGAAGGACTCCATCATACTCGCCTGCGATATCCGTATCTGAAGCATCGTCTTGCGAAAACCGAGGACCTCAACGAGGATGATGTCTTTGAGCACATCAAACACCTGGACAAGATCACTGTCTCTATCAGCCCGGCGATGTACACCATGAAGTTCATCGCGAGCGAGCCTTCTGGCATTGGTGGCATCCAATATTTCGTGCAACCCAAAGGCGCAGCTGCTGGATCTGGGTCGCAAGAAGAGCGCAGTGCCCTGAAAGAATTGAGGAAAGAACGCCTTCGGGAATCGTGGCTTCAAAATGTTACCTGGATGAAGGACTCAAGCCAGGAAGACGTTGAGGCTCACAAAGTCGCGCATAAAAACGAGATGGAGAAGGCCCGCGAAGTGGAGAAGGAGGTTGATGTTGATGATGTAGAGATGGCGGAGTCCTGAGCGATCCTTGAATTTGATCACGGCGTCTTCGATTGGCTTACTATGGGGTTTCTGGCGTTTGGGACAAACAAACAGGTACATCGCCTTCGTTTAGATGCTCTCCTATATTGACGATGACGGTTTCTTTATTGTGGGCATTTGCAGTGGGTTTAGGGAATTGGCGTGGTCAGGCAGAACACTCGCATGTGGGTTGGATTAGCTTTGGGCGTCATCTATACACCCGACTCATTTGTATCTCTTTCTTCTAATCGCAAATAAGAGTAAAGACGTGTGTTACACACTTGATGCTTTCATGACGATCGACCATGTACCCCGTTTGGCGTTGCGAGTCGCATGTGAACGAGCCCCGCTATCATCATAGAGATGTCATCCCTGCATTCGAGGGAGCTACCCCTCCTATGCGCTTTGGAGCTGTCATTGCGTGCTTCCGCAATGTCCGTACCGTACGCCTATAGGACGTCAAGGAAACTCCGGAAGGCCGCGAACGTTATAATTAATCATCACATATCCTCGGAAACCCTCAACACCGTCCATCATCCGTGCTCCCATACCGTCCACAACCTCGTCCCCTCGAACTGCCCGCCACTACCCGATCCCGACCACAATAATGGCCCTCGCACCGAAATTCGCCGGCCAGAAGCTTGCATCTACCTCTATCCAACCCAAAGCCGTTCACACCCTCGAACTCTGTACGTCCTATCCCGTACCTTCCGCCTCTCCTTCAACCACCAGCTAACAGCGCCTACTCAATAGATCTTGACTATGTCTGCCCCTTCAGCGCCAAGATGTTCAAAACGATCTATACGACACCACTGCGCGACACGCTCCTCAACAAATACGGCGAAACAGTCGTGACTATCTTCCGCCAGCAAATCCAGCCCTGGCACCCCTCTTCAACCCTCGTCCACGAAGCCGGGTTCGCCGTGCTCAAGCTCTCCCCGGACAAATTCTATGACTTCAGCGCCAGGCTATTCGAACAGCAAAAGGAGTTCTTCGATGTTAGCGTTGTGAATGAGACGAGGAATGCGACATATAAACGGCTTGCGAAGATTGCTGGGTCGGTTGGTGTGGACGAGAAGAAGGTATACGAGTTGTTGGAGATACAAGACAAGCCTGGGGAAGATGGAAGTTTGAACACCGGCAATGGTGTTACGAACGATGTTAAGGTGCAGGTTAAGACTAACAGGTTGGTGGGCGTTCATGTGACGCCTACGGTGGTATTTGATGGGGTTTTTAGTGGGGAGATTAGTTCGGGGTGGTCGAGGGAGCAGTGGGAGGAGTGGTTGGGCAAGAATGTTGGGTGACTAGTTGGAAGTGAGAGAGAGTTGAAGGGGAGGTTGTAGGTGGATCACAGAGGTTGTTTTCTAGGACCCCATAGCTCGATACAAGAGTCCCGGCTACCGTATCCTCTTGTGCCTCTGGTAGACACCAAAGCGTGGACGATCAGATACAACTAGGTGATGCCTGAACTAGCACAAATCTCTCTCCAGTGTTTGCAGTACAATTCGGCGTACGCCATACGTTACAACTGCACAGCTTCTGGGAGACAACGATGATAAGTATGAATTGCAAACAGTCTCTTTAGGTAGCAACTGCCATCCTCCCACAATCGTCCTTCCCCGCCTCAATTATTTGCGCTTTCTCTTTTCCTCTATCGCCTCATCGAGTGAATCAGAACCAAACAAGGAAGGCCACCACGGCGCAAAAAGTCAACATCACCCTCGCAAGTTCCACCTCACTCTATCCCAATCCACCACATCCTCATCCCACGCCGACATTGCTCGCTGTGCCATCTCATCGCATACCATTCCTTAGTCCCGCATATCACTCTCTTTCTTTCCTTTTCACCGGCACACCGAGCCCGGCTGGGCTACACTCGCAGTTCAACCCCCCCGCTGCACAGTCATCGCGCCATGTCTGACACGCCGCCCCCCACCATCGAGATCGAAGAGGTTCCCGTCACAGAGACGCCCAACGAGGAGGCTCCTGTTCCTCCACCGCCGACTCCCGCTGCTGAAGAGACTGCTGAGCCAGGTGAGTTGAATCTGGATGTCTCGGTCTTACGGAGGTGTGCTAATCTACGTGTCTAGTCTACCCTGAGGAGCCAATGGTCGTCACCAAGGAAGACGGCACGCCTGTTGCCGTTGTGACTGAGCCAGTTGAAGAGGGTCCGGCTGTTTTTGAGGCCATCTTGGAGCCGGAGAAGGAGGAACCGCCGCCGGTGGAGGAAGAGCCGCACGCTGAAGAGCCCGCGCAAGAGGAGCCTCCACAGGAAGAGCTAGAGCCTGCACCTCCGGCTGAAGAGCCAGAGCCTGTCGTCGAAGAACCCGTGCCAGAACCTGAACCCGAACCTGAACCTGGACCTGAATTTGAACCTGAGGCGGCCCCACCCGAGCCTTGTCAGCCTACAAAAGAGGTTCAGCCTGAGCCGGAACTCGAACCCGAGCTAGAGCCTGAACCGGCTGCTGTTACGCATGTGCAGGAGGAAGAGCCGGTCGAGGAACAGCCTGTCGAGGAACAGCCTGTCGAGGAACAGCCTGTCGAGGAACAGCCTGTCGAGGAACAGCCTGTCGAGGAACAGCCTGTCGAGGAACAGCCTGTCGAGGTATCACCGGCCGAGGAACCGCCAGTCGAGGAGTCTCCTGTCGAAGAGAAGACTGCCGAGGAACCACCTGCCGAGAAGCCAACTGCGGAGGAAGCTCCAGGCGAGGCACAACCTGTCGAAGAAAAAACCGTTGAAGAGCCACCTGTCGAAGAAGCACCACCTCCAGAACCTGCAGCTGAGGAACCTCCACCGGCCGGAAAGGAACAGCCCGCCCCAGAACCTCCGACCGAAGAACCCGTGCCCGCTCCTGAGTCTCCTGCCGAAGAAACGACAGAAGACGATGCGGGACCTGCTGCTGAGGAGCCCGCAAAAACGCTCGAGGAGACACCTCCTGCCAGCGAACCAGCAAAAGCGGAAGAACCACTTGCTGCAGAAGAGGCGGCCGCTCCACCGGTGGACATTCCTGCTCCTGAAGCAAAAGTTCCTCTCAAAAGTAGAAAGAGGGACAAGGTGCGAGCCAAAGCAATACCAAAGTTCCCCATTAGGATCGTTGCTGGACCGGAGATTGCGGCGGCGGCGGTGCATCTCATCAAGGAGCGGTCAAAGGGTGTGGATATTGGACCGCAACTCAGTGCGTTGATGAAAGAGGGCTCGTGATTGAGCGCAAGTGTCGCGATTCACGTCATTTCTCCTGTACTCCTTCCCTATTGCTTCTTGCTATTCCTACGTTGGTATGCTGTTGGTTTGGTTTTTAGTCTTGAAGTTTGTGGTTCAACGTCCGCGTCGGTGCTTGCGTTGGCTAAAGCGATTTCGTAGCTTGATTGAAGGACTCCTTTGGTGTCATTTCCACGCGACTTCTTTCTTTTCCACCTTGTATAGTGCCTTGATCGGCTGACGCAGCCCATTGTGTGACCAGCGGTTCCGCCCGTGTGAGCTCTCAAGGCTTCTCCACCTAGCGGCCTCATACGATCTGTTCTCCGAATATGCATAGAAAGCAGGGGCGGGACCTCTAGCGGAGAAACACCAGCCCCAATGTGTATGTGTTCATCCTAAACTTCCGTCTTCCCCTTCATTGTCCAACAGCGCCCTCAACTACCCTCCTAGCTTCCATCAACCCCCTCCCCAACTCGCCCCTCTTATGCGCCTCCTTTACCGCATAGTGGAGTTCCACGAGATCCTTTGCGCGCCTCAAATCCTTATCTTGAGCCTCTGCGGTGTCTTCCTGGTTCTGAGGTGTGAGATCGGTGGCAGCGGTGGTGGTAGCGGAGGAGGGGTTTGGACGAGCGGATACGAGAGCGATTGCTGCGGCGGGATCCTGGGGTGTATTAGTATAGGAGAATCGTGTGGGTTATAGAGGCAAGGGAGGGGAGAGGATGGGGTAGATGAGATGGAATGGTGACGCACACAAACGCGCAGCGAGACGAGATCGGAGAGGATTTCTGCAAGTTGCATGGGTGTTTCCTTGGATTGGGTTGCCATTTCCGAATCTCCTAGCTAGCTACGAATAGCGGTGGCTATCGGTTCCAGTTGAAGGCGAAGTGGTCGAGGTGGGATGGAAGATGAAGCTCTGACCACGCTCTCCGGGATCGGCTCGGTGAAGTCTGGGCCGACAGGATAGACACGGCAATTGATTTGGCGCTTGAGACTTAACTACCTTCTACTCCGCAAGACCTGGGTATTCGGCATCTGCATCTTTCGTTCATTGTTTCTGGATTGGTCACTTTGGAGGGTATCTGAAATTCAATATGGCGAGTATACAATCTATTAAGGCAGGATGCCGGAAGGTACGTCGACCAGAATCTCCCTTATCTCCGCGTGCACAAGATCGCCAGGGCAAAGGAGAGCTTGCGACACATGGAGGGACTGGACGATGTAGTGTGTATCTCTCATGCTTCTTGACTTTTTTCGCTCCGAAAGAAGACACGATCGTTGCGCGGTCCCAGAGCATCACATACCGCCCCCATCCACATCCTCATTCGCTACAACCACTAACACTCTCACAGGTCATGTGCATAGGCCGGAACTACGCGTAATCCGTTTACACCTCTGACCCTACTGCAAATCACTAACCCTAGCAGCGACCACATCAAAGAGCTCAACAGCGCTCGCCCCAAGCAACCCTTCTTCTTCCTCAAGCCCACCTCCTCTATCCTGCTCCCTGGTGCTGGCCCCATTCTACGGCCTCGCGGCGTGAACATGCACTACGAGGTTGAGCTGGGTCTCGTCATCGGCAAGACGGTGCGCGATCTGGACCCGAATGACACGCAGGGTGCCATGGATGCTATTGAAGGTATATACATCTCATATTCTCAAACATGTATTCACTAGCGACACAAAGCTTTCCTTTGGCATCCTAAATACCCGATGCGCACCCTGGAAAACACTTTTGACACTCCCTAGGCTACGTCCTCGCCATCGATATGACAGCTCGTAACGTCCAAAACGAAGCCAAAACGAAAGGTCTCCCGTGGTCCATCGCAAAAGGCTTTGACACCTTCATGCCCATCAGTAACTTTATCCCCAAATCCCGCATCTTGGACCCCCACAACCTGAATCTCTGGCTCACCGTGAACAACGAGGTCAAGCAGTCTGACAATACCGAGCTAATGCTGTTCCGAATTCCGAGGCAATTGAGTGATATCAGCCGGGTGATGACTCTGGATAAGGGCGACATTGTGCTGACAGGTACGCCGAAGGGCGTTGGTCCTGTAAAGACGGGCGACATCATGAAGGCGGGAATGAAGATTGATGGAAAGGATATTGAAGAGGCGAACATTGAAGTCCCTGTGGTGGATCGTGAGGGGCCGTACGAGTTCAAGGAGACGTAGATTTCGAGTCGTGACGCAAAGATCAATTATTTCGGATGATGCCCACCTACCCCTTCAGACCCAGTTCAAATCTTCGAGCGACGGCGGCTTTGCGCGTTTGCGCTTCTTAAGAGGAGAGGGCACCTAAATATTGGTGTACAAATTCAGCGCAACTCATCCGGAGGTGTTTCAGAGCGCAGTGTCTCAAAGGAGGGGTTGCGCTTCCTTGAAGATACGACGCATACCCCGTAGTTACGTACCGGACGAGGTAAGCTATCAGTACCAAGCTCGACGTGTTGAGTATCTGTAGAGGCACCGGGACCTAGGTTACGAGCACTGCGGCGGAGGTTCTGAACCGTCTGACTCTGTGTTAACTGGGTAGAGATTTTGTCCTCTTGAGCAGTCGATCGGGCCACAGGTGCTTGTTTTGATGCCAATCCTTTCGTAACACGACCTTTTGGAAGCTTCTTTCCAGAGGATGGCGGTGATCTCTTGGTGGGAGTCAGCCCAACGAAAGCAGGCTGCGGAGGCCATGCTACGGGAAGCACGACAATCTTCTGTGGGTTCTGTGTCGCATTCTTCGAAACCCGAGATACAAGTTTCTGCTTTCGTGTGCACTCTCTATCATTGTTGAGCCTAGGCTTCTTCCTCGGGGTGAAAGCACTGCGGCAGCGATGCGGAGACTCGGGGTTTTCACTATTGTATGCCGAGATCGTCCCCTCGTCTTCTGAACCATCGACCAGGGTTATTGCCTGTGGGTTGCTCTGAGTTTGCGAAAGCACCGCTGGCACCTGTGCATTCTGTTGAGACGTGGGTGTGAAAGGACCAGGACTGGCAATTCTCCTTGCGGGCGTGAAATGGCTATGTCCGACAACCCGCCATGGCTGTGGACGAGGACGCGGCGCAGCCCTCATAATGACAGGTGAATCAGATAGAGTAGGCGAACTTATATAGAAGTTAGTGGTGACTCTCATAAGTTTGAAAGCTCAGCACTAACCTCAGGTTCACCTCTAGTCTTGGTGGCCTATCGGCACTCCTTGCTTTGTCGGCCTTTGGAAAAGCCTCGCGCAGACCATTGGTCCCTAATGTCTTGCTTATATTATCCGTGTCGAGGCCGTTCAACTTAGTATGCGCATTCTGGAGCTGACGGTCTCGCATCTCGTCGCGGGTCTCGAAGGACTCAAGACGTGTCGTGATATCTCGAACTGCGTTTGCATGCACGTTGACTTCGGCGGCCCCAGTCTCCTGCAGCCTCCTGACTTCGGTCTGCAAGCCGTGGATAATGCTGACACATTCTCCAAGCGTTTGTCGCAGCTCGCCAAGATCCTCTTCTTGGTCGCGATATCTCGAGTCCAAGACGTCGAGCCTGGTCATCTTATCTTTCAAGATGGCTGTATCTCTCGTCTGCTGAGACAGCATCTTGCTGACCATTTCATTTTGCTTCTGCTGCGCTTCATCCTCCTCGAAAGCCTGGAGACGCGCTCTCAAGTCCCTGATCTCCGTGGTGGCTGCACTGCAGGTGGCGGCAGCCTGTTCGGCCTTGCGAGTCCGGTCCTCGTAGACAGCACCCTTCCCTTCCAACTTATTCATGCGCTCGATGAGGTAAGCATGTTGGTTCTGGAACCGTTGCCTCCAAAGGAGGTCCGCCGGTCCGGGCCCATCTAGCCTTGAGCCAGGTGTACCTGTCGACATTGTACCGTCTGATGTATGCCTTCTGCGGCTGTAGAAGTGTGGCGACGGGTGAACTCCGTCGGCATGTGAGGCTTGGAAGGCGCGATACTGGGACAGTCGGTGAGGCGCCGGCTGGTACAGCCAGCACCTACTCACGCAAAGTCTGTAAACAAGACGAAAGAATGGCGAGATGAGTGAGATAGAGAAAGTAGTGCGAGGACGAGTGTGCGAGAGCGTATGTGTGAGGGCTGGAGTGGGGTGTGGAACAATCTTCAAAAGAATTGCGCTCCACGACCGCGCCTTCCACCTTTGCTTCCACGGCCAACTTTCGCCGACACGTGCCAATGTAGACGATTACGGAATATCGACGTGACACAAACGAGCAGAGACTGGTGCGTTGATTGTAAAGGAACAGCGGGCAGGTTGAATACTGTGATGCTGAGGCTGTGAGTGATACGAGCTATGTGGTAAGAGGTGCGACAAAAGTTCACCAGGATGGGAAGGGCACCAAGTAAAGTTGAGACGTTTTCTTATTTCTTTCTATCCACGTTTTGGTCCTTTCGGTGCATCCGCCAGCACCTCATCCCGCTTCAATATCTTTATCTTCGTCTCCTTCTTGATCCCCAGCGCATCAGGCTCACTATTCGAGCCATTCTCACTCTCTCTGGCCCGCTCCGCAACACTCTTGTCATAGCTACTAGGATCGATGCCTAGTATACCACCCACGTTGTTGCGATCGCCAGGCACAGAGAACTCACGGAAGGCATACCGCCACTCATTCAGGAACCCGCGGACGGCCTTGCCAACCTTGTCTTTGCCGTTTTTTGAGTGGTGGCCGGTGCCGGTGATAGCGTAGACAGGACGGGAGGATGTGTTGTGCTTGAGGAGTATTTTCTCGAGATAGGATACTGCTTCTTCCGGGTGGAGACCTACAAACGGGTTAGCATGCAGTTCAGTCTGCAAGGATGAATCACTAACCATGAAGATCAACATAGAGCTCACTGGAGTCTCCGTTGTCCTTGTTGCGTTCGTCGTAGAGGATGTTAGCTGCCTTACGGTGAGCATCCCGCATTAAGTTGTTTTGTTCTTGACCTCGGATGCTAAGAGCTTTCGCGGCACGGGAGTCGCTGCGATTCCAGGCTTGTGCTGCGCTTTGAAGGAATTTGTTCCTCAAGCTGCCATGTTTGAAAGCTTCTGTGCGAGCTTGCATGTAGGCTTTGTTCACCTGCTCCCCTGTCCCTATCCAAGGAATATGCTGAGGGGCAGGGATCGCCTGGGCAGTCGCGCTGTTCTCGCGGGTCCCGGTGAAACTCTTCGCCGTCCGCAGGCCTTTCCGAAGTTGGGCAGGCGCAGGTGAGGGTGACATTCGCACGACGTCGGCGAGAGCATTGGGAGTGGCATGCTCCTTATTGTTATGGCCATGACCGCCCCGCTTGCCGTGATGTCGTTTCCCACTCTTTGCCGCAGCAGCCGAACCCAAGCTAGGAAAGGCCTCATTGTCGTCTACTGCAAGTACAGATGGTGTAGTAGCTCGCGACTGTTGCCGGCTACCGGATCTGGACTCTGGACGACTCATGTTGCCAGGAACGAAGTTCGGAAACGGACTCAAACCAGGCGGCGGATGCTTCGCCCCACCAGCCAGACCATAGAGCTGTTCGAGGGAGACAGGTTCCGCGGCTGTAAGCTGGGGAGTCCACCCTGGTGAGCTGGTGTGGAGGTTGGGAAATGATTCGTAGTCCTGCATCTGGAAGTTTGGGACAGCTGCCTGCAACGGTGGTGTCGAGACATCCGAGACAGCCATACGAGCCATCAAAGCCGAAACGTCGTGGGAGAAGGCGCAGGTGTTGCCGGCGAGACAGTTGCCATTCATGAAGTATCTGACAAAGGGTATTAGCTTCATGTTCTACGTAGATGGTGTCAGGAATTGCACTCACTTGCACAGCGTCTTGGTAGTATCATGGCTGAACCTGCAATCGGCTCTCGCGCAATGGCCCGAGGAGAGGAAGTATTTGCATATGATGTTGCTCTTCGCCTGACCTGCGGGCGTGGCAGGTCTGAACGCTGGGCTCATTGACTTGCCGACCTGGAATGTCGCCGGCTCGTGAATCGCCGTGGGGATGTGCTGTCCGTCGAGAGCTTGGGCTCCCATGAGCGTAATGAGCGCAGCACTGAGGTCATAACCATTGGCTTCGAGAGCCTGCTCGATCTCCTCGTCAGGGCGGTCGTCGCGAAGAATCGAACGGAGCATGTCATAAGGGCCCATATCTACTGTCTGTGGCTGGACCCATTCCGCAGCCGCCGCGTTGAGCGTGCCGTCGACCATGAATGGCGAGGAGCCAGTGCTTGCAGCGTCTTCGTTCACGAGCCAGTCTACAGAGTTGCTACCAAGATCACCATACAGCTCCGCAGCGGGACTCGCGCCCTCGCTGAACTGGTATGCGCTCAAGCTCGGGCTGTGGGGGATGTGGGGGCTTGAGAATGCGAGGCGCGGGGATGGTCGCGGGGAGGTAAAGGGAGATGCAGTTGAGGACTTCGCTCGCGTGAAGCCAGGCGGCGCGATGCCAAAGCCTGGAGGAGGGTGTATCGTTCTGGGCGACTGGCTAACAGGGGTGGGCACGCGGTTTGCCTGCCACGGAGCGGGAGAGGGTCGGCGGATCACGGTATGACGGCTGGGTGGTGGTGAGCTCGAGGAGCTGCTGGCGTCGCGAAAGCGCCAGAGGCAGTCCAGCACAATGTTCTCCAGCGGCTTTCCCGTGAAGCCCGTCTCCTTGCGCAGCAGCTCCTCCAGCTTGTCCGTCCTGTCCTCCTCGTCCAGCGCATCGTCTTGCAGGACGGGCAGCGCAGCCTCGTACGCCTCGTCGGAAACCATGTTCACGCCCCGGAAGCTTTCCAAAAACAAGTCGTGAGGTGGGGTAGGGTGTTGGGTAGTGCGCGGCTTGGAGAGGTCGGAGCCCAGGCGGGAGTTGGGCTAATTAAAGGGTCCGGGAGCTCGCAAGAGGGCGACCAGGGCGCGCAGGGCAAGGAAAAGGCAATTATCGAAGTGGAAGCCGCGCTGAAGGCAGCAACGCCGTGAATGGAGGGCGGAAGACGAGAGCAAGTCTTGGCCGGCCCAGAGCTCAGTGAGTCCCGCCTACGTGCAGCGGTCGGTGTGGGGTGAACGGCGGGATGTACCAAGGTTTAGCAGCCTGCCCGTGCTGAAGCTTACCACTCGCGGGATTTGGGTTGGATGATGATCAGAAGCATCCGCGGTGCGGGATACATGGCAGCGACAAGTTGAAGGGCGGCGTGGTGCAGACGTAAGCCAGCTGATGATGAGTAGTATGAGTGGGTGAGCGCGATTGTGTTGCCTCCTGGTCGGGGAACGTACTGATACGATGAGGCTGAATCACGTGGCATCTCATCTGCAAATGATCAAATAAAATGCATGCATGATGCTGCACATCGTGTCACAGGTCGGGATTCAGCTGTACCTGTCTGCACGAGACATGTTCGGGGGCGCCGATCGAATTCTGTACAGACTGCATGTTCTCTTCCAAAGAGATAGCTAGTTGTTAGCAAGATAGCCGCGCTCGGGTTTGAAGGCGCCATGCAGGTGAGGCGGCGGTGCTCTCGGGATGACGATGAAACCAGTACCTCTCACCCACTAGTCATCCACAACACTCCGCCCCAAGCCTGCAGCTGTCTCGCCCTTCTCACCTCCATCCGGCAAGCGGAATGACCGCTCCTCGTGCATCCTTGAGTAACCCTTAGACACTGTTACCCTCATCCTTTGACATCATCGTCCACGCGCATCGCTTCGCACGCTCGCCTCCGCCGTTCCGCCGCTTTCCGAACATCTAGCCCTCATCTTTGCGATGCCGGTCGAGGAGGACTACGACGCCCGCGCCCTCGCGCTGCCCATCGACGACGACTCCCCCGAGCGAGGAGGCAACGACCCCATCTGGAGTCGTCGCTCAACGTCCTTCCGGAGGAATGGTTCGCCCTATTCGCGACAGCCGCAGTCGCGGATGCGCAAACTCATGAACCAGTACGAGCAGCTCAATCGGAAGTTCATGAAGCAGTACGACCGGTTATCGCCAGTCAAGAAGACACTGTTTGTTGTAGGAGGATTCACGATGTTCATCCTGTCGATTTTGTTCTTGGTATACAACGAGCGCATTTTCTCCGCGCTGGTGCCCGTTGCGAAGAAGTGGAGGGACATAAGCGGTGGATGGCTGATACTATGGTTCTTGATATTCACTGTATCATTTCCACCCTTGATTGGATACTCGAGTCTTTTGACAATAGCGGGGTTTGTATATGGCTTTCCAAATGGGTACGTTTCCCGTCTCGTCTACATCTTCTTGATGCCCCGTCCGCTCCCGCGCAAGAGACCCAACACTAAGACAACCACTCCAGATGGTTCATAGCCGCCTCTGCAACAATAGTCGGCAGCACAGCCTCCTTCCTCCTCTCGCGGACCCTCCTAAAATCCATGGTCCACCGCCTCCTAGCAAACGACACCCGCTTCGCCGCCCTCGCCCTAACCCTCAAACACGACGGCCTAAAACTCCTCATAATGATCCGCATGTGTCCGCTTCCATACTCCCTCTCCAATGGCGCCATCGCCACCTTCCCCACCGTCCACTGGGCCTCGTACGCCTTCGCCACCGCCATCGTCTCCCCAAAACTCATGCTGCACATCTTCATCGGCTCGCAACTTGAGAAGATCGCTGAGAGCGGAGGGAAGATGCCGCCGAGCACTAAGGCGCTGAGTTATGTTAGTATTGCCATTGGGGCTGTGGCCGGTGCTGCGACGGGTTGGTTCATGTATAAGAAGACCAAGGAGAGGGCAGCCGAGTTGGAGGCCGAGGAGAGGTCCGGTGTGAGGAGGAGGTCGGTGGAGGATTTGGAGAATGAATATGAGGATGATCCGGATGCGCTGGAGGCAGCTACGCGGCTGAGAGAAGACGATGATGATATCAGTCTGAGGACGACAGGCTGGGACGATGAGTACCACGATGAGGCTACGGATGCTGAAGACGATGCACTTGAGATCCCCGACGATCCATTTAGTATGGGCGATGATGACGAGGACCAAAGCAGGCCAACGAGGAAGTAGGTAATGTTTGTAAGTCATCGTTTTGTTTGTATGTACGCTGTACGCTTAGTTAGGGGCTTCGCGATAGGGCATCGGTCGAGGCGTTTTACTAGTAGCTTGATAAACGCCTGTGAGCGCATGTATAGAATAGAAGCCACGGGCCAGCAGAAGTGTGTCAGCTTTCCTTCTCCTGCTACTCTGTCAATACTCCTCTATCTGACAGTTGCATGTGAGTTTTGCGGCCTTCATGTCTTGGGAACAGTAGGTTCGTGACGAAGTGCGTATGGTTGGAAAAGCTCCAGCTGTAGACTGAGGGCTTGGTTGGTACCAGACGCACATAGCCGGTATAACTATTCCTGACCAGTCTTCACATCACATCGTGCAAAATGCAAACATAGTGGACAAAAAGAACAGAGATTCGCGTAGATACAGTATTGCAAGCACACCCGCTCCACCCCCAGTAGATGAGAGCCTCATATCCACAGCTGAACGAACAACAGCAACCGGCATGCGAGCAAGAGGTATTTTGGAGGATAGACCATCAAACCGTTTCAAAAAGAGACTTTCCTATTGAGACAGCTGATGGCGAGGACGCATCTTCTATTATACATCTAATCTCAGAAACCGATCAGCACATTTTACCCCGCAAGTTCCCGGAAGAGAGTACCCACTCCATAGAACTTCTTTACACGAAGGCCTTGGTGAAGCTTGTGGCAACATCCCTCAGCTTGCTCTCGAGATCCTTGCTTAGCGCACCTTCCCGGTCGATCTGGGCAAGGAGGTCGGACTCGTTCGATCGGAGGTGGGCCAAGAAGTCGGCCTCCCACTGGAGAATCTTGTTGACAGGTACGTTGTCAAGGAGACCGTTGATACCAGAGTAGATGAGAGGAACCATCTCGTTGACGGCCATGGGCGAGTACTGCTTTTGCTTGAGGAGCTCGGTAAGACGCTCACCACGGCTCAGAGTCTGCTTGGTAGCAGCATCCAAATCGGAACCGAACTGGGCGAAAGCGGCGACCTCACGGTACTGGGCCAAAAAGAGCTTGAGGGAACCAGCGACTTGCTTCATGGCCTTGAGCTGGGCAGCGGAACCGACACGGGACACGGAAAGACCAACGTTGATGGCAGGGCGGACACCCTTGTAGAAGAGTTCGGCCTCCAAAAAGATCTGTCCGTCGGTGATGGAAATGACGTTTGTGGGAATGTAGGCAGACACATCACCACCCTGGGTCTCAATGATGGGCAGAGCAGTGAGGGAACCGCCACCGAGCTTGTCGTTCATCTTGGCAGCACGCTCGAGCAGACGAGAGTGGAGGTAGAAAACGCTATGCTATGTTAGCAGATGATCGGGTACATCGATGCCGGTGTTACTTACTCTCCGGGATAGGCTTCACGCCCAGGGGGGCGACGGAGCAGCAGAGACATTTGACGGTAGGCAACGGCCTGCTTGGACAGATCGTCGTAGACGATCAGGGCGTGCTTGCCGTTATCACGGAACCACTAAATAGATATTAGCTGAAATCTCATAGTACTTGAAAAGGTAAGTTTGTCTCTTACCTCGCCCATGGAGCAACCAGTGAAAGGCGCGATGTACTGCAATGGAGCAGCCTCGGAGGCGGTGGCAGCAACGACGATGGAGTACTTCATGGCGTCGTTCTCCTCAAGGGTCTGGACGAGCTGGGCAACGGTGGATCGCTTCTGGCCGACGGCAACGTAGACGCAGTAGAGCTTCTTGGTCTCGTCGTTGGAGTTGTTCCATCGCTTCTGGTTGAGCATGGTGTCGAGAGCAACGGCAGTCTTACCGGTCTGACGGTCACCAATGATCAACTCACGCTGGCCACGTCCGATGGGCACCATGGCGTCGACGGACTTGAGACCAGTCTGTACAGGCTGGTTGACGGATTGACGGGGCAGAATACCAGGCGCCTTGAGCTGGGCACGACGCTTCTCGGTGGACTTGATGGGGCCCTTTCCATCGATTGGGTTACCGAGAGCATCAACGACACGACCGAGGAGACCCTCGCCGACGGGGACATCGACCTAGACTTGTAAGCTGCCAATCCATACCCCATCACATCGATAAATACATACAATCTCTCCGGTACGCTTGACGGTCTCGCCCTCCTTGACCAATCGATCGGAACCGAAAAGCACGACACCGACCTGGCCGGCCTCCAAGTTCATGCACATGCCCTTGACACCTGACGCGAACCTGTGGTGGTGTTAGCTGCGATGCCTCAGGCGTGGAGCTATGGAAGCAACGTACTCGACGAGCTCCTCGGCCTGAACATTGTTCATGCCATGCACACGGGCGATACCATCACTAAAGACCTCTGGTCAGCTTCTGTTGTTGTCGTCGACATCCGCGATGACCTGTTGGGGTAGCATACCCGACGGAGAGAACACGTCCGGTCTCGGCAAGACCGGCCTCCTCCTGTACGCCGCGGATCCTCTGCTCGAGGATGGACGACACCTCGGTCGGGGCGGCCTTCGCGTCGGCGGCATAGGTTCGCACCTGCTTCGTGGCGTTAAAGATGGCAGGCGTCGTTCGGGTCTGTTGCGGCAATATCGTCAGCACTCGGCTCGGCGGAGGAGCTCCCTCGCACCCATCGCAGCACCACCCAGCGCATCAACACCGTGCAGTTGCAGCTCCAATGGCATCGTGATGCCGTCCGGGGAGCTGCAGACGATGGCGGGATGGCGGGCGGGCGCAATTGATGCTGGCTTCGATGGACTTACCGACGCAATTCTGCCCGAGGCAGAGATTGCAGCGACCCGGCGGCTGGACTGGCGGAGGGCTCTTGAGAACATGGTGTGCACCTCAAGAAGCTATTCGAATAGCTCTGCGATCAATTGAGATTGATGCAGAAGGAAGGGAGTGGGGAATGGGCGGAGGTTGATGGAAAGCTGGGAGGGAAAATGTCGAGCTGGTGCTCCTCGCGGGAGAAGCTCCGCCAAGCGGCTTACCTAAGGCGCCTGCCCCGAGGAGCGACCGGCCTAGCAACGAGGTCTCGTATTGACTCCTGCGACATTGATCAATTCTGGGCTTTTGAATATCACTTTGGTTGTCTGGCAAGTCTCGTCTGCCGCTTCACTCGGGCAGGGCTATGTTGGTGGTCCACTATGTTTGCAACGACCTGCCATGCGATTATCTGCCATCACGATGACAAGCTGTACTGGACCTGCATGGGTCGGTTGCACATTCATAAAAGTTATGTTCATATTCAACTACGGAATGAAGCAAAAATCTCGATGGTATCCTGTGCTAAGTAGTCCTCAGTATCCAGAGGAACTCTTCCAACTCCTTAGGCTAATGCAATTATCGAGTAACCCTGACCGAACATTCATGATGACAATCTCTTGCGCACCGCTCTGCTGTCTGCTTCCAATGTCGGTGTCGCTTCCCTCTACCCCTGATTTTGTACACCGGAGATCACTAAAGCACATGCGCCCGTGATCAATTCCGCGCTACGATGCCTTCTTGGTTTCCGAGGCACAGCCATTGACACCTTTCTCTTGCTTTCCCCGGAACTTCCTTATTTCCTCTTCTACGGCCTTGTCCAGCCGACGCTTCAGCTCGGGACGGTATCCGAGCGCAAAGAGGGCCTCAAACCAGACGAAGAAGGGTGCGAGGAAGAGAGCCTGAACCAGGTTGTCAAGCAGTGCTGGTGCCCGGCCCTCAAATTTGCCGTGCCCTACAAACTGCGCAATCCAGCAGACAACGTTTATGGCGCCCGCCCAGGTATTCGCGGTCGCGCCGTACGCGGACGTGAGGTAGTTTCCATAGGCAGTCCCGCCAACGATGAGCGGCGCGATCATGGCCCCCGCTACCGGCTCCATGAGGATATACAGTGTCGAGTATAGTACCGCTGATACGGTGCCGACGTTGAAGGGTAGGTACGGGACCGACAGCCAGGGCGGTAGGGGTATCGAAGGCGTGTTTGTGAGCTAAGACGAGTTAGCGGAGCCAGCTGTCATTGTCCAATGCCGTACCAGTATGAGAGACGTTAAAAGTATGGCCGGAACGCAAGCGATATGTATGGCGACGTTGATCTGGGTGCGGCGTGAGCGGGATGGCAGTCTACGAGCGAAGCTAGAAACTCACGGCATTGTGGTGATAGGCGCCATACTGAGCATCAAGTTAGTACGACATGCAGTACTGTGTAGGGCTGATTACATACGAAGCGCAGTTGCTTCTCCAAGTTCAGAGACATGGTGCCGGATGTGATCGTGTGCTAAACAACAAAGGGCGATCGTTCGAGATAGAGGTCTGGTGGCATGTCTTTCGACGAAGTGAAGAAGCAGCCAAGCTCACACGACGTCTCGTTCACTTTGGCCCTCGCGAGTGACAGGAGCTGGTGTGCGTAAGTGAGTGTGTCACGACGTCGACCTGTGGGTCCACCGCAACTTCCGAGCGGATTTCACGTGTCACGGCGAAATCTATCTCCGCCCCGAAGTCTCTTGTCGCGAGCTTCTTTGAGCGCCAGCGGCATTGTCGCCTTTCCAGCTCCCCTCACATATCCACCTTTGTCTCACGAGACTCCCCGTGAAGGTTCCGACGCGCGCTAGGAAGCAGCGAGCACGATTTGGAGGAAGCGTGCATGGACTGTTGGACTTGTCCGTAATATTCTGGGCTGCAGGCGTTTCTCTGAAGCTTGCGCGAGACTCAGCGCCGCTCTCTTGCGAGCCGTCACGAACGCAATAAGAAGACAATAGAGTCGCCTAGATTGAATCAAACCCGCGCCTGTTCTTTCACCTCTGCGCCTCTGCCTGGTCGACGCTACCTCAGAAACCGCGAGAGCGCTGCACCACCCACCCACCTCGCACTTGACGAAGTTCGCACCACCATGTTTTTCATCAAGGAGCTGGAAAAGACGATCCAGTTGCATCCTTCGTACTTCGGCCCTCTCATCCGCTCGCACATCCACAGGGAACTCCTGCTGAAAGAGGAGGGCTCGAGTACAGGCAAATTCACCATTGTTTGCATTTTGGACTCGTTCGAGCACTCGGAGGGACAGGTCATACCCGGGTCGGGCTCTGCCGAATATACGGTACACTACAAGGCAATCGTGTGGAGGCCGTATAAGGGAGAGGTGGTACGTTGCTCTTGTAGGACTCGTGCTTTGACGGCTAGACTAATTCGCGGTAGATGGACGGCATGGTTACCTCGGTCATCCGCGCGGGCTTCTTCGTGGACTGTGGCTCTCTGCAAGCCTTTGTAGGACGTGCTGTAAGGCCCATAGCCGTTCTATGTGTTTGGCTCTTCACTAACTCGGAAAGATGATTCCTACCGACATCAAGTTCGATGCGAATGCGACACCGCCGCAGTGGACCGACAACGGAGATCAAATCATCGAGAAAGGCACCAATATTCGGATCAAAATCAAGGGACTCCGCTCAGAAGTGGACAAGATGTTTGCCATCGGGACCATGAAAGAGGTATGTCGATGCGCTGCTCTACATATACTTCAGCAGCTAACGCTTTCGTAGGACTATCTTGGCCCTCTTCAGTCATGAGCGAGGCGTCTCATATTTTGCCTTGGCTGGGACTTTCGAGTTTGACAAAATTGGATCTGGAACATCATCGTTTAGGCAGCGCGGACGAAGATTTATCACTCGCCTGTAGAGGGACATGTTCCTTAAGGCTGAAGTACTCTTTGAATCTGGTTGCACGCTGGTAGCATTTCATCTCGGTCAAGATGCTTTCACCAGGCAGGGAGGGCTTTTTGTGGCAGCTACTCGTGGAAAGATCCAGGAATGCGCTTTGTGCTTCATTGCTTCAAAGTCGCGACCGTGAATCCAGACTTGGAAACTTGACTCGCGACCTTGCACTTTGTATCTGTTTCAATAAAGCTCGTCTGGAAGTGGGCTTGAATGGAGACTATCGAATGCGTTCTTTGTTTGATATGCCGTTGAAGTTCTAGCATCCCATGGCGAGCGGCTGTGGTTGGCTACTATGTTTCAGCCACCTGGCGAACCTCCGCTTCCGCTCCGCAACATCGAAGTCCGCATCATCCAAACGCCAGGGCACTTCTCACATCCCTAGCTCTTTAGCTCTACACTTGTCCGCTCGGACATGACAGAATAGTGCTTCAGTTCTTTTCTCCTCTGCCTGCTTAAAATGATAGCCACTCCTCCACGCGCTCCAGCACACTAACCCTCAACATGCCGCGGGAACGCGCCATAAACAACGAAGAGACGGAGCCTCTCACTCGCAACGATACCTCGCCGCGCAATTCAGAAGATGCTTCCGCTAGCTCGGTATCATCGGTGTCAACGACGTCTCTAGTGCTCGAGCACATTCACGACCAAGCAACGAACAGCGCATCGCATGCTGCGGCGGGGGAGAAGTACCGGGACGATGACGGCGGCGACCCCGAGCGCAGGCGCGAGAGATTCGACGTAGAGGATGGACAATTTCAGGGCTTGAAGCCGGTGGACAAGAAGGCGCGCTGCTTGCTGTGGGTGGTCGGCGCAGTATGCGTGCTGGGATGGGTACTCGCGCTGGTGGGCTTCCTTGCGAATGGCAATTACAAGCATGCGTCGACCCGCCCTCACGACCCTCTTGCAAGTTCCACAAAAGGCTCTGGCAGGAAAGTGACCCTGGATAGCGTGCTTAGCGGCCAGTGGTATGCATCCAGGAAGAGCATTTCGTGGATTGCGGGACCAAAGGGCGAGGATGGACTGCTGCTCGAACGAGGTGTATCGGCAAACGAATTCCTGGTGGTGGAGAATATCAAAACTAAAGACGATGCCACCGCGGCAGAAAGCAAGACCACACTAATGAAGAAGCGCACCTTCGAGGTTGATGGGAACTTTATCTATCCAAGCAACGTCTGGCCTAGCAAGGACTTCAAGAAGGTGCTCGTAATTTCGGATCAGCAGAAGAACTGGCGGCACTCGTTCACGGGTAAATACTGGATATTCGACGTGGAAACCCAGAAGGGTGAACCGCTTGATCCTGAAAATGTCGACGGCGTTGTTCAGCTGGCATCTTGGTCCCCACAGTCAGACGCTGTAGTCTTTACGAGAGATAACAACATGTTCCTCCGGAAGCTAGACTCCAAGCGCGTTGTTCAGATCACGAAAGATGGAGGGAGCGAGCTGTTCTACGGCGTTCCGGACTGGGTTTACGAAGAAGAAGTCTTCGCGGGCAACAGCGCCACCTGGTGGTCCGAGGACGGCCAATATATTGCCTTCTTACGAACAGACGAATCTACCGTCCCGACATTCCCGGTTCAATACTTTCTCTCCCGTCCGAGCGGCAGCAAACCGAAGCCTGGGGAGGCCGCCTACCCTGAGGTGCGTGACATCAAGTACCCAAAGGCGGGCGCGGCGAATCCCATCGTTCACCTTCAATTCTACGATGTTGCAAAATCCGAGGTCTTCGATGTCAACATTGACAACGATTTCGTAGACGACAATCGCCTCATCACCGAGATCGTTTGGGCCGGAAAAGGCAAAGTCATCGTCCGAGAAACGAACCGCGAGAGCGACACACTCAAAATCATATTGATGGATGTCAAGAGCCGCACAGGGAAGACGGTGAGGACTGAGGATGTTCACACTCTTGATGGTGGGTGGATGGAAGTCTCGCAAAAGACTACCTTTGTTCCAGCCGATCCCGCGAACGGTCGCCCTCACGATGGCTATATCGACACCGTCATCAACGAGGGGTACGATCATATTGGCTACTTCCATCCACTCGACAATACTGAGCCTACGTTGCTGACCAGTGGTGAGTGGGAGGTCGTCGAAGCGCCGTCTCGTGTCGACCTCAAGAACAACCTGGTATACTATATATCCACCGAGAAAAGCTCTATTGAGCGACATGCCTACAGCGTCAAGCTTGATGGTAGCGACAAACGAGAGATTTTAGACAATAGCGGTTCAGGGTACTATGACGCATCGTTCTCCACCGGTGGAGGCTACGCTCTGATGACTTACAACGGCCCCGGCATACCATGGCAGAAGATCGTCAGCACTCCATCAAGCAACACTAAGTTCGAAAAGACGATCGAAGAAAACAAGGCCCTGGAGAAAGCTGCCCGCGAACACGAACTTCCTATTCTCAACTATCAAACGGTAGAAGTCGATGGCTTCAAGCTCAACGTGCTCGAACGCCGCCCTCCGCACTTCAACGAGAAGCGCAAGTATCCTGTTCTCTTCTACCAGTACAGCGGACCTATGTCACAGACTGTAAACAAGAAGTTCACCGTCGACTTCCAGTCCTATGTCGCTTCCAGCTTAGGTTACATTGTGGTAACCGTCGATGGACGTGGAACGGGGTTTATGGGTCGCAAGCATCGCAGCATCATCCGAGACGATATTGGTGCCTACGAAGCCAAGGATCAGATCGCGGTAGCCAAGATGTGGGCCAAGAAGAAGTATGTTGACCAAGAGAGAATGGCGATTTGGGGTTGGAGCTATGGAGGCTTCATGGCACTCAAAACGCTCGAGACCGATGCTGGGAACACCTTCAAGTACGGAATGGCTGTTGCTCCTGTTACTGACTGGAGGTTCTATGGTAAGTGATCTTTTGAGTCTTCGCTTCTAATTCACAATGCTAATCTCTCCCAGATTCCATCTACACCGAGCGATACATGCACACGCCACAGAACAACACTGCCGGTTACGATAGCTCTTCCATATCCGACGTCCAATCGCTATCGAAGAATGTCCGCTTCCTCGTCATGCACGGCATTGCGGACGACAACGTCCACATGCAGAACACAGCAACTTTGCTAGACAAACTAGACCTCGCTGGTGTTGAGAATTACGATGTTCATTTCTTCCCCGACTCGGATCACAGCATTTACTTCCACAACGCGAACAAGATCGTTTATGATAGTAAGTGGCCCCGATTCAACAGTGGGGACGACAAATTGCTAACCGTGATGGCAGAACTAAGCTCGTGGCTGATCAATGCGTTCAATGGCGAATGGCTCAGGGTTCAAAACGCTGTACCGAAAGCTCAAATAGATAGCAGGGAGCGGACGCAATAAGCGTAGGCTCATGGGTGATTGTATAGCATAAAGTCCGGCGTTAAACGGAGATCATGGGGCGTTTTGGAAAGGTACTCGCGTTTGTACCGCCTTGGGACTTTGTGACATTAAACACTACTATCGATCGTATCTTCCAATATACGACAAATAACTTATTTACAATTGCTTTGACCATGTAGCCATCCTTCAATACCGCGCGCGCGTTGTGGCGTTCCTGTGGCACCCCCGCGTGATGACCCGCTTATGACCTCACCTAAATGAGAGCTACATAACAAAAATGCGGAACTGCTCTACGGGCTCTAGAACAACTCACGCACTCTTACTTTAGTGTATCCTCCAACTGTGAAAACTCTACTCCATACCATTAATCAGTCTTCACTATGGCGTCCGCTTCAAGGAAAGATATCATCGCGAAGGTGTACAAGATGATCCCGCCTATGCTTGAGACTTTCCACAAGGGTACGTTTCGCGGGATTCCGGATTTGAAGCGTGTGCTAATGACTGTTCTTAGGTCAATTGGGTCGAGTAGCAGTCATCGGCGGCAGCGAAGACTACACGGGCGCACCATACTTCTCCGCAATGGCCTCTGCGAAGCTCGGCTGCGACATGGTACGCTCACGCCTCCGTTCACCTCTCCGACTTGCCAAAGGCCGACTAATAATTCCCTCAGTCCCACGTAATATGCGAACCCGGCGCCGGCGCCGTCATAAAAACCTACTCCCCCAACCTCATGGTGCACCCCTACATGCGGCAATCCAAGAACCTCGCGTCCTCTGAAACCGTCGAAACCGTCGCCGCCGAAGTCGTTGCCATGCTCCCCCGCCTCCACGTCATCGTCATCGGCCCTGGTCTCGGCCGCGACAAGCTCATGCAGGATACGTGCGCGAAGGTGATTGAGGAGGCGCGGAAGCAGGGTGTGCCATTCGTGCTGGATGCGGATGGTTTATATCTTGCGCAGACGCGGCCAGAGCTTGTCGATGGATGCACTGAGTGCATACTCACGCCGAATGTGGTCGAATTTGCACGTCTGGCTAAGGCCAAGGGCGTCAATGTTGATGAGGGTGATCCGTCGGAATTGTGCTCGAAGCTTGCGAAGGCGTTTGGGGGAGTTACAATCATTCAGAAGGGCGCAAAAGATTACATCTCTAATGGTAAGTTCACGTTAGTGTCGGAAGGAGAAGGTGGCTTGAAGAGGTCTGGTGGCCAGGGCGATACGCTAACGGGGAGTTTGGCGACGCTGTTGGCGTATCGTAAGGCGTATCATGATAAGATCTGGGATCATGGTGGGGATATGGATCCGGCCGAGACGTTGGCGTTGGCTGCGTATGGAGGGAGTGCGATCACAAGGGAGTGCTCGAGGTTGGCGTTCAAGGAGAAGGGAAGGAGCTTGCAGGCGGGCGATTTGACGGAGCATGTGCATACTGCGTTTTTGAACGTGGTAGGAGAGAAGGACCAAAAGTGACTCAGCAAGCTGTAAACTTTGCTTGAATCGCTCGAACGTAGCTATAGCAAGCATATAGTCCACGAAACGATCTAGTAGGATAGCATCTATACATAATCCAAAGCACAAAACTTTAAGAAATGAAATCCTACATCCCTTCATATATTATTCGCTCCTTACTGATAAACCTTCGGCGCAAATTCTAATTCTAAATCCTTAATCGTATCCCAGCAATGCCCCAATATAACTTTCCCGTGCGTCCTCCTCGCCAGACTCTTGATCATCTGATGACTTCTAACCCAAGCATCATGATCCCGCGCCAACCACCCCTGCGGCACGTCGTCTTTGTAATTCTCCTTCACGTGATACTGATCGCTCGTAAAAATCCAGGTGCCGCTCTCCCTTAGGTTAAGCTGCAGTACACACAGACCGGGCGTATGGCCGGGGCTATGATGCAGGAGTATTCCGGAAGCGAGCTCGAGATGCGAGCCGTGAAACGGCACCCAGTTGATATCAAAAGTGAGGTAGTGGGGAAGGTAGACGCCTAGATCAGTTTTGGTGGCGACGCTGTAGAAGGCGTGTTTTATCTCTAATTCATGAACGTGGACGGGGATTCCGGTGTTGCGGAAGAGATCAAGACCGCCGGCGTGGTCGAGATGCAGGTGTCCGATTATGACCATTTTTATATCTTTAATGGAGTGGCCTGTCTGAGCGATTTGGGCGCCGAGGTCCATGGCTGGTTGGGGGTGAGTAAAGGCCAGAAGAGGGTGAGGTTAGGAGATAGTACAGGAGTCGTAGTCTACACGATTAAAGACGTCATTCACTTGGGGACCGACTTGTTCGGGGTAGTCGGCACCAGCGCCGGTTTCGTATAAAATGACTGGACATAGGAAGAGGTGTTAGCGGATGGTTTGGAAGAAGCTTTGTACGTTGGGTTTCTTACGGCCTTCGGTGGGATGCTCAATCAGGAACGCTAGCATGACAAGGCGGCGACGGGCACTTTCGGGATTTTTGTTGGAGGCAGTGGAACTGTTGCCCTGTATGTTGTGTTAGTGGATGGTTTGAGTGTGTGAACACGGGATGGGGGTACCGCGCGCTTGAACCAGCCTTCATCGGCTTCCAGGAATCCGAGATGGAGGAGCTGTTGAGAAAAGTTAAAGTGTGATCTTTGGGCGAGTTTAGTGTTGGCGAACCCATAATTTTGTTCCCTGCGATAGTGAGCTTCACATCCGTTGTATTACATATAAAGAATCGACTTACCTCAGGCGCCTGAATGATCGTATCGATCGAGGTAGCCATGTTCGCATTCAATGCTATGATAGAGCTCTCCGTATTACACTGGCTCGTCGGGAAGAAGTACTTCATATACATCAACCTCGGAACTTATCATTCCACCTGGTGCCGCGTTACCTAAACCCCTCATACGTATAGTGCACTCAAATCAAGTCAATGCTTGACAATCCCGTCCAGGCCCCACCAACCTTCTCGCGCCAGAGCCACCTGGTTGGCCAGAAGTAAGATACCATGACAGTTCGTCGGAAGCTTGTACTGCGTTACAACGCGGTTGAGAGGGGTAGCTTCGGCGGGGTAGAGGAATGACGTGGCGTGCTGCAAGCTCTACCTAATCCAGCGTACCGAGTTCATCGTGATCGGTGAATTAGCTCTAGAGTATTAACTTCAGATATGGCAGTATTGGTGATGGCTGTCTCGGTTCGGAATTTATTGCGGGTACTATGCATGAGTTGACGCGCCAGGGAAGGCTGTAAGGCTGGCAGCTCATGCGTATCGTATAGGCTTATTGAGCCTAGCGGACGCTTACTGTGTAGAACGATGTGTAACGATCACCGAGCATGGTGGTCATCGGGGGTCCGATAAGTCTCTAGGCTACGACTTACACCAGGTATTGGGGCTATCCTGCCCATTGCCATCCGTGGACCCCACGACGACACCCTTTAATCGCTCACCGCAGACAACGGTGCACCGAAAACCTTGGATATGCCCTCATCGCGTGGCTGATCCCCACGAAGATCCTTTGTTCGCACACGGGAGTAGACTGACTAGCAGGCCAACATGCCCCCAGAATACCATGATGTCGAGTACAAGGCATCGACCACCTTAGCAATGAGCTGCACCGCAAACCATCTCAAGTCTACGCAGCGCTTTGCTAACTTCAATTGTAACGTCTCTATAACCAAATAGAACCGAGCCTCTCGACTCTATGACTTCTCCCGGATTGGTGAGTGGGCGGAGGTCCGACATCGACGTAACAGAAGTCCTCCAAGCTTTCGTGCTCAATAATGGGAACGAAGATGATTCAATGGCACAACCTGACAGCCCGATGGTTGTCATCACACCTCCATCGGCGCCACTGATGGTCAGTCAGCGATCACCGCTACTAAGCACTCAAGCCATACCAGCGACACCGAGACCAAAGCTCCGACGAAGAGCATCGACTGCACCACCGGAGTGCTGCACCTGTACTCGGGGATTAACATGCAGCCCCCACTACGCGCTATTAGCGCGTCCCTTCCAGATATCGTTGAACCGTTATAGAACAGCTCCCATAATGACGCCTCCGTTCTCTCGAATCTCGTTGTTCGGAGCACCAACGTCGAGATCGCTCTTCAGTCGAAGGAAGGAAGAACAGGAAATCGATGGGTAAAATGGAATCGAGACAAACGCACAACGTGTGGAGCGTGCCCCTTCAGCCGGCCAAGCAGTTCCAGCTCCTCTCCGAGGCGCTGAGCGACCGAACAGTATCGTTCTCTGAAAAGGCGAGATTGAGGGAGGCTTTGAAGACAAAGAAGATGGAGGCGGCCAAGGCGCAGTTCGTATACCTTCAGTCTAAAGACTTACCGGGAACACCTTCGCCGATGGTCGCTACGCCTCGGGAGCTCTATGGTCCAGCCGGTAGCAGAAGAGGACTCTTGCCTTCGGTCGCCGTCCAACCAAGAAGCAACAGCTCACTGATGTCTGCTTCTAAAAAGAGAGCAAATCACTTCTCTCCGCCTGTGGCACCAAACGTCCAACGGCGCACACTCCTCAAGCGCAACAGGGCCGTACCACACGACGTCGCAAATAAACGGCCGGTGTACCTACCCGGCCCGATACAGCTCGAAGAGAGGACGCTCGTAACTCCCAAAAGAGGGTCTATCGCCACTATGAAGCCGTTGGACCCAGGGTCGGAATCAAAAGCAAAACAATGTTCCGACGTGGTAGCAATGGATGGCGTCGTAATGTTCTTCGAGGAACTTGGAATGGGAGAACGGGCGACAAAGGGATGCTTGGACAGGTACTGGATAGAGAAGAGAACCAGTCGTCAGTTTACAACGCCCCGGGAAGCTGCGCCGCCTGCGCCGCCTGTGCCGCCTCGGCCTCCCATCCCTCCTGTCCCGTCTAGCAGCAGTAGCTTTGTTGGGCCAAAGAGGGCGTTGCAGCAGGAAGACCGGTCGCCTGCTGCTTCGCCGATCACGCCCGGGCGTCAGAAAGGCAGACTGCGACAGCTGCTGAAGGCCAGCCGTACGAAACTATGAGGGGCGCTCCCGGTCGTGCTTCAAGGGCATCCCTGGAGATGCGTAACGACCAGCTCGGAATAGCGAAAATGAAACTAAAATTGCTCGAAATCAAAATGACTAAAATGGAATATCAAAACAATTCGATAAAGTTTGACCTTACTCTGCTTCCCATGTGTTGTGGTCGACTCGTGGGGTTGCTGATCGCAATCGCAGAGCCGCATACTCGGCAACCCGCGGAGAGCTGGAGGGAATTCGCGCAAGTCTGTCGGAAGAGATGCTCGTGTTCCAGAAAGCGTGGTTGGCTTGGGGGCGTCGTGTTCGTATGCGGGTAGCTGGCATGGGAAGGTTACGACGTCGTTTGCCTGCGCCTATGCCTGGCCGGGTGAGGTCACCGGCGGGTCGAGATGCGACGAGGACAAGGGCGCGATGCCACAATGATGGCAGAAGCAGCCGGATGCGGAGGACTGCAGCAGCAAGTGAGTCCCTCGGCGGGCTGAGGTCGCGATAGGGTCGATCGCTGCTCGATGAGCATGGCCAAGGGGCACCGTAGCGAATCGTTGGTGCGAGGCGACCAATGCCATGGCCGCAGGATGCGACACGATCGTCAGCGAGTTGCCCTGTTGGGGCTTGGCCGTTGCCCTCTGGCTAGGATGGCTTCCCGCGTGCTGGTCAGACGTCCCATGAGACGAGCCAGCGCATCGCCCGGCCGGCCGCGTCGTGGGTGCGTGTAAAAGCCCGGCGCCGCCCATCCTGAACCCTTCCTCACTTTCTGCACGCCTTGCTATTCTCCACGCTCCCCATTCGCGTCCATCACCACAAGCGACGCTCATCGCACTGTAAGATCTCTGCACAGACGATTCTCCTTCCTGTGTTGACGAATGCTGATCGTTCCGGCCGCTGCAGTCTGCTTCTTAGGCTTCTCTTCTCAACACCACACCGCCTGTCATGGCCGCGACCTTGTCCAACACCATCCTGTCTCTTGAGCAGCTCAAGCAGGACTTTTGTGACCGCTACGCACATCTTCCGGAGCAGCACCGACACGATCTATGGTCACAGCTCGCCTCTCTCCCCAGCAATGCCTCGAGCACCTCTCAGTCATCGCTGGTGGACCAGACCCCGCGCTCCATGTCCCATGCATCCGACATGACAACCCAATCCGTATGGAATCCACCTTTGGTCCTTGTTTTCCCTTCTCACATTCGTTAGTTGTCAAGTTACGGTGCCATGGTCCGCAACCCATCCTCAGTCATGGCCTCGCCCATGAGACGCTCAGTCTCCAGATGCAGCACGAACAACGACCTCCCACGATGCAGCTCAAGTGCGTCCAGCTGGCAATCCTCCTTCGAGGATCAGTCCGGTGCATATTCGCTCAGCTCCGACTCCACGTCGATGCATAGACAACCCTCGCTTCAGCCCATCCCTGAGTCCGCCTTCACCAACGACGACATGCAGGTGGTTGAGTACACCCCTGACGAATTCGTCAACAGCTACATGAGCTCTTCCCCTCTTCCCGTCCCCCAGCCCCACAACTATCGCCAATTGCACGTACAACTGACACCAAATGCACAGTGGAGTCCGTCGTTGGACGACTCCACCTCGCCCAGTACACCGTCCACTGCTCTGGCGACGCCTGTCACTCAGTCGAGTAACTTCATGAGTCGGCAGGGTAGTCTCAATCCCCAATACTCTGATCACACACAAATGTTGCGCATTCATTCTGATTCTTCAAGTCTGTATCCGCCACTCCTCTCTGAGGATGGTTCTATTTCCTTTCCTTGTGATGTCCAGTCGAAGAATATCAGCTCTTTTGCTGATAATCCTCATTTCCTATCTCCTTTCACTGGACCTTCCAGTGAAACTTTCTTTTCCAATGTACCTGTTTCTTCTGCAAGTGCGTCAGCACTTGCTTCTTCAGAGCACGACACGTCGGACCTGGCGGAGGATATGAGGAGGTCGACATCATCATCAAGCGAGAGCGACGAGAGCAGCGCTTCAGCGTCCTCGATCAACTCTCGCCACGTACGCCGCGAGCGCGAAATCAACGCGCAAGCGACTCGTTGCAAGATCGCCCCGAAGGCAGATCCGAGCAATGCCGAGACCCAGTCCGCGTCATCAAATGTTCAGATGATGCGGATTCGGTCCGAAGACGGTTCGTCAAAGCATGTTGGTCTTATCTCTAAAGCTCCGTACATTCGACCTCAACACCCGAAAATCAAGTGTCCGCACTGCAACGAACGGCCCAACGGCTTTCGCGGCACGCACGAGCTCGATAGGCACATTAGCCGTGCACACACGGCGCGCCGCAAGGGCTTCATCTGCATTGACGCTTCGGCAGACAAGAAGTTTCTTGCCAACTGCAAGCACTGCCGCACCAAGAAAGTGTACGGTGCGTACTACAACGCCGCAGCGCACCTACGAAGGGCGCACTTCCATCCTCGTAAACGGGGTCGGAAGAGCAAGGGTGACGAGAAGCGTGGCGGTATCGGCGGTGGCGACGACCCACCGATGGATGAACTCAAGCAGCACTGGATTCGAGATATCGAGGTTGAGAACAAGACTACTCAATCGCCCGATGGCGGCTCGGATAGTGCCGAGGCCGCAGACTTCGATGGCTTTGACGCGCCGTATGATATCGACACTTCGTACCAGTCTATGCCTCAACAACCCAACGATGCTTTCATGTCAATGGACGCAAGTCAGTTCGTCGATTACAGCATGTGCATGAACTACACAACAAACGAGCCTTATTCGGCGACGAGTGATATCAACGATTTTCAATTCGATGCGTGTAGAACCTTTTAAGTTCTATGATCCTTGTATAGGTTCCCTTTTGGGCCTATACTTTCTTTTTTTCTTGTCTGGTTGTATATATCTTCTCTGGCGTTGGGTCCTACGATGTACATGGTTGGGATGGGTGGTGTTGTTGTCATCACTGGCGTTCTTGTGTGTGGCGTTCACTTTTACCTGCTGTGGCGTCATGAAAAGTGTGTGAGGGTTGGCGTCGCATCGCGGATGGCAGCTGTTACATTCTGTACTGCCTGTCGAGCTCAAGTCACACGACATCAGTTTTTGATGGTATTTTCTATTTTTTGGGTGGGTATGACGGCTTTGTCGTATTGTATATCGTTAGTCCTGTTAGATGCCTGTGACGAGAGTCGCACACGGGACCAATGGTAATCCTTCGCGCCCCGTTTGACCAATGCTCTTGTTCGTCTTGAAATGTCCCAATCGCTACTTTTTGTTTGCCGGTAGTCAGTAAAATCAAGTAGAAGTCAATGTTCGACTCCACGCAACACAGGCGAAGCAGCCGGCTTTCTGACATCAGAGAGTGAACAATGCTATTGTCGAAGGCATGGCATGGCTTCTGCTACGAGTGTCTTTGTCCAATCTGCCATCCTAACAATAGGAATTCTTCCCTTGTTTGACGAAGCATGTCTTTGGCTGATTGTTCGATTCTCTCCTGTCCAATATACCTACGAAGCGGCTGCCATATCTACAGTACCGATCCTTACGCCGTTCTCTTTCCGCAGAACTCTGCGCAATTGATACGTGCGCTTATCATCACCTCATTCACACAGAGGACAGAGCACTACGTTCTCGTCTTTTTGGTCGAAACTTTTCTTTACGTATAGAGCAATCCACCATCACTAGAGTACCGCTATCACCACTACACCCACAAAACTAAGACAGATCCACATATACCGCACGAACTCCATCCAAACACCTCCTACCATGTCCGGCCTATCCACCACCGGCATCCGCTCCTCCACCCCCAAAACCTACCACTTCTCCCCTTACACCAGCACGCAATTCGACCACCCAAAACCCAAGTCTCCCACCCAAAAATACCAACCCACACGCCGTCTAACCTACTACCCCAACATCCACTCCCAGGGGAAAACCCACCGCCACCGCAATGATCCTTTCGGCGGGAGATACGATGTCCGCGCTTCCTACAGCCCTGAACATGTTTTACATTCTTCTTACACTACGTCTGCATGTTCTACTGCTACGGGGTTGATTAAGCATGAGGAGAAGAAAGGGGAGACACTTGAGGAGTTATTTTTGAAAGCTGAAGTCCCGCGGACGGACAAGATGTTGGTGCAATTGCAGCGAGAAGAGAGCAAGCAATGGCGATGGAGAAATGGCGTCGATGCCTTCTTGTTACACGGCTCAGGCAAAAGTAGCGCAGAAAAGGGCACATGGAGGAGTCCCGGTTGTATTGAAACAGTAAAGGGAGAGCATGCAGCTCCATCCACGTTGGAGGCGGAAATTGATACCTGGGCCTAAAATCCATTCGCCACGCACTTGTTCTCCGGAACGGTGATCTGGGCCATCCTTCGTGGCTCCGAAGCAATCATAGGACGAAGAGCGAGACCTACGACGGAGTCAGTGATGAATGCCTTTACAATGCAGGGTATGAAGACTAGAGATTTTCTGCGCGGCCTTGGCCTCTTCCTGAGAAGGGCGGCGAGTGAAGCTAAAGTTCTGATGACTGTTGCGGTGATTGCTGTTGTTGTGAATTGGTGGTTGGTTGAGGGCGGTTGGGAAACGTGGACGAGAAAGATTGAGGTGTCGGGGGGGAAGGCTGGGTGGGTTATTGTAGCTGGAACTTAGGAAAGTCTGGTAAGGTATGCTCCGGATTCTTGCGCCTCGGCGTTGCAGGATGTTCTCTATCTAGAGGATTGTTGGAATCTGCATGTTCATTTGCGTGGTGTTTCAGAGTTCATCGAGAGCAAGGAGTCAAAAGTAATATACTGTCGTAGTATACTCATAAGTGCTTCAACTCCAAGGCCAAGGTAGAAATGCTAAATGAGACTTTTGCGTCCATACCTTCATCGAGAGACGCACGGTTATGTAAACCGGCTATCCTTCTTGCACGTGGTGGCGATGCTTGTTGCCTACTCACTATTACGTATCCGTCGTAAGTACTGCGATGCCGAGAGTATGATTACAAGCAGGATGGCTTTTCGCACAGAGCTTCTCAAAAAGGTTACATGCAGCTACTAGCGAAATGGATTTTCGCCCGAGATCAGGTGCTATGAAGTGTTCTCGCTTGTGATTCAAGCCTTAGCACCGCCACTTATGCACCTTACAAGGCGTCATTATCTTGAACAGATGAGATCAACAACAAACACATTATATCACCAGTAACCTGCTAGAGTACAAGAGGACCCCATAGCCTTAGTGGTCAGCCGCTGCCACTGCTAGCAGTAACGAGTGTAAACTATGTATTACTGATAATCTGCTGTGAAGAGCTATTGTAGAAGGGTGTTGGCGGGGGTGTGAGGGGAGGAGGGGGTTCTCTTGGCTGCTGCCTGTAGAAAAAGAAATATCAGCCGGCCCCAAACAAGATCATCTATAGAATGGCCACGTAGGCACCAGCGGAACTTATGCCCCGACTTGACATACTCCAAGAACACACTTCCGACATGGCACAAGAGCACAACTGAAATTTATATTTCTTCGTGTACCTTACACAGTGTCTTACGCTACCTCGACTGTGTTAATCTTTCCGTAGCTGATATACAGCTTGTTCTAATGGTTAATAGACTTGAGAGGATAGCTTCTTTCTGGTAGACTTTGATTGTAATAAAATATAATATTCAAGCTGACTTGTGTATATAGAAAGTAAGTAAACCTACGAATATGGAGACATCTTCATGGACATTGAGAGCGGATGGAGAAAAAATTCCCTTCAGAGCACAAGTTGAAGGGTAGGTGTAAAAACGTTTCTGCATAAATCTCAAGACGGTTTTGGTAACTTCGACCGAAAAGGAACGAAAGTGTGAAGGCACAACAGCAACCCCCCTCAAACACAACTTCAACCGCTAGCCGTCCAGAAACCATCACGACGAGCGATTCCCATGTCGCAACCGCTGTATATCCTACAGCCCAAAGTAACGCGACGTACCGTGACACATATAATCATGGAAGCGATGCGTAAGAACCTCAAACGCTCATACACATGGAATACTATTTGCTGATGTCCTTATTAGCCAATCACTCCCAGGCGGGCTTTCGCAAGAGCGTGGACTTCAGGAACAGTCTGACGAGGTGACTGAACAAGATGTTGCGTCTGTTCCCGGTTACACTCATGTAGACACAACTGCCGACCCACTTGCATCAGCACAGAACCCCTATCAATTTGCAGGTCCCGAGGTTCCTATGAAACTTAGCGACGCAGAAAGATTACAATATGTCGGTAGAAACATTCTAGCTGGGCCTGAAAGTATCCCAGACGGCCTCAAAGACTTACAACAGAACGAAGGAAATTATGAACTCCTTGAATCGGTCCACAAACGTCTTCGTGGGACCGCAGGAGATACGGAGAAGCTTGATCCATGTAATTGAGCCCAATTTCATTCTACTATAGTAGAAACTGACCAACACAGCGTTTCGTAGGCTCTCTCCGGGTCGTGACTATTTCAAGCGTGGACTAGTTTTCCGCGTGCTTTGGCCAGAGCTTGCAGGAGATCGTAGAATTCCAGATTCCACAATTGCGACTCAAACAAGATTCACAAGAGAGAAATTTTTCGTTAAGGTGAGGTGGTTTGTGGTAGTACGGGAGGGCAACGACTGTTGCACGTGCCTGTAATCGCGTCGACCCCGTCTATCTAGAATAATTCAACTGACGATGATAGCTCCATTCAGACATACGGTCGAAGGGGCGTACCACCTAATAGAGTCAAGGCGCACCACGCCATCATATTCACGGGCGACCATCCCCCCACACCAATGGACTCCGAATTACCACGCGAACCCTCAGAACAGCCTATGGGAGACCCCATCCGTGTAATCCCATGCGTACCCTACGAAAAGTTAGACCCTCTGTGTCGAGTCAACTTTCTGAAAATATACACTGTAGAGCACTATGTGAAAGTGCATATCTTCGGATACGTGGACAAAGAATTTGAGTTGAACTTCATCAATCAGTTCAACTCGCTTTGGAATATTCCGAGAACTGATCCTGTATTGCAACATGGTACAGGCACATATGTGTCGCCTCAAGCAGATTCGACTCCGCTTCATTCTTCGAAGGCACCAGAAACCCCCCTACATACGTCGCTTCCAACCCAATTGCCTCAATGGCAGGCACCTAAGGCCAAGATTGCTGACGGCACCGAACTTGACATGTCTGACGACTCCATATCGGCAATCGGGAAGAACCAGTTTGGCAAAGATTTGCAAGTTCCTTTTGATTCCCTGCCACTAGATGCACAAATTGCAGAGGTCCCAAATACTGGCCAATCTATGCAAAACCTCGAACGCGTGGCCGGAACGAAACCACCTTTGGAAAATGCTAAAATGTCATCGAAAGATACAGCTAGTATTGAACAGGAAGAAGACGTGGCTCCTCCTTCTCTGCCGAATCCATTTGAAAAAGTGGCGGATTCTGCGAGCGCCGTGTTGGACGACATGCCGGCCATATTAAACGCAAAGGCTCGAACTGGAGACTATGTCTTCCCCGAAACACAACTTCAAGACCTACAGGACACTCATGAAGACTCTCCCATAAACCCAAAGTACAATCGAGATCATGAGGATGACGCTTCTTCGGTGGTATCGACATACGCTGCCTCCGTCTTCTCACTACCGTCACTCGCTTCATCAGCAACGGACCTTGCGAAAGACAGTGGATACTCCGTAGACGACATAGTCACGGCTACAGAAGAACTTCTCGCCATATTTCAAGAAGACGTGGATCTTGCTTTGCTCTACCGAAGCGCAATCAAAGACCCTAGCATCGGGCCACAGAGATTGGAGCGAAATTTGAGGAGAATCTTCAAGCAGTATGCTGAGCATCTTAAGAGTGAAGCAAAAGATCAGCTCGAGTTTCTGGCGTCTCGATTGGTCTCATTCAAGGCCGGTTTCCTGTCGCAATCAATCGTTCAGAGCTATGATGGCAGTGCTGCGAAGCCAAGACTTGAAAAGCCGCACGAGGCGGCTGTGGAGGAGAACCCTGATCACGAATGGGACGGGGAAGTTGTAGTGGATGAAGAAGCAAATTTTGAGGACGCGGTATTTGGAGACCTTATCGCCTTTCGCGAGTTTCTTCTCGGTAGCAGTGCGTTTCAAACTTTGCGCAGTCGGATCCAAAATTTCGTGTTGCCGAAGCCTTCTCGTAGAACGGGGCGAGAGGTCGCAGTTGATGGGGACGTAATGGAGGTTCATCTAGAGCTGGATGACACACGATGTGGAGGAATCAAGACTGCAAGGATACTCGGGTCTATAATGCGAACGTTCGATGCATTACTGATCGCTACTGGACATCTGGAGCCTCCGCTGGAACCTGCAATGGTGCGACTTAGGTGGAAATGCGTAAGTCTCCATAACGCCTTACATACTCATCGAAGCCTACATGATCTGACCGTCAATAGAGGTGCGGAGAAAACTTTACAAGTGACGTGAAGGAATACGAGACCGACGGCATCTCTGAGCTGATAGCTCATGTGGAGAACATAACAGGAAGCCAAGTAACTTCTACCCCGCATTCTTCAAAGAGTACGAACCAGAGATATATCTACCAGAGGCCTGGTCTATGGCTCCAAAATGCCCTCACAAGGCTCGCGAACACTTTCAAAAAACCGTCTCAACAAGGCACGTTACCACAACACAACCTCAATACCACAACAATACACTCGGTCCAAGGGCCAACCCCTCCACAACCACAGGATATTCATCTCCTAGCGTGTATGCATAGTGAGCAATACGGGAAGCTTCTGCATCAAGATTGCATTGATACCATCAACACAGACCGCCAACTCTTTTGGTTCTTCCGTCAACAATTCACCCGCTGTCGTGGCAGCCTCCGGACGATACTCTCCTTGAAGAGAGTCAAAGGTATCTATTTCGTCAAATTCAACCTTTTCATGAGCGGCAGCGTCGAAGTACGTCATCACAACGACTGTTGCGAGAACAACTGCGAATGCATACCACCTCAATCCCACGTCGAACCCTCGCCCCAGGCAGAATACCGCTGTAAGCCTGCTGGCCCACTAAAAGGAGGACCACCCATTCTTCCAGATATCCTTTCGCACTTTTTCGCAAAACCATCCTGTATCAATGAGCAGGACAACTTGATATTGAATCGGCTGCCGAAGCGCATTTGCGGTGAATTGCACGGCGAAATAGGAGAGGCAGTGGAAGGGTGGGGCATCTACTATCAGGAGGGCTGGGATGGCGATATCATAAAGCTTGTGATATTCATGATGTTCCTGATAGGGAGTTTGTTGTTTGGAGTCTTGTGGTCTTGTTTCAAAATGGACGTTCAAGGGGCTTTTGGTGTGAGTGCGTATGTGATTACAGCGGGTGCGATATTCATTCAGCTAGTTGCTATGAAGGCGAGCAAGGTCTAGATTGGCATCGATAAATATGAAGCTGGGACAAGCGTTAAATGTTTTTGTTTGATGTTATTTAACAGCTAACTGTGCCAGTGGGTTCTGCGCGCTTAGCTTGTGCGGACGTGAGCGCTGGTTGCTAATGGCCGAATCTGGTTGTGGGGTTTTCATTCACCTGGCTTGAGTACGGCCTATACTTGGGAGAGAACGGTTTCTGGTGCGACAACTCAGTGATTGATCGCATACTATTAGACGTGATTAACGCAAATGCTGAATGATGTCCTAAACAGAATAGGTAATGAAGATGTGTTCAGTAAGTTAAGTGACGTTGGTAACGTTAGTGAACTTGTTATTCAGGTATCTAGTACACAAAGAGCATACAAAAGGCCCGACAGCATGCTGAGCCCTATCTCAGAAGGGTGTCCAGCAGCTTCAGCTAGTGAAAGTGGGTGCCCCCAAAGACGACCAACCCATAGACTTCCTTACTCGACCCAGGTATTATGACCCGGAGTTCGGGTAGTTACCGCCGCCAACGCTAGAATTATCCACCGGATTCGCAGGACCGCCAGTCTGACCTAGAGCGCCTCCGGCTTGTGTACCAGCACTCTTATCCTGCTTGATCGCATCTCGCGCCCCCTGCTGCTCAGCCTTCTTCCTAACAAAGAGTTAGCCCAAATTCCTCATACTATAGAACTAAGTATATCTCACCGGTCCAAATCCGACGCCATATCAGGCTCCTCCCCACTCGACCCCAAACTAACACCACCCCTCCCCGCCACTACATCAGCAATCCTTCCCTCGCCCGGCGCCGCCATCTGCGCACCATCCAACTCATTGTGCCTGCCTACATCCTCTTCTGTTCTGCCTTTGGCTTCTTCGCCTGCAGGCGCGCCATGGATACCTCTTCCAAGCGATGAGGCGGTACCCTCGCCCTGCGTTTGTTTCTGGGGAATGCGCTGATCAACTTGTGAACTGTCGTCTTGTGCGTTGGCCCTTGCTTGGGATTTCTCGACGGGGTCTTGGGAGGCGGCGTTGCCCGGGGTGGTATAGGCTTGATTGAGGGTTGGTTGGGACTCGCGCGTGGGGTCGAGGCCAGACATGGTGGTGGTTCTTGTTGGTATTTGGTTGACTTTGATTGTAGGTGTAGGGTGTTTTGGAATCGAATTGAGCTTGTGCAGGTATGTAGCTGATGGTGTTGTTGTAGATGGTCGGCTTTATGCATGGGATTATTGAAATGCGATGACGTCGGCGGGGGCGCAACCGTCATTCATATTTGTAGATAGCTGCCCCGCAACAGCACAACTTTTTCCAATCATGCACGTGTGCGACTGCCGATTACCGTTTGTTTCGCGTAATAGCATTCTGGGCGTGGGTGGTGGCCAATATTATCATTCGACAAGCTCTCATTCAAGTCTCTTCAGTTCCTCCCACAGTCGTTGCGTAATCAGAAAGGGGGTTGCACCTGAAGTAATAGTGGATTGATGGTATATTTAGTATATGAAGAAAGATAGCGCCGTATCTTTCTGACGAGGACATACACAATCGAGTGTCCTACTATCAGATCAGCGCCATATGCATCCTTTTGCGCCAAATGCCTGACCAGGTCCACTGTCCCAAAGCGAACCACAAATCTCGAAGGGAAACAATCCTAAACGCCGCCGCTATGCCCCTGAAGTTAATCCTGAGCCCAGACCTATTGAGCTATTGGTTCCATGACCACATCTTCCAAGTCGTTCCCCGCCTCGACTAAGTCATCCTCTACCTCGACCACCTCGTCCACGTGGTTGGTCATTTCGTAGTCGTCGTTCGTAGAAGCTGGCGTTTTCACGGTCTTCTCGCGGGTCTTCTGACACCATTCTTCAATCGACTCCACCGGCCCTCCCTCAATCTTAATCGGCTTCACCTCGGCCGGCTTGCCCAGTATTGTGCCCTGGTATCTCGAATCGACGCCAGTCTTGCTGTGTTTCTTCATGAGTGCTAGATTGTGTTAGCCCGGATTCATCCACTCTCCGTCGGGGATCATCGTACAGCTCAGATAGTCCTCCATCTCTACAGCGTCTAGCTGCTCTGCTACGGTGAGCGGCGCCTGCTTCAGAACACCGGCTACTCTCCGAATCTCCATGTGTTGCGCGCCTTTGATCCAGTCGATGAAGGTCGTTACATCCGCTGTGTCTTCGGTGTCTCTCCTCTTCTCCTCTTTTGCACGAGCCCCAGACTCGTCGTCGTACTCCTCTAGTGGCTTGCGCAGTATCTCCTTCCACAGCTCTTCGGCGGCCGTCATTGACGGGACGAGGAGGCCGCAGTCCTGCAGCGCCATGCGTACATCGCTGATGTCGGGAGTGAGGTCGTTGTGATTCGAAGACGCGTTGTAGGCTGTGCGCGACGCGACCAGAGTGAGATAGCGCGCCGTCACATCCACGAGAGTGTCGACGACGGAGGGTTTGGCGCCGTTAAAGCCAGCGGCGCGCAGGATGTGGAGGACGGCAGGCCGCAGGAGCGTGTGGAAAAGGTCGTTGGTGGACATAGTGGCGTTGTACTGAAGTGCATGCAGAGACCCTGCAGCTGTCAAAGGTTATCGCGGGAGCAAGCCGCGCATTGTGTGAGTTGCCGTCCTGGTAAGTGAAATGCCCTCGGTCGAGCTTTGGCTTCCATCGTTCCTTAGCGCGCCGTGTGCCAAGACCACTTCCGCGTTCAAGGACCATCGGACGCGCATTGCAACTTCACTGCACGTCTTCACTAGCAGACCCCTCCACACACCTTCCACGCCCTCCGCATGCTTCCAAAGTGACGCTCGCCTCCGTCCGTTGCCCGCTCGCGACGTCTCACACAAGATGAAGATCAAACTCAAAAACCCGCTCGCGGGCGCGCCGCCGCCAGAGCAACCTACGAACAGCGCCTCGCAACCCCCCACCCCGAGTACAGGACCCAAGCTCGCGCTGAAGATCAAGAAGGTCAACCCTCCCTCTTCTGAGCCTGCCGACGGCCCCTCCGGAGACGCGCCCAAGCAAAAGCGCAAATACACCAAGAAGCCCAAAGACGACAACCATCCGTCAAGCTCCAAGCCGAAGAAACGACCACTGGAGGACGGCGAAGAAGGCGCGCCGGCAAAACGCAAGTCGAAACCGACCCTGAAAAGCCTGGCTCTGATCCACCAAAGCGACGACGAAGACGACGCCATAGCCGCACCCCCTCCACGACCTCGACAGCACGTAGCGCGCAATTCGTCAATGTCTGTCAAGCTCTCTCTCAAACCCAAGGGCCCGGCCGCCCCGGCGAGGCCAGCAGGCACCGCGATACTCAAGGTCAAAGGCGCAGGCAAGCCACCACCCAGGCCCCCGGGCGTTGGATATGACAGTGAGGCCGACGAGGCAGAGGCGGATCCCGCTATAGAGTCGCAATTTGTCCTGCGCATGCTACCGGGTAGAGACTGCGATATACTTCGGAAGGCGATTGAGGAGAAGACTATTGGAAAGAGCCAGTCACAAGGCGGGCCAGGCGTACACTTTCGGTTCCTCGATCGCGAAGGCCGTAAGACGATAATTAGCATACAAGGCCGCTTGTACGCGGCCACCATGGTCGAGCTACCATGCGTCATAGAGTCGCTGAAGAGCTGGAACAAGAAAGACTGGGTCAAGACGGCGGATGTCTGCCAGATGCTATTGGTGCTCGGCGAAGTTAAGAACGAGGACGAGGCCAAGAAGTACCCGCGGCCGCACGAAGTAGAGCCTGACTCGTTTCGCTACCCAAATGGGCTCACCCCACCCATGCACCGTGTGCGGAAGCGACGTTTCCGACCGCGGAAGTCGTACCTGGACGTCGAACGCATCGAAACCAACACAGAGAGGCTGCTAGAGGACGATCAAAAGGCCGATGACTCTAGATACGAGCTCATCAATACCGATGAAGACACGGACGACGGGGCGTCCGAGGAAGACGAGGATGCACAAGGCGAGGACGAGGAGATGATGGACGCACAAGATTTCATGGAAACACCAGAAGAACACCAGGTCGAGGCAGCAGATCTCCTGCAAGAGTTCATGGAAGAGTTCAACATGGACCAAGACGAAGTCCAAATGGAGTACACGGGCGCAGAGGCAGACAACGACGATCTCTTTGGCGACGGCGGTGACGGCGACGAGACTAGCGCAGTCCTCCAAGCCCAAACGCCGGCGACCTCGCACGACGTGGCCATGCATGCGTTGGCCCAAAACGCCAACATTGTCCTCGAGCCCGAGAGCGCTGTTTCTACACCCGCAGCGGCAACATCAAACGATGACGACGATGATGACGATGACGACGATGAGGAGGAAGAGGATGAGGGAGCTGCTTTGAAACAACAGCAGATCGAGGAGCTGAAGGAGCAGATCCAGGAGCTGAACAGGGCGATCCAGGAGCAAGAGGCACAGCGCGAGAAGACTGGCAATATCATGTACAAGAAGCGGATTCAGTCTAGGATCGACCAGCAGTTGCGTGATCTGGACGTAAAGCGGACCCAGCTGCAACAGCTTGGTGAGACTGAGGATGAGGGTGATGAGGGTTGAAGGGGCCGTCTGGCGTCTATGGTCGTTCTGCGGGTAAGAGGGTATAATGGCTCTCCTGGTGTTTGAAATCGTGTAAGCTTGGGGGCCGGCATTGTATTGTCTAGCGCGGTGTTTAGAGACTTGGAATATCTTCCACACCTGAGCAAAGTCTACAGTCCAATCGACTAAGTCAATACTAAAAACGTTGTGTTCGTGAGTAGCCAGCAGTCCCTACAGGTAGCCCTCGCACCGCCTTTCTGCCGTACGAGGTCGCCTAAAAGCTTAACTTCACTGCGGCTTGCAAGTTCTCTCTCGGACCAAGACCACGACTTCGCCAACATATTCCATCGCCCGTAAAGTACCCCATGTCCTATATTTAACACCGTCAGCATAATGATCGACGCGGCCCGCGTCTCGTATATGGCCGATCCTTCCGACGATCGCGCAAACACAGCCTGACTGACTGGTTTCGGCCTTGCTTGGCTTACGTCGTGCTGGATTGGCACTGTGTCGGGTTGACGACAATGCGGAAATAGGAGAGTGGTACGCCTCAGGCAGGCAAGCATGGATGCGCTGAGACCTGTTGAGGCATCGTTGACGTCTTGCAATGTGGAGCGCGTCATCCCCATGCCACATTCCTCATCGTAGACCAGCAACGAAAATCTGTTGAGCGTCGCTATCCGCCCTTCTTCGCTGCTCAACCGCGTCGAATGTGGGCTAGAGCCTTTCGTGAGCTGACCAATAGCTAACATCGTGTTCCTGCATTCTGGAGTCGCCTCCGCGGCCCGCCGTTGGCACGCCGTCGACCGTTGATGCGGCGGTCGGGCGGCTTAGCGTTCGAGCTTGCGCGGAATGTTGACATGATGTGATAATGAAGGGCTGGGCGGCACGTATTGACTGGACGCGACAGCAATCCTGACGGCGCGACGCGCAACCTATTGTTACGTGGGGGTGGGGCAGTAGGTTGGGAGAGAGCGAGAGGCGAAGTAGTAGGCGACGAGTTCACAGCGAAGATAGAAGTGAAGCAAAATGTTTGAAAGCGCCAACGCGCTTGGGGTATTGATTGATGCCGCCACTAAAGGCTATCTATACAAGACTGGCAATGCAATCCCACCGCTAACATTAAGGGAGCATGCCGTCGTAACCATCATGTGCTTGATCGGACCAAAGCCCAATTAGAACCTCCGAAAGCACCCGTTTAGTATATCGAACAAAGCTCCAAGCATGTACTACTCCATGCACAGGAAAATGAATCATCCACTAGCTTTTTCGAACCGCGAACCGAACCATGCTTTCGCAACGAAAACGATATGCTGAGTGAGAGAGCTGCAGACAAAACCGCCGAACCCGTACTGAGGATGATTACGATGAATGTTGCCATGAGGTGAAGAGGAAATGTGTCGAGCGTCGTGCTGCATTTATGCGAGCATGGCGAAGACGGCGAGGATGAAGCCGCCGAAGGAGAGCGTGTTGACCGACGCCGAGTTGGTCTCTTGGGGAGCGTCAGTGGCCGAGGCAGCGGGGCTGCTTTCGCTTCCGCTGGAGGTGGGGGAGCCAGTCGAGACGGTGCCGTTGCTGGCAGTGCTGCCGCCGCTTCCGGTGCCGGTGGGGACTGAGACGGTGGTGTTGCCGCCGGTAGGCAGAGGCACGACGGCGGTGGTGCCCTCAGGCGCGGTCACAGCACCGGTTGTGGGGACGGCCTCAGTGGCAGTGGCAGTGTCAGAGCCAGCGGGAACGGAAGGCACATCAGATGTACCGGCGGGAGCAGTCGTGGTACCCTCAGCAGGGGCCGTAGCCGTAGGGGCTGGCACAAGAGGAGTAGCCGGGGGAGCCTGCGGTACGTTAGCAACAGCTCGGTGTATACTACGTGTGGCCTTTTGATGGACGTCGAAACGAGCATCCACAAGGCCAGCACGCTATCCATAGCAACATACCTGAATCTGACCATCCGAAATCTGCGTGATGGGCTGGACCACCTGAGGAATGGCCTGGGCACCAATGGCCACAAGGGCAACGACAGACAGAGTGAAACGCATGTTGACGGTTGGAGTGTGTTGGGCGGTTAAAGCTGAGGCGAATTGATATGATAGTAGCTGAGCGAAGGGCAGGTATCAAAGGGATTATTGATGACCGGAAGATTGACGTTTGATGATTGGGATAGTGAGTGAGAAGAAACTGTAAGGACGGCTGCGAGGGCGGGTTTATTTATCTCAAGTGCGAGGCTGGCAGGTACCCACCTGCAGCAGCCGCCGTCTGGTGGCCCCTGCCACGTCCGGGCGGGGAGGAGATGAATGGCCGTTGGAAAAGCAGGTTCTTGGGCTGCATCGAACGTTGGACCTTGGCCAGGCTTGTGATGCCTTGTTTCAACGGCCCCGGCGCGTCTGCTTTGGGGCGATGGCGCCTTTCTGCCGGTTGTTCCTCTCTTTTCTATCGTCGACGTGACGGAAAGACTGCACTGAGTGACAGACACACTCTGACCCATTGTGCAACACTCCTCGCCTCTCGGTGCGGCCTCGCCTGGCCTGCCCTGCAGCGCCGACACGCAACGCGCACTGATTGCTCGCACGGCGCGCTGTGCTCAACATCGGACGCCACTGCACTACGTCACGCCAGCCCGTCTTAGCACCAGGGGTCCAGGGGTAATCATCGGCGCTAACACGGCGTCCATGCAGATCGACAGGGAGGCCCAAACGCCACTGCCAGCTTTTCCTCCGCCATCGCATGCTTCCTTGGCAGCCATGGAAGGCCTCCTGTCCTGGCAGCGCATCCAGCCGATCAGCAGCACCTCCCGAAGACATGTACGAATAGCGGAAACAGTCGCACGCCCGTCCCCATTTCCTCTCGCTCATTAGAGGAGAGTGAGCAGATCATCTAGCGGCGCCCAACATCTCTCGGTCCACATCCCCCTGATGGGGCAACGCAAGCGTCCGCCCGCCGAAACACCACCTCCCCGATGACCCGATGGCAAACAACTGTCACTGCCCCAACAACGGCCGGCCCACTACTTTCCCCATGTCTATGTCTATTTCTATTTCCGACTCGTTGCCAACTCCCGCAATCAATATCAATGCCATTGCCACTCGGACGCACAGCACGAAAAACCCTTGCCTGCAGCCAATCAATCCCCATATGAATCCGATGTAGGTACAGATTGCCAATTAATATCTTAGCGGCGACGCTACCCTTGTACGCGTCCCCTCCATCCACATTTTACATGCACTGCACGACGAACCACGGACTGTCACAAGGCCCGCGACGTTTGCAGCACCCTTCCTTCCCAGCGTTGGTTGTCACGGCGATGCTGCCATGGCAATGGCCATGTCTTGTCAGTGTCTATCTTTGAAACATGTCGTGTGGCGGAGACCAGACCCTTTGCCTGCAGTGGGCAGCGCTGTCGTGATCCCTTCTGAAACGGGGTTGTGCTGCATCCCGGCTTGGCTCAGGGCCGGGAAACGGTATTGGCTTCGGCGCGCCAGACCGATGGAGAGCCACCCGATCATGCTGCTCCGACTGAACGGCAGAGTGAACTCATTTCCGACGGAATAGGGCATAGCGCGGGGACATTCTGCTTAGTTATCGGCAATGAATTACGACACCCTCGTGGCCATCGGGTAACTGAGCCTCTGCATTGCGCGTTCTGATTGCGTTTGCTGCGGAGAGGCCTGGTAACGCATAGGTTCAATGTCGTTGCACTCTCGTTGCATACGTAAGCCAGCCCGATTTTCATTCCTTCTATGACAAAAGATACCGCCATCGCTCTAAAACAAAAATCATGAACAATGGTATTGGTATTAAGATTACGCTCAAGTGCTATCAACAGGAACAACCCGAGAGCGTGCGAGAGTTGGAACGGACAATTCTCCACAAATCCCTTCCTCAAGTACTCAAACGAGGGTCTAACGGCTCCCCAAGTCTCTCCTCAACAAAGTATTCCCCTACTGCCTCTTCTCCTGCGAAATTTCATCGCTATTGGAGTTACTCTCACTCTCCACCTCCTTCTCCTGTAGCACGCCCTCCTGTCTACGCCGATTCGAATTCGACGTTGTGCGGTGAAAGTAACCATGCACATCGGTGTCAAACTCATCTTCGTCGTCGTCGTGAACACCTCCCTCCCGATCCTTGGGGTCGTCAAACTTGTTTTGCTGGCGTTCTACCCATTCTGCGCGCATTTCGTTGATCTTGGCTTCGTAGTCCAGTTTCGCGTCGTAGTGTTTGCCCACGCCACGCATGTTCTCCCATACGGAGAGATGCTTGGGGTGCACGGCGATGCCGTGGTAGTCCTCTTCTTTTCCGGCGCGAATGTACGACCAGCGACGCTCCTGCTCCTTCAGGTCCAGACCCGTTGTGTCCGGGAGGAACAGCCACGTCACAAGGGCGCCTGCGAGACCGAACCATGGCACGACGTAGAACTTGGTCTGCGTGTCGATGTAGTTGTAGAGTACCGAGGCGAGGAGGGCACCGGACTTTCCGACCGCGGCCGCGAAGCCGTGAGCCGTAGCGCGGATAGGGGTGGGAAAGACTTCGGCGGCGACGAGGAAGGTGACGCTGTTGGGGCCGAATTGGTTGAAGAACGAGGAGAGGAAGTACATAGCTTGGAAAGCGTGCACGTGCTCGGGGGTGGTAAAGAACTTGAAGTTGAAAGCCGGAACGACGAAGAGAATGAAATCGGCCAGGAAGCCGATGATCATCATCCATTTACGGCCATAGAGTTTGTTATCGATGAGGAACGACGCGAGGTAGTATCCGCAGAGAGACACGCCAACGTTGATCAAGTTATACAACCAGCCAGTCATGACGGAACTGTTGCCCGGCGTGATAACTTTGATGAACTCGTTCTGGAAGAGCTTGTTGCCGTAGAAGAAGACATCATTGGCGAACCAAGATCCAGCCGTGGCGATAAGGCGAGGCCCGAAGTAAGTGAGTGTGAGCTTGAGCGACTTCGTGTCATAGCCTGTGACGTTGGCCTTGCGCTTCGCGATCATCAGCTGTTTACTCGCCGACTTCATCTTGTAGTAACGGTAGTAAACAAGCCAAAGGGTGCCCACTGCCGGTATGGCAAACGAGACACGGTAGGTCCATTGGGTGGCGAGCTTCGAGTAAGGCGGGTTGCCGGTGCGGTTAAAGATGAGAAGCAAAATGATGAGGATCGCTTGGTTGAAGAACTGTCCCCAACCCTGCATAAGGAAGGCGGCCGTGACCTTTCGGCCACGGTGAAGACGATCGTCCTTGGTCGAAACTTTGCCGGAGCCGACGGCGTTCTCCATTCCAGAAGTCGCAGTCATGGGGTATTCTCCACCCACTCCGACGCCGTAGAAAAATAGTGCCCACGCATAGCAAATGACCCAGCCTTCCTGTGTCACGCCCCAGGCCGACGTTAGCATTAGGAGACCGATGAACATGATGGTCGCGTCCTGGATGAGACCCCAGCGGCGGCCCAACTGGTCACCCAGGTAACCGACGAGTACCTGGCCGACCATTATACCCACAATCTCAAGGTATTCGAGTGCTTCGGTCCATCTCACATCACAGATCTCGTTGGACTGTGTTCGTTAGCAAAGGCTGACAATAGTAAGATGTTGTTGCTCACCTTCCAGCAGCGAGGAAACGCGCTTTGAAGTAGAGGCTTGATGTTGCCGATGGAAAAGAGCACGTATCTGATCGAGGTTAGTGGTAGTGTAGAAGACAGACTGCATCGGAACTTACCCTTCCAGACCGAGACCGGCCCCAGGAAGGACCATATTCTTGAAGTAATAGCCGATAGGGCTGAGGGGGTCTGTCTTGAACATGTTCCAGATCAAGCTACCCTCTTTCCGGGCTTCTTGGCTATCCACTTTCCTGACGAAGCCGATGCGTTCGCCGACCGGCAAATCAGCCCAGTAGACGCCCTCTTCGGTGTAGATATCGTCGGGGTGAAGTAACGCGTGGAACACGCTTCCTTCCTTTTCGGACATGTCTGTTTCGGAGGGTATGGTTAGCGATATGTATGATAATGAAGGCTCGTGGCTCTCGTATAGCTTCAGCGAGTTTGCAGAGCTATGCAAGTCAAGCAGCAAATGTGATGGAATGGGATGGTACTCGTATTCTGATGGCACTTACCATGACGAACGTCCATTGCCGCTGTGGCTTGATGCTCTCCCGTCATATTGGGACCATGAGGGGCAGCCGCACCCCAGTCGCGTAGAGAAGGTGGATCCATAGCTCGATTTGGGTTCGGTCGAGTCAATCAATCGCTCTTTGATCTTGAAATACAAGAGCAAAGTCGGAACCCAAGCTTTTAAGCAAAGCTTTTCGTTCCGTGAGGCGAATTGGCGGCGGGAGCTGTTGAAGGCTAGTAGCAACAATGACGTCGATATTCACTGCGCGGAGCTTTGGACGCAGCTGACTGTTCCAGCGAAATTGTAAAAAGTCGATACGTAGAACCGAAGCGTTGTAGCACGTTGCGGAAGCCGGCTTCTGACTGGCTGACAGGCTGGGAACGGACGGGTTGACAAAGGATGCGAATGCTCCGACAGATCCGTAACCCTGCAACACGAGCAATATGCAGGACGTCGATAACGACACTCGTGCACTAGCAACGATCGATCTGGAAACGGTTGGCTAGATGATGATGGATGTGGTCTGGAGGTGCAGGCAATCAGCGGTAGCAAAGAGTCCACGAGCTGCCAGGAATGGTATGGATGGCGCGCTTGTGTTGAGAAGGGCACGCAATGTGGGCGCACCAGAGAGGCGGAAAGACGTCGATGGCGGCTGGCTACGACGAAGGCGTTTCGACGGCTTTATACTGGCCGCTCAGCTCGGCACCGAGGGCCCCCAAAAAAGGGTGCAGGCTACCGGGTTACTTGGACGGCGGCCGTGGAGTGGAGAATGTTGCATGTTGAACGGGCACTACCGAAAAGCGTAAAAGAGCACGCGACACCCCCAAATGTAGGCCTGTAGCATGCGCCATTGCGGGTCTCCTTCTCAACGCGGCATCGGCGCGTTCCCTGCATCTGGGAGAACCAAGCGCCGATCTGCTCGCAATCCTACACAATCGTCGTGGGCTGCAGAAAGCTCTCTGCTGAAACGGCATGCTCTCCATGCTCGTGCGAGGCTCGGGCGATTGACGCAGGCCAAGGCCAGGCCGGCTTGGAAAGGCCGACATAAGCTCGACAGGCCCAAGAGCTTGCCAAAGCTTCAGTGGCCATGGCAAGCCTATCCTGCCCGAGGGCAATTGGACGCTTTGACGAGGGACTAAGGCGGGTTTTACGACGGGGCCGCGCAAATTCTGCGTTGCTGGCGTGGGAGGCGACGAGGGGAGGTGGGAAAGGTGAGGTTGGGGGCGGCGAATCAGCGTCGAGCAACGAGCAACGTGCTCCAGATCCGGACGTTGACAGGGTCCCCGCTTTTGCATGGGTTGATGCGGCTAGCCGATCGCCACAACGAGATGCTGCGCTGCCGCTGCCCGACCTTTGGCTGTTGTCGCTGTTTTCATGGGCAACAGGAGGTTGTTATATCTGTATGCATCGACACCTGCTAAGGCCGATGTGCAATGCCTTGACAATCCGAAGGTCATGACAGTCTAGAGAGGCATTCAAGCATCCACAACGAACCGCTCAACAGAAATGTGAAGTACGGAGGAAGGCCAGAGCGTGAGCACTCGGGACGCATATATCTTGGTCGCGAATCGGATGTCGTGATGTGCTTTCGGTATGTAGGCATCGAGGAGGTGTGTTGTCGCACCTGGTATGCAGGTCCTTTGCAGGAGCTGGACTCGATCAGTCACGAGCAGTGTCACAGATACTTTGTTAACAGGCACCCGAGAACTTCACCCTGCAAGAGAAACGGGCGAGGCGACAATCCTGACTTATAGAATCCGACACTACAAAATCTATAAATCTATGCGTCGCAAGCTGCTTCAGAGAGAACCATTCGCAAGGCCAGCATCCGAAGGAGTCTACTCTAAACAGAATCGTGGAAAAGGTAGCTGAGATTGAACCATCATGGACATATTGATTGGCAAAACTAGATGTAGAAGTGACATGTTGAAGCAACTTTAGTGGAGTCGATGCTGTGTAGAGCCCCATAGGACGAGAGGGCTATACCTATGGTATCTAAGTATAATGTATAAACAGGGGTCGGCCGATCATTAGCCAGCCGCTAATCAGCAATACCACTCTCGCTCTAACCGATAACCACTATTCACGCTAAGCGAACGAAGCGCGGTCAACTGTCGCGTTAAAGAAGGCACAACTTTTCAGAAGGGAGGTCATCGTTCGACAGCACACCACCCTTGGCGAAGCATTGGACGTAGACAAGATCACATCGTCTTCAACCCGCTTCCCTAGCTGGGGAATGCCGCCTTCCGAGCGCTTACGACGACATAGACGAGGTGAGTTATCATCTTTTGGTCGCATTGAGCATGACCTTGGTCATTGCCGCCTCTGTGACCGATGCCTCGCATCAGGCCGATCAGGCCTCCCAACGCCCTCAAGGTCGGATACCGCGTGTGTCTAGTGTGCATGTTGTGATTGCGCGCCGGGAGGAGGGATCCGCGTGCAGCGGGATTGATAAACTTACCTGCGTCGCATGACGAAGTAGTCAAATAGCCAAGAGTGGCGTGTTGCGACACAAAGCTGAATGGATTATTAGACATTGAGTGGATGCTCTCCAACGCTTCAGCTCCTACTGAAACGTCAAGCACTGTCGTCCGTAACCTGGTTTGATCAATCCTAGCTTTGAAATTACGAATACTACTTTAGCTTCTACTGTAAATTCTGCTTTCCGTGGTGTCAGCAGTAAGATTACCAAGTCCGCCTTAAACGCAGCCTTCCCCCTCATTTCGTCAAGATTGGCTTCGTTCGAGTATTGGCACCTGTCTTGACTACGGAAATAGTATAGGTGGCTTCGGTTAGAAAGGCCGACTACCATGCTGATTTACAATGTTGATTATAAACGCTCGGGCAGGATTATCACCACACCGAATTCCTTGGCAAATGCTGCATAGCCGCTCTTTTGGGCTTAGTCGAGAGGATCACCATCCATTTGAAATGTGTACAGCTATAGAGTCGAGCTATAGCTTTTGACTTGGTAAACATTTATATAGTAGGCAAGAAAGCACCTTTTACTTGACAGTACAATCACCTACCGTCTCTTTCACACTCAGAATCATGTCCGGCAAATCTCCCGTCATCCTCATCCTTGGCGCAGGGCCCAGAGTCGGCCAGGAAGTCGCTCGAACCTTTGCCTCGAAAGGCTACAAGGTTGCCCTCGCAGCGCGGTCACTGAAGGAAGCAGACAGCACGGACGATCAACTGAACATTACAAGTGACTTCGCCAACCCTGACGATATTGTCAGTGCTTTTACAAGAGTAAAAGAAGTGCTGGGTATCCCAAGCGTGGTCGTTTACAATGGTAAGTCTCAGCACCGAAGGAATCTGGCCGAATGCTTGCTGAGGGTTCACAGCCTCCGCCTTGACGCCCTCCCCTCCCAATGACCCGTTCGCAATCCCGTTGGCTGGTTTCAACCGAGACATGACTATCAACAACACCAGTGCTTTTGTCGCTGCGCAACAAGCCGCCCTTGGGTTCGCGGAGCTTCCTGCCCATGCAGCAAGGTCCTTCTTCTACACGGGGAATATCCTGAACGTCGCAGTCCTCCCGTCGTTTATGAGCGCGGGCACTGGCAAGTCGGCGGCAGCACACATGATGATGGCTGCTGCGGCTGCCTACCAAGACCGAGGGTTCAAGTATGTCCATTCCCGCTGTCCTTGAGTGTGTTGATGGAGTGACTAACAATTCTCAGATTCTATTATGTCGACGAACGGAAGGCAGACGGCGCGGCCGCTTTCAAGATCAACGGAGAGGCGCATGGGAAACTCTTCTTGGAGCTCGCAGAGGCGAAGACGCAGGGCCCGTGGTTGCAGACATTCGTCACGGGCGTGGGGTATAAGGACTTCGGTCCATATCGACTGTAGTCTATATCGCAGGTTCTGCTAGACCAAATTCGCTGAGCAAGGCGTCTGGGCCCATATACTAGCACGAGACTAGCTCGTAGGAATACTAATTTTTTATCAAAACCTCTTCGTGTAGTACCTCGTGCAGCTCGCCACGCGATAACCTAATTATCAAACCCGATAGGCCCGCAGTCTAAGGCCTTCAACGTATAGTGCTACACTGAAACCTAGTGTAGCAGCTAGACAAGATTAGTAGCGACTCTTAACAACTTATAACTTTAATTATAGCCTATAAGTAATGAGCGCATAACATGACCTACTACTGCCTTAAGAGTAGTAGTAAAAGTCTACGTCTACGAAAGCTTCTATCTTCTCTCTCTTAGTACTACTATTACGTCTTTACGAGCTGCAGCTCTGGACCGCGTCGCTCTCTTGATATATTAACTTAAACTATATTACTATCATCTTCTTCTAACTATACATATAGTTGGTGTCTGCGCCCCTACTCTATTACTAATTGTCGACCTAATAAGTGAGGATAATCTTGTCGCTACTCTCCTGTTTATCTACACCTATCTACTATTAATTAGCTCTATAAACTAATGTTGAAGACTCTATAGAGCGCTATCTACAGCTACATCAACTAGTAGTACGCGCGTATAGTCAAACTTGGGCAGCTAGAAGATATTAAGGATAGAGCTATATAAGTAGCATTCTACTATCTAGGTAGTGAGGTTGTAACCTCTCGTAAACTATATAGAGAGGATTACGGTAAGCTAAAAGAATAAAGAAAGCGTATAAGCGCGCTGGTAGAGCTATTGCATGTAGGCATAGACTATAAAGATCTAGAAGAAGTAGAGTGAGACTTCTTTAACTACTATTGGTCTAAGACTTATTAGAAGTAGCATAGCTAGGTGCTGCGTGCTTGCGAGTATATCCAATACGCGTACGTAGGCAGGCGTCGACGACAGTAAGCCTACCTGCCTAGATAACGCGTCGCAGGAGGCAGGCAGAAGGATGCTAAAATAAAAGGACGAAGACGAGCAGAAGGTCTAGATCTGCATAGTTAGCTGACTTACGTCTTATTAGTAGAGAAGTGTCGTATCGAGGTCGTCGTCGACAGAGTCGAAAGGAAACAAACCAACGTCTTTGCAAAGAGAAATAAGGTCAATGTGACAGAGCAGATTAAACAACCTCGTGCTCAGGAGGGAAGAACGCCTTATACCAATTGTTCATAAAAGCATTTGAAGCTCGAATTCTTTTATGAAGCTACTTATTCGCTGGGATCTCGCCAGAAAACATCCCTTGACTCCAACACACTTTTACTTGGCATTCATAGCCGCCTCCCGGTCCCGCAAGGTCTTTGCAATGGCCGGACGGGCCTTGCTGCGCTCTAACCAAGCGTTGAGGCGGGGGAAATCCGTCTCGAGGTTAATCTTGTCGCCGAAAAGGGCCACAACAACATACCACGTCACGAACGCCGCATCGGCATAGCTGAACTTGCCACCGACGAGGAATTCCTTGTCCTGAAGGACACGGTCGAGGACGCTGGAGACGCGACGGATCTCATTGACGTAGCGGTCGACAGCGCTGGGGATCTTCTCCGGGTGGTAGAGGGCAAACCACATGGCCTGCCCGAAGTAAGGGCCCTGGCCGGATACCTGGTAGTACAGCCACTGCTTCGCTTCGTAGGACTCTTTCGAGCCTGAGGCGAAGCTGAATTTGTGTTGCTTGTCGTAGGTTTCGACCAGATATTCGATGATGGCGCCCGACTCCCATAGCGTGATGCCCGTGTTCGGGTCCTCGATTGTAGGCACACGCCCGTTGGGGTTGATCGACTCGTAGGCTTCCTTCTTCATGTCCGGAAATTCGATCACCTTGATCGAATAAGGGACGCTGAGCTCCTCGAGGATTAAGGCCACCTTCCAGGGGTTGGGGCCGCCGCCGTGGCCCCAGAGAGTAATCGGCTTGAGAGACATATTGCTGGACTGGTGTGCGCGTGGGCTTGGTGTGCAGGGATAGTGGATGGAAATGGGCAATTGTAAATTTCTGTGATTGAGTCTGATGCAAGAGATGGTTGGTAGTCTGGGACAAACGCACTTTTCTCTTAAGTGGGGGCTCTTAAGTAGGAGCAACAAGCAGCTTCATTCCTTCAGTGAACCCCATCTATGCCTCTCCACGATCGAATAAGCTCGGCCTCGGCCTCGGGCTTATGATTATACATTCGGCCTCCGAAAGAATCATTTTCTAACTCTCCGCTGACAAACGGCTTCGACTGACAGATGAATCCGACTAATGTGTTACATCTCACATTGCATGATACTGCGGGAGACGACTGATGCTCTACAGAGGATGGTCACCAGAATACTACTTGGATGTACGACTTGCTAGCCTCTTCGTACGAAATTGAAGGTGCGGAAAGCTACCGTAATCAACCACAATGCCCATTCACCAGATCGAGCTAGAATATTGAGCACGACTATTATTAGGTACTGAACTATCTAACATTGGCATTTTGTACAGGCAAGCCAGCCAGTGGCAATGCTATGAAGAAGCCGTGAGACCATGAAAAAGGCCGTTGGCGTGATGAACGAGCAACATCAATAAGCCACATGGGTATACATATCATCCGGCAAACCACGAAGGTAGCTCGAATACTGGAACGCCGTAAATGCCGAATGACCTTCCTCATTGCAACAATGGTGGAGCCAATGATGGGAAACAAAGCCTGAGCCATCAATCCAACCAGTTCTGCCATTTGCACCCACAACCCCCGGAGCCGCCATCAATGGGTCCCGTCACATTCTGTTTCCCCTGGGTGCCGTTGACAAGATTACCGCCAAATGTGCGGTCTTCGAAATAGAGAAGCTGGTTCGCCGCCTTGTCAATAATGCGAGTATCGGTTTCCATCTGGTAGCAGAAGAGGAACTTCTTCTTGAATTCCCCTCCATGGCGATCGAGCGTTACCGTGACCGGGTATTGGAATGTGCCGGGCCTCTCGAACGTGGTATCAGAACTGTTCTGCGCGGATCCGCCAAGCAGAGGTTTTGATCTTTCGCTTCTCGTCCAGATCTGCACGAGGAATCGTGTTTGTGTGAATGTGCACCTGAACTTGGCTGCATCGCGAAGACTTCCTCCCTCTGTATCTGCAGGATTGCCGCCGCGGGTGAGGTTGTTGTTGATCTCCTTTAGAAAGATGGAGCGGTCGAAGTACGTATAGAACCCATAGTGCTCCTCAGGTGTACCCCGGTTGAACAGCCGTAACGGTTGTGCAGAAGGAAACGGCAGCAGATTAGCCGGTGCAGCAGTGCCGTCACTATTGAGTTCCGGAGCGGGAATGGCAGCGGTGATGTTCGTAGGATCATTAGGATCGTCAGCACGTTTCGCTAGGCGGGAAGCGGATGTCGAGTTCGCGTCTTTTAAGCTGATGAAGAAGGGTGTGTCCTCCCCTTCAAAAGGAGCAGAGTTCTTCTCGGTGGTTTGACCCAAGAACTTTCTTTCCTCGACATCAGGGGGGGCTGGAGACGGCGATAGAGCGGCGCGCATCTTTAATAGATGCAAGCGAATGAATGCACCAGCCGATACCGGATTCACAGCTCTTCTTGCAGGGCGAGTCTTTGACGGGTCAGCAACGGTGCCATTTTGGAAAACAATCTCGAGCTTGAAGTTGGGCTGGTCGGGTTTGTTTGGGCTTATGTCGCCGTGCTGCTCCTTTGGAAGCGCGCAACTCCACATAGTCGCAGGCTCGACGCACCCACTCTGTTCTTCTGATGCTTCAGGCTGCGCAATGGTGGAGACGCCGGTGGGGATTGGGGGATAGCCTGTCAAGTTGAGCCACTGGGATGGTGGCTCTTGTCCGGGTGCTGAGCCTCTCGTGCCGTCGTTGTGTTTTCTTGTGAAGACCACCACAAGCGGGATTATTATCGCGAGAAGTACCAAAATGACGAGGCAACAGCCGCAGCACAGGAAACACCGTGACCGCTTCTGTTTCTTTTTACTTTCGACATTAGCGTCCTTCTTACGGCGACATAGTGCGAGTCGAGAGAGGGTTTTGGTCGCTCCACGATGCTGTTTTTGGGCTTTCATTTCCGAGGCACGCATTCCTGATGCTGGGGTACTCGCTCGGCTGGCATTGTCATAGCTGAAGTGGGAACTGTTTTGAGAAGAGGTCGGGGGCGGCGGAAATACAGGAAGAACCTGTTGTGTTGCGTTGTTCTTTGACTTGTGTGGATCCACGTTCGAGAACTGAGAAGGTGCTGCCAGAACGTGTACATTATCTGGCGGTGACGTGGTAGTACTGAAACCTTTTACGTTTGCTCCAGGACGCCTGTCCTGCAATTCTATGTTGATATTGATCGATCGCGATTGGTCTTCGGTCAGAGCCTGTGACAAGACTGCTCCTAGTGCAGGAGTGTTGACACTTGATGTGAGCGATTTTGTCGTGAGTGGAGGTGAAGCGGTTTTGTCGGACAACGGCGTTGTCTGTTGGCTCCCATATACCGCCTCTGCTTTGGTGAAAGCTGTACCGGCAAAGCCTGGCAATTTGGCTGTACCGCTCTGCATTATAGTACCACAATGACTTTTGTGAATAGGATCGACTCTGTCATGCTGAAGCTGGTTCCGATAGGACTGTACGTGTCCATTTGCCTCAGTAGCTGCGTTGGTGGTAGGAAAACCGCCCAGAATGGATGGACTTTTCTCGGTTGCTGACCAAATGTATGTAGATGGTGACGAATTGGACTGCCGCCGAGCTCCATATTCGACGGGAATAATAGGCAACTCTGGCGTTCTCTGGGCCATGATACCACCCTGCGTCCAAATTGAATTGCTGCGAGACATTACAAATGGCGTGGTGATGACATTCCACCATCCTTGAGACCTTCGGGGCGTAGGAATTATACCAGTGTCGACGGTCAGACCATGTTGAATATCCTTCTCGTGCAGAGGTGTCTCATCCTCTTCGAACATGGTTCCGGTAGACATTATGCGGTCTTTCAGATTATCGTCCTGCTCTTCAAAGGCCGTTCCAGTGGAGTCCAAAGTATCGTTCCTTGTGTGGTACTGGTATTCTTCGCCTGACAGCTTGTATACGTTTGCGGGAAGAGCTGGCACAGGCGGTATATGCGATTCGTTGTTTTGCATGTTGAAAGTCGCGCGAGAATACATGCTAGACGCTCGAGCAGGAGTGTAATCAGAAGCAGTGTCCGGCGACCAAACAGATTTCATCGCATCAGCGGGAGTGACAATGATGCTCGGGGTCGCGAGGGTGGCATCACTGTCCGATCGCTGTCGTGACATTTGGTACGGGCTGAAGTCGGGTACACTGTCCGATGGAATGGATATGCCGATGGGAATGGGCCGGTCCCAAGGCGAGATTTCTTGCCATGATTTGCTGCCGGCGGTCAGCGACTCTGTTGTCTTTGGGTCCTTGGTGGCAGACGAGTGGGCCCCAAAGGATCTGGTCGTATGATCAGTGCTCGACTGCGATTGATGTGGTGCACTCCGGTAGTTTGGGGGGAGTCCTTGGTGATCCGGCTGCGGTGTACCTTTACTGATCCCCAGGCCCTTCGTCTTTGTGCTAGATCGACCCAGACCAAACCAGCCTTGCTTTTTGATCGATCCACTACTCCTCTCTGTATTCTCCTGCGGATACACCTGATGTGGTGCGGTTCCCCTGTGCCTTGCAAAGCTCGTGTCCACGGTGATACCCGGCTTTGTTGATCTCCCAACAACCTCCATTTTGCGAGACCGAGTGCGCGAAATCCTAGATGCGAAGGACCGCGAGCTGCGCTTCGCCATCGCTCTTCGTGCAGCAATCTGTGCGTCGCTCTCGGCCGGTGGCTGTTGATACATGTTGTTTGGGAGTATGAAGGCGCCATTGAATTGGCCGTTGAAGTGGCCATTGAAATGTACGAGGATGGGTTCATCCGGGCCCTGGCCATGGTTTGCTCGTTGTGATTCAAAGCCCACATGGCTGGACAACTGCGTAACATTGTTTGTAGTACGTTGAAGCGCTGTCGATTGCAACTGCTGCTCGAAGGGATCGGTGTGCGAAGTGCTCATATCGGTAGAAGAAAGTGGTGTCTCTGAAGGCGTCTGTAGCAAGTCGAGATCAAAGAGAGACGAGCGAGTTGATAGAGACGTCGGTGAAGTTACGTTCAGCGGAGAGCTTGCATACAATGCATTGTTGCCATGAAACAAAGCTGGTTTTGCGAGGTAGTATTCTTTTTGTTTGGGATAAACAAAGGCTTGTCAATGAGTGAAAAGACAACGCGAAAGGAAAGGTAAGGAGCGGTGAGAGACCAATAAACGTAGTGGAGTAGAAAGGGAAGATGAAGAACTGAAGTGAGTGAAGGGCTGAAAATTAGGCTTCGCTGGCGTGGTCGCGCGACACCCACGGCACTGGGTACCTGTCGGATACCCATGCTGCCTACCCGCCATACTTGCAACTGTATAGCATCTTGTGCAGTGCGCCATCTTGTCCTGTGATTTGACGGAAGCGCTGGTCACGTTAACTGAAGCCAATGCCAAACGGGCGATACACGGTGAATGCAGGGCGATAGGCAACATGATTGGAGGGAGAGGTCGCCAGCAGAGTGGATCCTCCTGCGTGGCGGGCGCCATTTCGCAGGCTTGGGGTTCGTAGGCGCCCGAGATTCGCTGGGCATGAGGTGTACAACACAAGGCCAAATCTGAGACGCTCCAGAGCGCGAGCCGGGCATGCTCGATGGCCAAATGATGGGGTGTGGTGCGGGCAGCCAGTGAGGTGTGAGAAGGTGGGTGCTAAGCGCCTGCTCCCCTCCCACGGGCGCCAACAGCAGCTGCCAAGGACTCTCGCCATCCCGTTCGTGGATGCTCTACTATGCGATGCGACGTTTGGCGGCGCCCAAGAAAATGATGGCTTGAGAAGGAGGGCGCTGTAAGGTCTAGGGGGATTACCCGGCGATCGAGTGAATAAAGCCTAGGCAACGACGAGCTAGACGTGCGCTATTCTCCGCAGCACCTCCTATATAAACAACACGAGGCTAATCTGGTGGAAGGGCATACCCCTGCTGCCCCAAGCATTTGCTCCAAGCACGACGCTCCCGCGGGATGGACCCTGAACTTTCTTCAAACATTTTTAGAGTATTTGAACAGTGCTTCGGAGGTGTCTCGTCCCGTGTGCAGGCTCTCGCGATTTTTTTTTATGTAGTAGGGCTTTGCTACGGCGGACCCGTTTGTGTGGACTCCTGGTTTGGGGGCGTGAGAAGTGAGAAGTGATATAGTTATTGCGTTGCAGAGGTCCTTTGTCGCGTGGGAACTGTCGAGACGGTAGCATGAGCAGACCCCCCTTTCGTACCTCCAACCAGCACCGACATTTGACCAAATAGTCCCGTCGACAGAGCACGGACGTCATGCATGGCAACGCAGGCAGACGCAGGCGCTCAACGACTCCGGTGCAGTTGGAGACTGTGGTAGACAGTGTCCCCGCATCGGGCGACGCTGGTCCCCATGGGAGCTATTTATATAGCAACCTTTGTAAATGCCACCTGGAAGAGCAGCACTAGCGGTCGGCCATCGACGCCGTCGCCCTCGACACCTCAGCACCTCAGCCTCGATCCCCATCGAAGGGGCGTGGACACTATTGAGATGTGTAAGGAGTAGTAATATTAGTCGTGGGTAATAAGAGGACAGTCGGAGGAGTGGGGCTAGACTAAGCTATCGATCCCAATCTGTCTCAGCCTGCCAAGCCATGGCATCCATGCGCCGGTGAAAAGACACCTTCCGAATAGTTCAACGCGCGAGGGCCTCCTTTCTGCGGACGGGATCCTCTTACCGTCTTCGCTGCATCAACAGTCCACCCACCTGCGCAGCCGTGCAGACTGCTAACAAGGACGGGACTACGACGTTTCACGGCACAGCCACGACGCTCCCTTCCGCTCTCCGTGCGACCAACTCCCGCTCGTCGCTCGAGAATCACGCTATCGCACAGCACCCTCGCCCCTTGAAGCACCTTGCTTCTGCAGACCGCAGAGCAGAAAGTCCTTGCGGCGACCGAACCGCGCCGGCAGCCCCAGCCTTACGGGCCAGCTTGTGACAAGCCACGCGCAGCGGGCCTTCTTCATTCCGCGCAGCCCCCGTATCTCATCAGAAGTCATTCGCCCTGGCTTCTCCGAATTCTTTTGCCGCCTCGTCTGGCCAACGTCGCAGGCGATCATCAGCTGCGAGGCAATTGCCCAACCTCAATCTCAACGACGGCTCCGAACCGCGAGGTAGATTCGGACACACCAGCGGCCTCGCGGGACCCTCCGTTGGGGAATCCTTACCCCCGATCCCCGGCACCCCCTCACTCGAAGATATGTCGAGATCACAGTCGCCGCGACCTGGAGGCTGGTCAAGTCCAGGCCTCAACACACCGTACGACTCTGGCGGGCGGAGCAGTCCCTTTGCCAACGGAGGTCCGCAGAATGTCACTTGGGCGTCGGCTCAGGCGCGGAGTGCAGAAGTGAAGGGATACACTGCCTTCAACCCCCGGAACCAGGGCTTCTTCGGGAAGCACTTCCGACGCCTCTCTACCAGCCTGCCCTTCAGCTACGCGGAGAAGGAAAAGCTTGGACGCGGCCGATACCAGGGGAACAAGGTGATGCAGATGCTAAACAGAATCGGATGGAATCTCTGGCGGCTGCGGAGACCTGTGGGACTGATATTATTCTTTGTCCTCAGCTACATCCTGTTCTACACGACTCGTAAGTGGTTCAGCCCAAAATCTGGCTAGTCAGCTAACAACTCTCAGCATTGCATCGCATATACCGGCGTTCTTCGTGGTTCGGCGGTGGAAGCAAATACGTGATCATCCTAGCCGCGAATCAGGGCGGAGGTGTGATGGAGTGGAAAGGGCCCAGAGAATGGGCGATAGAGAGGGATAGCGTCAAGAACAAGAAGAAATACACGCAGAAGTGGGGATACGACCTAGAGATCGTCGACATGAGCACGAAGAAGCGATACGCGCACGAGTGGAGAGAAAGCTGGGAGAAAGTGGACACCATCAGGAATGCCATGCGCAAGTATCCGCATGCTGAGTGGTATGTATGGCTCTACTCGGCATGTTCCGCCTGCTAATTCGAACTAGGTTCTGGTGGCTTGACACGAATACGTTCATCATGGAGCCGACCTATTCCCTACAGGACCATCTATTCAAGCAGCTCGGCGACATCACGTACCGAGACATCAACGTCTACAATCCGCTCAACATCTCGCACCCGCTCACAGATGACTATCTAGATGCTGAGACTCGGTCCCCGGTTGGAGATGGCAAGACCAACTCGATCAATATGCTGGTACCGCAAGATTGTGGTGGGTTCAACCTGGGCTCCTTCTTCGTTCGCAGAAGTGTGTGGACCGACAGACTGCTAGACATCTGGTGGGATCCAGTTGGCTATGAGCAGAAGCACATGGAATGGGAGCATAAAGAGCAAGACGCGCTTGAGTACATGTACCGAAATCAGCCTTGGATCCGACCACATCTGGCGTTCATCCACCAACGCAAGATCAACAGCTTCCCACCTGGAGCTTGTGGCGACCAGGGAGACGATCCGCATATTCACTACAAGGAGAAGGAGCGAGATTTCCTGGTCAACATGGCTGGCTGTGAGTGGGGCCGCGACTGTTGGGCGGAGATGTACAGCTACCGCCAGCTCAGCAATCGTCTGAACAGGAACCCCGGGGAGAAGTTCAAGGACTGGATAAGCGATTCGATCAAGGCTCGCAAGCAGTCGAAAAAACCGGAGAAGAAAGGGTAATCACTAATGAGTCCGGCTCGCACAACCACGGCTGCGAACAGCTACGTTATTGGATTCCGTTGTGGGCCAACGGCTGGCCATTCCGAGTGTTCAATCTATCATCCACAAGGATGCGAGGAAATTCCCTTTCGCTCTATCATTTTGTATCATATTTACCAACGTTGGGGACGATTTCGCTTGTGCGTCGAGACGGGGGTCGCGGCGCGTTTATACTGGTATTTCGGAAGTTGCTTGGGCATCTGACGGCTTAAGGAGCCTGGCAGAGACTTTAGAGGGACTTTGTCTGGGGGCTTGAGGCTATGTTTATCAACAATGATGAGACCAATCAAAAGCATCATCTTTCAAGCTCTCGATGTGAAGCATGCAGACGTTGCTTGCCAGACTGCTCAGCTGTGCGTGATCATGGCGCGACTTTCATGGACCCGTAGCGCTGGATGGTGCGGGGTGCAATCAAAGCTCTCGACACCACATCGTGTCGTCTCGAACAAGTACTACCGGTAGAAAGAAATGACCGTATGGCGTCGGAAGAAGACTGCTTCGAGTGTCAGGCTGTTATCGCTGAGGGCTGCGAAGGTTGGTGCGAATGATGTTGATGTCTCAAGCGCAGAGGCAGATGAGCACGCGGGTGAGGCTAAGCCCCGTTTCGGAAGCCGTGTGGTCCAATGATTCGACACCTCCACCGCCATTCGGCATCGTGACCACACCCTGCAGGCCAGCACACGCCCCAGGAACGTCGTCCCGTCATCGCATCCATACGAAACTCTTCTCGGTGTACATCTCTACCTCTCTCCACCTGCCTCTCTTTTGCCGCGTTCCTCGAGCGTTTTCGAGTCCAAGGTGCAGCCGGCCCCACTGAACAAGAGTGTCGATCCGAACGCGTCCTACCGAGACGTCATTGCCCCAAACAGTGGCCTCTGCGTCAACGAGCGGACTTTGACGCTTATCTCCAACCGCGAGAGCGGTCAGGGCATCTTCTTGCGAAACGACTAGCCTGTGTAGTTGGTCAGGTTTGGCACGCTATTGTTGTTGTTGAGGGGAGTTGTTTCGGTGGCCTTTGCACCACGACTCGGACAAAGAACCGGCATCGGAAGAGCTCCACCTGAGCGCATACTCACCGAACGACCTACGCGAGGACCGACCTCGCAGGGTGAATACGATGCAGCAACACACCCAGCAGTCAAGCTCCAACGCTGGTCGGCCACAGGACACCCCATCACAGGACCCCAACATGCCTTCGCCGATTCCCTCAGGACCCCTCAGACCCCATTCCGAAGGTCAGTAAACTCTTTCTCAAGATCCGTTCGCGAAGTCTGTACCCATAACCCCTCCAAACGCCTGCAATCATGAGCAATAGCTTACACGCCTCCGACCTCGCAGAGTCATGGATCGAGATAGGCTCTAGGCCGTCTTCATCCTCGCTATCTTCCGCCGCCGATAACGAGATCATTACCACTGGCCTCCGAGTCCAGCATGATTCCAACCTCCATCGTCGACGAAGACGCTCGCGCAGCCACGGCCAGTTCCTAGTCGGCACCGGACGCCGCGTTGCCAACGCAGCGGGCGGCAACAGTAGCCAGGAGGAGTACGATGAGAGCGAGAGCGAGTCCGACCGGGTTATGACATCCTCGACCGAAGGCATCGGGCCCTCGCCACTGCAGAACGAAGTGAGGAGGTCGTCGCAAGGCCCGCATTCAGTTGCGTCATCGGAGACTATGTCAGAGCGAGAAGATGAAGACGACGAAGATGACGATGAGAACGCTACGGCAGTAAACTACCCCAGATCTACTCGACGACAGTTTGAGCCGCGTCCAAACGCCTTCTCGCACCCGCCCACCCAATACGCTATCCGGTCACAGTCAGGCGTCGCTCAGAACGTTAGGAGGCCCACAGCTCGGCCTTCCTCGCAGCGACACTCCTACCCGCAACACTCTCCTTTTGACGCCATGTCTCCCAATGCCCAAGCCGACCACGATGCAGCCCTCCGAGCCAGTCTGTCAACTCTTCTTACCGCCGCCGCCGCTGTGCGCGGGCTCCCGAAGCCCGGTCAACCGCGTACCATCACCTCCAACAACTCAGGTCGGATCGACCCTACCTCGCTTCGACTGGTAACTGAATCAGTGGCACTGGGCGGGATTATGGAAGACCCAAGCAGTCGTGCTGCTTCCACAGGCATACCCTCAAGCTCTTCTCCCCGCACTGCCAGCAGCAGTCCCTCCGACAAGTCCAAGCGGAAAGCAAGCCCGCCCGCTATCGCAGCAACACGGAGTAGTAGCAAGGATCGTCGTGCAGTTAAGAAAGCTAGGAAAACGGGCCCGATGGTTGATGAGATCAGCCCTACACTACTCACATGGGTGGTCAGCGCCGGTGTCGTCGTCCTAGTGAGCGCCCTTAGCTTCTCTGCTGGCTATGTCGTGGGTAAAGAGGCAGGCCATGCCGAAGCTTTGGGCCAAATTGGTGCTGCCGGCAGCGAGGCAGGGCGATGCGGAAAGGAGGCTACAGCCGGCATGAAGGGTGCTGGAAGTGGTCTCAGAAGGCTGCGATGGACTGGCGGCAGTGGAGTACGGGTTTGAACAACTTTGGTCATCTCCACATGGACGACGAAACATTACGAACACGACATGCGCACTAGCACTGGATACCGCTGGTGCTGGTGATGACGAGGTTTTTGCAGCATACAAGCAACATGGGCGGGACACTTTGAAATACCTTCATTTGCGGGCGTTCTTCATCATTGCATAGGATTCCTTTGACTGCGGTTTTTCGGTGCTGCGGATTGGCGTTAAATTTTTGGCTTTACGGCATGTCGGATGGACTTGTGGACATGAGTCTGTCTGATGGTCATGTGACTAATAGCGATGCTGAATATGTGGGTGGGTATGGAGGTGGTCATGACTGGCGGAGGCGTCGCCATGTACGGCGCGTATACACACCTAGGACATCCTTAGCTTGATTCCACTGCTAATTTCCCTGATGCTTCGGATTGCTTTGTGCACTTTGTGGGAGTGTAGATCTTGCTTGCTTATTGTTTGTGGGTGAACAATTCGTTCGAGCAGGCGCGTTTGTACAAGCTAACGAGCCGTGTGACACCTCTGGAACCCAGTGAAAGGATGAAGCTGCTAATTAGTGGGAGTATAGGTATTTGTTAATCTCTTACTTGTGCCCACACGTAGTTGGGCTGTTCTTGTTCTGGCTAGCGTGGGTTACTCACCTACAATACTTTCCCGCTCATAGTCACCCACACGAACCACACTACTTAAACGTTTCTCGCACACCACACAAACTCTTCTCGCACGCCGCTCAAACTCTTCTCGTACGCCGCTCAAACTCTCCCTACTCTACCACGTTGCCGACAAGCCCCAAAACTCTACGCAACTCTCAAGATGACGAATATCGACGAACCCCTTAGGCTGGCACATCTCATGCACCAGAAATCTTCCACGTCAGTCCTCAATTCCGCTTCCACACCTGGAGATTTCGCTAAGCCTACCTTCACATCATCCTCCGCGCCTGCTCAGCCGCTCTCAATCACCACATTCCCTAAGGAGATCCTACACCTCATTCTTCTCCATCTGGCAGACATCGATCTCAAGGCCCTCTTCGCCTTACGTCAAATGTGTAAAGCAATCCAAGCAGTAGCCACAGCGATCATCGACAAGGCATGCTCAACTCATGGCCTCGCTATCCACAACTTCCAGAACGCCCTATTCTCACCACTCCTCGACTCGTCAACAGCCGGACCTGTTCTATACTACAACGTATATGACGGCCGAGCACCCTTTCGTGCACTTCCCTGGGCCTCGGATCCCGAGATACGCGCCCGTTTTCTGCGTCCGGAGGCAAGCTGGCGGCGCCTCCCTCTGTGCTCGCCCTCTGGGACCATCGTCAATCGCATGCAAGTGGTGGCTATCGGAAGATTTGTTTGGCCTGAAGAAATTGATGACCTAGAAGGTCTCCATGTGGCCTACCCATCAGAGGAAGGAGACAGCGGCGAGGTACGATACCAGGCGCCCAACGGTATGAGGTTTGGGGAATATTACGACATGGTTATTCGACAGGACGGGGAACCAACTCGCCTTGGTGGTGGCTGGAAACTACTATTCGGGAAACGAGTGAGAGATCCCGACGAATTCATGCAATGGGAAATAGGCGTCCGAAGGGGAGACAGGGTCATCACCGAAGAATCTGAGGTTGAGGCGCTTCTTGAGGAGGACGAGTTTTGTGCTACTCTGTGGCTTTATGGAGGTATGCCACCTAAATCTCAGGAAAATTATATCTACGGAGATTCGGAGCTGTGGGAGCCGTTCCCCATTGACAAGAAGCATACTACGATATGTTATCGTTTCGGTTGAGAGGGGCAGCGGAATGGGCATCTGGTATGGTGGGCTGTACGGGTAGCAAGACTTCTTCAACCATCATGTCTACGCATGATTTGGTCAGCAAATCGGTGCCCGGGGTAGGCACAATTGCAATGTGAAGTATCATCGGTGTTGTGTTTAGACGATCAGTTCATCCATAGCTAGAATAGAATCGTCACACAACTTCTTCTCGACTTAATATCAGATATATATGTTGCACGGGAACGATCCCAAGCAGCGTTCACTCTTTCCGTGGAGAGGTACCGGCCACTAGCCTGAAACCCAAAACAAGATATCTCTACATGATGTTCTCGATTTGAGTATCACAAGTTAAGATTGGATGAGCCATGTTATAGTGGCCGATTTTGCTGAGCTCAATATGAGATTGTTGCCAGAGTAATCCAGCAAAGACGTGCCATTTGATAGACGCAAAAATCACCATCACAACGTATAGAAAGGGCTGCTAGCGTCGCATGCTAAGTTCCACATCACGTTCCAGTCACCGACCAGAGCTGTATATTGAGGTCAGCTGCCAAAATGACAATTGCTAGATGTCCTCTTCGCTTCTTCGTGATGAGTTTGCGCTTCATGGAATCTGCGTCTAAACTGTGAATCTCACCGGTAATCCGAACAATGTTTGGTACAATCATATGAACAACTCTAGTGGCGTCGGGTGATACAATGAATACCAGTTTGTAGCATCACAAGTTGAACCACATGTGATCAAGCTTTACCAACAAATCAAGGCCATCTTACGCGGATTGTCAGAGTTCCGCATCGTAGCGCCTTTGTAGTTAGCTAGACAAGGTCTAATTCGCAAACCTCGAAGAAGGCAAAGCTTTTTGGATTATTAGTATTTACGGTCGTTCCATCCAGACTTCGCACCATGAATTCTCATCTAATCATGGCTGCCGTATCCCCGCCACTTGTACCGGCCAAGGTTGCTTGCAAGGCAAATCGTCTCGCCCAGTAAGCCATTTTCGCGCATCTTCCACGGACACAACGTTGAAGAATCTGACAAAGTGTAGTGCCTACGAACGAATATGGCTCTGGGAGAGTGAGTAAAATTCTTTCGGGAAAGTGATCAAAAGACTGACCTTCAAAACTTTAGTGTACGACCTCTTCTGGTAGGTTATATTTTCCCTTCACAGCCTATCTGCAAGGCTTATGCAGAGAGGTAACCGCACCCACTGTCTCATACTTCTGCTAACATCTTGCTTTTCCTTCTCGTAGCCAAATCGACGGTGCCGACGAACAGCAAATGATATTCTCACAAAATTCGGGACACAATCGCGACAACATCGGCAAAGGTACGTAACTCTTGGGACCGAACTACACCATAATCGCAAGGCCGCACAGCCCCCAGCTTGAGACATTGGGCACCGAGATCCCTCTAGATGAGCACTGCTAAATTTTTACCCCGAAAATCAGGTGCCAACGGACAGCTGAGATACAACGAGTTTCAGACACGCATGCAAGGGCCAAAAGCGGCACAGGTGCCCTTCAACAATGCGACAGACCCCCGTCTTGACCTTCATTCCGCCGCGCAAGACCTTGTGAACCGGGGCTGGACTACACACTTGGAGGTGGAGGTAATCGACGAGACTTTTGCGACATGGAAACCTCCCGCGGTAGATCCGGATCTAAAGAAATACCCAGTCCTCATCGAAAAGGTATGTAGCTTCAGGATAATTGCGTCATAATTATCGGACAGCGCAGCTCTTACTTAAGAGACTGCATTCTGAGACCCCTGTAGATGATTTTTGCTAACTTTGTACATCGAACTTCAGTTAGAAAATCAGTACAACAAATACCGTCACGACAGTAGCAGTGACGATTTACTGGCATCCCACTTCACACAGGAGGTGCACAATCGGCTTTCGGTACGTATATCTTCGCACTCTGAAAAGCTCATCCAGAGCGGTCTCAGCGGGTGACTTCTCTGCCTAGACCTCCGTCTTGTCTCGGATTTACCATGCGTCTTGTACTCTGACCTGAAGAAACATGCGAGACAACGAAATATCAATAGTTGAGCTTTGCTGACTTTGTTTTCCCATGCCTCTAGACTCTAGTGGACTGTATTCTATCTCTCCGCGAAGAAGACAAGCAGAACTTCATATCGGCATACTTCCGACGTGGTCCAACCCACCGGGATGGTGGCTTGGATCTACAGAACGTTGTGACTTCCAAACTTCAGTCCGCAGTCCCAGGTGCTGCCGCATACGATAAAGTGGACGTCCATACCACTTTCCAACGGTACACCAACGCCAACGGTTCTTTGAATGTCAGATTATCCCAGCATTTCCCCACCGAGCAAGCTATGGTCGACTGGGTAAGCACTGCAGAGATACTTTCTCTTGTGATTTCAGATTTGGTCCCAAGCCTCCCCGCTATCTTGGTTTCACCATGCGCCTTCTGCTGATTGTCTACCTCGTAGTACGATCTACATGGTCAGTGGGACTATGGCAACAACTACTCGAACTCTGGATGCACAAACGGCAACTGTCTACGATCGCACATCAACAAGACAGAAACATATAATGCACTCTCAATGATCACGAAAGCTGTAATTCCCGCTCACAAGATCTATGTTGGCCTTTCCAGCTATGGTTGTAATTTCCGCATGGCAGATAAGGGCTGCACGGGGCCAATGTGCAGATTTACTGGCTCCTTCAATTCCTCCGAGGCCGAGCCTGGGGATTGCACAGATGCTGCAGACTACATTTCCAACGCTGAGCTAGATCAAACCCTTAGGTTGCGGATTATGGCGTATATGGTTTCGAGGTCAACACCAGGTATGACGAGGAGAGTGAATCGGACATCATGACCTATGGTATGCAAGGGACTGGAATGACGGACTGGGTCGTGTATATGACCCCGAAAACAAAAGACAGACGCATCGAGTGGATCCGGGGCTCGAATTTCGGAGGTACTGCGGACTGAGCGATCGATCTATCTAGGTAGTACGGGTCTTCTAACGATAGAACGGGAGGCTAGGATTTCAAATCCGGCGACAACCTCGAGTGCGGCTCAAAGAATTGGCCAAGTACACTCGAAGATGTAGAGGCTCACATTGATCAGATTGCACCTCACTGTAGAGGTATGGCTCCGACCAAGATAATGGTGCTCTCTCTCTCGGCTGCGGTGACGGAGTATAACATAGTTAAAACACAACACGACGACGAGGTAAGAAGTTTTGCTGGATGACACATGCTAGTCTTGAGACTGACTAAAATCAGTTCGGCTGGTATGTGGACTAGGTGAAGGACGAAGTCGATGATCGTCTAGACGAATTCCTGGGCAGGAATGGACCTGGATTGAAATACCTGACCTGTAAATGGTCAAGCCGCACGACGCACGACGCACGAAGCATGGCGAAAGCTCTTGCTATGATGTATACCTTCTCAACCAAGGACTCAATCCGGGCGGTCGCACTATCACGTACACCCTAGTGAATGAAACAAGGTTCTATGAAGAGCTATCGGCGATGAAAGGAATTAAGAAAGAGTGGATAATGTGGAAAGAGATGGATGCTATCCTTGATCCTTGCACGTGTCCTGATATCCACGGCTGCCTAGAGTACCATAGACAAGTAAGCCACTCCCATTGTTAACAAGACGTCTTGACTGACTCTATCGACTATAGAACCATCTAATGAGGAAGAATTGGCCTCGTCGCGGCGACCCGAAGAAGATCGTAGTTGACAACTCTAAATCAATCATCGACCAAGCCTTTCCCAACTTGGTCAACCTGAGCACTATCGCGATGGCCACATACTTTGAGATGCGTATGGGGATCTCCCAAGCTAGCGATGAGGATGTCGTCCCGGCTCTCAGTACGCCACTGTCCATGCTGCAGGACGCAAGCGAATCAATCAAGACCGTGAAGGAGATTGGTGAAAAGCAGAAAAAGCAAAAGACTCGTGAGCTAGTCATGAACATCTTTACCATCGTGTTATCGGTTCTCTCCTTTGCAGGTGAAGCTGCGCAGGCGCTCGGTGGTGCAGCCAGAATTGCTATGATGGCTCTCGTCATCGGCGAAGCAGGCAACGTTGGGCTCTCTATCGCTGAGATCATTGACAATCTCATGTCCGCGCCTTTTGCAGTGCTCGGTGCGCTGGCGGTGCAGAAGGAATCCGAGCCAAAGGTCCGAGGGGCGCGTGGAAGGATGCCACAGATGCTCGGCGTGCCTTGGATAAAGGGTTTGGCATCAACGCCTTCTCTTCGGAATTTCGGAGGAAGGACAAATTGGTGCAGGACATCGTCGGTAGATGCACTAGGTAAGCCTGCTGAGAAGGTAGGAGCTGGTTATTCGACATGGTGTCATGAGGGCGGTTATGCGCGGGTGTTCGATTTTGTTTGTATTTCGTTCATGCTGTTCTGTTTGATGTAACGAATTCTTTTTGGGACATGATGCATGTAGAAGTAATGCAAGCATCTTTCATATACAGGAGTGACAAAATGAAAGAGGTCTTGTATTCTTTGTCTGTGCCCGTCACAAGTGACTGGCCCCAAACTGCATCATGAACATGCAAGGACTTGGGCGAAAGACGTGTGTATGATCGAATATTGTAGAGACTTAAGCAAGACCCGTGTTAGCCTATGAACAACTAGCCCAGGCTCCAATCACATGCATTTTGCTAAGAAAGAGTAAGGTGCACACATACCAACAACTTTTATTCTGGTAAGCAAGTGAACTGGTTCGGCGTGAGTATATTGAACTTGGGGCGCAGGATGTGTCCGGATTCTTCCACGAGGGTGCATACAGTTCATCAGGAGGAGCTTCGGTAAGTAACATTTCAGATGAAGCCCTCCAATGTTCGGCGATCACGACGCATCCTGCGCCGCAAGTTCAATCTACCCACCCCGAATCAGTTCACTTGCTTCACTTACTCGAATCGCTGATACAAGAATGTATAATTTCTGCTCAAAGAATCTTAGGCGCTTTCTGCAAGACAGCTCGAGCTTCATGTGCAACATAACCCTCCTCACTGAGCCGGTCGACGAAATCCATCAGCCAATTCTGACAATTGCGGGCCTATGTACATCAGTATTGCAGCAATCAATAACTTGCATCCTCAACCTCCACCACTCACCTCCGGGTTGAAAGGATTGACATCCCCCTTTGGACACTCCACAGTCGTAGCTAACGACTCGAGCCTATCACGCGCTGTCGTATCCTCTTCTTCATGCCCTGGCGTATCCCTAACTAGGCGGTCCTCGACTTCGGCTAGGGGTAGCAGTTTGTATGTCCGCAGCTCAGTGTTGAAGTCGAAGTTGCGCTTGAATTCTAGAAAGAAGCCAGTCGATGTGTTGCCTGTGGCGTGGAGAATTTTTCCGCTGAGCGGTGTGTTGGTTGTGGGTATGAAGAGGGCCCAGTGGGCCGGTTTGCCCCCAGGGTTTTTGGTAATGGATATGTAGATTGTTCGGGGCATTCTATGAGTTGCGCAAGAGTTTGGAGTTTGGAGTTTGGAGTATGGCGTGTAATAAAGTCTTCTTTAGTGATGTGGCAAGTTGGTAGTAGTGGTAGTCGGTGTTCATTCGAGAGGAAGGACGCGATACAGTCGAAGGGGGCGCAGACACTCAAGCGGCTGCCTTGGAAGTCGAAGAAGGCCATTTCTTATTGGGTGCGAACACATGCAGAATAAGTGTTATCTAGCCGACAGTTTCAACTCTTCTATTTCCTATGTTCCGCTCTAGCTCTTACAAGAATCAGGTACCGCGCAAGGCCACCTGACTTGAAAAAACGAAATGCGTCGCAATTGAAAGAAAGCGCAGGATCTTGTAAGAGATATTACTCAACAAGTTTCCAGATGAGCTTTATAGACTACGAATTTGAATCCGACTCCAGGATCCGACCATGATGCATCTAGATCTTACAACCATGCAAGCATATACAAGAAATCAAGTACGCCAATTTCCCTCTTCGTTTACTGTTGTCACGGTTGTTACTTGTTATGCCATAACAACGTCCGCAGCGAATCCCACTCGTCCGACTGAACATAACTGTTGCCACGTTAGCATCGTTTCCAACAGAATCGAATCTAATTCTTGGAGTAGAAGCGACAAAGGAAAGGGTACCCACATATAACTCATACTGCTCCTCAAACTCGACTGTATAGTCTCGGGATGCCACCTGAAAACATACATAACCATCGCCCAACTCACACTAGCAAATACGGGCCATCCGTTCTTCACAATCTTATGTTTCATCTCGCCCTCCCCCAGTAATCCCCACCCTCCCCCACCTCCCTCAATTTTGCCCACGCCTTTGGGCTGTACCGCCAGCTTCGCCAGCGCAAGACACACGCGAGCGAACACGTATATAACGATCTGCTGGGACACGGAGTTGTGGATTGTGCGGCCGAAGACGACGTAGCCGCCAAGCAGGCCGGACAGGAAGGCGTCGTAGTGGCGCTCTTTGCCGGTGGGGGAGGTGGAGCGGAGGAGCAGCATGCCAGTTTTGTAGACGAGGGCGAAGAGGCCGAGGTTGCGGGCGTGCTGCCGGGTGGCTTTGTAGACGAGGATGGCTTTTGAGCGCAGTCTGTGGGGTGTTAATGGGTGTGTCTATGAGGAATGCGTGAGGTGCATTGCGAGAAGGTGTACGTACGAGCCGGAGCGGAAGAGGAAGATCATCCTGCGAAGACATGGTTAGCTGTACTGCTCTTCGAAAGTTGGGATGTTGCTGGAAAGCATACACGAGTGCGTGCGGAAACCGCACTTTCGTGCCGTACACGATGCCACTCCGAACGCCTTTCACGAGCGAAAGAACATCGTGGTACTTCGGATCCAATACGATCCTCTCGGCCGCCGCCTACTCTTCAATCAGCTCAATACTCTTCAGAAACGGCATCGAGATCCACGTACCTCAAGTGCTTGTAACCGGTCCATCGTTGCTGCTGTAGTTCTCGACTCGTAAAGCTAGCTGGAGATGTGCCTCGGCCGTTCGCAATGACGTGAGAGCGACGAACACAACTTTCCAGTTTGACGATGTGACGGAGTTCAAGGGGAGAATATATGCCTATGCGAGAGACATTGGTGCCGTTGCGATCGACGAGAGAGGTGTGTGGCTCGGTTGCGACACGAAGTTGCAAGTCGTCGAGAACGATGGGCATCTGATCCTCGGCATCTATCGCGTCACGGCACCCGCGCTTTTCCCCACACTGCAGCTTATCCCGCGCCCTAGCCACACGCGACCAGGATGCGCGTAGCATGTGAAGGTGGCCCTGACCATTTGACATGTGCCGGCTTGGTTGCGCAATTGCTGAACAGCTTCAGATTGTGATGATTGTACTAAGCTCTAACGGCAATGGAATTCTCTAAATGCTTTTCATATGCAACGCATCCTCCTAAAATATGCTGCCATAGGCGGCACCCTTGTTACTCCCGTTGTGCCAGAACAAGTCACAAAAGAAAGGCTCCCGATGTGAAGGAAAGGAAGATAAAAAGCCAGTCACCTCCCCACATCTAAGTTACCGTCATCGTCGATCAGGTGATCGCAGACGGAAGCGTTTCCCGTCCATGGCTTTGATGCTGTATGAGAAGCTGCTCTGCGTCGGATTTTGGCTGTCGCGCATTGGCCCGGATGACACAAGAACATTTCCACAGGACTTCACAACGATCACTCTGCCCGATGTTGCGACCATCGCTTTTTCAACTCCTCGTAAACAGTGAAGATGAAAGCAGAACTGGGGATTGACCGACCAACCGTGATGCCACACCCCCGGTACATGCCCTTCAAGCCGTGTTGCCGCCAGAGTGCGGCCCCGACAGCTCTGAAAGTCGACTTTCCACCTGTCAGTCGTTGGACATCTTCTGTCTGCATGCGAGATTTAATGGTGTCGGCCGGGTAGAAGAGGAAGTTGTATAGCATGCCAGCTGTTGAGCCGGCGGCCATGCGCTGGATAACGGGAAGTTCGTCGTCGTTGAAGGACCCTGAATCCTGATTCAAGAGTTTGAAGCAGTTCTTAGCGCCCTCATAACCGCCAAACCAGGCGGCGCCGCCTCCCGTTTCTCTGATAAAAGTACCCGTTTGACCATGCCAATATCCTCGGAGTCCTTGGTGACGATAGATCGAGCCAATGATGCCCAAGATTCCGGGTCTCGCAATCGTCGCTCCAGTGGTCTGGAGAGGCACTTGCATCTTGCATTTGACGAGTTCGATCGGGGTAAGGAAGAGCGAAGTGATAGCTCCTGCAACCATTCCGCATCCCAGCATGGCTTCGTACGGTAGGTCTTTCTCGGGATGGCTTTTCAGGCTTGGGTAGACACCAGCCCATCGAACGGCATCTCCAGCAAGGCGGTACTATAAAAGACATGAGTATCGGTTGCGGTGGCGGTAACTGGATATGCGGATGCTCACACTAAAGAAGAGACAGCTGGTCTCGACCGCGGCGCCCACTAGAGGCGCACTGATCCCTCTGTATATTCCCAGTATTCCATCCTGCTTCAGCGATTTCGCGAAGCAGTCCAACGGCCCAGTGTACTGTAGCGGCAGGTGGTGCGGCTGCGACTGTAGCCGAACTTTGACGGTGTCGAAAGGATATTCAATGTATTTACCAATGACCCCAGCAATGGATCCACAGACAACGTCCTTCAGTGCCTCTTCTCCTTGTCCATGGCTGTGAACCACCGTGGCTCTTGCTTCCTCGACAATCATGCGATTAGACAACCTGCCTCCACTCTCCGCCGCCGTCACCAGACTCTCTTGTAGTTCCATAGACCGACTTGTGATTGGAATGTATGTAGATGGACGTTTGCTCCTATGGTTCGATGCTCATAGCGATGTGGGAGCAAGAGTCGAGCAGGCGGTGAGGAGAGGGAAAGGCGCTACGACTCGTAGATATCGCGCATGTCGACGCGCCGGGGATGGAAAATAGTTTCTGTGTGCGCCCCGAGTGACTGCGAGTGCGACGTAGTACGGGCGTACATGAACGGAAAGCGGGCCAGGGTGGGACGATCTAATATGGTCCGAAGACGCAAGAAGGCGAGTATTGGCGCCCGACAAGCTGTCGTGCGTCAAGCAGAAGATTAGGCTGTGGTGAAAATCCTGCAGGTGTCGACGACGATCGTTACGAGCACCGGAAAAGAGCACACATGTACATTCGAGTGACGTCGGTGGGGGGATGCAATGAGGGAGGGCTGGCTGGAATACGACGGGAAAATCTATTGACGGCTTTCAGGCACATTGATCGACCCTGACGTGCGATAATCTTATCTGATCTGATCCTTCGTCCGCAACCCCTCATTTTCTCAGGCGCTCCTCTCGGCCACCGCCGCTGGCTTTATTTGGGCCTAGCCGCACGCGACCTAGCGTCCCGCTATCGATACGTGAAATTCTAGCCCAACTTTTGAGAACGTTTGAAGTCGACTCCACCCACACCGAGACGACCTTGCGCACCCACTCGCCGCGGCAAACTCGCCATCATGTCCGAGACCATCGAAACACAGGCGACCCCGGTAGCGGATGCGGTATCTGCAAAGGGGATGCGAAAGAACGGTACGTACTTCCCGCCATGCGCCCGTAGCACACGTGCTGATCACTCACGATGGCTGCGTAGGGAAGCAATGGCATCAGACAAAATCAGCATTCCGACCCCGGTCAAATCAAACCTCGTTCGAGAAGCGAGCTGCAGAGCGGATCGCACTTGCCGCAATAAAGGCAAAGGAGAAGGAGATGAAGGACGAGAAAGAGGCAGAACGACAGGTTTGTGGCGGACGGCACGCTGGTGGAACCATGACTGACCGGGTAACAGCGTCGCATCGAAGCGATCCGCACGAAACGCACAGCAAAGGAGGAGCGCGAACGTTTTGCGAAGATGGAGGAGAAGATGCACAAGAAGCGCGTTGATCGTCTAAAGAGGAGGGAGAAGCGTAACAAGATGCTGAAATCATGAGTGCAGCATGCTGTCCAGGTCATATTTGGACCTGAGCGAGTTCGAGAGACTCGATGACTGCCACGACCGATGTCGCAAAACGCAGATGGACCCCTGGCAGCTCCGTTTTTGCTCCGAGGGCCCCGCTCCGTGGGCATTGAACCCAGGATTATTTCGTGGAACGAGGGACGGCTAAATGAGGTTATCGTGAGGGAAGGGTCCCTGGCCTGGACGCGAATGCAAGCATGTGTGGGTGTCACTTTTGTGCTAGTGAACCCAGATCCAATGTCAGAGAGCTCGCATAGCTTGCAAAGATGTGACCGAGGCATGCTCGACAGTTGTAGGGCTGCTAGATATTGATTCTCCATTCAATCTTGTATCCTCTTGCGTAGATACAAAACCAACTCAAACTCGACGGCTCTTCTGCAATGTATCATGCCGTGTTACGAAGAGCTCTATTTATTTTCCATATGTCTCCCCTTATGAATTGGTTTGCGTCGCTTCTGTGCTGGATCGATGTGACTACGAGTATGACGTAAGCGCAACTCGCCAGCAGCAAGCACCATACTGGAAGCTTAGCTTTCATGCTCCCTGCCTAATCCCACACACCATCATGTTATGGCCGAACCCTTCCGCCCAAATCTTTTCCAGCATGCTCCCGCCCCCATGAGTTCCGAGCCGTCGTCCGTCTCCTCGAAGAAATCGCATCTACAATCCCTACACCACCATCCGCATCGACACCATCACCACACCCACTCCTCGCGACACCGCGCGAAAGATGCCGTGCAATCGGCGATACCATTACATCCGCCAACAAGCTTTGGTGACTTGCTGAGGCAAGCAAGAGTGAAAGGAAGCAACTCGACAACACCGTCGGACAGTAGGCGGGGCAGCGTGCAAGAGGCCACGGCAGATGGACACACCGAGGATGCAGCTGAGCGGCGCGACAGGGAACGGGAGAAGCGGAAGTCGGTCCGACCGGCGGATGTTGATAAAGAGCGAAGAAGGGCTAAGGCTCGGGAAGAGTATGTCCAAGGAGCCATGTAGACTTCTCCTTACGACACTAACATGGTATACAGGGAATTACGATCCTCGCTCCAAATACTGTCCGACCAGTCGCTGAAGGTGTCGCGTCATCTCGACAATACCTACTACTCCATCCTCGAAAAGGTCTCGCTATGGCGGCAGACAATTGGCAGTTTACAGGAGCTTGCGGGCCTGACGAAGGAGCTACATGATAACTTTGAGGCGGATACACAAGGGCTAGCTGAGGACATCAAGGGCCAATTTGAGGGCTTTGACAACTTCGATGCACAGCAAGAGCAAGTCACAGCCCTGGAGACGCGGATTAAGGCAGGCCAAGAGAAGGCTGATGCTTTGCACGCGAGGCTAGCAGCAGCACAGGAGCGCGTCGAAGCAAGGGCAAAGGCAGAGGAGGAGCTAGAGGCCCGGAAGATCCGTACGTAATCCTATACTGTCAATGTGGACCTCTTCTGACATGACCCACAGGCCGGGCACGCATCGTTTGGGGCATCCTCGGCACCATCACCGGCCTCATTCTTCTCGCGATACTCTTCCAGCAGCTCAAACCGCTACACCCCGACCATGGAACGAACCCCGCTCAAAGCTTCTCGTCTAGAGCCAAGATCCTCAACGCTCCTATACCAGACATCGCGAAGGAAGCCATCATGAATCCTATTCCACCGGACATACGGAAGGAAGTAACGGCGGTGAAACCTGTGACGGAATTAAAGGACGATGAGCGGTTACGCATTTTCGATGAGCTATGAGAGATTGCCTGTAGCGAATGGTACGATTATACCTTTAACAAGATGAGATACCCAACTCGCATTTGCATCGTTGTATCTAGTCCCAGATGCAGCCGAAATACAAGACTACAGCTTCACTTCAAGTTTATATGCGTGGAACATACAGTAGTAGAAGTAGGTGCTCGCAATCACCGTAAAGATACCTTCGTTACCCTATTACTACCAACGCCATACGGACTGCGATCAATGCCGTATAAACAACCCACACACCCACCGCCATGGATACATCCTAACCGGACGACCAAACAATATACGCATCGACCTCGCCCCCACGGGCCCAGTATACCAATGTTCCCCCATCCCATTCCCGTCTACAACCCCCAACCCATACGCCGACCCAACCCAAGCCTAAGACCTTTTCAATGCGCCAAAACCGATCTCAACATAGTAACGAAATCAGGATGCAGTTTAAGCAACTGCTCAATCGGCGGCTTCAACGGCTCTCCCGCCTTTCGTCTCAGCTTCTCCGCCGTCTTAGCTCTCCGCTTGCGTTCCGCCTCGATGGGATCCGCAATATCTTCGTCGTCGTCGCTCTCCTCTTCATCATCATCGTCGCCATCATCGTCGAGTTCGAGATCTTGAAGATCGAGCTGAAATGTGTGAGTTAGTATGTGATGACCGAAAAGATTAGGGAGGGGAGATGACTCACCTCATTAAGCCCAAAATCCGATGTCTTGAATCCAGCCATACCACCCATCATGTCTCCATGCTCATCCCCACCACCACTCGCCATCTTCTGCCTCGTCTTGTCCTGATGCCACTTCTTGCGCGCTGTTTGCCATTTGATCAACGAATTAATCTCCCTGATGGCCTTCGCTTTATCAATAGCACCCGAGTCCAGACCACCCTGGAAGAGCGCATTCATATCCAACTTGCCTCCTCCGCCGGGCCCGTGTCGGAGGAATTCTAGGATACCTTCTAACCAGCCCATAAGGCGGTCGAATAGGCCGTTGTCGTGGAGATGAACTTCGTGGACAAATTTGTAGAAGTTGTCCTCGTGGCGAGCGCAGAGGTCGATGAAGGCTTGGACGGTTTGGTTGGGGTCCGCGGAAACGTCCTGTCGCTGGCAAGCCTCGATGACCTTGATTGTATCGTCGACGAAGAGCGCAAAGTCTGTGATGCTGTTATAGACGTTCGCCGATTTGTATACCCTGACAAGAGGCTCGTAGAAGATTGTGAACAGGTCGCGGAATAGTTGCAGCGTAGTGGGCTAGCATACGTTAGCTTTGATTACAAAGGTGGGATGTAAATGTCCAACGAACCTCTTGGATAAGCTCAAGCATCATCTCTTTGTCACGCTTTCTGAGGTAGAGCTTCAGGTATTGCTTCAGGTGAGCGAAAAGCTCAGCACCCTGCCGCATGTCCTTGTCTACAAGTGGAGCACCGTTCGAAACAGCGCTGGTGGTGCTATATCCGCTTGTTTTGCGGCTCAGGCGACGGCGAGGATTCTCAACTGCAGTGTTCCAGGCCACGAAAGCATTGAACACCTTCTCCACTTGTCCTGGATCCAACTCCGGTTGAAAGTACTCGGATCGAAGTATGGACACAACAATGTCCACACCTTCTTGGTCCGCTTCTTGTTTCACGATGTCCTGGACATCGTCGTCCGCCTCAACAAAAGATTTGATTTTGGCGCAAAGTATATCGTCTTTGATCTTTGTCGAGCCGAGAGCGTCAATCGACTTTTGTACAGATCGTACGCCATCGTTGATAGCCATACTGAACATGCGCTGCAGTAGTGATCGAGCCCCCAAAGGCTGTGCGAGGAACAGATCCAGGACACCACTCATGACGGCTGCGGGATTGGCGATCCTGATGACATTCTTGAGAACAGTGTATGGAACCAAGGAGTGTATCCGCTTCGCTTGCGCGAACAGCTCGGGCGAATTGTCTTCGGCAAGGAACAGGTGGTAGATTGTGGCAGCAACTTCGATCCGCAGCCACTCTGCAAATTTCTGGTACTCTGGTCGGAGTTCTGATATCTTGTTCTTGACCCGGATCTCTTGGAAAAGGTGCGACAGACCGTGACTTTCCACAATTTCCCGTCGGAACTTCTCCATGTGTATATCCAGTTCTGCTGCTCGCCGACGCGCCACCTCATAGAACTGTTTTTGCTCTTCTATCCGCTTTTCGTCCATCTCCTTCCGGCGTTCAATGTCCTCCATTTCCTCCTCGTTGACCTCAATAGCGTCTGCTGTGAGGAAAGTGGCCATCGCGTTCGAATTGGCGATGGACTCGTTCTGCAAGAAAGTGCGAAGGAACGCTCGAAGCGAGACACGTTGCTCTTCCCGATACAGTAGATGTGGTGGCTGATACATGAGGTTTTCCCCGGATGCTCGAGGAGACCGCTTGCCTAACGATGTTGTGGAAGCGTTGCGCTTGTGGCCGAAAAGATAGCCTCGAAGTCCACCCCCACTATTGCTTTCGGGCTCAGGATGCGGAGGCGGATCATCAGAGGCGGAGGACACAGAGCTAGCATCGTCGTCTGCTGTGCTAGAATGTAGGAGCGAGTCCTTTTTGTTCTTACGAGGGAGAGGAGGCAGGACTTTGCCGGGCAACTCCAGCCGTATTCGCTTGTGCAATTGTACAAAGTCTGCGTATCGGCGACCGATGTAGAAATCTTTGGCGCCGTCTCGTTTTACTCTGATTAGGTATTCCTGAGAATGCGTAAGCTTCTCTTCCGACATCTCCCAAAGGATGCTCCTGTGATGTACTCACTGCATGTGCGTGGTACCGAACGCGCTTCTTGACAGACGTAGTCCGCACGCCAGCGACGTTAACATCCCAGCCGTTGATAGAATGCCCGCTCGGCGCATTTATGGTCAGCCCGTTCTCGTTTGCGCCCCGCTCCACGATTTCCATTTCCGAGAAGCGTATTCTTTCCTCATAGCCAGAAGCAGTTGGTATGCCGGAGACCATCATAAGCTCCACCAGCTTCTGCGCCTTGAGCGCGAGCTTCCTACGCTTTGTCTCTTCTAACCGGTCTTCGGAGGAGGAAATGTTCTTGTTCGCGAATGATTCGAGGAACTAAATGCGCGTGCTCGGTCAGCTCTCCGCTTGCCCGCAATGATGTCACCACGCAACGTACGGATTGCAGCTTATCTTGCCAGAACTCCTTCTCCTTGGCCTTGTCTAAGAATGGGAAGTTGCGGATATGGTGTACGAATATGTAGCGCAGGAGAGGGAGCTCTGAGTCCTCTGGGGCGACTTCCCCGGCATCCGAGCGAAACGGTGCGCCGAAGCGCTGGAGGGCTGTGGGGGACGAAAGCTCGGCAATCTCGAACTGGGTCTGCTGCGAGATGAGCTCGCGCTTGAGGTCTGCATCGTTGTCAGTGCAAGGTCAAGCCCGGGTTCGGTTTGTTACTCACAGTGCTCCTGCTTGCCCGTTAAGACGGAGCCCTCGGGCGGGACCGACATCATGGAGAACTTGGAGAAGGTGGTGTCGTTCCGTGCGGCATGTGGACGCTCTGCCGCGGCCTGGGGCTCCCCAAAGTTCTGTACCGGGTTGCTCATCGTGGTGGGCTCTATCGATCCGTTGAGTTGCAGGGCAGGAACATTTCCAGAGGCCATGGTGGGATAGCGACGCTAGGAAGACGGAAGGCTGAAGACGGCACGAATGGCTTGGGCGAGATCGGGCAGGGTGGCCGTTCAAGCTAGCAGGTAATAAGGCCGGTTCGAGCGTCGTTCGGTGCGATGAGGCGTCGACGCGTGGTGTATGACGCCAGTGGGGTGCTGTGGCTGGAGCTGAGGCTCTACTGCATCGTCGCTACTAGACTCTAGTTCGTGCTTGGTGTTGACTCCGGCAACAGTATCCGCGACTAGCTTTGGCAATGTGTGCAGAAGAGCCGTGTAAGCACGAATCTAGAGGGCGCAAGGTTATTACTGGATGCGCACGCCGGATATGGCGGCGCAGCACCGCATACAAAGCGCAAGCGCCACAGCGTGCGCAGTCATCCCCAGCTCAGCACAGGGATTGGCACGTCACATTGGGCTTCATCAGAGGGTGACCGGCACGCTGGAGCCACTTGGCTGCCGCCTGCAGCTTCGCTCTTGAATCTGGCATGGGACAGAGGACGGGAACAGGGCAGGAAACACATCCCCGCTCGACTTGGCATGTGCCCCTCTTCGGAATCCAGTCCAGACAATATCGGAAACGAGCTTGCCATGCTTTCCGCGCAACGCTGGACGTCTTCGTATGCTTGTTTCTTTTTTTTTGTTGCATGTGGACAAACCCTTCTTGAGAGACTACAGCTACCACAGTAAGACCTTGGTCCCATGAGACACGCGAATGGGGAAGTTAACCACAGAAGTCGGCGGTCCACGTGCAGTACCACTAGCTCGGAACGTTGCATGAGGCCAGACATCATGTTTACTTTTACATTTGCCTGACTGTGATATACCCAGGAATACAAACCGTGTCCCCAGCAAGTCGGCTCCTATTGAACACCCTTGCGAATGGTGCGGCCCATGTACAGAACTGGTGACCAGCCCGAGGCAAAAGACCGACGACCGAAAGAGAAAAGAATGACCCACGAAGGGGAAACCGACCGGAACACCACCCACATGACCAAGTCCTGTTGTACACTCATCCATGGACCAAGTAACAGAAGACAGTCTACACACTCCCGTGCTTGCCCAGCGTTCAGTAGTTGAGTTCTCCACTGCCGCCGTTGCCCACCGCATCTAGATCCTCATAACTCTTGATAGAGCGACCCTGAACTGATTGAACCGGTCCGGGTCCGCCTTCACCGAAACGCAGACCACCAGGGCGGGCTCCCCGCGGCGGCGGCGTCAGACGTCCACCAACAGGGCGACTGCGACCATCCCGGGGTTGCCTGTCATAAGGTCCAGATCGGCTGTTGAAACGTTGACCGCCACGTCGCATTGGCCCAGACTGGTGTCGCTCATCATGACCGTAGTTGGAGTCCCAATTGCTGCCCATGGCAGGATTGAAGAGCCCCTGCATATTGAGACCATTGTTCGGCATCCCCATATTGGCGAGGTTAAAGCCTCGCGGAGTACCAGTAGCCGCAACGTGGTTGCCCATGGGGAAGTGCCCGTTGCTGTTGGCATCGCTTCGAGATGGTGCAATGTGTGCGGGGTCCATCACATACGTGTTGACCAGTCGGAGCTGTTGCATCATTAGCCAAGAGTAGTCAGATCGGCAACATCATACTCACGTCGTTCTGCAGCTTCTCATACCACTCCTCATGGCGCTTTTCTACGTGCTTACGCCAGAATTGCTGCCCCTTGAAAAGTTTCATGCACTCCGGAACCTTGCAGCGCCATTTCGACTCGTCTTCTTGCTTTACGAATTTGTAGAGGTCGTCTTCAAGAGCTTCCTCGAGGGGCTTCCCTCCGAGCTTCCGGATGTCGATGTTCTCGGGTTCCAAAAGCTGGAGAAGCTTCTCCTCGTATGTCTTGACCCAATTGAAGGCTCGCTGGAGCTGTTGCTGAGACTTGCCACTCAGCTTGGGCATCTTTTTCTCTTCCACAACCGCACCGTCTTCTCCTTCTGCATCTCCTGAACCATCCTGCTTTTTGTACGGGAACTGTTCGCCACTCGCCGTCGCTCTAGCGGTAGCCTTTGCGGCAGTTGTCAGGCTTGCACGAGGGCGCCTAAGATGTCCACCTGCACACTTCCGGATAAGTTCATGAACAGAATCGCTCTCAAATACGCAGAAGAAGCAAAAGTTGTGCACGCGACGCAGGTATTCGATGAGCAGGTCGAGTTTCTTCTTCTTGGCCAGGAGCTCTTCGTCGTCAATTTCTTCATCGTAAGCGCCTTCTTCCTCGTCCTCCATGGCTTCGTCTTCGCCTTCTTCGAGGTCTTCCGGGTCTCTCGACTTCTTTGCCGCCACTGGCGCATTGGCAGGGGGCTGGAGCCAGCCTTTGGAGCGAAGATCCTCAACCCGCTGCTCAATTTTGGCGACGCCATCTACCGAGCTGAATCCGTCTTCTTGGTTCTCACCAAGCTCGCCGTCCAGCTTCCTGGCCAGGCGCTCCGCTAGCTCTAGGTCTCGTTCGATTCTCTCCGGAGCGGAGAACAGATCCCACAGCGCTTTCTTTCGGGGTGCCGCGGGTGGCTCATGAACTCCGACATGGCAGGTGAAGTTGCCGCGTTTCTCGTCGATAACGGTCTTGCCGTTGAGGGCCTCTAACGCCTTCTGTGCTGTTCCCAGAGGAGCTTGAGTAGTATGCGGCTTCTCGTCGATAGCGCCGTCTTCGCCATCTTCAACGCGCCCGTCGCCACGGTCATCAATGACCATCGGCTGCTCCTCGCTAGGATGGAGGATGACCCACCCAATCCTATGGCACTTCTTAAGCGGGTTCGGATCACTCATGCTGAGCCATTTGAAGCCCCCGGCACCTTCTCCGAGATGCTCCTTGCAAAACTCCTCCACCTTCTCACGGTTGACGGTTGGAGCGATGGTCTTGATGAGTAGTGTCGGCTGAAGAGCAGCTTCGTCGCGCAGCTCGCCGCCTTTGCAAGGCAGAAGATCGCCTACCCCGAGAACCTCATTTGCAGCCGTAGTTTCACCCTCTTCCTTCTCAACAATTCCACCCGCGCCGTTGGATTCGCTCTTGTAGATGCCCTCGAGTGTGAATTCATCGAAGTAGCCATCCTCTAATTGGCGCTCCCAATCAATGTAAACGGCGTTACGATAGTCCCTGATCTTCTCGCGGAAAATCTGCTTGTACTCGGGGTCGTACCGCTCCTTGAACCACTCCTCTCCCTTGTGCTTGTCGACGAAGGTCTTTGCCATCTGGACCTGTAGCTTCTCCTTGTATTCGTCGTAGGCAGCTTGGATCAGCTCGCGCTCCTTGCCGCGCTCTTCTCGAGCCTCGCGTTCGCCTTTTAGGCCGGGCTTACGCCCACCGTTCTTGGCGCGCTCCTTTTCCTCCTTTATGACTTGTTCCACACGCCACCACTCAGCAAAGAAGTTGAAGCCGACCTGGTACTCGAGCGTCATAGGATTCGGGACTGGGTTGGTCGTGAAGGTCGGCTTGAAGTCGTCTTGCCCAGGGACGTATCGATCGATACCGGACTGAACAGGTGGCGGAGATGATCGACGTCGGTGTCCATCGCGAGCACGGTACTCGTAGTCTCGTCCGACGCGGTCAGGCTGATATCGATCGATGGCTGAAGGCGAGCGAGAACGTCCACGAGCCTGCCTAGGGCGTCGGTCACCGGAGCCTTGATCGAGCGTTAGTACGGAACGCGAAGCTTGGAAGGTCGTGTAGGGTGTATGCTACAACAACGATGACAGGCGCTTACCTGGAGATCGTCGCCGATACGAGTCACCCGCACTGCGGGAGTCCTCCGCGGTACTGTAGATAAGGTAAGCGCAAATACTGTAGCTCAAGAACAGACAAGCATACGTGTAAGAGTCCATTATCGCTTTTTATTGTCTTCGAAGGGATGCCGAGGCAATGCCGGGGGTCGAGTTTACGAGGGTCGGAGGACGGGAGATGGCTCGACCATCAGCGTAGGAAGGCAGAAAGATTGCTGCCGAGCTGGCGACACCTCGCCGGGCGAATGAGAGGGATGGTAATCGATAGACAATCGGGAAGTGGGACTGTTTGCCATCATGGCCTCGGGTTAGAGAAGAACGACAAATAAGTGAACAAGCGACAGCACATAGAGATGAACAAGGTGGATGGCTCGCAGCGAAGAACAAGAAGCGCGGGCGTGCGACGCAATTGATGCAGCCGCAGCGACCCCGGAAGAAGAGAAGGGAGGAGGGAGCTGGACAGGTGGACAACAGCCACACTGCAAGCCGCCGAGAGAGGGTAAGGGAAGCTATCGAGCTAGCTGGAAAGGCGGGGGCGGTACAAACAAGAAGAGGATGGTGATGCGGACAGGAAGCAGCTGCACTCACAATTGTGCTTAGTTTCCCGGTGCCAAAGAATACCGGAGTGGTGTGAAGACGCCGAAGCGTTGCGCGAGCGCGTGAGGAGAAGTCGGGCCAGCTCCGTTTCAGCTAGCCTAAACCGGACTAGCACCACGAGCACGGGCTTGGATTCACCAAATGGAGTCTAGAGCGGAGTGGAACATCAAAGATGCCTTCACGGTCAGGCCATCATACCGAGGTGCGTCGCCACGTATAAAGTGATCTCTTTGAAGTCCACGTCGGACCAGATTTCCACAATCCATTATCCACAGCCATGACTACCTATATTCCCTCTTTGACGCTACCAGCCTTCATGTTCGAGCAGCCAGCGGTTGCGATTCTCCTGCCCGTGATGGCCGGTGCTACCATCGGCTACTCTATGAGTCGTGAGAAGTCACCTATCCTAGTACTCATCGTGGATGCCTGAGATCTAACTTTCCAAGCCGGTGAAACTCAACGCCAATATCGCAAAATGAAGCAGCCTCCGCTGCATCCACCCGGCTGGCTTTTTGGTCCCGTCTGGACAACTCTTTACGCAGTTATGGGTTACACTTCGTATCGCGCTTGGAACGCTGGAACGACATCCATTAACCCTGCTACCGTCGCCCTCGCCAGACATGGCGCCACCCTGTACACTATCCAACTGGCACTCAACTTCGTCTGGACGCCGCTCTTCTTCGGTTTCAATCGCCCCATTTCAGCCACCGTCGACATTCTCGCTTTAGGCGGCACGGTAGGCTATCTTGCCTATGTGTGGGGTCAGGTGGATTCGACCTGTGGATGGTTGCTCGCGCCGTATCTGGGATGGTTGGGGTTTGCCACGTACCTATGCGTAGGCGCTGGCTACTTGAACGACTGGGATTTCGAGGGCTCGATTAAAGAGGAGTAGAGATTCGCTGAAGAGAAAGACATCCGTGCCCCCGAACGCAACTCGATGGGTGATTAGGTTTATCGCGAATTTTTCTTTATAAAAAAAATGTACAATACGCATGGCCGAACCTACTACTTCTACTCTCCAAAGCGAACTCTATCAGCGAGAAACTCGTTGTACAAAGGAAGTCCATAACGATCCAGTCCGCGAATCTAGGTTCGCCCATAATCCATGCAGCCTACAACGCTATGCGATGATCCAAAGTCCTACATTCGCACCCAATGATCGCCAACACACTACACCACCTTATCTACAATCTCCCCCTCCGGACCTTCAATTCTCGTCCTCGGTGCCTCAACCCTCACGACCCCCATCCCAAGTCCTCTACTCTGATCCCGACTCGCCCTATGTGCGCGCACCTCAATTGTCCGATCAACGTGCACCTCCAAGTTGACCTTCCCCCACCCGCTCCCTTCTGCCTCATTCAATACCCGCTCGTCACTCTCCAAACTACCCCGTCGTGTATTTCCAATGCGGCTCGTCCTCTCTGCCGTGATATCCAATGACTTCTTCGACCGTGAGTTGAGCTTTGAAAACGTGTGTCCAAGTTCTATAATTTCGTTATCCGGGGGAGAGGTCCGCGCGGTGATGCGACTACGGCTTGCTTTCGAGCTTTGTCCGTATTGCGAGGTGTAGCGTGGGAGATGGGCGCTTCCGGTCGGGTAGGATACTTTGCTGTGCATGAAGAAAACATATTCACGTAGGAGGGGCCATATGCCTGGTAGGTTGGCGACCAAGACTGCGACGGTGGCTTCGCGCGTGTACCAGAGCATATACGCGGTGTCGTAGACGTCGGAAAGGTTGTAATATTTCGTGAGGATTGCTGCAACAATCTGAAGACACGCTTGTGAGTACAGTATCCTCGATTTAACATCAAGAACGCACTCACCACAAAAACACCCATGCTAAAGACGATACCCAAAACAATCTTCTGCTTCAGCGGCAGACTAAGTTGAATAATCATGGGTATCGGAATGAGCAGTATACCGAAGTCGCTGCTCAGGTTGAAAACCGCTTGTACAGTGGCGTAGTGCTGGTATGTAGTGCACTGAGGGTTGGGAGGGGGCACTCCCCAATAACCACTAAATGGTCGACAGGCTGTGAAGAAGGTGATCTCTACGGCTACCCAACCTAGAGCGACATAACCCGCGAGCCACTGTATATACTTGTGGTGTCTCGTCCCTTGCATCATTCGCGCATACATGAATAGCATACAAGCCTTTGACGTGTTAGTATATGTGTTTTTAGACGCGGGATCAGGCTCAAGTAGTTACCTTCAAGGTCCATATTACATTGAGCATACCCTGAGAGCCTGTCAGCGCGTTCATCACTCGATTCCAAACAGAGCTTGTCATTTCCTTCTCGAGGGTGGCAAAAGCGGCAAAGTTCACCCAGAGGCATTTAGCACCTGTTGTCTTGTACCAGCGGCCACGCTATCTCAAACATACGATGTAGTTCTTCCGGATGCTGCAGACTTGAAATCGAACACAGTGTGGCTAGAATGAGATTTGTCGCTTGCAAGCCAACGTACCTGCTCAGAAATGATCACGATCTTAGAGCCCTTGATCCGCTCTTGGATATCCTCTTCCGTGAACGTAGCAAACTCCTCTGGCAGGAACATATTACTTCCGCCCCCCGTAGCAATCACATTCAAGCAAACAATAAGTGTCGTGTAAAAGACCGGGACCGCTGTCATCATCAACCAGTCGTCAGGCGCGAGTAGAGAAGCGCTTCTGGCTCTCCGCCATCTTGCGAACCTGTATGCAGAACATCAACTTAGCCTTCTTCCCGAGAAAATAGCGGTAGACTTACGTTCTAAGTACAATGATAAACATGCCCACGCCATATAAACTCCACGACTGCACCGCCAACTCCTGCTGGAACGACGTTTCAAATCCTTGGCCACCCATAGCTGCGGAGTTCTCGTTACAGATATGCACCGTAATCCCGCGAATGGGTAGCGTCAACGATGGGGTGTAGAGTGCGAATGTGGATGCTTCGACTTGACGCTGGCATACCACCGACCAAAGCGTAGCACTTGAGTCACCAACGTGGGAACTGGAGAGTTAGGACTGTACTTGCGGACGATGGGCATTCCTCGGAAACACAGTGATATGAGTGGGATTTGGACGTCCTAAGAAATGCCTTCTTGTATGGGATCCAATAACGCTCGATCGTCGCATGTAGGCGTTCTTTTTGGCGGCGATCCTCGCGCTTCGAAGAAAGTGTTACTGGTCTGCAATCAGCTTAGAGAAAACTGTATGGTTCGACCATCTAGACATCAGGGGAGGAGAGTAACGATCGTTAAAATCATACCGTCGATCACCGAGTCGTCAATCCAGTCGCGGAGCCAACAAAACACATCGTTCGCGAAATTACGAATTCGTGATAACGGGAGCCCCAGAGGTGATGTTGGCTGAACGTAGCTCCGCGCCTTCTTTTTTTAGGTACCATGATACACGAGATCATTGAAGCCAGGGGGATCACGTCAGGTCAACCTATGGGAACGTAGGGTGGACCACGACAAACGGCTCACCGAGACTATGGACGTGGGACGCGAGGCTCTTCCCAGGCATGTTGGCCTCTCGGTCGATCTATTTGCCGCGGAACAAGTTTATAGCGTTGAGGCTAGATGTGGGCATGGACAAATGAGGTTCGAGATGCCGCCTTTCGCGGAGACGGCTTATCTGCCCCCTACCCTGCTTAGCAACTTAGCAGCTCAGCAGCTCAGCAGCTTAGCAGCTCAGCAGACATACCTAGCTATCTGACACTTGGTCGAGCAATAAGTATCGTAGCTAATTCTATCCGGTAAATCTATAAAAGAAAATACTGAGGTGTCGGCCTGCACATTGACATCACCCCATGCGTTTTCGTAGAAAGTGGAGCTGGAGGTCATCCCGATTCCGTGCGACTCCGGCCGGATTTCATCGAGTAAATTGTGCAAGTAGAAAGACGTATTGGATGCATTAAAATACCGCATGTTGTGAGTTTCGCACGGGTGAACAGAAGTTGACCACCGTGGAGTGGTGAGAGTCAGGGATTCGTATAAAGATAAGGCAAAAGGAAAACGCCACCTTGCCAAGCTAACCTCGATACAACCACTTGAGCACCCCACGCGTGAGCAACGTTTGATAGGATGTTTTGGCAGAGTCAAGTGAGTAAGCCGAAGTTCTCATGCAGGGGTAATTTTGTGGCGTTTGACCCTACCGATGCCGACGAGAATTCGCAACCAGAGGTGATGATTGAGCAATAGAAATGATCCATTTGCAGAAGCTGTGCGGGGGTCTTCCACGGAAGAAGAGATCCCTGGGCCAACTATGACGACTAGATGCTAACAAATTACAAATACCTTTCCCATAGCCAATATCAGACGTTGCCGCAATGCTCTTTCCATCTCGCTTGAACGCCATCCATCTAAGTGGGAACTAAATACCATATTGAAACCCGTAGATGCTAGATGTACTCGCTAAAACGATCACAATAACCAAAAAACAAATAGCGCAGTCTTTCACACCGCCCAGCTCCCTCTTCGAACGGCGGTGCCCATACCCAAAGGCTCCCCGGCCATGCCCGGGTGCTGTTTTGCCCATTCTCGAATGTACACCCGTAGGGCTCGCCAGCGCATGCAGGACTCCTCTGTGATCTCCGCGATTGTAAGGTTCCCGTCGGCGCCTAGGCGGATGTAGCCACGTTTCTGGGCTAGATGATCGTCTTGCCTCAGATCCACTATGGAAAAGTGAGAGATTTTCGAAAGTTCTTCGTCGAATGGGCGCGCCATCGAGGGATAGCCGAGCGATAGATAATTGTACACCTGAGTGACGAAATCGTCGCCAAACTCTTCTTCGATCGTCAGCTCCGCGGCAAGCTTCTCGTCGATGCATGCGAAGTCGGCGTGAGACGCGGGGGGTGTGGGTGGTAGGATGTTCGCGGAAGGAGTAGGGCATGGTGTGTCCGCTGGGTTCCCTTTCTCACAACTGGGTGTTAGAATCCCTGTGGGTCCCCTCGGGGGAGTCTCCCCAGAAGTAATGCAACATCCACCCCAGAGGCCACTTCGGCTCGCGGATCGACTGCTACCGGTGGACCAGAGCGAGGGGACCTTAGTCAGCTCCCTGCCGTTCCCGTTCCCACACCAAAGGCTTTCTCCCTTCTCTGCCGCCAGGCTTTGCTCACTCAGATAGCACATGGCTTTCCGGACCACATCGCATCCTTGTGTGGTGTCAAACCGCGCCGGCTCTGGCGATGGGCACCTCGGAAATTTGATCTCTTTTCCAAGCATCGGAGGCCGAGCACCTCGACGCATCCGATCTAGCTCGCCGTTCTTTTGGTAGCCGCCGATAATGTCCTTGGGTGATGAGTCGCTCTGCGCTGCGACCTTACTCCACGCATCCTGTGTCCTCTGAACCTCGCGCTTCCTCTCCCTCTCTTTCTCCTCTTCACGTTGCTGCTCGAGTCTTTCTCGATGCTCTCGCATTGCGATCAACTCCCAATTCACTTCGTTGAATGACGAATCCCGCTTTGATTGTGAGCTATCGCCGCTCGGTTCTGCGTCATCATCTCTGTCCATCCAGTGATCGACATGCTCATGGTAGTCGTCGTTGGGAAAGGCGGCCAATGCTTGTTCTCGTAATTGCTTCTCGGCAGCATCGGCTGCCAATTTCAACAAGTAGCCGGCAAACCTCTCGTCTACACTCTCTCGCATGCGTGTCGGTTCTTTGTAGAAGCTAGGCCGATCTGAGATTGATGGAGTGGTGGTCGGTGACGATGGGCTCGATACTTCTCCTTCGGATTCAGAAGACTCGATCGGGTCGAGATCTGGAACCTGAAAGCAATGCTTTGACGTTCTTCTGGGCATCGATCGTCGGCGGCAAAAGGGTGAGGTTGCGCGTTGAATCTCAAGGAACAGTGGGTTTTGTGAGTAATCGAATGTGGGTGTATTGGTAGGCGGCGAGGGGACGGTCAAGTTAGACGTGTTCACGGTGATGTGAGCATCCGAGCCGGCCACTGGTGTTGCTTCCGTTTTGTCGGATGGTCGAAGCGTAGGAGTCGTATCTCCAGCTCGACGTGAACGCCGCGCCGTCTCTATCAGCTCAGGCACAAACTTCCTGGATGAACGCTTCACTTTCTTCTGAGTATCCGTGGCAAGCTGGCATTCCCACTCTTTCCATTCTTCCGCAAACTTCCTGCTGCTCCTTCTCTTCTTTAGGGTTTCTGTCGGCTCTGGTGTTAGCCGACGGTTCGTCCTGGTGGTTGTCTCTACTGGCTCAGGAGCAAACCTTCGCGGCTGCGGTGAAGGTTCAACATCTGCCCGAGCCTCGTTTCTGGATGTACTGAAGGATGATTCGATAGGTTCAGCGGCGAATCGGCGGCTCAATTTTGTAGCAGTTTCGACTAGCTCGGGCGCAAGGTTTCGTGGACGTTTAGAGCCTTCCGTGTCTTTCTGTGACTGGTCTCTGGAAGACCTGGTGGTTGTTTCGATGGGTTCCACCTTGAACCGCCTCGGGGTTGTGGAGGTTGCCATCTTAGAGGGACTCGGTCGAACTGCACGGCGTTGTTTGACTCGCAGCAGTTCTTATGTTCATGCTAAGAGCCACACTGTCGTGACTACCTGTAGGTGGTGGAGGTGATCGGCAGACAGGACTAGACAACTGTTCTGGGGACTAGTGCAAGCCAACCTGTTGGTGTGCAGGAGAACGCGGGGAACGATCGGGAGAAATCGGAACCGAATACCGCGCCCGCAAATGCCACTTCTTGAATATGGACAGCTGTTGCTGTAGCTGTGACCAGCCGCGGTGACCCCGTCTCTAGTTGTTGCCGGGTCTTTTTCCTGCGACCAGCGCACCTGCAATTGCGTGTTGCTCAGAGCCGGTCCTTTTTAAAGTGTGTCGGACGATTCGAGGGGTAAGCGGTTGAAAGGTGACGGTCTTGCGGTAGCGATTGGGCGAGCGCGTCGTCCCTGTACGAAGAGTTAGAAGGTGCTCTGGAATGTACGGGCAGGGTTTCCAATGCTTACCACACGTCCTCGTCTGGCACCTTATCGAAAGCGCAAAAGCTGGTAAGCCGCGAAACGTCCCGGGAAGACGTCTTCATGTGAATATTGGAAATCGGTCGGGACGGTGAACCTTTTGCTAGCAATGCTTTGTGACGTATCGGCCGGCCCACTCAAGCGAACGCTCGCGTGCCTTCGATCTGCAAACGATGAAGTGCGTGGGATTGATGACCAGACGTTTCGGACGGGGGTCGTGGGGTGGCTGAAGGTATATACACCGCCTGGACTGCACGAGCGTTGGAATAAATGAGCTGATGTGGACTGCGGACTCGCGGTGTGCTGTTGAGACAGGGATGTCGGGTTGCGATGCGGTTGCGTCGGCGAGGACCGCGGCGCGGAACCTGCGTTCAGGGAGTGGCCTGGCGTGTGGAGACGGCCGACAGGCTTGCTGGGGCCGTCTTCTAGGCCAGTCAAGATATAAAGATAGTAATTACAGGAGTAAAGGGGGTTCCATTATTCGCGGCATCCGTTCCATCTCAGACGCAACGCCGATAAGCTCTTGGATGATGAGATGGATGGCAGACAACTGGTGGGTCAGCCCGACACTGCGCGCCACTCAGCAGAGCTGCAATGTGTGCTGGCGATTCGGCGTTTTTCCAAGCTCAGCAACGCAGCGGGGAGCGGATGGCCGCCGCGCGGAGCGACTGTGGAGAAGGACGCTTTGCTGCACGGCGTGGTCAAACTCGATCGCGAAAGCGGAGAGTCGACCGACGGCTCGGATGCCGTGCACATGTCTGTCCATCCCCATCCACAGCAACATGCGGCAAACCTCCCAAGGTTTCCACATACCCGGTTCCCACATCGGTTGCGAGCACTCACGAATCTATGCACATGCAAACGTGATGGCTGCCCCGGGCCGCTAAAGTGGTGTTCGTTCAGCGATCGGAAACACCGCCCACCCCGAATAGCCTACACAGGTGCCAGCAAGAGGCCTATTCGCACCACAACCGTCAATAATGCCGCAACGTTCAATCAAACCCCAACCGACGACGAAAATGCCTCCGGTTCCATCCTTGTGGTATTTGTTTTTGTACGTTTGGATGTAGTTGCGATGTCTGTCATGTTCCTCAGCAACCTCCACGTGGATGTACGCTCACATCCCACTCCAAAAGAAAACAGGATCACGCCGCAAAGAACTCTGCTTGCCCAAGTGATTGAAGTCGAGCAAAACGCCGTGGCCACCACGCTGCCCACGCTGAAATCTCCAGCCAATGCCAACGGACCACGCGGGAGACATGAGCCAACCCTGGGGGTCGGCGTGGGCTGCCCAATAGGGTGTTCAATATGCGCTGTAGCCGGCCGTGGAAGGCGGAGGTGACGGTTGTAATGGTCGTGGTTGCGGCTCCGCATTGGGGTCCATCACAATGCATTATCCGCCATCAGTCATCATCATTGCATCGTAGTTTTTGGTGCGCGTGGCTAATGTTCATGAAGGAATCTCAGATATATTCCCCAACGCCCACGCGTTCATCGAGCTAATGTACAAAGATATGACGTCAGACATTCTAACAAGCAACCGGAACGCCAACATACGCCTAACAGAGGACCAGCACCCAAATAAGGAATGCACAGTCTGCCCTCCAGTCCAACAACAACAACAACATCACTCAAGCCTCCTGCAAATGGCCATCACCACGAAGACCAATCTCACGCGCCACGAAAGCCTCCTCATCTCGCAACACCACGTGAGAAGCGACCAGACCCCGGCAACATCGATGCTGTGGGGTCAGCCTGAGTGGTCTGGCGAGAAAATGATAGTCGTTCGAACCCTCTTCAACCCATTCGCCAATGCCGGGACCAGGAGACATGGGTCGAACCGAACGAGCATCTGATGTTACGACACTGTGGACATCGCTACTCGGCTCAGGCCTCATGCTGTCCGCATCAAAGTCGTGAAGGAAGTCGTTCTGCCCGGGAAGGTGGGAAGAGATATCGACGCTAACCAGGTGCTGAAAGCCGTCCGCACCGTTGAGGAACCGCTCAATCCGAGCCCGAAGCTCGGTGACATATTCGGACGGGACTGGAGTCCGAATTTGCCCTTCGAAGCTTGCATTTAGGGCCGTGTCCCCAGAGAAGCTCACAGAGCCATCACCCGAATCGGAATCTTCCGACCCTACCAGAGTCGATACGCAGTCTCCGTCCTTGTTGCCATCGTCGCCTTCTTGAGCACTCCCAATTCCACGTCCGCAGCGGCAGCCACAGACCGTTTGGTTCAGCTGTGGAGGCCTTGTCGCATCAGGTTGAGACAAGTCTTCGTGGGCGCCGTGGTGATCAAACATACTGACTGGTCGGAACCGGATGAAATGCTAGAGCAGGATAGCTGGCACAGGTTTAGCTTACTAGATCCATCACAGAGGTATGACACCAACACTGAAGTCGCAAGCATCGCAAGAAACATTCCGAACACCGCATCCTCAATTCAATTATCGTGCTCTGCCTGCATGCTTTGCGCTCAGCGAGATGTACACTCAGCCATGCTTACCTTATGAATAGGCACAAGAACAGAATACAGGGAGAGCCCCGGTAGCTCGTGGCTAAGGCAAGGCTCGATGCAGAAGTTTGGGTGGGCTTGAGAATAGGGTACAAGCTGAAGCTATTTGATGGTACAGCACTAATACAGTAGGAAGAGGTTGTAATATGTCAACAGTAGAACAGGAGGAAGGTAGAGTCTGCTATAACAACGAGCAACCATTCCTTTATGCTTCTCCATCTTGGGTAGGTACAGCAATCCAAACGCGATGTCTACATCGTCTCATAACACGTCACTGGTCCTGTGACTCGGCGGGACGTACACGTTGTCACTCAGAAGACGCGATGTCTGTCCAATCGTCTAGGAACGGCTGGCTTGCGGTAGAACGTCTCACTTATGAGCGTTCCGCCTAGACGCACGCCTTCCCGGTCTCCCCCCGTGGCTCGACGTCTTCCCAGTTAGGCCATTTGCCTAACTCCAGTACGGTCCGCACAGGTATAGCCTCGTGTATCCACGTCTTGGTAGTAGATCTGCCGCGGCTTTCCAGCGGCATCGGGCTCTCTTTCACCGGAATAGCCGCTCCGCTGACCGGCGCGAGTTCACATCGATCTGCGTATTCGCTTTCGAAGCCTCGCCGTTGTTGCCTAGGCATACCGTTCGAGAGATAGCTCGCTTGCAGTCGGCTATACCAGCCCAAATGGGAAGCGAGCTTGGTAGCTTAGAGGTCAGTCGCCCGGAACCACCAGCGGAGGCTTCCGACCAGCCGCTGTGAGTCTGCCATTGCCCTATCACCATGACGCTGTGTTGGGCGTTGGTGTTGCCCTGTTGCTACATTTAGCGTCCTGGACATGCGCGCTCGTATCATCCGTCCGCGACGCTTACAACCGGGAAGGTTTCTTCTTTCGCAGTTACGTCGACCGATTCCAAGCCAACAAACGACTGGATCAGACGCTTCTTTTTCTTATTCGGTGGGACGGTGAGAAGGACAGTCGGACATGTGATTGAGCTAGCGTGGCCTGGCTACAAGTCTAAGGCTGCGAACTACGCCATTGCCGAGGAATCGTGGACCAACGTGCATCATGGCACGCGTAAGTAAACTTTGCTCGTTGGCACTGCATATCGAATAGAGCGTACGAAATCCTCCTGGTTCCGAGATGTCGTCAGCTCATGCTGCTGAATAAATCCGGTCCGCTGAGGCAGTCTTGAGTACATAAGTACCTGCTTGTGTATCCCACCATGTCAAATACGGCCACGAACAGGCGTGTACGATGACAACGTTGAGCAGACTTCGCATTGTTACAGCACATCTTCAACTTTTGCAAGACTTGAAGCGAGGGTGCGGGACGAACACGCAGGATAAAAGCATCGTAGAGAATTCGAAAGGGTGCAATGCGATTTAAGTGGTACGTAGTCTATTCTCCGCTTGTCCCAAAACTCTCTCTTCACCTTGCCTCTGCACACATATGCCGTGACAGGCTCAAGGAATATCATCGTCGTCCTCTTCTCCGAACCCAAACCCAAAGCTGAACCCGCCACCATCTTCCTCTTCGTCCCCTTTAGTGAGTTCCTCCCATTTGCCTCTCCCATTCTTGGCCTTCTTGTCCAGCTCTATAAGCGCAGCTTCAAGTATTTCAGGGTATTTCTCCCCGAGTCGCTCCACGAAGAGCTCGTAAGCCCGGTCGCATACATCCTCTTTGAACCCGCTTACTTGATCCCGCTGATCGCGGAGGAAGCCGAGGACATCTGGTAGTTGTTTCTTCGGAACGAAGTTTTGTGTCAAGGCGAGACTGTCTTCTAAATTGACAACGAGGTGGAACCACCCAGATGGGACGTGAAGGATCTCACCCGCATAGCAGATTCCTTCACGACACCCAGGTGTGCTACGAGCGAGCGAGTGGAATGTAAGTAGGTATTCGGCGATGGACAGAGGCGATGTGATCTCGGAGTGGTCGTCCGATAGGATGACGCCGGGGGGTGGAGGAAGGCTGGAGGATGACGGGAACATGAGCCAGTACTTCGAGCCCGTAAGTACGGCGTTCCAGGCATTCGTGGCATTAGGGTCTTTATGAAAGGTGCTACCACTTCGCTTCGGCCCAAGGATCATCCAGCGACAGTCCGGGCGATGCTCTCCAAGGACTTCAAAGAGGTCGTCGCCAAAGGCGTCGGGAGACCAATAGGCAGCATCGGGTGCAGTCCGACCGGTATTAATGCCCGTCTTCTCGACGAAGGCGCGGTCGAACACATATAGAGGGCTTTCGTCCGTACTATTTCCCATATAGTCGATGTATTTGGACATGGGCCAGTCAACAGCTTCGGCGCGAAACTCTACATTGGGATATTGCTTTAGCAGGTATTCTGGAGTCCACTTCCCGTACACGGGCCACTCTTTCACTGGCGAGGTAAGAATGAAAGGCTTGTCTGTCCAGGTTTCGGCGTACTCGTCACACGTGAGATCTTCTAGTCGCTGTATCGCATTCTGTCGTGGGATCTTGGTAATGAATGGTTCGAGTGATGTGTTGGCGCATTGAAAGGGGCGGTAGAGTACGTCCGAGAAGAGGTTCCAACAGGAGAAGGAAATCACATTCTCCTTGGGGATTCCGAGATAAGTCGAGCGCCAGGTACTGCGCCATTGGAAATTGTCAGGCGGTGAACTGCTATCTTGTCAGTGCGATCCCGAACCGAGAATCTGACAGGGAGACGCAAGTGAGTCACAACGCAAGGCTGAGCCACCATGACCTGATGGAGTCATAACGTTCACAATTGATGAGACTCCACGACTTATCGCTCGCCCAGTGCTCTGCCCATGGAATTACACCGTGCTTGGGGCTGGTCGGGGATAGTCATCTCAGATGGTGTTGACTAGCGTAGAGTCGTTGAGTCATTTCAGTACTTTGTGTGAACCTATGTGTATTCTCTCATAGCTGACAAGGAACCGACAATGGAACGGTAGAAAGTGGCTTTCACCTACCTTACGAATAAGGCTCTCCACAACTCATCGAGCCGAGTGAAGGCATACAACGCTCGACATGTGCTTCCGAGTCGAACTAGGGCATCGGCATCGAATGACTCAAGGATGTGGTTCAGAAGCTCATCAGGCAGCCGGGCGAAGGAGCCGCAGTGCGTCTTGATGTTCTCGGATGCCGTGTAGGCATTGCCAGCCGGTTTGATGTCCAACGGATGAGGAGGAACTGATGTCGCCACATCTTCGGCTTCCTCGGGTAGAAGGTTGGTCTCTTCAGATAATTTCACCCTCTTCGAGGATCGCGCTTCGGCGCATGCGGATTCGCTTATGTCCAAGATGCCGGGTGCCATTCGTCCAAGAGATTCGAGGACAATACTTGGGCAGCTGAACAGCACTGGCACCAGAAGGGCACTGGGCAGATGCAAGCAGGCGGTACAACGAGGAGTCAGAGCTAGAATGCGGCGAAGAGGTGAAGGCAAACCGCGGGAGTTGCCTCAATGTGAATTTTGGATCTCTTGTGCCAAGGCGCTAAGGCTTTTTTTCCTTCTCTTAAGCAGCGCCCTGCCCACCTTCGCCATCCAGTTCAAACCACCAACACCACACAACACCAGCAAACCAATACCCTAGATACCCTTTCGATTCTCGAGCAGAGGATCTGGTATCTACTTCAGCAAACTCTACCCACACTTCCACGGCGGTATCCAGAGGATCACTACCGTTTCAGCCCCACCTCACGCTTTTCGCCCGACTGCGCAGCGCCGTAGTCGTCGGTTCTTCTCCGCTCAATCATGGCTGACGAAGGTCTTAAGGATGTGGCCGAGGGTGAGTAGCTTCTGTCTTTTCAGCGCCTCAGCAGTCTGCGGCACAATACCAGCGCCTGTCAGCGCCTATCCGCGCGGAAAAAATTTCGCGCACAGCTCTAACCGCCCCGCGCAGGCCAGATCGAGTCCAACTACGATGAGACCACGGACTCTTTCGACAACATGAACCTCAAGGCAGAGCTCCTCCGTGGAGTGTACGCCTACGGTTTCGAGCGCCCCTCAGCTATCCAGCAGCGCGCCATTATGCCCGTTATCAAGGGTGAGTTGTCCAAATTCAGCTTCCACAGAGCCCATTTTGACGGAAACGGCAGGTCACGATGTTATCGCGCAGGCTCAGTCAGGTACCGGTAAAACGGCTACCTTCTCCGTCTCCGTCCTCCAGAAGATTGACCACAACGTCAAGGCCTGCCAGGCGCTCATTCTCGCCCCTACCCGCGAGCTCGCCCAGCAGATCCAGAAGGTCGTTGTCGCTATCGGTGACTTCATGAACATTGAGTGCCACGCCTGCATTGGTGGCACCAGCGTTCGTGACGATATGAAGGCTCTGCAAGACGGACCCCAGGTCGTCGTTGGCACACCCGGCCGCGTCCAAGACATGATCCAGCGTCGTGTCCTCAAGACGGACCACATGAAGATGTTCGTCCTCGACGAGGCCGACGAGATGCTGTCCCGCGGTTTCACCGAGCAGATCTACGACATCTTCCAGCTCCTGCCCCAGTCCACCCAGGTCGTCCTCCTCTCCGCCACCATGCCCCAGGACGTGCTCGAGGTCACCACCAAGTTCATGCGCGACCCCATCCGCATCCTTGTCAAGAAGGACGAACTCACCCTCGAAGGTATCAAGCAGTTCTACATTGCTGTTGAGAAGGAAGATTGGAAGCTCGACACTCTGTCGGATCTGTACGAGACTGTCACCATCACCCAGGCCGTCATCTTCTGCAACACCCGCAGGAAGGTCGACTGGCTCACCGACAAGCTCACCGCTCGCGACTTCACTGTCTCGGCCATGCACGGCGACATGGACCAGGGGCAGCGTGATGTCATTATGAAGGAGTTCCGGTCCGGATCTTCTCGTGTCCTCATCGCCACCGATCTCCTTGCCCGTGGTATCGATGTCCAGCAGGTGTCGTTGGTCATCAACTACGACCTTCCCGCTAACCGCGAGAACTACATCCATCGCATCGGTCGTGGTGGTCGTTTTGGACGCAAGGGTGTTGCCATCAACTTCGTCACCGCCGACGATGTGCGCATGATGCGCGAGATTGAGCAGTTCTACAGCACCCAGATCGAGGAGATGCCCATGAACGTGGCTGGTGAGTTTAATACCTGCGAGTACCCATGCATTCATGTACTAACAAATCGCAGACCTCATCTAAACGTCCTCTTCGATAGTATCCCTGGATTGCTCTCGTCTAGCAATCTTTCAGGGACTTCGGCTGGAGCATCGACTTGTCGATGCTCACTAATACGGAATGCGTCTGCTCGGTCAGACGGCGTTTCTTCGTTTTGTTTGGACAGAAAAGCAAGTCGAGGTGGAACGTGGTGACTCATACATTCGTGGCATCTCGGCGTTTGTCATTTTCTTGTGCAAAGTGGTTTCCTGGCGGTCTTGCGAATATAGAAAAGTGTGGCGGATGCTTAGTGCGCAGGGCTTTTCTCAAATGTCTCTTTCTTTAACTCATCGGCCATTCTGTACTCGAGGATTTGCTGCGGGTTTGATTATCATGACTTGCGACCGCGATGGGATTTTCCATGGCTACGCGGGTCTTTAATGATGATGATGACTGCTTTGAGTTATAGATACGGTCGCGAATGCAGTACCTCTCATTTTTTGTCCATGCTTTGACGAAGTGAGGACTAACCAATTGGTAGCACAGTATTTCCTTTTGTTCATCCGCCAAACGACCTAGAAGACTGATCGGCATTGTAGCTTTGCCGGCAGACCTCGGCCATGACATAGCCCCTCCAAGCGGACTTCCGCGAATGATCACGGATTCAACCATTCAGTATGGCTCGCGCAACACCACCTATAGCTCTGAACCATGCTGTCCCAAGCCTCCACTGTAAAAATGCTCACCCCATCTTACATGAATCTTCGTAACTGATCGAGCACACAGCAAGCCCTCGCCCGCCTACGTGCATACACTCCACCAGCAACCCAATGGTATAATTGCCCACTCACACGCCGCGCCGCCGTCCTCATCCTCCTCTTCCCCGACCGCCATGGCGAGCTCAAAGTCGTGCTCACGATGCGCGCGGCTTCATTGAGGAATTATGCGGGCCAGGCTGCGCTGCCGGGAGGTATGTCCACACCGTCAATGTACAACGCTACATTGGAGATATGACACGGGACTAATTGAGGTACTGTGTAACCTTTAGGTAAAGCAGACACCCTCTCCGAAACTCCCTTCTCCACCGCCCGCCGCGAAGCCTACGAAGAAATCGGGCTCCCAACCACAGACACCAAGCTACCTCCAGGCTTCAGGGTCGAACATCTCTGCGAGTTGCCTGCTAATCTGGCGAAGACGGAACTGGGTGTGCGACCGTGCGTTGCTTTTCTGTGTCCGTCGTCGACCGCGGCAGGTTCATCTGCGGGAGAGGACGGCGCTGTGGAAGAGAAGATGATACCAAAGTTGGATCCGAAGGAAGTCGCTGCCGTTTTTACGGCGCCGTTTCATAATTTCTTGAGGAAGGGGTGGGAGGGGAAAGAGGGCCCGAAAGGAAATGATGGGAAGCCGCATAGTTGGTATCGAGGGAGCTGGACGGACTGGCACGAATCGCGATGGCGTATGCATAATTTCTACATTCCGCGACCACCTCCGTCATCCTCCCAGCTGCTCCAAAACCCCTCTCACTCTCCCTCCCGATCCGCCTCCTCCTCGTCCTCTTCCCACCAGCCGCAACCCGAAGGCGACGATCCCCGCCCTGCCCCCGTACCCTTCACCGCGCTCCCGAGCTTCCGCGTCTTCGGCATGACGGCCAGGATACTAGTCGACGCAGCACGTGTCGCTTACGGCGAGGAACCCGATTTCGAGCATAATAGTCACTTTGGGGATGAAGATATGCTCGGGAGGTTGTTGAAGGTGGGGCGGTTGAGTGAGGAGAGGAGGAAGGGAGAAGAGTTGACGAATGAGGTGCTGAAGGAGGCGGTTAGAGAAACGGGTGGGGGCAGTAAGATATAAGTTCGTTTGGGTGGTGGAGGAGGGATGGGGATTGGTTTGGGTCTGCCTGGAGCGCGCATTCGGTGGTCGTGTAGATGTGTAGATGGGATGCGTGAAGCAATGGAATCTGACGGGACGCAGAAGACCACAATAACATGAAGAACATTCAATAATTCCATTCCCTCATAATAGCACATGTGACGGTCTCAGCTACGCGCGACCCAGACAGCCAACAACGCCATAGAGGACTACGTCGTCCCGCGCGAAGCGCTGCATCAAGCATTCAAGACTGGTCAAATGAACCACCATTCACGATCGCTCTATTACGACGACGCTGCCGCAGCCTTCCGTTCATCCTCCTCCTTCCGCATATCCTCAAGGAACTTTTCCCACGTCTCAATCGTGCCCTGGAAGAACTCGATATGCGTGTCCGCCAAATCTCCCAACGTGTCCTTGAACTCAACTGCCTTGATGCGCTCGAAGTCTTCGACCTCCTTGACCGTATGCTCGTCGAACGCCTCCGTGGCCTTCTTCGCGCTCTCCACCTCCCCGGTCAGCCTCTCGATTTCAATCTCGAGCTTGCGAACGCGTTGCCTACGGGCCTGGTCGTGATCAATACCACGGAAGTCTTCGACCTTGGAGCGGAGGAAACCGGAGGCTCCCTGTCCTGCACCAGTTGAGCTGGCCAGCGAGTCGCGATCTGCGGCAGACTTGGTGAGGTATTCGGTGAGGGCTTCGAAGTCAAGCTGCTTGCTTTCGCGTGTGCGTAAGAGGTTCTTGAGCGCCATAATGAAGGCGTCCATGTCCCGCAGACTCGTCAGATAGTTCTGGTCTGTGTTATCCCTCAACACCTTAAACCCCTGTGATGTCGTCGCGACAGATGAGGCAAAAGACGTAAGCGGCCCCTCGACACCAGACTCCAGAGTGATGAGCTTCTGACACTGTGTGGCCAGGTCGCTGTAGTCTTGTTCGAGGTCACCCTGCCGCCTTACTACGCGCACTGCCATCTTCTCCACATTCGACAGATCCTCAGTCAGCTTGGTGGCCCGGTCGCTGACTTCGATGAAGCGCTTGTCCGGCTTGTGCACCTTGGTAAACGTATTCACAAAGGTATCTGCAATTGCATCCACGAAGCCACCACTACCGGCCTGCTCGGACGTGCTTGTCGCCCTTGAAGAACGCCCCTTCATGTGCTGATTCCAGTCCGGGCTTTCAAGGAAGCTTATGAGAAGCATCGCTCGCCGTAGCACAGGATGCAAAGTTATTCGCTTGAGGAAGCGGTGCAGCGAGTGCGCGCGTCGTTGTGTGAAGTCCGGACCGAACCGGTCGCCGCGCACATACTCCATCTTGTGCTTGTCGGGCAGCGGCGGGACTGCGCATTGTGGGTATTCTTTCGAGAGCTGTTTCCAGAGGAAAACGAAGTCGGTGAAGCGGCGGCGGGCGGTAAACTCGGACCGCTGGAAGGACTGGTAGTCGGACTGCGGATGGTATGTTAGGCTGCGTTTCACTACGCGGAGCACGAGGGGAGGACTGGTGAGCAGGGCAGACGCGACAGGAGATCAGGTACCGACCTTTGTAGTGATGAGATATGAGACGTAGGCGTCCTTGGTGCCTGGCAGCTCCTTCTGCGGCTTGCCGACGAAGGTCTCCAGGCGGCCTTCGCTGAAATCGGCCGCCATGTTGCGCGGCAGCAGGACAGCACGCGAGTCAAACTCAATGAATCTGTACTCGGGCTGGAAGTCTTCAAGGTCGTCGACAAGGTCAAAGTCGAGCTCTTTGGGGGCGTTGACGGGTTCGCTGTCTGCAAGTGCTGTTAAGGTTGGGGCCGACTGGGGTGTCGCTGACGTCGAGCTGGCGGAGCTGTGCTCGCTTGGTTGGTGGGGCACATGCACCCGGATCGATTCGTACATGGCCTGGTGGTAGAGGTCGACGCTGTCATCGCGACGGCGAGATTTGGACATGATGGACTGCCAGCGTTTTGTAGCGATCAAGAAGGAAGCGAAAGGATAAGTGTTCATTAAATCATTCTACGGCGGTGAAAGCAGCTATGTACCGGAAGCCGGGCTACAGATTTACAGTGAATGGAGAAAGAGCAGCCTAACAAACACGCCGAAGCCGCCAGCCGTGCGCCGTCGTGCTGAGATACAATCGAGTGTACGTTGAGTACAGGGTATCAGTTTGCAGCGCCGAACCGTCTGCCAAACTCCTCGAGCAGCTGGGGTGTGATATCGTCGCTGCTACTTCCCTTGACGGTCCACAGCACGCCAAGCTTGGCATAGTGGTCCAGCAGTGACTGGTACGTCTCGTTGAACGTCTTCAGCCGTGCTTTCCAGACCTCCGGGTCATCGTCTGAGCGCCGCGTGAGCGGTTCGCCCGTCACATCATCTTTGCCTTCCACTTTGGGAGGGTTGAACGTAGTATTGTAGACGCGCCCGGATGGTGCATGGACCCAGCGATTGCAGATGCGCTCGATGATGATCTCACTGGGCGTCTGGAGATTTACCACCATGTTGATAGGGACAATGGCGTCGAGCTGGAGCGCCTGTGCGGCGGTGCGCGGGAAGCCGTCCAGGATGAAGGAAGCTGCCGGTTTGTCGGAATAGCTGTACATGGATGTCCTCAGCCCGGAAGGTATCAAAACGGAGTCCACATTGTCGTCCGCCTCCATGGCCAGCGAGCTCGAGTAGACAGAATAAGGCTGGAGGTTGCTGTCCTGAATCCATCCCCTTGTCGTGAGTTCGTTGACGATAAGTCGCAAGATCATGGTATCTGGGACCAATGCGCCGGATTGCATCTTTGCCTCTGCTTGGATGCCTGCACATATGAGAAAATTGGCGGATCAATGCGGACTCGTAAGAGACGTACCAAGGGGGGTCTGCTCCCTCACATTCTTCCTCAGAAGATCACCCGAGCTTATCGACGAGAGCTGGGGGAAGCGCTTCATCAAGCGCTCGGTTTGAGTGCCCTTTCCCACTCCTGGTGCGCCGACCAGTATGACTCTTGCCGCCCGTGAAAGCGCCATTCTATTCAGATGTTGTAGTAGTATTGCGCAAAAGTAGACGGGCCCGGATATGGGTATATGGCGCCGAAGCGGCGGGAGGGAGGCCAAAGGGCTTCAGGAAAGTCCACGGATACTAGCGGAGGCGCATGGTGACAGCGGACGACAGTAATCGAGGTGATATACGGGTAGGGAACCGAAATCTGGAAAGAAGGATGGAGAACAAAGTAGGGGAGATCGCCAGAAGACTGCGGGTAGGGTTGTCGAGGTGAGGGTGCGGAGAAGTAGTGGGACGTCGACAATCGGAGGGGGGTGCCGGCGCGTCACAACATTTCGGCCGGGATCGTTCCGCACAAGCCACTTTTGACGCTTCTCCGCGTCACGAACGAACGGGTGGCAGCACGACATGATTCCACGGCCCGGGTGAAACCGCTTCTGTGCCGCGCGCAGTCCAATTTCACGTGGCGGTGCGGTGCGGCATGCGGCTTGCGTCGCGTCCTGTTGCCGTGGAGCTAGCCGGTCGCAAGCAGCGACTCAATGCGCAGTACGTCGTCGTTCGGCGTGGGCTGGCTGGTCTGGCCGGGCGGACCTGTTGAGGTGCGGCAGCCAAGCCTTTGATCGACGCTCGTTCCTGGGGACCATCTTTTAATTCTGACGGCTTCGTCACCCTTCAACGCCAACCTGCAACGCCAATCTTCAACCACCACCTTTCGAAGCAATTTTCATCACCATCTGTCCCCGGACAGCGTGTTTGTCTTGGTCGTCCACATTTGAGTCTCGCACACCCACTCCCCGTCGTTCCTTACCCTTCCGCTTGCATTCGGCGCAATGTACGTCAGTCGAGCTGCCACTCGGGCAGCGCCCGCTGTCTTCCGAGCGGGTATCAGAACCGCCGGGCGGCCTGCTCGCCAAGCGCCCAAGATGATACCTGCCATTGCAATTCTGATTCCACGCCGTGCCGCCTCCACCGAGACCTCAACGTCATCCAACACAGGCGGCAATTTCCCGCCCCCCGGCTTCAGCACCGAACAGGCGAAGAAGCCCCTCTCCAAGGAAGAACAGAAGGCCCAGGAGAAGGGCGGGCTACCCGACCTCACAATACCAAAGGACGAGCCGACCTCAAGTCCGAAGACAAGTGCCCACGAGGCGCGGTCCGTGGCGGAATTAGCGGCGGACAAGGCGACTGCAGAGACCAAGGATGAGAAGAAAGCGCTGGCAAAGAAGGAAGAGCAGAAGAAACTCACTGTTTGGCAGAAGGTCAAGCACGAGGCCGCCCACTACTGGGACGGGACGAAGCTGCTTGTCGCTGAGGTCAAGATCAGTTCAAAGCTCGCTTTGAAGATGGCGGCTGGCTACGAGCTCACTCGCCGAGAGCAAAGACAAGTATGGAGCGCCTCATACGATCGAGATCACATCGGCTAACGCGCCATAGCTGAAACGAACCGTCGAGGATCTTGGACGTCTCGTACCCTTCTCAGTTTTCCTCATCGTCCCCTTCGCCGAGCTGCTACTGCCAGTGGCGCTCAAACTCTTCCCCAACATGCTCCCGAGCACATACGAGGGCCAGACTTCGAAAGACGCAAAGGCCAAGACACTGCGATCTACCCGCAAGGAAGTCAGCACCTTCCTACGCTCGACTTTGAAGGAGACCGGATTGCCCGTCTCGGCCGAAAACGCGCAAACAACAGAGTTCAAGGAGTTCTTCCGCAAGGTGCGCGCCCTGGAGTGCGGTCCTTATGGTAGAGGAGATTACTAATATATCCCTAGGTCCGAACTACCGGCGAGACACCATCCCAAGACGAAATTATCAAGGTATGCAAGATCTTCAAGGATGACTTGACCCTCGACAACCTGTCGCGGCCTCAGCTCGTCGCCATTTGCCGCTACATGAACATGGCCTCCTACGGCACAGACAACTTCCTCCGTTACCAAATCCGAGTCCGCATGCGCCAGATCAAGCGTGACGACCGCGCTATCGCCTTCGAAGGCGCCAACTCGCTCTCGGTCCCCGAGCTGCAAGCCGCTTGCGCGAGCCGCGGCCTGAAGACACACGGCGTCTCACCCGCCCGGCTACGCGAGGATATACAGACATGGTTGGATCTCCGTCTCAAGTACGGCGTGCCATCTACACTGCTCGTGCTTTCCAACGCTTTCGTGTACGCCCAAGGCAAAGAGTCTGAGATGACCTCTCAACTGGACGCGCTTGAGGCTGTGCTATCCAGTATCCCCGAAGAGCTATACCACGAGATCGAGCTTGAGGTGCACACGAAGGAGGGTGCGGCAACCAACAAGCAGCGTCTCGAGGTGCTCCGGGAGCAACAGGAGCTTATTGACGAGGAGAATGAGCAGAGCCAGGGTCATGAGAACAAGGCCACCGCCTCACCAAAAGATACCGAGAATATCGACGAGGATGACAAGCCGAAGGCGGCGGTCGAAGAATCTGAGAAGAGCGCTGAGGCAGAGGCCAGCACAGGGGACACTGGTACCGAAACCGGGAGTGCGGAGCGCGCGGAACAGGACCAGAGGGCCGCCGAGGACTCTGGCGACAAGGAACTCGCGAATGAGAAGGCTCCCAAGAAGGAGTGACCGCGCCACGAAACTAGACTTCTCACTTCTCTACTTTGTGTAAATAGACAACGAAACCATTCACAGTGAGCCAGGCGATTTGACCGACCGACTCAGAAAGATAGAAAATACCCATAGCCCTTGAAGGGAACAAAATAGAAAATGTAAAATTAGCATCACTTATTAGTCGTTCGCCAATTGTGCATAATGAGGATGCGTCTCCTTGAGCGCGTCGACTGGCACCCCTCCCCCACCTACCAAGCTTCGTCGTTGACCTCCGCACACCTCCGAACTGCTGCCAACCCTCATATCTCTCGCGTACACCCACGAAGTACCTGGCCAATACAATATACAACACATACAGTCTCTACCGCTACGAATCTATGCTAAGCATTCGTCCCATATACTAAGTTCCGCTTCCAGGATGCCCGACAAAACATCCCATGACGACGCCCTCCTCGCTCGTCTTAACGCGCTCAAGAAGTCCTCCGTCAGCTTCGACACATCATTATCCAGCTCTATAACCCCCTCGAATAACCACACTCCTCTGCCTACCAACGCACCAAACGACCTCGCAGCCCGCTTCGCCCGTCTCGGCTCCGCTTCCCCCTCAAGCTCCCCCAAACCCTCGCGGAGTACTTCTACAGATGATGCGCAGAAGGAGGGCGCACCGGTTATAGCGCCGGGTGCGCCGAGTTATCTTGAAGGTATTGCGGAGGGTGTAGGGGGTGTTGGGACGGAAGCGAACGCGGAGGATGGGCGGAGTTTAGAGGAACTATTGGGGGAGTTGGGGCCGAGGGAGGAGTGGGACTTGAGCAGAGAGGAGAGGCAGGGCGTGGGGAGTATGTTGAGGGAGATAAGAACGATTTTGCCGGAGGTGAGGAGGGGGAGGGAGGTGAAGAGGCAAGGCGGTGAGAAGGAAGGGGAAGAGTTGACGGATTGGGAGAATGTGGAGGTGGATATAGGGAAGGAGGGAGTGAGGGTTGGACACGCCCAAGAGCAGTCCGGAGGGCACGATGATGATGGGGATGAGGTGGAAGGCGAAGGAGAGAAGAAGAAAACGGAGGATGAAGAGACGGATGATGTAATTGCGAGGATTATGGCTGAGTTGGAGGTGAGCAGGAAGTACGACCCACCCTCTCCGCCACCAGAAGACGACAGGATCTCCAACCCAGAAGAGACGCATACACCCACCAAAGAAAACCCACCGGATTCCAACGACCTCACCCTCCCCTCAGCACCCACATCTCTCCCCTCGCCCTCCCCCTCGCAAACCCTCGCCATCGAAGACGCCCTTTCCGCCCGCTTAAGTGCCCTCTCACACCCGCAAACCGACGCCCTCGGCCTCCCGTCCGCACCCTCCTTCGCCCCCGCCCGTAAACCACCAACAGTGCAGTCCAGCTTTGCCAAAGAGCCCGATGACGAGGTAGATTCGTGGTGCATCATTTGTAATGATGACGCTACGTTGAAGTGTACGGGGTGCGATGGCGATTTGTATTGTCAGACTTGTTGGATGGAGGGGCATCGGGGGGAGAGTGCTGGGTGGGAAGAGAGGAGGCATAAGGCCGTTCTGTATAGCAAGGATGGTGGTGGGGGGAAGAAGAGGAGGAAAGAGGCTGCTGCTTGAGTTTGAGATTTGCGCATGGGAAGATTTCGGTTTGAGGACGGCTTGCTACGTAGCGACAACCACGCAAAGCGAGGATTATATGATAGGAATATGACTGAGGCACGAATTCTAGCTAGGGAAAGAGAAACTACAACGCTTCAAGCCTTGCTTCCTTAAACAGGTCAACCAACACAACGTGTATCCCATCGTGCAGTTGCATTCAACGTATTCGTACTATTACATAGCCAGTAGATCCGGAATCGTGCGTCAACAGATAAGAAGGCATAATCCAGTGTGTTTTACTAGCAGAGATTCCAAGCAGTGATTGCGATAAGACTAGACTTTTCAAACTTGCAGGTTATTCCCTGAACTCCCCCGTGGAGAACCTAAGTCACAGAAGTGTTATATACAGGAACATGTAGCACACACATCTTGCTCCCTCCTGCATCCATTGCGCTCACTATCCACACAAAAACACTTCAACCGCCCTCTATCGATTCCTCTTGCCAATACCTTCATTGTGTGGTATCCTTCTCTCCGTTCCCAATTTCCACAGATCCTTACAAGGGCTTGCCACCGACAAAGTTACTCCACGACCGGACTTCGCTAGGAATACCCTCCTTCTTGGGCAACTTCTCGCTCATGCACTGGGCAAAGAGGACAGCGGTCTAGATTCGAAGTTAGCATCCACACACCTCAAGCACCATCAATCATAAGAGGACTTACCTTGGGCTCCATGAAAAGCGGCACACCGAAGTCCACTGCGTTCCTCCTCATCACATAATCCTCATCGATCAACGAACTAGCCCTATACTTGGCCAGGTTGAACACCCCCCGGATGTCGTACTTCGCAAACACCTCGCGCAGCGCCCTCTTGTCCTCCTTCGGGAACTCAATCACCTCGACTGAGATATTCTCCGTGTTCTTCTCAAGTAAGTCCTTGACGTCCTTGTTCGCAGCATAGAACTTGTAGCCGAGCGGGTACACGTATTTGGCAACTTGGACAAGGTAGCCTGAGTCGACGTCGCCGCCAAAGAGGAGACCCTCTCCGGGTTGCGGGAGGCGGAAGTTCATGGTCGATTGCACGGAGACCCAGTAAGCTTCGATAAGATCCTTGCCAAAGCAGGCCATCTCGCCAGTGGACGCCATTTCGACGCCGAGGAAGGGGTCGGCGCCGGCCAATCTGGTCCAGGAGAATTGCGGAACCTTGGTGGCGACGTAATCCCTCTCCACCTTCATGAGGTCAACGGGCTCGGGAACCTCGCGGCCAACAAGCGCTTTGGTGGCCACGTCGATAAAGTTCGTGCCGAGGACTTTGCTGACGAAGGGGAAGGAGCGGGACGCGCGAAGGTTGCACTCGATGACCTTTAGGTTGGGTTCTTGACCCTCGACATGCTCCTTGATGATTTGCATATTGAAAGGTCCGGTGATGTTCCATGCCTTGGCAACCTTGTCTGCAATTTCCTTAACGCGCTCCTTGATTCTATCGTCAAGGTTGACGGGAGGAAGGACAAGTGTTGCATCTCCAGAATGAACACCAGCGTTCTCAACGTGTTCGCTGACAGCGTGGACGAGCACCTTGCCACCTGAAGCCACAGCGTCACAGTCGATTTCCTGAGCACCGTCGATGTACTGAGTGATCACAACGGGGTGGTCTGGCGAGACGTCGGCGGCAGCGGTCAGTTTCGCTCGAAGGTCAGACTCGCTGCGGATGACAGTCATAGCGGCACCAGAAAGTACATATGATGGGCGGACAAGCACAGGGTATCCGACAGAGTTGGCGAACTTCTGCGCTTCTTCGTACGAAGTAAGCTCTTTCCATGCAGGCTGGTCCACGCCAATGGAGTCCAAGATGGAAGAGAACTTGTGGCGATCTTCGGCTTTGTCAATGTCCTCTGGATCAGTGCCGAGCACCTTGGCTTTTCCGGAGTTCTGGAGCTTGAGCGCCATGTTCTGCGGTAGCTGGCCACCAACGGACACCACAACACCGCTCGCAGTCTCGAGCTCGTAGATGTCCATGACACGCTCATAGCTCAATTCTTCGAAGTAAAGCTTGTCGGCCACATCGAAATCAGTCGAATACGTCTCTGGGTTATACTAGAGGATGTTAGCATGCATTCAATGATCAAATCAAAAAAATAAAGTAGGTCAGTGGTGAGGGGAAAGGGTACAGAGAGGTCAGGTCTCGGGTAAAGGCCTCGACTGAGCGGCGATGCGCTGTAAAGCAAGACACTGGAGGTCTAGCACGATGTAACACGTGCTGGGACCCCTCTGGTTGAGTATTGCAGCCAGCAATTTCGTACCCCAGCCTTTGGAGCTGTGGTACGAGTTGCGTCGAAGTTCGGCAGAAAGGGCGGTCTGTATTTCAAGACAACAGGCGCTGAGACCCCTCTGGATATGCTTTCCAGGCTTCATACGCCGACCTCTGGGCCAGGCACGAGGAATAGACAAGAAAAAGGGCAACTTACATTGATCATCACAGTCTTCTTTCCGAGCTTGTTCAGTGACATGGTAGCGTTGACAGCGCACCAGTCAAACTCCACTGAGCTGCCAATGCGGTAGACACCGCTCCCAAGGACGAGGATACCATGATCATCGAAAGTGATATCGTGCGAAGTGGCGTTGTAGGTGGTGTACTGGTTTATGTTAATACGCTGAGGGAGAGTTGGGCAAAGTTATACCTACTAGATAATTCGTATCGGCGGGGAACTCAGCAGCCAGCGTGTCAATCTTCTTGACCCATGGCCGGATGCCAAAGCTCTTCCTGCGTGCGCGGACCTCGTCTTCAGTGCTGTTGACCGCCTTCGCAATTTGCCTATCCGAGAATCCCATTTTCTTCGCCTTGAGAATGACCTCTTTCTTGAGTCCGAACAAGCTGCCGATCTCTTCGAGTTCTTGTGTGCAGTCGACAATGTTCTGGAGCTTGTACAAGAACCACTTGTCAATCTTGGTCAGATCGTGAATCCGGTCCACAGAGTAGCCTTCGCTGTACATGGCATGGCCTACAGCGAGCCATCGACGGTCGGTGGGATTCTTCAGTTCCTCATCCAAGCTCTCTCCGTATTTTTCGCCTTCGAAGCCTAAGAATTTAGGATCAACCTGTCGGCAGGCTTTCTGGAAAGACTCTTCGAAAGTGCGTCCGATGGCCATGACTTCACCGACGGACTTCATTGAACTGCCGATATCCCGCTTTACGTTCTGGAACTTGCTCAAATCCCATCGTGGCATCTTTGTGACGACATAGTCCAGACTGGGCTCGAAATTGGCGGTGGTGGTCTTGGTAACGGCATTAGGCAGTTCCGGAAGAGTGTGGCCGAGACCAATCTTCGCAGCAGTGTATGCCAGGGGGTATCCGGTGGCTTTTGAGGCTAGTGCAGAGGATCGAGAAAGACGCGCGTTGACTTCGATGACCCTGTAGTCTAGCCCATCGGGTTGAAGAGCGTACTGGACGTTGCACTCGCCCACAACGCCCAAGTGTCGCACAATCTTGATCGACGCAGAACGGAGCATATGGTATTCCTCGTCACTGAACGTTTGACTGGGTGACACGACGATACTGTCACCAGTATGTACTCCGAGAGGGTCGAAGTTCTCCATGTTGCAGACCGTGATGCAGTTGTCGCTCGCGTCACGCACCACCTCATACTCTGCCTCCTTCCAGCCCTTGAGCGACTTCTCGACCAAGATCTGGGACGACAGGGTAAGCGATTGTGCAGACAAGTTCCTGAGCTCCTCGGCGTTGTTCGCAAAACCGGACCCGAGACCACCAAGGGCATAGGCCGCACGGACAATAATGGGGTATCCGATCTTGTCGGCAGCTTCGAGAGCTTCGTCTATCGAGCCAACAGCAATAGACTTTGCGATTGGAATGTCGATCTCGTCCAGGGCTCGTGCGAATAGATCACGATCTTCGCTAGTCTCGAGAGTTTTGATGGTCGTTCCGAGCACCTTGACGCCGTACTTGTCGAAGATGCCCTTCTTGTTCATCTGTACGCCCAAGTTCAAGGCCGTCTGGCCACCGAAACTGAGGAAGATGCCGTCTGGCTTTTCCTTCTGAATAACGAATTCGACGTATTCGGGGGTTACAGGCAGGTAGTAGATCTCGTCGGCGAGCACGTGCGAGGTTTGGATGGTAGCGATGTTTGGGTTGACGAGCACAGATTTGACGCCAGCCTCCTTGAGGGCTTTCAGAGCTTGCGAGCCTGCGAGGGAGGTCAGCTTCTTCGTCTTCTACTCTCGGAAACTTTGCTTTTCATACCAGAGTAGTCAAACTCTCCCGCCTGGCCAATACTGAGACCACCGCTACCGATAACCAGGACCTTCTTCACGTCGACCAGGTTTCGAGCCCCAGCGATTGCGCCGCTGTTCAGATATGCTTGCGCATTAGGCGCCTCTTGTGTCTGGTTCCATGCTGCAGAGACCTTTGTAAAGGCTCGTAGCTGTCGGTATGCGGCCGGTGACTCACGGGCGGTCTGGAGTGACAGAAGTGGCCTCGAAGCGCGGGAAACGAGAGATCGAGAGGCAGCGGAAGGACCAGCTGGACGGAAATGGGTCGGGAGAGCTGTTGCGCGACGTGCCAGACGCGCGCAAAGAGCCATTGCACGCGGTCAAGCTTCGAGCTCTTTTGAAGCCCGTAGGAGATGTGAGGGCGGCGAAGTCGGGGATCGGGGTCTGCGCAACAGGGAAGATTGCAATTGAGGTCGCTGCAGCTCGAGCTCAGCAGGGCAGAGAGTCCAACTGCTTGTCGCGATTTTTGTTTCGATGTTGGCGGGGAGTGGAGCGCTGTGAGCCAAAATATTTCTGGGGACCACCAATGATATCGGGCCGATCGCGTCGCTACGATAAGAAGTGTCACAGGCGGTCAAAGCGGAACCTGTCGCAGCATGAATTGGAATGCCTACTCCGGTCCTATAAAGACGACACAAGGCAATTGCTCGGAGCTCCTGTTATGGAGAGAGACATAGGCCTAAAATACGAGTGCTGGGCTTGAGGGCTGCCAATCTTCCAAGTCTTCCGACATACCACCCACCGATAACCGGCGCCGACTCGATTGGTAGAAGTTTTTTCGAACGCGCCTGTACTATGACGAGACTGCATGGAGCCGTGTGCCCACCCTTGTCATTCAGCTAAAGTGTTGACTGGCTAGCTCTCTGAAAGGTCACAGGCCGGGTGCAGAATTCTTCTATTGCTGCAGCAGGAGTTGCTTCAAAAATTTGCAAGACAACGCCGCCTCTACACCACGTGGAGTGCCGAACCAGTGTTGCGGGCCAAGTACCCCGGTTTCACAAGCCAATGGACTTGATAGTGGATAATGTGCCTCCGCCGATCGTTTGATCAGTAGTCGCCATTGGAGTGGCAGGACCCGTAGGTGCAAGGCTTTACGAGGGAGCCGAAGGTATGCCTCATTCTGGAGTGCTTTCAATGCTCTCGAGAAGCGCTCAGTTCATGCAGCTTTCTTCTGCTTATCTGCTGCCGTGTGGCGCGCCTTGTATTCTCGCGGGCTTTCCAACTTGTTCGCAGATTCTCCACGCAGTCGACCTAGAAGTCCCGGTTGTGTCCACATCCCAACTTTCCTTTCTTTGGCCTGCGCCTCTGCCTCGCGATACTTCTGCTCAGAGGTCCCAAACTCAGAGCCAGATTTTGCTTCGTACACGGATGCCAGCCCGCTCTTCAGCATCTCCAAACCGACATCCTTCTTCCAAAGCCATTTCCGCACGTACACCTGAGCCACCACCCTCTCGTACTGATCGCGCCTGAAGATGTGCACGCGAACACGCCGGTTGTGTATGTATGCCGTGAGCCAATCGAGCGCTTCTTTGGAATGCGGCTGCGCTTCTCGCCCCCAATGTGCCAATTCTGGGGCGTCGACGCCAGCGATCCGAATGTGTATCTACGAAACTGTAAGGAAAGCAAAACAAGGGGACCCGAGAAGCTCACGGTGTTGTTTGCGAGTCCTCCTTTCTTGGTCGTGGGAACTCTCTTCCATGGAAGCCATCCCCACCCAGCTATCCTTCCGCCCGGGGTGTGGAACAGCCTGAAGTTGTCGGCATCGCCAACACTTGTGACCTGGCCGAACAAACTTCGACGCCGAAATGATTCAGGCTTGATGTGGTTGACACTAGGTATGCGCCGGAGATAGGACTTGTAGAAGCGCAGAGCAGCTACAGTCGACGCTGTCAAAACGAGAGACGTTCCGACGGTGCGCGGGTCTGTGAACGCAGACGACCATTCTGTCGATTTGGAGCTTTCGATCCAAGCCGCGAGACTGGCTTTCTTCTTGTCACTGTCATCGCCCGACCAAGGCCATCGCATTGTTGGGATGGCGTGGGGGCCGCGTTGGAGTTTGGTTGCTTGTTGTCAAAGCGCGGAGGTATCTCGAGCTCCGCGACTTCAGATGTTGGAACTAGTCGGGCGCTCACGTGATCATCGCAGAACTGTTGGTCCAGGCGTTGCACTTGGGATGTCGTTAAAGTCAAGTAGGATTCCTATGCAAAGTCGATATTGAAGAATGTACAAGCATATGTTTGCGCTATGCGAGATAAGACGCCACTGTTGGTTCATGTGAAAGATGCTATGATTTTGTCGATTCAAGCATCTGAGTGCACCTAATACGTAGACAACTGGTACCATCCTTATCATGGACCAATGCTCAATTCAAGAGCGCACTGCGTCCCTTTCGACTCACCTTCAGTATGTCTACTATCGCGCGCTCTGCACAATACCCGTTCATATACCACTATGCGGCCCTAGTGGTAGCTCCATGCCAGACGAGCTGATGCAGTCCTCATACCCCGCGAGCAGCTACATGTAGAGTAAAGAACTGGAGCTGAGATGTGCAGTTTTATGCGTCTAGTGGCCGACACACCGCGTGCGAGACTGGGCTGAACAATGTCTTTGTATAGGTAGGCAGCCGCCGCCACAAGTGTATGGTATGATATATCTCGTCTTCGACACGTTCGGCTGTACGTTTGGTTCGTGAATCGTGCTTCGTGAACAGAAGTGAAAATGATCATTTCCGTTCATGGTCATATGTATGATGTATCAAAGATGCTCTCTGTGGCCGAGTTAGCTTCGGTGCTTCATCGAGTGTGATACCACCCAGACATCCCGCGCGTTTGTACCAATGAATGTCCACTCACCTGCGAACTGACCTGCGAACATATTTGATAGAGGTTCGCATGAAAGAAGCGAAATGGTCAACCTTTGTAGCATAAGCTGAACGCCACCACGATCCCGTATCCGCACACGTCCTCGTGCCTGTAATGGAGTGCCTAGATGGTCAATGAGACCGGACACCTCGTGCAAAGCGAAAGGCGATTGCAAGCTCAGGCCCGATGAAGACGGCCATCCTTATATTGTCTCTCGTTCACCGAGCGGGGTAGGGCTGAGGTGGACCGAATCACGGTGGCGGTGGCGTGCAGTGAAGTGAACATCAAAAATAGCATGCCACACACCAAAAACGATGTGCGACAACGATTAGCTCGGCGCACGAGGGTGTTGCAGGAGGTCAACTGGTGGGTAGTTCAGATGTTCCAGACGTCGGCAGGGATGGTGGCGGCCCAAAGAGGTATGGGCAGGGGCCACCCGAGCGCGAACCTCATTCGATTCTTGAGGCGGGCGAATTGCTCGACAACCCTCCACGCATCATCTTTCCAACAACCGAGTCGTCTATGCTTTCGACAGGTGACCGCCGCTATTCACTACCTCCTCATCCTCTACCAATCTGGCGAATAATGTATCGCAATCTTTAGCGCACAGCCGGTCACTATCAGATCTGATGCCGATCCGTCAACCATCATGTACTCCACGCTCGCTACTATAGCCGACCCAGACGGTCTCGATGACAGCCAGTTTCTCTTCGGCGGATCCCACGATGAACTCTTGCCAATTCCCATGTCTCACGATGGCGCGCACCTCAAGGAAGAAGCCTCTAATGCGGGACCTATGGCTGGGCTCCAGAGCCTGCACTATACCGAATCGACTCCATCGTCCGTGCACTACGGCGACAATCACGACTTGCTGGAGTCTGGTGGAAGCCATGTGAGTGGCGGCGAGGAGAGAGACGGTTCTGCCTCGAATGGTTGTGTCAACGGCGATGAAGGTAGTCATGGCCATGCCTCGCTGCCTTACCCTCACCCCTTCCGGAAGAACGACATTTCGAACAATTCTCACATGGAAGATTCCAAAAAGCCACAAAGCATCAATCCACGTGCACTTCTCAACGGGACAGCCACTGCGGCGGTAGCTTCTCCACATAGTTCTCTGGGCACGAAAACTCCGCTGATACAAACTCCAACGACCAATGGCACATGGAAAGCCTCTTCGACCCCTGAAACAAATCAGACGCAAGAAACCAACGGCGCGCATCGCTCAAGAAATTACACCCCAGTCAAAGGCAAACCATTCGAGTGGAAAGCGAATTCCTCCATACCTGCTGCAATGTCCTGGGAGGAATTTGCGAGACAGTGTACATTAGCGGCTGAGAGCTCGCGACTGAACCCCTTTGCTCTTCACCCGGAAGAGTACAAGCTCTTGCGTCTTCACGTCACTCACGCCCAGGTTACCGTATATCTGAACATCCGCAACGCAATCCTGAGGCTGTGGACCAAGAATCCCTTGGTCTTTGTCAGCCTGGAAGAAGCTGCAGGCTGCGCGCGAGACAGACGTTATTTTGGCTTAGCCAAGGTGGCTTATTCTTGGCTGCTAAGGAACGGCTACATTAACTTTGGCTGTGTGGAAGTCCCCAACACTGTGGGCGCAATACCTTACGCAAAAGCGAAGAAAGGCGCAAGAAGGACAGTCCTCGTAGTTGGAGCGGGAATGTCTGGACTCGGGTGCGCTCGACATCTGGAAGGCCTATTCGCTCAGCTGGGCGACTCATGGGTGGATGAAGGGGAGCGACCACCCAAGGTTGTGGTCCTGGAAGCTCGCCCTCGAATAGGCGGGCGAGTGTATTCACATCCTTTTCACGATCAATCCGGATCTACCCTTCCCCCGGGCCATCGTTGTACCGCCGAGATGGGTGCGCAGATTGTGACAGGCTTTGAACACGGCAACCCCTTAAACGCCATCATCCGTGGCCAACTTGGCATACCGTATCATGGCCTACGCGACAACACCATACTGTACGATTACGACGGAACAGTTGTTGAAAAGAGTCAGGACGTGCTGGTAGAAAAACTCTACAACGATGTTTTGGAGCGCGCGAGCGTATATCGGAACAAACCTGCGGTATTCCGAACGGTTGAAGGCGATCGTAACCTGATGCTGTTCGGACGAGAGCCTGCGGATCATGGGGAAGAAACTGTGGCCGAGTTGGAGAAATCTAACACTCCGCTACCACCGAATGCGATGACCACGGCTTCAACGACAGAAGAAAAGCCGTCGACCGGAGTGGAGAAGCTGGCAGGTCGTGCATACCAGCTGAGTGCAGGTTTCAATGCAAACATCGCGGCTACACAAGCAGTCCGGAACATGGGATGGCCTCTGAAGCATGATGCGCCCATTGTCCATTCTCTTGGGATGGAATCAGTCGCGAAGGCATCGATATACCCCACGTTGGGACAGACGATGGACGAGGGAATCAAACAGTATCAAAGTATTCTCGACCTGAAACCGCGAGACATGCGCCTTCTGAACTGGCATCATGCCAACCTTGAGTACGCCAACGCGGTCAGCGTCAACCAACTCAGTCTCAGTGGATGGGACCAGGACATTGGCAACGAGTTCGAAGGCGAGCATACTGAGATCATTGGAGGCTATCAGCAAGTGCCTCGTGGGCTCTGGCAGTGCCCTACCAAACTTGACGTAAGGTTCAAAACTGTTATCAAGTCTATTCACTATAATACGGAAGATCGAGGTATTGGCAAGGCCGTCAAGGTTGTTTGCACCAACGGCGAGGTATATGAAGCAGACGAAATTGTCTTGACGACCCCATTGGGAGTACTGAAGTCTGGTTCTATCACATTCCAACCACCGTTGCCAGATTGGAAGCAGGGGGTCATAGAGCGTATGGGTTTTGGACTGCTCAACAAGGTGAGCCGTATTGCGAATAGACGGGTACGTTGATGACTAATTTCCCCATCCAGGTAATTCTAGTCTATGAGAAGGCTTTCTGGGAGCCGAATCGTGATATGTTCGGGCTTTTGAACGAGGCCGAGCAGCAAGCCAGTTTGAACCCCGAAGACTACACCTTACGACGAGGTCGTTACTACCTCTTCTGGAACTGTATCAAGACCAGTGGCAAACCTACGCTTATTGCTCTCATGGCAGGAGACGCCGCACACTACGCCGAGGCCACCTCTGACAATCAACTCATTCAGGAGGTCACAGATCGTTTGGATAAGATGTTCGCGCCAAACGATGTTCCCCTGCCAACGGAGGCGATTGTTACGCGATGGAGCAAGGATCCCTTTGCCCGCGGCAGCTACTCATATGTGGGCCCACAGACACAAGCAGGCGACTACGATGTCATGGCCAGACCTCACGGCCCGCTACACTTTGCTGGTGAGGCTACGTGCGGCACACATCCGGCAACCGTTCACGGCGCATACCTATCTGGCTTGCGGGTGGCTGCCGAGGTAGTAGAGGGCATGATAGGGCCTATTAAAGTTTCAACCCCGTTGGTCGAAAAGAAGATCAAGCTGGAGCAACATACGACGTACCCGCCTTTCGGGTCGACACACATGGTCGAGCCAGAGATGAAAAGAGAGAGCAAAAACGCGCGTCTGATAGAGGAGGAGGACTACGAAGCCTCTATCATCGGCGAGATCTTGATCAAGATCGGCGAGCGTCCTATTAAACCCGGCCGTGCAGGCGTCAATCCCTTCCTGCTCTATACGAAGGATTATTGGTACATCTGCAAGGCGGAATGCGACGAGAAGCAAAGGGCTTCCTCGCGTGATCCAAATGCGAAGGCATCTAAGACCGAGATTCGGACGGCCTTGGGCCTCAAGTGGCGGACAGCAAGCGTTGAGATCAAGCAGCCGTACCTAGACCTAACACAAAGCGCGAAAGACGATGCTGCGGCACATGCAGCCACGTTCAAAGAGCGGGTTGCTGCGTGGGACGCAGAGGCTGCACGCATACGGCGTGAGTACATCCAGAACAACCCGCCTCCAGACGGCAGTGAAGAGAGGATCTTGAACAGCCGCACTGCGATCGAGCTCGGCACCGGAAAGCGGCTTCGGCGACTGTAAGCGGCCGAGTTGAGTGGCCGATTTATACGTTTTCTCATTGTATTATCTTGTACGTTTTGACTTTGCATATTTGCGCGGCATGCAGCATATTCCTGGCGTCGGGGCCTCATTCTTGGTCAGGATGGCGCTCGGACAAGGAGGCAGCCTCCCCATCTGGGCAGTGTGCACTGTATGGCTACGGTACTGCATCATGGGGCCAGCATGGAGGCGTTCAGTGGTGGGCAGCGCGCACTGCCGCTTGCTCGCATAGCATGGCGCTGCGGGCGCACCCCGTCCAGACTGTTGTTGTAACTCTCTCTCTCTCTCTTCGCCACGGTTCGAGATTAGACATACGTGAAATGGATTCTTGTACTTGTACCCGCCTGACGTGGTAGGATAGTGGTTTTCAATGGGTGTTGGTCCTCACTTGGCATGATTATGTCAAGACATAGCTGATTATATTGTCCAACTTGTACTGTCAAGAATGAACATATCAGCTAGCCTATTCACGAGAGAAAGCTGTCATTAGTTCGTTGCAAAGCTTGTGTAGAAGTCCTATGAAGGATATCGAGTTGCAGCATATGTCGCCGGCGGTTAAACTGTATTATGTAAAAGTTCCCGTGGCACGGCACAACCAAAGTCCGCATGCGACACGGAAGCCTACTATCTGTTGGGGTGCGCGGTCGCTCGATCAGCGTAAGGACAACTGGTCGCGATGGAGTTGAAAAGAGGACAAGCGGGGTGGATATGGAAGGGTGAAGAGATGGAGTCTCCACATCCGCATTGTTTGGGAGAAGAGATAGTGTCCATCGTGTCGTGGTGATATCAATCCGGTCAAAGCGTGTGCCAGCGCGTCCGTACTGCACCTAGAGTCCGATACGGGGAGGACACAAAGTGAATCTCGCCGTCGCCGTCGCGGCTAGTGCAAGACACATGGAGGAATGTTCGTCCAGCGGTGGTCCGCATGAGCAGACGGAACAAGCTAGCAAAGCCGTTCTGGCCAACAACGCCACCACTTCGGTTCGGGCAGCCGCGGTGAAAGCGCGCATGAGTGGTGGGATTTAGCCTCGACGGGTCCAGGGAAACACGGGGCGCTGCGTCTGTCTGGCGTGTTGTCCTCGGGCGGCCCGCGCGAACGCTGGTTTACGTGTCGCGGCGCAGCGGCGGGCGAGGGCGGCGAGGGCGAGACAGCACGCAGCAAGCATCGCGCACCGCAGGCGTGGCAGGCAGAGACCAGGGCGTGTGGAGTTGCAAACCACTGGGGCGGACCTCGTCCTCGTGGCGGGGAACTGAGCAGCAGCCCATTGGCCGGCGCTAATCCCAAATGCCTGGGCTCGGTGCGCGAAGCGCAAACACGTTCGCTGCTGGGTATTCTTAGCCTCCAAGCCCGCCGCCCGTCTGTGCCAGCCATCCGGGTGACTGGCCCCATTGCCGTCACTTCGTCTCGCTGTCCCCTATGAGCCCCATGAGCAGCTCGACTAGCGACGACCGTCTGGGGATCTGCCCAACTCGCCAAGACGTCGACGCTCCCTCTACCGCTGCCGCTGCCGCATAATCAATCAATCGCTGCATGTTGTCCCGCGTCCGACATACCGCCCACCCCCTCTGCTCCCCGTCCCGCCCTCGCAGTCGGCCACCGCTGCCATGACTTCGTTCTTTGGGAGACTCAAGTCCGGGACTGTGCGTGAACTCGCGCCCCCCGCGCTGTATGCGCCGTGTCACAATGGCTGGTACTGACAGACGGACAGGGTCCGACCAGCCCAGCGTCGAGCGCGCCGCCCGCGAAGAAGGACCCCAATGCCCCACAGCCGACGCCGCTGGAGAAGCTGCTCGCCGACGCCGGTCCTACGCGCGGCGACGGCAGCGACAAGTTCTTTGGATTTGAAAATGTAAGGAGCCCTCCCGCTCTGTCGTCGCTCCAAGGTCCGATCGCTAACCGCGCCCTTCGCCACAGTTTGGGAGCACATGGTAGATACTGCGTCCGGTCCCGCTGAAACTCGAGCTCACGCGCACCAGTTACTGCAACTCCATAGTCCAATGTCTGTACTACTCGGCCCCGTTCCGGGAACAGGTCATCAACTTCCCCTCGCGATCGCCCCCGGAAGCTCTCGAGAGACCAACGTCCGGGTCCTTGCCCCGGCTGAACACCAACCTAGACCCCACGGCGATTGGCCAGAACTCGTCTCTCTCCCCCAAAGGGCGCGTGTCCCTCTCGAGTCCCAGCGCAGCTTCGCCCCGGAAGCCCGTAACGACGCCCGGGGGCACGCTGAACCCCCAGGCTCCAAAGCCTGAGGATAACAAAGACTCTCCAGAGTACAAGAAGAAGCAGGCCTTGGCCGCCGGTCCAGTCCTAAACATGGACTACGAGAATTCAACGGCTTACGGCATGTCAGAATCGCTCTTCAGTGCGCTCAAGGACATATTCGAGGCGGTAATCGCCCATAGATCACACATGGGCGTAGTGAGCCCACACAAGTTTCTGGAGATTCTGCGACGAGAGAACGAAATGTTCCGGACACCGATGCATCAGGATGCGCACGAGTTCCTGAACCTGCTTCTGAACCAGGTCGTGGAGAACGTCGAACAGTTTTCGAAATCACGAGTACATGAGATTGACAGTTCGGTAACGAATGGTCTTACTGTAAATTCTGGCGCAGTAGTCCCGGATCGGAGCTCGGCGATACCAAACAGCACCGGCTGGGTGCACGAGTTGTTCGAAGGGACTCTCACCTCTGAAACACGATGTCTGACATGCGAGAACGTGTCGCAACGAGATGAGGCCTTCTTGGACTTGTCCGTGGATCTGGAACAACATTCTTCGGTGACTAGCTGTTTACGGAAGTTCTCCGAAGAGGAGATGCTTTGCGAACGCAACAAGTTCCACTGTGACAACTGTGGCGGCCTACAAGAGGCGGAGAAGAGGATGAAGATCAAGCGATTACCAAAGATTCTTGCTCTGCATCTGAAGAGGTTCAAATATACCGAGGACCTGCAGCGATTGCAGAAACTATTCCACCGCGTGGTCTACCCATATTATCTCCGACTATTCAACACGACCGACGACGCCGAAGACCCCGACAGGCTCTACGAGCTTTACGCTGTGGTAGTTCATATAGGAGGTGGACCTTATCATGGTCACTACATATCAATCATCAAGACCCAGGACCGAGGCTGGCTGTTGTTCGACGATGAGATGGTGGAGCCTGTAGACAAAGCGTATGTCCGCCGCTTCTTCGGAGGTCCGAACGAGTTAGCCTGCGCCTATGTCTTGTTTTATCAAGAGACGACCGAGGAGGCCATGCAGCGGGAACTAGAAGCCGAAGACCTAGCTGCTGAAAAGCAGGCGACCGAGGTACCTGCGGAGCCTATATCGGTCACCACGCCAAAAGCCAATGGCCATTCTAACGGCCACCCGCTATTGAATGCGACAACTCCAACGGTAGAAAAAGATGAACATTTTGCCAGCCTGAACCATGCCGCAACCGCGCCGGCGATACCAACAACGGAGCACAACACATTGGATCAGATCGCAACCAGCATCCCCATCCTTGGCTCGCGGAAGAGCAACCTAGCGTCCAAAAAGGAGAAATCCGACAAGGCTAGGGACGAGAAAGAGCGCAAAGCTCAAGAAAAAGAGCTCGAGAAGCAAGCCAAGCAAAAACGCAAGGAAATGGAAACCACACGGCGCGAAAACTACCGTAAGCAAGAGGAAGAACTCCGTCTGGCTCTCGAGGCTTCTAGGAATTCCGCAAACGAGGAACTGAAGAAACGGAAGGTGACGGGCGCTGGAGTAGAGGTGGAGAAAGAGCCTGAGAAGGAAAAAGAGAAGGCCAATGGCTTCGGAAGCGTCGGTGCCAAGAGCGGGCTTGGGCTCAGCAGGTTCAGACACACTTCCATGAGCTTGAAGCATAAGCCCAAGTTCTGGCCTGGTTCTAAAGACAAGCATGATGAAGCGGAGAACGACGCGCCGAGTACGCCGAACGCGGACACGGATACGAGTGGTACGCCTTTAGCCACATTCGATAGAGGAGACAAGGAGAAGAAGCATCGATTTAGCTTGGGGAGAAAGAAATCGACCTTTCATCTCTGAGTACGCGCAAGCTTCTCGACTTTCGCATTTAACCACTTTGGGTGGGAGGGACGAGGTTGTAGCGACCACTGGGGAACCTCTCAACTTATGTATACTTTTTTTGGGTGCGGATCTTGTGTATATTGCTCGCGTTGTTGCCGACAGACGGGGGTGACGTGGTGACTCTCGCGTTACCCAAAATGGAGCATTCTTAGCTTGCGGGGGCTATGTACATGGGTGTGTTCTGCACATCCTTTATGCGAGATGTGTGGCTCTTGGGCATTTTCGAATGGGCGCTTGGCATTGTTTTGTTGTTTTTAGCAATGGTGAGGTATGTCCGTGTGGCTATAGTCGAATATGAGCGTATGTGGAGTGGATGAATATGCTTTGGCTTTTGCATAGTGAGCGATTGTGCCCGTGTCTTGTTCTCTGTGTTTGGACGAGCCTGTTGCACGTTCAATGTAGCCGTCGATGTCTGACAAGTCGGGACTTTCATGAGTGATGTTCGAGCTTGTTTAATGTCTTTTTTGGGGTTGTTCGTCATGTAGCTGTCGGTGTTTGATAAATTAGGTCTTTCGTGAGTGATGTTCGAGCTTGTTTAATGTCCTTTTTGGGGGTTGTTCGTCATGTAGCTGTAAATTTAGGGTGTTAAGTCGCTTTTTCGATATTACATTAGAGATGTTAACGGTAGCCGTCGATGTGCCAAACCAGGTCTTCCATGACTGATGTTCGATTTTAACCAAGGTCCTGTTTGCGATTATTCGTTACGTAGCTGTAAGATCAGGGCGTTCGCATGAGAATACAATGGTTGTCGTCTTGAGCGCGTGAGTTTCAATTTCGCATTGAGTAGCATGTTTTACTTTCGATGCTTGTGCCCACGCCATAGCATTCCCCTTTGATATAGCTCTCCGATCTAGGTGCGGCGAGAACGCACTTCTCCAGCTTACAACGCACACAGGCGATGTGGTAGTGATGCGCTATCAATCTACCGTGGTTCAACGACCTTCCCGAACATACGTGCTTCCTTTGTCCTCCACCGCCCGTCCCAATGTTACCCCTCTCCCAATGTTCTATGCCCTGGCCATCCTTCCCTCGACATGCGCGGAGTACGGTTCGTGCCGTGTTCTTCTTTGGAGCTCATCCGAAAATCAAGAGGTACACGATCATGGCTGTATTGATGACAATAAGTGGTACTATGTCTCGTTAGCATGCGCTCCGAAACCGGAGTTTGGGCGACCTACTCCTCATCAGTGTCCGTACTGAGGACACCAAGTTGATCAGGCGCGCTTTTATGCCCACGTCGTCGCGTGGGCCGCCGAAGCCCGGGTCAGATGCTGAAGCCGTCCAGCCAACTGCGGTATGCTATGTCAGCCGTGTATCTGTGCTTGTATGTTTGGACCGTGGGACGGGGGAGCAAGCGGGGACACATCGAGTGCTCGTGTGGCTTTCCGAAGCTTGGAGCGCGAGGGGTCTGGGGAATGTCTGAGGGATACGGCATAGGTCTACGTACTGCGCGCGAGGAAGCGGTCTTCGGAGAGGATGGCTATGCCATTTATGAGAAGGACGGCGACTGTGGTCGTTAGTATTGGGGTTGTGCGGTCTTGCACAGGAGCTTTCTGTACTGTAGAGGAGGCCTCCGAGGCCAAAGAAAACCATCTTCTAGGGCTCGTATGGGAATTGGGAGGTAGCGGAAGCGGTCGTGTGGGTATTGGAGGGGTGCGGGTAGTGGTTTCGTGCGGTCTTGCTGTTGCTGCCTTGTCAAGAAGACAGCTGGTGGTGCCGAGAGATATTCCGAAAAATCACGTGACCATCCACATTCGACCACATATGCAGTCCGCGTACGGGTCTGTCAGTGCAAACACCCAATATCTTGGTTTCGCTACTCCTTCTTCCCGTGTTTCAGTGTACTACTTAGTGTGACACAAAACAAAACATGCGCCTTGCCATATGCGAACATCAGACCACCTTGGTTCTCCGCCCGATCGTAAAGCTGGTGTGCAGGGGTGCTAGCATCAAGTGCCGAGAAGGCCGTATGGCTGGATCGACGGGTTCACAGCGGTCGCAGCAGCGCAAAACTAGCACCATTAGACTCTCCAAAGAATCCGGTGCATCATGATGTCCTTTTCGACTCCCAAAACCCCTTACTCGGTGCGCTGTTCTGCGAGAAACATGCAAGGTGCTCAAGCCGATCGAGTCGAGATCGACCAGTTGGCGAAGCAGCACTCTTAAAAAAGGACCATCCCCAACCATGCCCCTCTCCAAATGCCATGTGCGAGCAGCGGCCTACGGGGCCGGCGCCAGTCCGCCTGGTTGCCTGTCACCGCCCAGCGCCGTTCCTTTCATCGATTAGCTCCTCATCTTTGATCAACACCGACGTCATACGTCCATTTCTTCGCTGCCGTGACGGTCTCACTTGCTTGCAGTCTTTTGCAACAACCCCACGAGACGCGCATCCAAAGTCCCACGCTATCCAAACGTGTGCTCCGCTCCAACATTTGCAAATTCACGGCAACAGCCCAAGCTCGGGAGCTGTGTTTGTGCATCCTCGCGTGCCGCATCCCGACATTAACGACGGTCTAGACCCGCTCTCGGACTCCACGATCGACACTGGGCGCATCGACCCTGAAGTACCTCCGCTATTGCCGGACACTACGAATCCCCAAAACCATTCGGTTTCGCCCGTCTTGCCGCAAGTCCTTGGATTCGACTTTCGGCTTACACGGTTTTGGGTGGCTTTCATGTTTCTGGCACTCGGGTTTGTCCATGATTTCGTGCGGGCGTGAAGGCGTTTTTGCTTGGATTGGATCGATCCGGTGTGCTCGAAACAATATAGCACCCTCCTCCTAGACGACGCAGTAATCATAATGGATGGCACAGAATCGCAGCGCAGCGGGTATTTCGACCTATCCGATCGCCATGGTTTGCCTGCATCCGCAGACAGCAACGACAATGAGGACTCCATGTCTATAGAACTACCAACCGCGCCAACACCCACGGAGGCTGCGCTTACTGCGCTCCAATATCTGCCGATTCCTCTTCTGGTACTGTCGTCGCAAAAGACCGTTTTGCTGGCAAACGAAGCTATGGGGCGTCTACTCGGGATCGATTTTGAATGCACCGCTACCGAAGGACTGTCGATCACGGAGTCTTTGCAGGGAAAGAGTATGGCTGAGCTTGGAGTAGACATTCTACAGAACGGCTCGCCTATAATGGTCTCGTGGGAGGTTGGTCCACGTCAAGTATACACAGGGTGACTGTACTGTTAGCTGACTGCATTCAGACCTTCCTAGACTCTATTCTCGAAGACTTTGCTACAAGCAAGAATGGAGATTCAGTCGACGAAGTACCTTCAGAGAGTGGCGCTAGCACGCCTACAGCCTTGAGCGTACTCCCAAATCGCTTCGAACCGCCGCCTAAGCTACCTGAACTAAGCAGTACGAACCTGACTAGGACTATGGTGCAAGACACATCGGTCGATGTAGTTGTCGTACGTAACTCTGGCGGATGAAGCGGGTGTCTTGTGGGAGAGTGTCGTGTTCTGGCATCACCACACAGCCCTCAGGATGTAACGGGCTCTGATACCCGTCTGACACTCCTCTGAAAGATCTTTACTGACTACCAACTCCCAACTACAGGCACCTCTCGACCGCGATGGCTCTCGTTGCGGACCTCGACCCAATAAGAGCTCAGCTTATGAGACCGCACTTCAGGCGACCCTAATCATCTCCGTCTGGAGCATTGAAGATACCCAATACTTCACACTCACGTTCACTAGTGCTCGAGGTACAACTAAAGAGTCGGCACCTGCGGCCCGCCCGTCTAACAGGATAGTGGCTAGGTACGCAACTTCCGGGTACAACTTTGTCCTAACCGCCTGCCATTACGGCCCCGGAACGCGAAGACGAGTACTGAAACCTGTCTAAAAGAGCTTTGCTGACTTGGTATTCGTCAATCTTCAGGACAACCACGGGCTTACATTCGAACAAATCTCGTGGCTCAGCATCGAGCTCTTCGTCAGATCAGCGCTCAGGATCTTCGAATTCCAATTCTAGAACTTCAACGCCTATTCTTTCCCCACCCGAATTTCCTCCGCGCGGGGCACCTCTAAAGGCTAAGAATGATTCGTCCATGTCTGCTTCTATCTTTCAGAAAGCAACGCAGATGAAAGATGCCATATTGAACTCCATCAGCATGCCCGCATACGCTATGTGGAAAGACGAAGGTTTTGGAATACCTAATAAGGCCCTCTTAGAGCTACTTCCCGAGGACGCGACCTACAACTCTTCCGACCAAAGGGTCTTCCTCAAACAATTCACCCTCTGGACCGAAGACTTTCGACGCGAATTGCCTGTGGACGAATTCCCCATCATGGAGCTATGCCGTAGTCAACAGCGTATCGAAAGTCGGCGTGTCGGTATGCGCAAGCCTGGAACAGGCAATCGAATGGTGTTTGATGTCACAGGCGAACCGATTCTACATGATGTCACGGGCGAATTCCTCGGGGGTATAGTGGTGTTCAAGGACGTTACCGAATATACGAAGAAGATCGCCGCGCAGATCAAGGAGAACGAGTCGCAGTTTGAATACATTGCAAATTTCATGCCGGTCATGGTGTGGACTACGAAACCTGATGGAGAACACGATTGGTACTCGAAACGCTGGTATGAATACACGGGCCTTACGCAAGAGGAATCGTTGGGGGAGGGCTGGACACGAGGATTCCACCCCGAAGACATTGCTGGAAGTACTGCGGAACGTTGGATGCACTCGCTTGCAACTGGAGACGAATATCTTACGGAGTACCGAGCAAGACGGCACGATGGGGTTTACCGTTGGATGCTTGGAAGAGCGGTGCCATTCTACGATGACCAAGGAGAGATTGTTAAGTGGTTTGGCACTTGTACTGACATTCACGACCTCGTCGAGGCCCGCCAAGCAGCACGACAAACAAGAGCGCAACTTCTCCGGGTTATCGAACATGCAAAGGTTACACTGTGGGCGGTGAACAGGGAGAGCGAACTCGTCTTGCTCGAAGGTGACATGGCCAGCATTGGTAATACGCAAAGGCACGCGGAAGCGCTTGGGCACAACATCTACGAATGCTTCGAAGATATGGAACGCTGGCGCCAACCGATGAATGAGATCCTGGAAGGCAAAGCTCAAGATGAAATCATGGAGAGATACACCGATTTAGAGCGCTATTATCGGACTCGCCTCGTACCAATGTGGACACGATCAAGAACAGGCGGTGTCGAAAGCGAATCCTTCATCGACGGAGTGATTGGGGTATCAATGGATGTTACAGAATTGCGGGAGCGGGACATGCAGCTCAAAGAACAAGAGAAGGAGAACAGCCGGTTGTTAGCTAACGCGGCGGCAGCGAAGGAAGCAAGTCGGATGAAGAGTCAATTCCTCGCGAACATGTCCCACGAGATTCGTACACCAATCGCTGGCTGCATCGGAATGAGCGAGCTCCTCCTGGATATGGATCTGGACGAGGAACAGAAGGAGTGTGCAGAGAATATACACCGATCCGCCAACGGCCTACTTGCGGTCATCAACGACATCCTAGACTTTTCCAAGGTGGAGAGTGGGCGTCTGGACGTGGAGGAGGTACAATTCAGTTTGTCGGTCGTCCTCAGAGACGTCAACAAAATGATGGCTTTTGCGGCGCAGCGGAAGAACATTGTCTACGAGAGCTACATGCAACCAGAAGTGGAACGAGACCTCCGGGTCATGGGGGATCCAGGACGCCTACGGCAGATTCTCACCAACGTGCTAACAAACAGTATCAAGTTCACGAGCGATGGTCATGTCCACTTAACTGTATCCAATACGGACGAGACGCCAGAGACGGTCACAGTGCAGTTCGTCGTTAAGGATACTGGAATCGGGATTGAAGAGGAAGTCCGTAAACGCCTTTTTCAGCCTTTCAGCCAGGCAGACTCCTCCACCGCTCGTCGATTCGGGGGTACGGGCTTGGGACTTACAATCAGCAAAAATCTCGTGGAACTGATGCATGGGCATATCGAGTTGGAGTCGAAGCTGGGAATTGGAACAACCGCTACTTTTAGCATTCCGTTCAACCGAGCGCCATACCAGGACGACAGCTCACCGCTGATTGATCTTGCGTCAATTCCTGATCGGCTGCAGTCTGATGTTTCGGTGTCATGTGGCAGCTCGGGGGATCATACACCACCGGCGACACCGAACCTGCATAACGGGATTGCGAGGAACGTTCATGGCCGTGGTGAATCACAGCACTCATCGATACAGGCGGGCCTTAATCCTAGTATTCCAGATTCTTTGCTCAGCTTATCGGACAGCGAGAGAGCGGGGATCAATGTTCTGGTGGTTGAGGACAAGTGAGTTGAAACCCAGCCCCTTGCGGTCCCTGCCTTGCTGACCACCTTCCTGTAGTCAAATCAACCAACAGATTGCACTGAAAACTATAAAGAAATTGCATTTCAACGTCAATGCTGTGTGGAACGGGCAGGAGGCGCTTGATTATCTGGCCAAAGCACCTTCTCCCGCACACCCCCGTCCGGACATTATCCTTATGGACGTACAGGCATGCAATCACAACACGTCGCATGAAGCGCTTACTGATAAATCCTTCGTAGATGCCTATACGGGATGGCTACAGCGCGACCCATGCCATCAGAACGGACTTCAACGATGCGCCCGATGTTCGGAACATCCCAGTCATTGCGATGACAGCCTCAGCAATCCAGGGTGACCGAGAAAAGTGCGAACAAGCCGGCATGGATGTGAGTGGTTCCCTCTTAGCTGTTGCTTGGAGTTGCTGAAGTTTGCAGGATTATTTAGCGAAGCCAGTGAAGGGCAAAGTGCTGGAGATGATGTTGGTGAAATGGGCAATCGAAGGCAGGCGTAAGCGTGCCAAGGCATCCCAGTCCAGGAACGCCGAAGATCTTCAACGCGGGCTGTCCACGACGGACCCATCAACACGTGCGAGGTCTAGCGCAACCCCCCCACTCAACGATCGACGGCAGGTCGCTCAGCTTCCGGTCGAATCTGAAACAACGGTGCAGGACCCAGCGCTGACGAAGCTTGACCGCCTACATTTCGAGAACGATGCCGTATTGGCCAAAAGTAACGAGACAGATGGTGATCGGGCCCACAGATGCATTCAGGCTGAGGAAATGGCGTCCAGTCTACGGGATGACAGACTTCTTTCTCTCACGGGTGCTGAGTTGCACCGCCGTGGTAGTTACCAAGAGGGCAAGTCTCAACTACCCCTGACGCAGGAAAACATGCAGAAGCTGGAGGACGAGGCAGACCCCGACCTCGCCAACAAGCCTCGCCAGGCTGGTAGAAACTCGAGCGTTGCGATAGAATCTCGCAGTCAGACGACGCAAAGTATAACTCGGGATTCGTCCACTGCGAGACCATCGCTGATTAAACTCCGTACGCGCGACAGCGAACAGACGGTAACTTCGAAAGACTACAGGTGAAGGAGAACACGGATACCGACAACTGGCGAAACACGAACACCCAAAACCGATTATGCTCCTGCCGTGTCTGGTCTCGTGCGTTGCCAGCAATCACCGCCCGCTGCAACCCGCCGCTTTTGGGCCTCTCCTTTCTGCAATTTCAAGATTGCAAATTGGCGTAATTTGGTAGACGCTCAAGTTATTGCTGGGCAAAGCGTGGAGAATCGGCCAAGCGCATTGCAATGATACTTCGTGAGTAGTGTGACTCCGACATAGTGGTTCAAGCTATGAGAAGACCAGGAGCGGATGGTTGAGGTCGGCGACCACTCAGCCTCATTATTGGGCACGGCTGCATTGCTGGGGTATTCGGCGCGCTCTGCTGGTGAGTGGGCAGCCTCGATGAACTACGGCGTTTGTTGTGCATGCCGTAGTGGTCACGGATAGGAGAAGCTTTGTGTTTTCCCTCGCAGCAATTGTGTGCTTTGGCGAGTTACGTGTAATGGTGGGAGTCTCCGCGAGTCGCATCCCGGTCTGACACATCTTCGCAAAGCAACTTGACATCACGTAGAGACGAGAGGAACTGAGAATGCATGGAGCTCTCGTCGCTTGCATTCTTCCGTCAAACGGTTTCCGATTCTTCCGAGATGTACCGAGTCCGATGATTTTGGTGATGGCGCTGTGGGGTTGGACGTCCAAATGGCGTGGTGAGGGGTACTGGGACTCCACCGCACGGCTTAACGAAGGGAGATCGGCGCATCACGACATGCGCGTGATTGATAGATACACGATGCAGGCGTACCCAATGCGGCTGCGTTCCCAATTTCATTGGACTGCATATTGCGGGTGTCGATGCTCTGGAGAGTTTGAAGATCAGTCTGCCCGCACGTGGATGACAGGCTGCACTGTTCGATATTGAAGCAAGACCCAAGGGTGGACGGACATCGTGAGCTAGTAGGCTAGTAGGCACTAGAACTGACACATGGTGCCAGATTGCGGACGCGCGGTTGAGCGACGGTCGGAAAACGTTGAGTTTATTAGCTTTCACTCCGCATCTGAAGCCTAGTAGGAGACTAGCTGCACGGCCGCTCCCCCCACAGCGACTTCACATGGTGTGCTACCTTTTTGCTTTCGGTATGCACATTGGCAATTTGCTCACGTCGGCTTCTTCCTTCCTGAGAGACTAACCTGGCTAAGCTCCTGTGGCAAGCGCGCATAGGTCGATGCCGGGCATAATCAGATGGCGAATTCTAAAGTATTCACTGCATCGTCAACCCGAGCCAAGATTAAATCTGGTAGAGCCGCGCGTTTGGCTCCAATGATATCGCCTAGGAATGCACCCGAAGATCGCACATGAAACACACAGCGCCGGAATGTCGTTGCTCCACTCACTCGACCGTCAACGCTCTCCAGCGTCGCAGAAAGGAATGCCGTCGTCGGAAATAAAAGCCGGTCGAGCTTATCGGGCAAAGTCTGCCATGGTGTGTGCGCGCGCGCGCGCGCTCGGACAGCAGCGCTGTGGAGGCTTGCGAAAAAGCAACGGCTAATAAACCTTGTTGATCTGGCAGGCTCGCACTGTATGCAGGGTCCACATATCGGTGGAGTGCCGACCCTGGAGCCCACCATGGGGCTTGAGAGACAGGCGGACTCGTTGTCGGTGGCCGTGACTGGTGGAGGCCGCCGTCCCGTGTGCCCCAAGCCCACACAGTCTCTTGAACTTTGTACGTCGACGGCGCCGGCTTCAGCGCCACCAAAAACAACGACGCGGCAGCGGCAGCTGGTCGGCGAAGGTAGCACAACGGCATCTACCAGACTGCGTGGCTCGCGACACATGTTTCGGAGTGACGTAGATAAGAGTTGGAGCGTGCTGCAATACGGTGTACCACGGTGGCAAAGCTTGTGGCATTCGGAAAGAAATACACTGTCAAAAAATGACGGCCGGTGGCCCTGCATAGCGGCATAGCCAGCCGGTCTGCAGCGGAGCAGGGCCTTACTCCGCGTTAGCAAATGCAAGGCGGCCCTCTGGTGCAGAAGGCAGCCATTCACGACCGTTGGATGCGAGCGGTGAGATGACAGCCGTCGCCATGGCGCTGCAGTGTGGATTGCCACCGGGGAAGCTCCATGCATCTGCAGATGTGCCGTGGGAGTCGAGCGCCACGCTGCAAGTGCTGCGATAGAGCACAATTTGGCGCTGCTGGTTGAGGCAGAGTTGGGCTGGCACTTTGTCCTGAAGGAGACGAGACGGGAGATGCACGATGACGCTCAACACCCGGGACAACGGTTTGGCCCCGTATATGTCCACGGCTGCAGCCAATGGCCCCGCAGACCGAGTCGAGGGTGCAGCGTAACAGTGGAGCCGGCAAAGGGAGCAGTGACGACATTCCCATTCCTCCCCTCCGCGTCGTGTCAGCAACAGAGCACAGATGGGCTTGGCTCTCATCATACTGCGGAACGGCGGATGTATTGAATGGGCTGTCGAGGATATTGGAAGTGCGCAATTCACCAGACAGGTCACGAATTTGGCATGCTCCGGCGGACTCGACGTCCAACACCCTCAGTCATGTTCCATGTTCCATGTCACCTAGAAGGTCCGGGATCCGTACCGCGTTTGCCAGACGCTAGCTTCCTCGCACTTGGAGCGCATCATGTAGTCGAGTAGCGGGACTGGAGCTTGCTATAGCAAAGCCCGCTTCACTATTGGCCTGGCGGGAATGCACTGTGCGAAGCAGGTACAGCGACAGTCGACCCCGTCGATGGCCATTGGCCGGGGACAGGCCGACGAACGGGCTGGCAGGCCCCGAGATGGTAGCCGGCGCGTGACCTGTGCTGAGGCCGCAATTTGGTGAAGCTACGCGCACCGGATCCAGAAAAGAAAAATGGACGGCGATCAAACGCCTGCCCATGGCTCAACGCTCGCAGCAGCGCTCAGGGGAGGCCGTGGAGGCTAATTTCCATGCCGCCGAGAGTCGACGACGCGGTACCAAAGACTAGGATCTGGTGGCTCCAGGATAGATACCTTACGCAATTGCGGAGGCAGTGTCTCTGTCGCGGACCGAATACCGCGAGACGCGCCTCGAGTCCCCGGCCCTCGCAGCGCGCACTCTACTGCATCGCGATGGTCTGCTGGGGGGGCCAGCGTGCAGTGTGCTGCTGCACGTCTGTCCATGCTGGCCGTTGCGCCCGCCGCCCGAGTGGCTAGCGGAGGATCAGAGAGAGAGAGTCAGCTGAGGCCGGAGAATTCCCATCACGACCCCGGGAGTGAACAGCATTTTTCACTTTGCAGTGCTCGCGGATGCGGGCTAGCGCGCAGCCGGGGGACCCACTACTTGCCCGAACAGGCAAGTGACTAAAGCCCACGGCTCCGACTTGGGCGCTGCGCACGGTGGCGGCACGCCAAAACAAAAGGGCAAAAGGAGAGCAGGACGAGCCCTCCCGCGCCGTCCCATCCCTGATTGGCCCGTTCCGCCCCTCCCCCCCTCTCTCCCCCCCCCAAGCCTTCGCTGCCACCCTGGAGGCTTGATGCTGGCAGCGACGGCGCGCGACGGCGCAGAAATTCAACCACCACCACCGCTGCCACGGCCGCCGCCATTGTCGGCGCCATGTTCGGCACCCAGCTCTTCCGCGAGCGGGCTCCGTCGTTTTGCGGCCGCACGTCCAGCAGCGCGCCTGCGTCGACCACCGTCCGCCGCCCGCGAGACCACCAGCGGCACTGCATTACGGCGGCAGCCCAGAGCTCCCCACACGCCTAAAGCAGCCGCCCAACAGGGCAGGCTAGCGCCGCGAAGCCCTGTCGCGCACGTCGTCGTCTGTCCGGGGTCTGCGGTGGTGGCTGCGCTTGAGCCAGCCTGCTCCCTCTCTGGTCTTGGCTGCCAGCCTATGATGAATGTGCTGTGAACCAACGACGTAGTCCCAAAGCTGCCGAATTTATCATATCACCTCTCCCCGATGGACCGCCGCTGATCATCAGTCACTGCCCCCAAAAGCCTCACTCAATTGCAAACCGTCGCCTGTTGCTGCACCGCCGTCAGACAATCAGTGCTACATCCATCCTCGCTCTGAGCATCCTTTCTCCTTTGCTGCTGGTCTGATCCCGCTGGCCACTCACCGCCGCCCGCTCCCATACACACTTCTCACCACCACCACACCACGCTGCCCGACTGCGGACCGCCCCTGCGCCCGCTCACGTCTGCTTCTCCACACGCGACGCTGCACTTGAAACGCTCGAGCTTCTACCACCCTGTCGTTGTTGACCAAAGGGCCCGAAAACCCAATCTCTGTGGTCCAACGCTACGGCACCTGGTTGGGAGTAGACTTGCGATCGACATCCCGTAGCGTCCATCATTACTCCTCCTGGAAACCCTTAGGACGGGTGCTCCCAGTGTCAGACTCGACTTCAAAAGAAGCGCAGATCCCACCACTTCGCTCCAACGATCGTCTCTCCCCACGTTTCTCAACCCTCGACCCCTTCGACCCGCCTTGTTTCAGCTTCTGTTGGGAATCCGACCTTTGTGTGCTTGCCATAGCTCGCTCTTCCGATTGTTTCTACTGCCGTCAGCTTTCCTGTTGAAAAGGGAGCTCCTTCTTACCTCGACCCTGTCCCCCGGAATGGCCATGGCCGTCGACAATCGCCAGCAATCCCAGCTTGCCGGCATGGGCTACGATACGTTGCGTTACTCACAACCGCACTTCACGAATCCGTGGGTGTCGGCGCCTGGGTCTACGCAACCGCAACCGCAGATGTACCAGACCTCGATCGCACCGAATGTGTCGTCTGGTCTCGAGTCTCATGCGACGTCGCAAGCCCAGTCGGTTCAGCGTCCCACCAGCATCGCGATCCCGTACCACAGTCTCCCGGTGACGGCTCCATCGCTCGGATCAGGTATTGCTCTCCCGGATGGCTCTTTCGCATCAGACAACTTACTAGACGTTTCGCAAGATCTACTATCACGGAGTTACAACAGTGGATATGGCACATCTGCTCCTCCAAACACAAACACGTATGCACCCACTTCGGCTCCTTATTCTCAGGTGGAATACGGCGCCAGCGAACGCAGCCCCTATGCATACCAACAGGACTCTTCCCGTCGTTCCTCTCATCCGTCAGTACCCTCAACAGCGTTCTACGAGCCCGTCATGGAAAGCGAGCGGCAACGACAGAGTTCATTAGTTGACTTTGGCAGACTGAACGCGCAACAACCCCAGCGAAGCAGCTTCAGCGACGCTCTTGATGCCAGCCGGGGCATGGTCTCCTTGAGCCAGTCAGATATCACCCCCAGGAATATCTATGGCAACCAAGGATCCAGCCGCAGCTCGACCGACTCGTACGGTTTCCCGTCCACCCACTCTGCGCACTCGTCGATCTCGTCGGCGAGCTACAACGGTGGCAACTACTACGCCGGCGAGGGCTCCGTCACCGACTACAGCTCCGCGTCCGAGTCTGTTGACCTGTCGCACTCGCGCACACTTCCCCGACCGAACGCTCTCATGGGTGCCAACATACCGCCGGCGCCGCAGTCCATGATGGGCCAATTCAGCTCCAAGGTGTCGTCTAGCTCGCAGAAGAAGCACAAGTGCAAGATCTGCGACAAGCGATTCACGCGCCCAAGCTCGCTACAGACTCATATGTATAGTCACACTGGAGAGAAGCGTACGTTGCAACCATTCACTGTTATATAGAGTTTCAAGCTAACATGCGACAGCATTTGCCTGTGAGGTCGATGGTTGCGGTCGCCACTTCTCGGTTGTATCAAACCTGAGGAGGCACCGCAAAGTACACAAGGGCGAGGGTCTTCTTGACCATCCTTCGCCGGACGATGCTTAAGTCTGTCGATCACCGTTGATCGATCTACATCTCGGTTGTTAGCCTCGCCCAGGCTTTTCAGTCCGTTGTTTTCCGGTCATTTCGTTTGACGTGCTTTTGAGATATCCATCGCCGCGTTCCTTACGCAGCACAGCGAATCCTTGGTTGGGATGTTAGACTTGGGACCTTACGACAAGAGGGTTGACGAATCTTCTTCTATCTATCGCTGCACTACGGTTTTTTGAGATACCTGGCACCCCGGCCTCTTCGCATCCCGAGAGGTCCACATGGCGTTCATCGGAGTTTTCGCGAGTACCCTTTCCACGAGCGAATTTTTTTTCGCGCGTCTTGTACTATATCGCTTGGGTCGGGGTTCGACTTTTCCATTATTTCTTTGTACCTCAATTCGACTACCATGCTGGCCGGGCACTACCGCCACGTCACATGAGTCACGGACGTTCGCTATACCCTTATAATATTTTAGACTCTCACTAGCAGCCGCCTTGTACGTAGGCAGGCTGCATGACCTTTGTACAGTAGTAGCTTGGAGAGAGATGTTGGAAGCCATCGGCGGCTTCTCACATGGTCGGCTTGGGGTTTCACCCAGGGGGGCACATCCGTCGCTCGTTGTCAGATTCAAGCAGCGAGCAGTATGACGGCACTGTCCTCAGCGCAGCAAAATAGACGTCCTTTACGGCACACGTTAGCCTGATCCACCCATACCAGTGACAGCATAGTCCAGCTCGCCGGGCCCAACATCACGGGCGCCTCCAGCGTCATATGCCCTTGATGAGGCGCCCGGCGCGAGAGAGAAGCGCGGAAGAAACAGCACTGTCGTTGTCACGGTGCGATTCGTTGCATGGCGACCAGGGTGCTCGAAAGTGACGTCTGCGGCGTCGTTAGCGTGGACCCTGGATCTGAGAGCCTAAGCTTACATGATTGGGTTTGCCGGGCTGAAGTGGGACGTGTGCCGGCGATGTTACATCCTCTACGCCATGCGGTTCGCTACCATTCACCCCGAGCGAGTCGGTGAGCGGAGCGCAGGCATGGAACGGCCGCCTGTGGTTCACCAATGTCTTCGGTCGTCTCACGCATTGCCACGGGGTGGCACTCGGGGTTTCCTATCTCAAGTCGCAGTCTTCCTTTGGCCTCTCCGAACCACCTCCAGCTGCTGTGGCCGCACCCCGGTGTCCGCTGGATGCAGTGTTTCGGTCCGCGCTGGCGTGCGAGTGCGACGCGGGAGGTCCGAGAGCGGGCTCAGCATGAGGTCCTGTCGCCGGAGGCTGGCAATCCTAGCGGGAGAATGGGACATGCAGGGCAACCTGTATCGCGGTGATGACGATGGAAATAAGGATGCCCAGAGTGTGTGTCCCTCCGTCACATGCCTGAGGACGACAACAGATACCGCAGTACTTGCGTTACAGACATCAGCCTCAAAGGCAGCGGCACCACAGGTACTCGCACGTCTCACGCATGTATGCCTAACCCACTCTACACGGCACGCCTCAAATAAACTCCAGATTCAAGATCAACATCTGTGCGTCTCGGAGGTACTCTGACATGGAAACCCGCCACGCATGCCACAATATCCACAGATGCGAAGTTGCAGTACCAACGAATGGCAGCCTGGCCAAGTACAGTGCCACACGGCAAACGCCATGTCTCAGGTTGATGACCGGTTCGCCATTCTCAACCCTGGATTAATCTGACATGCGGCTCTGATCCCTTCCTTTCTGCGCCTTCTGGAAAACAACCAGAATGGCAGTTTACCTGTACGAACGACGCGCATATACGACGGGGTTCAGGGCTGGGTTTGGCTTGTCAAGCGGCTCATGCCTTGTGGTATTGAACGGGGATGTGGTTGCTATTCATATAGTGCCTCGCCTTGTCGATTCCTTACAGCCGCAGTGTTTGGCGGTAGAGGCAATAGAGTGGAAAATGCGCCGCGACGTTCCTTTCCATGCAAAGGTACTGGGTACGTGCGTTTGCCCCGCCACTCTGACAGTGACGATCAGATTCCCCACTTCATGCGGCTGCAGTGTGCCAAGCATCGCGTAGCCTCTGCCCAACGCTTGAAGCATTTCAAGACCTCGTGCACCGCAAGTAACAAGTCTCTCTAAGCGACACAGCGCCACGGCACCCGACTGGTGAACATTGAGGTACTCTACCTCAAAAGGCAGCTCAGCCCGCTCTTGTGACAACACTACCCCGCAACGTTGGGGACGATCCATCGTCTCGCCCAAGCTTAGCATATCGAGCCGTTGGAACAGCATTGATGAAAGCCATTCTCACACAGCACGCGTCGCCACGATCGAAGCGATGCCTTTGACCCAGTATTGCACGGGCAAACCGCTTACCCGCCAAACGCCAATCCCGGTATTCCTTTCATTGCCATGGACTCCGAAGAGATAACGATAACGATAACGACCGCTCTCACTCTCTCGCGTACGAGATCTTCTGTCGCTTCGATGCTTTCGCGTCGTCTTCGTCTTCACCCAGCTTCTTCTTCTTGCTCCCCGAGGCGGATCTGTTCACTCCGTTCGTCGGCTGGCTCGATTCGCGAGTGGGGAATGAGGATGTTGGTGTCTGGCCATGCGAAGGCGTAGTCTGCGTAGAGCCTGGTGTCGACCCTTCCTATGAAGAGTTAGCAGAGCTCAGTTATTCGGGACCGCAGCGGCATGAGAAGCTGTGAAGCGCCATGTCACAGCAATCCGCCTCCATTCGGGATTCTGCCACATGTTGACTCCGCACCTGTCGCCAGCAACCGTCACTTCATATGAGCACTTGACTTACCCTCAGGAAGCTATTTGAACTCCGACTGAATATCCTGTCTGTGTCGCTGACCGTAGCCTTCCGCCGCGTCGTAGTTCCCGCACCGCCAGTTGTAGCGGTCGTGGCAGCTCCTTTGATGTAATTGTCGAAGCCCTTGATTATGTTGCCGGCCGTGGTTTCTTCCAGGTATTGTGTCTCAACTCGCTGGATACTCTCTTCAAGCTGCACCTAGAAAGTGTAAGCGAGAGCTATCCAGGTGCAGACCAGTAGGTACACACCAGATTATTGTCTATCATGCGTTTCTTTTGGAGGGACTCTCGCAGGTCGCGTCGCAATCGCTCGTAGTAGGGCATGCCACGCGAGGCATCAGTCGCGGCGACTCCGGCGGCAGGTGGAGGCGCATTTTCGGCCATGGTGCCTTTCAGGTTGGTGTAGTGGTCGGAGGTATACGGTGAACGTCGTTGGGCGCGGTCGGCTGCCTTGGACGTGTTTCCCCAACGTTCACGATGAGCTGGTGCACGGGCCACCATGTCTTGGCGCGCTGGCCGTAACGAGCAAGACGAACCTCGTGCATTCTTCATTGTTGTGCGCCGTCCGCCAACGCCTGCTCCATTCACTGCACAGCCGTCGAGCGCGCTTAAATCAAACTACCGCACCCCAGGCTGTGCTCGCTGAAACACCCTCGCCCCTCCCTCATCATCAACCACCCCGCCGCGAGCTTCGATCCGAACACCATGGACATCAAAGAAGTCGAGCTTCGAGGCAAGGCCATCAACAAGGCTATGGCCGAGAAGGAACCCGGCCCTTCGCTCATCAAGCTCCTCAACGACCTCAACGCCGGCCTGAAGCCCACGGAAGTCTTGTTGCGACAGACCAGAATCGGCGTCACCATCAATAAACTCCGCACGCACAATGATCCCTCCGTAGCGGGGCTCGCCAACCAGATGGTCCAAAAGTGGAGGGAGGAAGTCAACAAGCAGAAGAAGGGAGTGCCGCGCCCTAAGACTGCTGTAGCCAACGGCTCTGCCTCGCCAGCGCCTCCCCCGTCCGGCACCGCTTCGCCTGCGCCGAGCAAGAAGAAACATGGCGTGGATCCGGCGAAGAGAAGTCACAAGACGGACAACGTAAAGTATCAGGTCACGGGCGAGGAGGCACGAGATAACTGCGTTCGGCTGATGTACGACGGATTGGCGTTCATGAGCGAAGAGCGTAGGTATACCTCCAGTCTCTCTTTTAAGCCAAGCTAATGCGCAGACCAGTTCCAGAGGAGATTCTCCCAGTCGCCAAAGCCATCGAAGCCGCCGCGTACGCCAACGCCGGAAAGTCGAACAACGAGGATTACCGCAAGAAGATTCGCTCGCTCTTTCAGAACCTCAAAAACAAGGGCAACCCGCGCCTCCGCGAGCGCGTCCTCTCCGGCGAATACACTCCACAGAAGTTTGCCGCTATGACCCACGACGAGATGAAGTCAGACGAGCGCCGCGAGGCCGACAAAAAGCTCCAAGAGGAGAACATGAACGATGCCATGGTCGCGAAGGTCGAGAAGAGCATCTCGGCAGAGTTTCAGTGCGGTAAGTGCAAGCAGCGGAAGGTGGCGTACAGCCAGGCTCAGACGCGGTCTGCTGATGAGCCGATGACGACGTTCTGTGAGTGTATGGCTTGCGGCAATCGGTGGAAGTTTTCTTGAGCGCGGTGTGCGTGTGCGGTGTGCCTTTGGCCGAGTGGGAGCGTTGGTGTTCTGGCGGTGCTTGTATCTTTTAGGGGCATCAAAAGGCTTTCTGTGGAGGCGTTTCATGGGCAGAATGACGGCGTTTGTATTTCACGGCTTCGCCGTCTTTGCGCTTGCAGTGGAGCGTGATTTTCAACATCCCACGCAATTGCACGGGAGCTGGTTTTGCGAGCTTCAGTGCTTGCCACAGACCTAAGTCTTGAAATTTGGGATTCTGGAATTGAACATAAGAGTATTTCTTCCCATTTAGACTGTGTCAAACGCGTGCTTTGTATGTGTCTTATTCTTCCCATGCGTTACGGCAGGTAAGTGACTTTGAGTGGGCCAGCAGAATGGTCAAGAATCAACCAGAGAAGCTGTTTTTTCAAGATCCGTAAGTCAACAACCCACATTGGAACGCCGAGGAATCGATTTCTTCGAGCGAAGATTCGAAGTCTTACTGGACACATCCACCCCGTCTAGCTCGCAAAGCTCACTTCTGAAATGGACAGCATCTTGATAGGATTTAGAGCTTTTGATGTAGATGATTGGCAAGACTATTTTAGTTTGGGCTCAGTGAACCGACTCTCCAAAAGAGACACGGTACAAGAACTTTGCAGAACGAATGTTATCAAATGCGTTCGTGGTCTTTAAAAGCAATGATAGAGGCACATCAAAAGTGAAAATACCTAGGAACTCCACAAGGAGTTTCTTTTTTGTCTTAAATACGTTGGAGACTTTTGAGGATCGGAAAGATAGACGAAAGAACATATGTTACGACCTAGTTGCACGCTGGCTAACAACATCAGACACTTATACACCAGTGATGGAAATTACGAATTTCGCTAAGGGTCCTGAGCATCACCATGTGAGACGTGAACCGGGACACCAACGATCAACACTGTAAGTGGGAACACCCGTTTAAGTCTACACACGATAACACTTCTCTTATACTCAAGCCACATCAACAAACCCTCTCTTTTTCTTCCCCGCGTCATCCCCCTTCTCCACATCCTCCAACCTTACAATCCCCATATCATCCACCCTCTCCCCCACAAACCTCAGCGCCGCAACATTGAACCCGATCAAATCTTTGTTTCCACCCAACGTCAACCTCAGACCCGCCCGCATCCCCTCCAACACACTCTTCAATTCACGACTTGCCACAATCTGCCTCTGATGCGTCTTAAGCATAAAGAACAGGACCCGACATGTGAGCGTAACGTTCCACTGTCTCTGCACCCATATAGCGATGAACGTAAACAGCGCGGGTAGCGACGAGAAGGGCAGCACGAGGAGCGCGTCGTGTAGCTGTGCAGCAGGAATCTTGGATAAAGTGTTTAGGACGTGGCGTTCGGCGGAGATGTTGCTGAGGGCGAGGAAGAGCGGATTGCGCTGTGGAGGAGCCATTTTGGGGTTTGCGCGCTTTGCAGCTTCCCATTGCTGGACGAGTTGTAGGTCTTCGAGGCCGAGATCAAGAGCTTCTTGGATGCGCTCGCCGGCGGTGAGAGTCCCGATGGTTTGCTTGGAGGCTGAGACGGCCTCGGCGGAGTCGCCGTTGAGCTCGTCGTCCTCTAGGGATGTAGCAAGAGTGTTCTCGTAGAGTTCTTCTAGCTCTTTTTCACGCTCTTCTTCAAGGAAAATCGGCTCGTCGGTCTTGGTCCATATCCGGATGCTCTTGTCGTGGCTAGCCGTAACGACAAAGTCTCCAGTTCGTGCGATGGTCATGGCCCAGACTTCACCATGGTGGCCCTTGAGTCTCTGGATCTGCTCGAATTTGTCGCCATCCCAGCTCTTGATCATCTTGTCTTTGCTGGCGCTGAAGAACATGTGCTTCTCGTCTTGCTCAATGGGATGCGGGATAAAGCCAATCTGCATGATGCTGTCTTGGTGACCAAATAGGGCTTTGTGGCAGTCGCCAAAGTCAAGGCCCCAGATGCGGACGTTCTTGTCGGCAGAACAGGTCGCGATGAGCTTGCTATCGCTAGAGATGGACATGTTAAGGACGGGAAGCTTGTGGCCGTATAGGTTGAGAAAGAGCTTCAGGGAGTCGACGAAGAAGACTTTGACCGTGTTGTCGAGGGTAGCTACGGCGAGGAGTCTGGAGTCGGGCGAGAAGTGAACGTTGAGGACGTCATCGTTTACTTTTAGCATGCGAGACTGGACAAGTTTGAGACGTGGCATTGTCTGTCTTGTGCCGGGAATTTCTTCCTGTACGATATCGAAGTTCCAGAACTTGACTGTTTTGTCGGCACTGCCGGTGATGAGGGACTTTCCATCTGGGTGAACCTGTAGAGACCATACTGCACCCTCGTGTGCTGAGATTTTGTCGAGTAATGATGAGGCAGCGATGTCGTAGAGTTCGATGTCGCCTTCCTTCGTGCCTACCACAACGATCTTGTCTCCAGGTAGGAAAGAGACGCACAGCGCCTTGCCGCACTCCAACGTGCGGAGACAATTCTGTGTCCGCACGTTCCAGATCTTGAGTCCTCCATTTGGCGATTTGCCGCTGGATGCGGATGCTAACATGCGATCATCTGAGCTAAGTGCCAGTGCTCGGATGTCGTTTCTGTGGCCTGCAAGTTCGACTGAGATTGTCCTGTTGTAATCGGGCTCTTCCTCACTCTTTGACTTTCCTCTTCGCGGTATCTCATACACATCTAGCAGGTTGCTGTCGGTTCCAACAAGCAGTTGCAGCTTCTTCGAGCCTTTGATGTGCATCCATGATATTGACCTGACCCTGCCACCACCAGGCGGTATTCGTACAGTAACGTAGGGTATGATGACTTCGCCAATCTCGGCGTCTGCGATGTTGACCTTGTCGTCGGCTGTGTCGGTCTCGACCGCCTCTCCATTAACATCATTCTTTGCCTTTTCGCGCCTCCTCTTTCGCTTTCGAGAAAGTGCCTTTTGAACTTCGCTCTCGCTCCTTATCCGCCAGATTTCGATAGCCCTATCAGAACCGTGTACGGCAATGTAGTCCGATCTGGCGTAGAATGATATGCCGAGCGGTCGGTCTTTGCTTTGTCGATACAGCACTCCTCTTTCCCGTAGGTACTGCTGGTCTGCCCCATCTCCGATCGACGAGCCTGCTCTTGCGAGTCCAGAGAGGTCAATAGCCCATACCTTTAGCTCTCCGTCGTTTCCAGCAGTCATGCAGCCGCTTCCATCTGGTGATACCCCGAGCGCCCAACACTCTCCGTTCGATTGTGCGACGTGTGTTTCGATGCAGTGCTGAGTATTAACATCCCACACCTTGACAAGGGCGTCTTTGCTTGTGGAGAGCAAAAAGGCCTGGTCTGTATCTGCTTCCGGCTCTGCGCCGCTCTCCTCATCTTCTTCTGCGGGTTTCGCGGGATGCAGAAAATGCAGCCCCGTGATTTGGCCTTTGTGTCCGCGCAGCTTGAACAGCCCAACCTCAGAGACCAGATCCCAGATTACAATGTCCGTGTCCTTGGAGCCGCTGGCTAACCGTACGCCCGACTGATCGAAGGTGAGAATTGTGACGGCGGACTTGTGCCCATTGAAGCTGATGACCACAGTTGCTGTCCGCGAGTCCCAGACCCGTATGCTGCCGTCGGCGTAGCCCACAGCGAAGACGTCGGTATCCACCTCGTTCCGGCATATGACGGTGACCTCCTCTGTGCACGAAGCGTCGCGCCATCTGCTCAGAAGTTCGCCCTTCTTCACATCCCAGCAGAGCACCTCTTCGTTCGCGGCGGCATATGCGCGGCCGGCACCTGCGGGTCGACTCGATCCGGGCTGTGTGACGCCCTCAGACGTCCAGACTATGTTCGAAGTGGCAGTCGCGACTACGCCGAACGCATCGGACTGCTCGTACTTGCTGCGTTCGTTAGCAGTCAAGTTCCATTTCGTAGAAGAAAGAACTTACCTGTACGATCTCACCATGTTGCGCTACGAAGAAAAGTAGGGTATCACAGGTAATGAAGCAGTAGGAAAGGATTTCAGGTAGCCTTGGGACTAGGTTTCCATGACAGACACTTTTTTCGCGGTGCGCCTCGAGCAATTGGATGTCGTTGAAACTTTTCGAGAGAGCTCGAACTTTTTGCGAATGCGCTTGCGAAACCCCACACCCCAGCCACTAGCGGAGCGCCACAGTTGGCCTGCCCGCCGTCCGCCGTCCAAACGACGCACATCACTCCCGGCCTCCGCCGCCAATACAGAGCTCCCCGCCGTGCTTCCCTCTACCTGCCACAACCCCGCGCATAGCCGCCATGCTGCTCCTCGATTATCAGAATGTCCTCATTGAGTCGCTGCTCAAGGACCGCTTCTCAGGGTGCGAATACCCCGCTGCCTGCCCGCACCGCATCCAGGTAGCTGACATGTAGCAGAGGACCCCCCGTCTCAATCGACCAGGTCGTGTCCGACTTCGACGGCGTGACTTTCCACATCTCCACTCCGGAAGCGAAGACCAAAATCCTCGTGTCCATAAACGTCAAGTGCTACGCGGAATTGGTGCAGTACGGCGCGCAGGCAGTGCTTGAGCGCGAATATGGGCCGTACATTGTGGCTCCGGAATCAGGATACGACTTCTCGGTGCAGGTAGACCTGGACGATCTACCAGAAGATCAGGGTATGCTTCGTGGCTGAGGTACCAGGGAATAAAGCTAACGAGGACGCAGACGGTAAAGATGACCTGATCCGCCGCATATCCCTCCTCAAGCGCAATGCCATGGCCGCGCCCTTCGAGCAAGCCTTCGACGAGTTCCACCAGCTGCAAGAGGAAGCTTCCAAGTACACGTCCGAATCGGCACCTCAAGGTATCGCGGAGGGAGGCGAGACTCGCGCAATCCACTACCGAGAAGAGGAAGCTATATACATCAAGGCCAGCCACGACCGAGTCACAGTGATCTTCTCTACAGTGTTCCGGGAAGAGACGGACAGGGTGTTTGGAAAGGTGTTTCTGCAGGTGAGGTTCCTTTCTACAGACAAGGAGGCTTGGGCTGACAGCGGATTCAGGAATTCGTCGATGCCAGGCGGAGAGCGATACAGAACGCACCGCAAGTGTTGTTCCGGAACGAACCCCCACTAGAACTTCAGGGTGTCGCAGGCGTCAACAACTCTGGCTCCGGCGAGGTTGGATATATCACTTTCGGTGCGTGTTCCGCTGCAGCTATCAACAACACATGCTGATATCACAGTTCTATTCCCCCGTCACCTGACGAAACAGCGACGGGATGAGGTCATTTCTCACATTCAGACCTTCCGAGACTACTTCCACTACCACATCAAAGCCTCCAAGGCTTTCATCCACTCGAGAATGCGGAAGCGGACTGCCGACTTCCTCCAAAGTAAGCACATCATTTGCTACGATCTTTTCATCTACCTGCATGCTAACATATGCGATAGTACTACGCCGTGCCCGCCCTGATGCCGAGGAGAAGGAGCGCAAGACGGCCAGTGGACGAACGTTCAAGGTGCAGTCTTGAGCATAGTACTGGTTGATATTACCGATCAATTGAGAACGAGCACTAAAGCGGTTGTGGCCGACGTTGACGGTACGATTTGGGGATCATCCCCGGGAGTAACTCCCACAAAGGCTACAATGTAGTGTGAGGGGCCTTAGTCAGAGCGGGATATCGTCTGAGAATCAATCGACTAAATATTCAATCGTGACCTTTGGCATGAGATAGTAGCTGCGCACGGACCATATGTGTACCTGCCCTGACGCGTTTCCCCAGAACAACCTCGACGCACCTCCATTACCTCCAAAACCGCACACCCCGAACAGATTCACCTCTACCCCGCGCACCATGGCCGAAGCCCAGAAACCAAAGTACGACAGCCTACCGGGCATTGACACCGCGCCCGACGTTTACGAGACCCCCGAGCTCGCCGAAGATGTCTCCACGCTCCCCGCGTCGACCGCAGTCTCAGAATCAGGCGACGATTCCGACGCCGAAACCTCCGGGATACAGCACCAGCGACTACAAACGGACCAAGCTCGTAGTCGCTTCCAACCTTCGCGAATAGACGCCCACGACGTAGACTTCTCAGACAACATTACTGCACAACGGCGCTCGTACCGCACATCCACACGGGCGCAGCGACGGCGGGGCGAGATTCTGGGCGACGACAGCGATGAGGAGAAGGAGTCTTTTTCGAGGAAGCTTATGCGGGTTAAGCAGGAGCTTGGAGAGCTAGAGAGTGAATACCAGAAACAGGTGGCATCAGGCGACAAGAGCAAAGTTGAGGAGGATGATCCGAGGAAAGTCATGGCCTTTATCTCCGACAAGGTAGACCAGATCTATACAGCGCGGCGAGGCGGTGTCCGCGGGGCAGAACCCCAGCTCGACCGCACCATTGAGAAGTTCAACAACTACGCGCCATTTGGACCTTCACCCCGCATTACAAAAGCCATTGCGAACCAACCGCCCCTCCCCGGATCCCAGGTCCAGCGCGGCCAGCTCGAATACGTGCTTAACCAAGCGGCCGAGTTTGACACGCGTCTCACGCAGTTGGAAAAGAATCTGGGCTTAAACGGGAATACAATGCCTGAGCTAGGCGACAAGGCGCCCTTCCCAGTGTTCACAACATTAGAGCGGATTGAGCAAACGATAGGTTTAGTGGGCGATGCAACACAAGGGAATCTCGAAGCAGCAAGCACACAAATCAAAAAGCTCATCACAGACGCCGAACAACTAAAGCAAATCCAACAAGATATCCCCCATGCCTCTGAAGACCCCAAGTCACCCACTGAGAACCCGGAGCAAGAAGCTAAAGTAAACGCACTCTACGGCACCCTTCCTTCCATTGAGAAGCTCACACCCATGCTCCCGTTGGTGCTGGAGCGCCTGCGTACGCTGAGGCTGGTACACACGAGTGCGTGGCAGGCGGATGAGGTGCTCACGGAGCTGGAGAATCGGCAGAGTCAGCAGGAAGTGGAGATTAAGAAGTGGGGAAAGGCATTGGAGGAGTTGGATGTGGATGTTAAGAAGTGTGAGAACGCGCTGCAGGGGAACATGAAGGTAGTAGGGGAGTGGGTAAAGAAGATTGAAAAGCAGGTAGAGAGTTTACCGGGGGCTGCGGGGACGGATGTGCCTGAAGAGTGAAAGGCCGAGATTCTGCAGGACGTGTCACCAGCTACGGAGACGTCAATTATCATGGAAGGACTGATTACTGAAGGGGTTGGTATTTGAAGCATGGCGCAGAACAGGCGCGGAACGGAATTGAATCTCATGGCATCGTGGCCGAGAAGACTCCATTAGACTATCGAGATACCCTACTGTAGCCTTTGTTCGGAGACTCGTAAGTCTTCTATTCGTAATCAGATACGCAAAAGATGACCACTACACTTCTTACCATCCGCACCGAAATATCCACCAGTGCGCCTACCACTGGCATCCTCGTGACGTCTCGCTGCTACGTCTGTAGATGGCATTTACTTTGGACGCATATGATGTTGAAATTGGGTATCATTCCTACAATACTACCAACAAAATTCGACACCATGCTGGACCAAAGAGTTGCACTAGGAGTGCAACCCATAGATCGACCACCTCTCATAACGCAAGTTCATCCTCACTATCCTCATCCTCCCACGGCGCCCTCTTCCTCTTCCCAGTCTGAAAACTTGACGTTGCCATTATCTTCAGCCCAGGATCAGCCTTGGCCTTACGTCCACCCCTCGCCCACGATTGCTTCACCCTCTTCAGAAAGACCGATCTTGCCAGAGGTGTCGCCTTCTCCTTCGCGCCGGAAGACTGCAACGTTGAGGGTTGGGGTGCAGATCGGGGGGTGTGCAATGTTGGTGTAGCGAGGAGGAAGCTGGCTGGAGGCGTGCAGGACTCGCGTTTGATCTTAGGGGTGAAGGGAGCGAGGAGCTCGTCGTCGTTGCTGGTGGGTGATTGATTGGGGGGTATGTTTGAAGTGAGTGGGGTGACGTTGCTGGCAGGATTGATCTGTGGGAGTTTCTGAAGTCGCCGTCGTCCGTTCTTGGCTGGCGTGTTGTGGGTAGTTGGAGTTGAGCGTCCTCCTGTTGGTTGTGAGTCCGCAACAACAAGGTCGAGATCGTCTTCTGAGTCTGAATCGACTTGGAAGCTAACGGGAATGGGTTTCCTTTTGGACTTGTTTGGGGAAGACGTGGGCGGTGCTAGAGAGTCGACGGGACGGGGTTGATCAGCCTTGGGTATGGGATCGCTTATGGCGACCACTGTAGAGGCTGTCTGCGCCGTTGCATCGTAGTCCATACGCATCTCGGTCTCGATGGATGTTATTATAATTTTAGTCGTGTCATAATCTTCCTCCCTGTCGCTCGCGATGGATTCATCGTCGCCAGCGATTGATAGCAGATCCCGGTCGTCGTCGTCGAAGTGACCGCCGGATGCAATCAAGCTCTCGTAATCATCTGTGAGGAAAGTTGGAGGTTGTTCGACCGCGTCTTTCATCTCGTCATGCTCAAGCGAGTCAGGCGTAGGTAAGTGATGTGAGCGAATTGTCGAGCTCGTCTTGAGGATCTCCGAAGTGGGAAATTTGCGCGTTTGTTCCTTCACTTTCCTTGGGTGGGGTTGACGCGACTTCGTCTTCGTTGTCAGAGTGTGTACCTCCGCCTCTGCGCCAGTGACCTCGGCAATTCCAGATGCTGGTACTCTTCTCTTTCGACCGTTTCGTTTTAGTATAATGCTGTTCGTGATATTATCTTGCGAGTCATCAACCCAAGACTGAGACGTCTTCAATTCGGTTGCGTGCGCCTGTGAGTGGCCTGAATCTGCTGCGGCGTGGCTTGAGGGAGCCGATGGTAGGCTTCCCCTACTTTGATGGGTATTTATGTACACGCCTTTCGCAAAGAAGCGCTTTGACCGCGGGCTGGAAGCTCTAGCAGGTAGAGGACTCGATGGGATTGCGATTGGTGCGTCTGGTCTATCACGACGTAGAGGACTCGATAGGTTCGCAACCGGTGTATCTGGGCTTTCGGGATGAGGTGGGGATCGCAACATAGCTAATGTGGCCGATGCGGCCTGGTCATCGATCGCTGTAGGAACGAAGGGTGTCGTTTTCGTATATTGTGGCGCCGATATAGGAGCATTTGCGAGCATATTTGACAATATTGGCGTGATGGCTTGCTGTACTGCATGCTGTATCTGCTGCATGAAAGCGCTCTGAGCTAGCTGCCCAGCCGGGGTCTGTGGGAACTGCACCATCTGCATCCAATTCGTGGCCGGGCTTGAGACAATTGGGACCAAAGCTTGCGCGCCTGAGGTAAGAGCGGATCCTGCGGGCGTAAATGGCGTCGGTATGTCCGCCCGTACAGTATGATGTTTCGGAGAGGTGTGTAAAGCGCCTGCGTCTAACGTGGACAGCGCTGCAAGCTTCAGCGCAGCTTGCTTGCGATCCCTGGGTTGGGGGCTCTGAGATGGAGCCAGCTCATCCCGCACATCTTCCTCTGTGCTTTCATCGTCGTTCCCCGCATCTTCTGGTTCGTCCCTAAACAGATCGTCCAAGAGCTCTCCGCTTCCCTTCCCTCTTTTCCCTTGCCGTTGAATATATTCCCGGTTGAGTTTTCGCATATGGCCTCGGTCAACGACAATCTCGCCAGTTCGAATGTTGATTTCATCCGTCATAGCCTCGGGCAGCGCTTCGTATTTGGCGTACAGAGATTCGAATCTCCCTTTCAATTTGGCCCTTTGCTTCTCCTTTGCGGCGATGTAGTCGGGGTTCGTATCGTCGACTTCGATGGACTTGAGGATGCGCAATCGTTTCGCGGGGGGCTCCATGATGCGCGGTTCGAAGGCTGTGCGCGCGATCGCGATTCGTAGATTAGGGAGCCAGGTGAAGGTGATGTCGCGCGGGGAGCGATGCCGCACTTGCGAAGCACGAACGCGATGGCTGGGACGCGCTTCTCAGCCTAGCGAGCCCCGCCACGCGACCCCTGTCTTATGATCCTTGTCGCGGGAGCCCGTGCTTGCCTGCAGATGATCCGGAGAAGTGCCTCAGTGTCGGTCAACGGCATTCAAAGAACACCACTCCGCGAGCTCCAAGAAACCCTAAAGCCCAGGCTTCATGCGGGAGAGCTTAGAGATATGGCAAACGATAACAAAAAGAAGCCGTCCTCGGCGCTGTATTGCCAGAAATGCCGCACGCCCATCGACATCGATGCCTCTATCGACCAGCTAAATCCGGCAGCCTTCAAGCTTCTGACAGGTATGGTGGCAGCCACAGCCAACGATAGAACTTACCTCTAATGTCGTTCCAGACTCTACAGTCTCCGGGCAGCAGCAAGTTGCAAAGCAAACCCCTCGCCAGTCGCGGCCGACATACCCCTCCTCCCGCCATCAAACCTACGATGCCGCCCTCCAATCCGCCCGAAACCCTACCTTCAAGCGCAGCGTTCCTACCACGAGATTCGGTGCGCGAAACGGGACCCAAAATCCAGCCATGTCTTTCGTGGACGTTGAGCTCTCCGAATCCATGCTGGACCCGCAGTCTCCTGCATCGACGCGGACAACAGAACGGCAAATGCCCGACGAAGAACCGCAGCCGATCGTCCCAGAGATGACAAGGCGAGCAAGCGCTACCAAAGCTTCTGGAACGGCAGGAGGCGGCAGTATGGCAGATGGGCTGGAAACTACAAATCGCATGTTCGAGATATTGTCGGCGCGCTCAGATATCGACCATCCTGTGTGTGTCGAGTGCACAGATCTTCTGGTGGAAGGTCTGCAGAAGCGCCTGTCCGTGGCAACGCGCGAGCGCGACGCCTACGTGGATTACCTCCGCCGCGCCAACACTGATGTGCCCAGTGCAGAGGAGATCAAAGCCGCCGAATCTGCCCTCAAGACAGCCCAGAAGAAAGAGGTGGTAGCCATAGACCACCTCGAGAGGCTAGAGAGTGAGAAAGCGGAACTAGATGGCCAACTCGCGGCTCTCGAAGCTGAAGCTCGGGTGCTGGATCACGAGGAAAACGACTTTTGGAAGAACCGCAATGCATTCTCCTCGACACTGAACAGCTTCCAGAATGAGCGCGACGCACTTACAACGAAACACGCACACGACACGCAAATACTTACGGCCCTTCAAAGACGCAGCGTATACAACGACACCTTCAATATCAGCCACGACTCAAACTTCGCTACAATGAACGGTCTGCGCCTCGGCCGCCTACCCAATCCTTACGTCGACTGGCCCGAGATAAACGCCGCCTGGGGGCAGACATGTCTCCTCCTTGCCACGCTCGCCGAACGCCTAGGCTATAAGTTCCAAGGCTACGAACTATGCCCCATGGGCTCGACCTCCACCATTATAAAGATAGAAGTCAAAGGCGGCAATTCCACGGCCGATGCACGACAGTCTACGAACTCACCTCCTGCGGTAAACAAACAGCGATTAGAACTCTACTCCTCGGGTGAATTCCCACTCAACTTTGGCTTTCTGCATAGAAAGTTCGATACTGCCATGGTGGCTTTTCTAGAATGCTTGCGACAGTTGGGCGAGTATGTGGAGAGTCAGGGCATACATGCTGGAGGTGGCATGCCTGGGATGGGGAGCGGCGCTGGAGGTATGAAATTACCGTATGAGATACGGAAAGATCGCATACATGATCAGAGTATCAAGCTGGCGCTGAATAAGGAGGAGGCGTGGACAAAGGCGTGCAAGTACACGTTGACGTGCTGCAAGTTCTTGCTGGCGCATGCGAATAATGTGGAGAGCAATGCGTTGAGGAGGGGGCGGTAGGATGGCTTCTTGGATACAAGCGGCATGGTCCTCACGGTGAGATGGTGGTTTAGTTCGAGGACGCTTTTAGTGTGAATATTGATACCCATTTCTTTCTTCGACGTATTTAGCAGGTGTGGAACGCGGCGCATCAGGACGATTGTCTCGTTCCACAAGCAAACCCGCACGGGTACAGGATACCGTCCGTTTACACTCCACAGTATATTGTATAACGAGCACAAGAGAGCTCGCATCGTTCACAGATAAACCTCGACTTACCACACCGTGCTGTGAACCCAAAGGGAACGGGAAACGAGATCTCGAAGAATTTGCTTCGAGTGTCATCGATGGGTCTATCCGTCCCTTCCGATGAGGGAGAACGGGAGGGTATCAATTCGTGAAGCCATAGCCATCGATCCACATTCCAGCTATACATTGTAACGGAGTGATGTTCCATTGATGTGCGGGAGGCAGAGAACGATACATCTAATTTGTGCGTCGCGGTCGGCGTCAGTGAAAATGCACCCGTGAAGTGGACCCATCCGAAAACGATCCGACGGCCAGAGCCCAGAAAAACGCACTAGACACGGGGCCATGATCTTACGAAATGTGCCAGCGTCCTCAGTGCAGGTACTTTGACGAGTTCGACCGCAGCGCAGTTTCAATTTGTCAGACAAGAGTCGCAGGGTCGTCGCCGTGGTATGCTCTGGTCCGCACCATTGTCCGCTGCCGGTGTCACGCGATGGCCGGACCTCATCATGACTGTGATGTAGCACAAAAAGCTGCGACTTTTGTCCTGGTCCAGGCGCTTGGGGCGAATTGTGAAAGCCGAGGCGAGGCCATGGAACAAGCTGGCAACAATGATGAGCAGGAGGTACCAGCTGAAAACGGTCGGATCGATCCAGTCAAAGCGGCTTAAAAAAGTCACGATGGTTGTCGGTGGTGTTGCGGCGCTTCGGCACAGCCATGACACATAGGTAGGGCCTCGTGACCCTTCGAACTCAGCCCGCTTGCCAGCAGGCGCTTTGGTAAGGCGAGAATAGCCGCCGCACGGTCCGACTTCGCGTTCAAGCTCCTCTCCGCGGTTCCTGTTGGCGTAAGGCTTCGTCGGGATTGCCTACCTGATACCACCTAGGTAGCTTCGGCTGCGACGTTTTCAAAGATCTTAAACGCTACCTTTAGCGCTGGATTTGGACGCGGATTGTTAGCCGGGACCCTTTTATGCGGGGTAGTAGGCTCTAGTCGATCTGTGAAGATCCCGGGGGTTTGTTGGTATTCGCTATGGCAGCTGAGTAGAGTCGCTTGGTAGCAGAGCATGGAGCAATAACCTGCGGACCAGAAGACCATACCTTTGCGGTGCGGATGCACTCCCGCGATGACGTATACTATGCAACCGGCTGTAGCCAGCGAGTATGATCTTCTTTGAAGACCTTCTGTGTAACGGTACTCAATATGCGGAGAACGGTCCGAACAGAGAGGGCGTTTCTTGCCCAGGACACCATTATCAATGGTAATGTACAGAGCAAGGGAGAAGCGGTGCGGCGTAGTCCGCTTGGGTACGAGCTAGCATAGCTCCCGTCATGGAAGCTATTATGGCAGAGTTGCGGAGATGCATAGTGCACTGGGCGGGGAAGGGGTTTCAAAACGTAACAGCATTCCGGAAACAACGACCACGAGGATGGGTCCAAGCTGGTCTTACGCACGGCGTCGGGCGTGCTCGTCAGCACCGAGGGGTTCGATATGGGAGTGATGGGCCCTCATGCCTATCATTGATGTGGTGTGGCAGTCGTGATGGACGATGGAGGCGACCATGAGCCAGCATGGCAGAGCTGTGCAGATGTTGGGATTCACGCTGCACAATATACAAGGCTTTGTGTGTTACTTGGGCCAATATTGCCTAGACGCCTGAATCGTACCGGCCAGGCTTGCCGTCCGGGAGAGAGCCGTGAAGGCGCGAGACGCGTTGCAGATGGCGACAACCACGGTCAGGTCACGATGGCCTCTCGCACAGACAAGGACGCGCGGGTGCTCCGGACGTGCAATGAGTCAATGTGGCGGGTGGGCCCTCGTACGATGCGACTCGGTCGCGCGAAGATGCCGAGCTGGCAGGTTCTCCGCACAGGCTGTGCGATGGGAAGAAGTGGTGATGGTGGAGCGGAGGATGGAGGATGGCCGCCTGGCTAAACGACGACGTCGGTAGCGCAATTGCCAGAGCACATGGCACGAGCAAGCGGCGAGCAAGCACAGTCGCCAGTGCAGTGCAGCGCAGCGCAGCGCAGCGCAGGGCTGTGCGGTCAGCAGCGTGCGAATCGAATGAAGCAGTTTCGGTTATGTCAAGAAAATGTCGAGAGAGGCAAACTATGACTAAAATGCAGGCCATGTGATGGTCTCACCTTGAAGATTCTTTTCTTCAAAGCAGGCGGCGCCAGCGTGCCAAGCGAGCCTTGTCCCGTTCCCCGGAATGCTCGACCCCGGCACCACCGGTGATGTAAGTCCAAGTGCCTAACACAACCACGACCACGCCTCGCAAACGACCAAGCTCACGCGCCGCCAACCGCTCTGGCGCACTCGCTGCCGACACATGGTGTCATGCACTCGCCCAGGGCCCAGCGCGCCCAGCATGGCCCCTGGTCGTCCGTCTCCACTCTGCTCTTGCATTCTGCTGGCGCTGTGTGGCCCAGCTCCCGCCAGGACGAGCTCTTGCTTGCTGTTGACTAACACGCTTCCATAGGAATGGCCATTCTTTGTCCACCTAATTAAAACTCTGCCCTTTCCCGCCCAAGTGAAAGGACTATAAAAGCCCCAGTCCGTCGTCTCAGCCAGACATTGTCTCGCCTGCTCACCTACGTATTACTCGACGCCCTCACCTACACAGCTTAGCAGCACACATACGCAGCACACATACACGACACCAACCGGCTACGACCACACCCTACCCTGCCACCCATTCAATGAGACTCAACGACGTCCCATACGAAATCCTTTCCAAGATCCTCGAGGAGACGGCCAAAGCCAATGCCCGTGATGGCCCGTCGTACACCTTCGGTCTTTCGCAGCCGCCCATGCCCTTGCAGAAGGGGACCCTCCAGCGCTATGTGAGGGGTCCCGTCCCGCCAGAGATGCTGAAGTGGGATGCCACCTCGGCCCTCCGTCTGGTTTGCTGGCAGTGGCACGAATGGACGTTGGAGTACGCCCTCAAGGACGTTTACATCCGCCGGTGGAAGGGCGGAGAGGTGAGTGCCCCCATCATCAAGACCAGCGGACCAGTCGACTGACGTTTCACAGCGATGGGCCGACCTCTCCACTCGTCGTGAGAGCTACAACCTGTATGAGCTCATCGATAAGCCCACCGGTACCGCCGTCTACCGCGACCCGTTCGCCTCGCTGAAGCAGACCGTTCGCACCTTCGATCAGTTCCCGAACGTCGCCGCTAAGATCAGGCGGATGTGGTTCCATGGCTTCTACACGGCCCAGACGGACCGCATGGTGTTCGACTCCCTCAAGAACTGCACCAACCTGACGTCGGTGTCGCTCCCATGGACCACGATTCGCCACTGGGATTCCCAGTCATGGCGACACCTGCTCCTCGGAAATGGAAAGCCGCTCGAGTCCCTGGAGCTTCTTGCTGTCGATCCAACGTCCCAGCAGGCTGTCGACAAGGACAACCTGGTTGACCTGCAACCGCTGCAGTCGGTCAACTTTAGCATGCTCCGACGGCTCAAATTCTTTGGTGACACTACCTTCATGCCAATCACCGACAGCGACCTGTTCGACATTGCGCGCACGGCGACGCGGCTAGAAGAGTTCCATCTGACATGCATCTCGACTGTGACTATTGACGGCGTAATGGCCGTAGTCAAATCATCGCGCTCCACCCTCCGGGTCCTTGAGCATAGCCCGCGGTCACAGGATGGCTTCTGGCACCCTCACCCCGGCTCTCCATCTGACTCCGAGCACCTTTGCGAGCTCTTCCGAAGCTGCCCGAAGCTCGAGACACTATCTATATCTCTTCCTTCCGTATGCGCAGACTTGTTTTCCAACAATGACGTCAGGTTCGCCGGCGACCTGCAGGTGCGTGCTCTGCATCTCTGCGGACATGAGCACGGTCGCTCGACTCACGAGGCTTCGGACGCCTTGGCCAAGCTGCTTCAACAAGCTCGCACTCTTGCCACCCGCAAGGCCAGCAGCATCATTCCGCGCGAACTGTACATTGAGCTCTTCTTCGCAGACTGCATTTTCGAACCAAATGTAAATTTGGTACACGGCGATTTCTCTCCTTTGGCCGAGGTATCTGACGACGATGCCTGGCCGGGTTCTTTGGGTCCTTCTGGCAAGGGCCCATTCGGCTCCACTGGGCTTTACGAGAAGGAGGAGGAGGGACCGTTCCAGAGCATGGACGAAGACGACTTCCTCACTGGCCTCCGACGAAAGTTCCTTTCCATCTCCACTTGACCTTCGAACGATCAACGAATAACGGCTACCCATAATATCCAGCTTCCTCTTTTCATTTTTTACGACTTTACGACCACGCATACTCGCATCGGCTACGGAGCCTGGCGTTGGACTACCCAGGCCGCAGCTACCTCATATGAACAGCGGGTATACCAAAAAGTGATTTCTTTCTCGGCGATGTTTTGTATCAGACAATGCGATTGCAAAAGTGACTCGCATAGGCGTTTGCATGTGGTGCGCAGGCTGGCAAGCCGCCATCGGTATATGAGTATTTGATAGCTGTCGACAGGCAAGACATTGCAATGTCTACATGTAATATACACATCTCGTAACTCGAAATCGCACCTACATACTGTCAGTGATAGCGCTACCAGAGAATAACCAGTGCCTGTTAGTTTGAATGAGAAGGCCCGTATCTAGTGATGATTACGCGCTCACGTTCTGGTGAAGCACCACCGGGTTTGTTCAAAAGTCATTGTGTACGCAGCTTTTAAGCACCGAGTGCGTCGAAGAGAAAGTCTCCAGCATCGAACAGCAATGACCGATACACGTTCTGGTGGACGAGCCTGGCTGTCTGAGGGAAGGAAGAGGAAAACACCCCACTATCGTAAGCGTCGCAGCCCCGCGTCGCAAGCCTTGCCCTGTCCCAATGGGGCAAGCTCAGGCACAAGCACGGCTGTCTGCCTAAGTGCTTACGGAAGACCTCGCAAATCCACGATTAAACTGGGTGCGTCGGTCATCGAAGCTGCTACCTCAGCTCATGTATTGCTTTACAATCACTTACTCTCACCTGTTTGAGCCCTGCGGCCGGAACCAGGGGGGGTTCCGTTCCGGCGAAGCTGCAAAGTGGAAGGAGGGGCAGCTTCACAAGCATTACCAATGGTGACCTAATCCACCTTTTGCTGACGCTAGTTGGACAGGGGTGGAGCTCATACGTGATTTCGTCCGCCTACGCTCGATCCGGCCACGCAATGCAGTTACAGCAGCTCTTCTGATGGGCCGGATGCTCTGATCGAGCCAATCGAGAGATGGCAGTGGCTCGGAGCAATATGGCCTTGCTTGCGAGTGCTTGGGACGGCGGGAGGTGCCGCATTGGGTATATAGCTTTCATTGCCCCGCGCCTGCAACCCTCTCTCTTCGCTCAAGTCCTGCAGTCAATTGCTTCTCCCTATACACATCTCTAGCTACCGACTCCCTACAAACTTCAACATGGCTGGACCCAAGATCGCGATCGTGTACTACTCGATGTACGGCCACATCAAGCAGCTGGTATGTGCCAAAGCCCCGTCTCGACTATGTGTAGCAAGACCAAGCTGCTAACAACGGGCTACAGGCCGAAGCTGAGAAGAAGGGTATCGAAGAGGCCGGCGGATCAGCAACGCTCTTCCAGTAAGTCCATTGATCAGTACATGAATCCCTCCCGCCACCACAATACTCCCCTCTCCATGTGCTTCCACTAACCGCCCACCAGAGTCGAAGAGACCCTCCCTGCGGAGGTCCTCTCCAAGATGCACGCCCCACCCAAGCCCACCGACGTCGAGACCATCACCGACCCGACGACGCTCGAGGCATTCGACGGCTTTCTCTTTGGCATCCCCACCCGTTACGGCAACTTCCCCGCCCAATGGAAGACGTTCCTGGACAAATCTGGCAAGCAATGGGCTTCCGGCGGCTTCTACGGGAAGTACGCCGGTGTATTCCTGAGCACCGCCGGTCTGGGCGGCGGCCAGGAGAGCACCGCCATCGCCGCCATGTCCACATTTGCCCACCACGGCATCATCTACGTGCCCTTTGGCTACGCCAAGGCATTCGGCCAGCTCACCGACCTGAGCGAGGTCCACGGTGGCTCGCCCTGGGGCGCGGGTACCTTCGCTGCCTCGGACGGGTCCAGGCAGCCCAGCGCGAGGGAGCTTGAGATTGCTACCATCCAGGGCAAGACCTTCTACGAGGCGTTGGCCAAGGTCAACTTTGCCTGACTATCTTTGGAGAAGGAGGAGCCTGTCTCGTCGGCACCGAAGCCTGGGATTACCATCGAGGAGAATGGCACTAGGCCGTCGGCTGGTGCGGCTCCGGGTGGCGAGGAGAAGGAGAAGGATAAGGAGGGGCCGTGTGGGTTGCCTTCTAAGTGCAACATCTTATGATCCACTAGTTATCAATATATGAATTAACTTTGGCCATATCGGGGTCGTGTGTTGTGAGAATAGGTCAATGCACCAGCTGCCCGTGCATGCCCTCCGGTAATTCTTTTAAACTAATCGGAGATCCCTGGTAGTTTGGGAGGGGAAACTGTGACTTGAATTGCGCTGAGATAGTATGTGATAGGCGCGGCATGTGGAGGGCATCGCCTTTGCCCGGGCTAAAATAATTTCTTGCTATCACTGACGGCCTGAGGTACCAATGGACAAGCGTTTCATCGTGTTGTTGCATATAGTCACCTGCTTTGTCTGGGCAATTATGATACAATATCAAATACTCGTCGAGTTTTAGTACACCATCGCATGCGAAGAGGCAACATGTAACGAAGATGAATACATTGCAAAGGGTATCATATGAGTACAGTACAGCTTCGCATCAATGCAGGAGATCCAGCCCCTCAGCTTGGACACCCGTCATGACAACCACACCGCGATACTGCAGCAGTCCTAACCAATCACGCGAACCCGCCTCGAACGATCGCCTGGTTCATCCGAAGTCTCCCTCATGCCATGGTCCTGCTCCGCCGTTAGTGAATCAAGCAGACCTCTAGGTCTCAAAGTCTCATCAGTACTCAATCTTCCCTCTCCATCCCGCATCCACACGTCCTCCTGGCTGACCGGCCGATCGCCCTCATTCAGCACCATAGCCTCTCTCCTCCTCCGCCTCAAGTCTCTCTCCGCCGGATCCCTACTACCAGGATCTCTCGCGGTACTCGGACGCCACCTAGGCGTGGGTCGCCTCGACGTCCCACTCAAGCTCCAGATCGGTGTAGGCGGCGGCGCGAGCGAGTGCTGGAGGACATTGTAGTCGCAGAGAAGATCGAAGGCGAGCTGCGCGCGGCGATTGATATCTGGGTCGTGGCTGCGCAGGTCCCTTACGATCATGTCAAGGGCGGCTGGATGTGCGATGAAGCGCTGGCAGAGGATTTTGGTGGCTGCCTTGCGGATCTCCACGTTGGAGCAGGTTGCGAGCGTTTGCAGCGAAGACGTCTTGATGGCATCTTCTTTGTCGTTTGGGAGGGGGATCGTGGGTTGGGGTGGCGGTTTGTGGACTTCGGTCAGGTGGACAATGTTCCGCAGACCGTAGGCTACGCCTTTGACAGCGACGAAGGTGAAGACGCCTAGTGGGTAGTTAGTGGTGGGTTTGTCGGATGCATGAGGGTGTGGATATACCTAGGCCGACCCAAAGCCAGCGGTCCTCTATCGTGGGCGCCATGGTGTTGTTATGGTCATCGTGAACGGTGTATGGGTGGTGGGTGTGCGCAGCGCATGGTCAGAAGCGTCAAGTGTGACGCTCGTGAGAATGATGGAAGGCGTGGGTCGCGTGGGGTCTAGGGCCGGCCGCGCCGAATAGGGAAGGCGGTGAATGCGCGCTAGAGACATGCTCGAAATCTTGGCTGCGAAATTTCAACGATCAGCAACCTTCGCGCTTGCACCACGAGAAGGCTTCCTCCGTCGAGCATATTTCGAAAGGCCCGTCCGAGGCTTTTCATACTCACAGCATGCCGCCCTCCCAGCTCAAGCGGCTCAAAGCCTCCCTCCGCGAACAGGGCATCACCGGTCCGCAAAAGTCGAAGAAGCAGAAGAAAGCGCAAGTCAAAAACGCTGGTCACGCTGCCAAAAAATCCGCTGCCTTGGCCTCCATCCGCGAGTCGTTCAACCCATTCGAGTTCAAGCACCTTTCGCGCCCGAAGAAGTTCGACTATGTTACGAACCAGCCCCAGACGGCGAAGAGCAAGGTGCTGGGCAGGCCAGGCGTTACAAAGAGTCAGGGAGAGAAGACGAGGAGGGAAACGTTGCTGCCGGAACTGAGCAGGAAGAACAAAGTCGGTGGTATTTTGGATAGGCGGATTGGTGAGGAGGATCCGACCATGAGCTTGGAAGACAAGATGATGGCTCGGTTCGAGAGAGAGCAGCAGAGGAAGCGCGGCGGGAATGCGTTTGATCTCGAAGACGAAGAAGACCAAATGGAGCTCACGCATGGCGGGCAGGCGCTGGAATTCGATGAGGGCGACATTGGTGAAGAAGACTACGATGCTGCGAGTGTGAGCGGCTCGAGCGACGGAGACGAGGATAGCTTCATGAAGAAGAAGAGGCGGCGGGGCTTGGATGGCGAAGAGGCGGATGATGCCGCGGAAGATCAACCAGAACGGAAGAAGAGCAAGGCCGAGGTCATGAAGGAGGTCATGGCCAAGTCGAAGCTCCACAAATACGAGCGGCAACAGCTGAAAGAGGACGACGACGACCTACGAGAAGCGCTTGACAAGGACCTGAACGAGGTTCTCGCCGCACTCAGAGGACATATGAACAGACCCGCTGCCGCTCCTACGTCGTTTGAGCCGACGAAAAACGATACAAAGGTCGACTTTGGAATCAATCCGGATAGAGCTGCACTCTTGGCTGGAAAGCCTCGCGCGGCTGCAGACAAGGAGTATGAGACTAGAGTGCGCCAGATGCAGTACGATCAGAAGGCGAAGCCGACAGAGCGAACTAAGACGGAAGAACAAAAGGCACAGGAAGACGCCGAGAAACTGCTGGCTCTCGAGCAGAAGCGCATGCGCAGGATGAGGGGCGAGCCAACTAGCGATGATGAGGAGCCTCCCAAGAAGCGTGGCGGCAAAGATGAGGATGAGGATGAAGATGAAAACGAATACATGGACACCATTCAAGACGACGCTGCGCAATTCGGGCTCGCAGCACACCAAGAACAACGGACTCGACCGGAAGGTGTGGACGATGAAGACGACTTCCTCCTCGACGAAGACCTCGTTGCTAGCGACTCAGAAGCTGATGCCATGTCGGACGATGAGTCGGATGACGCCTCGGAAGTAGACGACACAATGGCAGTGGAAGATGATGACGACTTCTTGAAGAACGTACTTTCTGAGACCCAAGAACAACCAAAAGCTGTCAATGGCATCCTCACCATCGGGTCCCAGCCTTCGTCCAAACTGGCATACGCATACGCCTGCCCTCGCTCGCACGAAGAGCTTCTCAAGGTGTTCAAGGGGGCCTCTATTGAAGATGTACCCACCGTCGTCCAGCGTATCCGCGCACTGTATCATGCCGGCTTACACGCAGATAACAAGGACAAGCTGGCAGACTTTGCGTGCTCGCTCGTCGATCACATATCCTACCTCTCAGTCGAGACGCCACCAGCACCTCTGAGTGTCATAGAATCGATCATCCGCCACATCCACTCGCTGTCCCGTTCCTATCCCGCGGCCATAGCAACGCGTTTCCGCGAGCACCTCAAGCGTCTCCAAGTCTCCAACGACCCCACCCAAGGCGACCTCACCCTCCTCACAGCCATCGGCTCCATATACCCAACATCCGACCACTTCCACCAAGTCGTCACACCAGCAATCACGCTCATGGCGCGCTGGCTTGGCCTCACATCCCCAGCGTCCGCAAAAGACATCGCAACAGGCGCCTACATCGGCGCCCTCTGCCTGCAATACCAACGCCTCGCCAAACGCTACATCCCAGAGCTAATCCGCTATACAACCCTCTGTCTCACCTCCCCGCACAAGACCCCCGCCCTCCTCAAACCCCACACCCAAAACATCATCACAGCAACAGGCCTCTGGTCTGCTACCCCCGCCTTCTCCGAAATCTTCACCCCCCTTCTCATCCCGCTCAAATCTACCTCCCCCCCGCAAACCCAAACCCACCACCGCCTAACCATCCTCCTCCAAAACGCACGTCTGCACCGCCGCCCGCAAACACTGCATCATCACCGCCCGCTCCCCATCAAAAATAGTGTGCCCAAATTCGAGGAGTCCTTCGACCCGAATAAGCACTACGATCCTGACAAGGAGCGCGCGGAGGCTGCCAAGCTGCGCAAGGAGTACAAGAGGGAGAGGAAGGGAGCGATCAGGGAGCTCAGGAAGGACGCGAGCTTTATTACGAGGGAGAAGCTTAAGGAGAAGAAGGAGAAGGATAGAGCGTACGAGGAGAAGCAGAGGAGGCTTGTGGCGGAGATCCAGGGTGAAGAGGGAAGGGAGAAGAATGATTACGAGAGGGAGAAGAGGAAGAGGAAGAGTGGGAAGTAGGTGCTGTAGCTTAGAAGCGACGACCAGAAGACTGGTTAGAGGCAGGACGATGAATGTGAATTTGTTGATTGTCGATGCGCCGACGTTGGATTATCCTACCTATCCCCACAATATGAATATTATATATGTCAAGAACGCCAGCTGGCCAGCCCAAGACCAGTCTTCAATGCATACTACCCAAAACCCAGGTTACCTCACCACCTTATTATCAACCAAAAATACCACACCAACCCCACAAACATCACCGTCCCTAGGCTCCCGCTCAGCTCTTCCATAAACAAGCCCAGCCCCTTCTTCCTGGTTTTGATCTTCTTCGTGCTAACATTACCCCAAGATTTGACACCCTTTTCTTGCTCCTCTTCTCCTCCAGTGCCAAAGCCCCCTGTCTGCTGGTAGTGCGACTGGTTGATTGGGGGAGGGAGTGCGTATCCCACCGTGGGAGAAACGCTGCGAGTTCGTGCTTGCATAGAGCGGACTTGCAGGGTTGTGCGGTCGTCGGACGAGGATGAGGAGTTTAGAGATTGTGTGGTGTTGTCCTGCGCAAATGGTTGACTGGAAGCCAGTCCAGCTTTCTCGTGCTCAGCGGATGTAGTGTTTGTCGTAGGCAAAAGGGGCGTCTCGACCGGGGAAGTGCTCACGACACCCCTCGCAACAAGCGCCGCACGAACAGCAAGGACGAGAAAAGATATCCCAAAAAGCGCCGCATACCGTAAGAATATGCCCAGCTGATCGGGCATGAGACAGAGATGGCTCTGCACCGTTGCCGACGCATCGCCCTTCAGCGGCTTCCCCAACCCATCAACCGGATTCCACATACTGATCATCACAACCCCCGGATGTCTCACGCCCATGGCCCATGAAATCGACTTGGCCGTGATCTCTTTTATACCTCCACCAGCGGACGCGTACCCCCGATGCACAACCTCGCAATAATCGTGGTCGTCGCCGGAAAATGCGTATCGTATATCGCCAATCTTCTGCGCGATATCGGCCGTAATTTCGCGGTTGAGAACGTTTTGGTACTGGTATCCTCCCCGTACAGCAATTGCGTTTCTGTCGTCCTTCTCGAGGGGATCCTGGCCTTTGCCCACGGGTGTGGGGGGCCATTTTTCTCGGAGCGGGCCGCAGGGGGTTCCCTGGGCTCGGTAGAGTGGGATGTGTGTGAGGAGGATTGTGGGAAACTCTGTAACATCCTCGTTTGCATGTGGCAATGCTGCTGTTTTGAGCGCGTCCTTCTCTACAACCCCATGCTCGAAGGCTGGATACGGAGTCAATCCCTGTTGGACTCTCAATTCCCTCTGTACCAGTCTCCTCTTTTGGGTCTTTGCGTTTTCCAAGAAGTCAGTTGTAGGCCTCCATATATCCTCGACCGTCTGCGGACTCGGCTGTCCCAGTGCGCTTAGCGAAAGGCTATCGATCGAAACGAACGTGTGGTTCCCCAGAATGTCAATCCGATTCCCATCTCCAAAATATGCATTGTACCTCTTCCTAACACCAATCTGCACTCCCTTTGCAAAGCCCAGATCGTGATTGCCCGGTAAAGTACTTAAGATCTTGCGCCCGGGGTGTCCAGGCCTAGGATCCGACCCTCCGTCACGCCAATGTTCGAAAAAGATGTTGCCAAAGCGATGGTACTCGTTCAGCCAGAACTTGTCGCCGTACTTTCTGAATCGCTCCTCAGGGCTTTTAGTTGTGCGCGTCGACCATTCGCGTCCGCCGTCGAAGAGATCGCCGAGGAAGGCTACACTGTCGGGGTGTAAGACTATTTGTATGCGGGAAAAGGTTCGACGAAGATATTGATCGACGTAGAGATACGTAAGGGGATTGGCGGGCCACGGGCGGCCAGGGTAGGTATGTGGATCAACGAGTTGGGGGTCCGCAACGAAGACGAGTCTATGCGGATTCGCACCGCTTTCCTGCACACCGTCAGTCCCACAGCCCTCTAAGCCCCCAGCAACCCCGTGAAACCTACCCAGTTCTCCCACTTCTCCCACCGGCAGTCATCCACACTATTCCGTATCGCCGACCGCTCCCCTCTATACACCACCACCAACCAAACCACACACAGCACCTTAACCATGCTAATCCAGCTTCGCCAATTCCAGCCACCTCTCCTCACACTATCCCACCTCTTCTCCACCTCCGGCCTGACTCTAAAGATAAAGAAAGCACGCGCGACCCTCCATGCTTGGTGCGTGAGTTTCTCGGGCTCGGAGTATGCGCCGACGGGCATGCCATAGTCATCGTAGTCGGTCATCGTGCGGTGACGGGGTGCACGGCAAACTGCAGGCACTGCATGTTTATTTGCAAGGGAAAGAAAGCTTTGTGGGCCGAGGTCACGCGGGGTGAGAGGTTCTGGTAGCGTTGTGCGTGAAGGAGTGTGTTCAACGGTGCCTGCATCGGGTCCGGGAAGCTGCGCGACATGTGCGCTAGACAGGGAACTCGCATACAATGTGGTGCGCACGTGCCCTACGACCACGAGAAGTGTGCGAGATGCATCATCAATTGACACTCATGTTTTATTTTTCCAGTCATGTTTTTGAAAGTTGTCATTCCAGATATGCGAGTCTTAACACAAGCTAGAAGTACATTAAATGCCAAATATGTAACGCCTTTTACCCCCAGCTCAGTATTCTAGCGTGACCTTCTGACCCTTAACCTTTCCAATAACAATCTCAGGCGCATACTTGGGGATGACCTCGTCGTCGTGCAGCATCTCAAACTCCTCTGACGCGTCCTTGCCCATGTGGCTGAACAGCGCCTGGGGACCACCAGGGTGCTCGTCGGTCCAGTTGGTCACATCCATGACAATGCCCTTTACTGCGATCCAAAGGTCTTCCTTCGTGTTGTGCTTCGCGATTTCCTCGAGGGAGAACTCTTTGTCCGGGATCTCAAACTTCTTGGGTTCGTTAGGCTTTGTTACTTTGCCCGGGTCGTTGGAGTCGGCATTACCCTTCATAACGGGCCCGGCAGACAGCTGCTTCTGCTGGTCAGTGACCGAGCCTGTGGGTCCTGACGCTGATGCTCCAGCACCTTGGCCGTTGCCCCACTCCACTGAGATCTTGCCAGGTTGTGAAGGATCGATGTGAAGGGAGATCTGGTCAAGACGGGACACGGCAGAGCCGCCGACGGAGTTGAGTGCCTGCTGGAAGAGATACTTCGATGCTGACTCGCCTGCAACACGGCCGTAGACAACACATCCGAGGAGTGATGAGCCGCCAAGTCGGTTAGCTCCGTGGACACCACCTGCTAATTCACCGCAGACGAACAGTCCATCGAAGGGCTTGCCGTCCGTGTTCAGACATTGTGCCTGGTCGTTAATCTCGATACCACCCATGGTGAAATGGAGTACAGGTTCCATGTGCGCGACATGGAAGGTGTCGCTGATGTCGAAGGGCACGTTGTGGTAGTACTTCTTGCCCCATGTGTCCTTCTTATCGCCCTTAGCAATGGCATTGTAGCTCTGGAACTCCTCCTGGAGTTCTTTCTCGCTCACGCCAATCTCCTTGGCCAACTCTTTGCCGCTCATCTTCTTCATCAAGCCGCGGCCGGAGTAATGCCTGGTGTGGAAGTCGAGAACGTTGGAAGCTTTGGAGTTGAGGACAAGTCGGATGGGCCATTGACCCTTCTCCTTCTCTTCCCACATCATGCCCGAGACGTAATCGCGGTGGCCAAGATCGTCGCAGAAACGCTTGCCCTTGTTGTTCAGGAGAATGCCACCCTCGCCACGAAGAGCTAATATAGGTTAGTGCTTGTATGTGTATATTTATAGGCTTGTACATACCCTCAGCAGCCAAGAACTTGGTCTTAGCCCCAGGATCCTTGGGGTCTACCAGACCAGTGGGGTGGACCTGGACCTTGTCCATGTCAATGCCGTTGGCGCCAATCTTCATGAGCATCTTGTGGCCATCACCAGTCGCATGCGCACCGTTGGTGGTGGAGAGGTCGTATGTGTCTGGCCTGTGTTTCCTCAACAGCGAATCTGGTGTGAAGTCGGCAGCGTATCCACCAGTCGCGAGAATGACCGGGCCATCCACCGTAGTCTCCTCGCCGTTGAAGCTGTATGTGACTCCAGTGGCAACGTTACCCTCCAAATTCACGCCGGTGACCTTGGCCTTCTTGACAAGCTGAACGCGCTCCGGCTCGGCCTCGGCGAGCTCCTCGAATCGTTGCATCAAAGCGTATGTGATGGCCATACCGGGGAACTTGGCATCGTGGCCACGGTGCGTTCGGGGTTGGGAGTGGCCGCTAATCAGAGTCAGTGTGAATTTTGCACGTTGATGAAGGGCTAGACGTACCCCAGACGTGAAACGAGGGTCAAGTCAAGGTTGAATGTGTCCATCAGCCACTCGACGGCTGCGGCAGACTTGTAGGTTAGGACCTTGATCAGGTCCGGTCGCGCCTTGTCACGGGCAGACTTGAGAGTATCATCGTAGAACTGCTTGACGCTGTCCGGAATCTTCTCGTCGACTTGCGTCCTTGTAAGAGCGCCGTTGATCCCAGAGGTGGCCTTGGTGGAGTTGCCTCCCATGAAGTCTGCATGTGTGAGCTACAGCCGACTCATGACCTGGTTGCGAAAGACTCACTGTTCTTGTCAAGTAGCAACACATTGCCACCGGAGAGGTAGATGGTGTGAGCAGCGCTTAAGCCGGACACTGCGATTGATTGTTAGCAGCGCGCATTAAGTGCACCATCCGATGGACAAGCTTACGGCCAGCGCCAACAACAATGACTCTCTGAGGCATGATGGCAGGTAAAACGGGGGTACAGAAAATGCGAAGGAGTAAGGGTTCGTGGAGAGTGCGAACGGCAAGAGCGGAGTCTAGGTCTTTGTATCGTGGATGGTGACGGCTTCGACGGACGTGCAACTAGGCGTACCTCGGCAGAAAGCAAATGGCGACGGCGAATCAGCTGTCGAGCAAGGTAATCGGTTTCGGGCAACGTCTAGGAATCAGCGCATTCCGTGCAAGCACCGGACATCTTACACACCCAGCGCGACTAGTACGACATGTGAAGACACGAATCTGTCATGTGGGCCGCCAAATGCGCAGCTGGTCACTTGGCCTCTAACGCCGAAATCTGGGGCACCCCACGATTCCCGGCGCAGCTAGTCATGCTGGCATGTGAAAGTAGTCACCGATGCGATGAGAGAAGCCGTGGAAAGCCTCAGTGGTTAACATACGCTGATTTGTCCCAAGTTCTGCTTTGAACGTGTCGTGAATCTTCACGAAATTCCAGTCCAAGTTCGGGAAGTTTCTCCGCATTCTGCATAGGTCGAAAGCCGCGGCGTTTGCTTTGAGTCTGCGCGGCGGATGCTCCGAGTGTGCGCCGCGGTCGCCGATGACAGCGGGCGGAGTTGCCATATCGACCGGCCCATCTCGAAGTTGCACTTGAGAGACCACTATCTGGAGATTATTCGAATGTCTAGTTCATAGTGGTCCTGGAAGGTTGTAGATAATATTGTCCGGACAACAGGACGATAGCCGGGCTTTCAGTTCGGTCAGGAACAGGACCTGGTCGGGCCATATGCCGCCGAAGCTTTTTTCCTCTTTCAGAATGCGACGGATATTCGAGGAGTTGGGACTCTCTTCATGAAACCTACCAAAAGACTTGAGCGACACTGCGGGCGAGAATGTATCCTCGACTCAATACCTAAAGCATGCTTACGCGCTGAGGGTATGTCCAGCAGTGATTGGCTCTCTGCATGGCTAGGCGGATTATCATTCCGCCGAACCGACGCTAAGGCTGGAGCTTTGGCTGCAGCTCCAACTCCCCGCGCGTGTTTACCTACTGGCTTCACCGAAACCACCCAATTTCTCCGACAATCGCGCCCAGACAAACATCGCAATCATGGTGCTCAGTGTGGATCAGAAGAAACTGAAGGCGACGAAGTTTCCGCCCGAATTCGACCAACCTGTCGACAAGGACAAGGTGAACATGGACTTGATGAAGAAGTGGATCGCAGGCAAGATCGAGTCCATGGTCGGCGACGACGACATTTTGATCGAGACGATCTTCAACTGGCTCGAAGAGCACAAATTCGTCAGTACAACCACTTGCACGACCACTGACCCTCAGCTAACATCATTACCTACAGGTTCGTATCAAAGATATACAGATCTCGCTGGGAGGCTTTCTAGAAGACAAAGGCGCTGCTACGTTCTGCAAGGAGCTTTGGGGCTTGATGCTCAGTGCTCAGGAGAGCCCAGTGGGTGTTCCTAAGGAGATGTTGGAGGCAAAGAAGGCAGAGCTGCAAGCCGAAAAGGTACGGTAAACCCAAGCACGTGTTGCGTTGAACGTACACTGACTGTCTGCTCAGGCTGCCGCTGATAGTCGCCGGGCCCAAAACAACAACGATGAGGAAGACATGATCGAGTCATTCCGTCGTGACGAACGCTCAGACCGTCGTCCCGAGCGTGGTGATCGAGGCGAGCGAAGTGAACGGGGCAGAGGCCGCGGTGGCCGACAATACCGGGGTGATCGTGGCGGCGAGCGTGGCGAACGTGGCGACCGTGGTGATCGCGGTGACCGCGGCGGTCGTGGTGACCGTGTTGGATTTCGCCGTGACTCGCGATCTCCGCCGCCGTATGTTACACGTGCAAACCACCAAGTTAGATCGTCGCTAATTGTACACAGGAGACGCGACCGTTCTCCTCCTTCCCGCCGTGGAGATGTCTACATCCCGGGCGATCGTGGGCGCGGCCGTGGGCGTGGACGTGGCCGCGGTAGGGGAGATCGCGATGGGTCCCGCGACCGTCGTCGTCGTTCGCCTTCCTCAAGCCGATCTAGATCTCCGCCCCGGCGTCCACGCCGCTCACCAACTTCTAGCCGTTCAAGGACCCCACCGCGACGCCGTCACCGTAGATCCCCATCGTCTGACAGATCTAGATCTCCTGTTCGCCGACCGCGTCGAGCAAGCCCGCCCCGATCCAGGTCTCCCGTTCGTCGCCGTGGCGGCAGAGCCAGAGACAGCTCCTTGTCACCGAGTCAGGATAAGAACAGGTTGACGAGACATCGATCCAAATCTACGACGACCAAGGAGAACTCGAGCTCACCATCAGCCAGGTTATCGAGATCAAGATCTCGGACTCCCCCGCGTCGTCGCCCCGCTAGATCGCCATCAATTTCCCGATCCTCTCGTTCTGTAACCCCACCGTCCAAGCGAGACGAGACTAGGCGACGGAGACGTTCCTATACTTCTGAAGATTCGAGTGATACCGGGGCTGATGTGAAAAAGCGCAAGCGCGCAGCGAGCAGCAACAGGTCGAGGTCGCGGAGCAAATCTACGCACGTGCGCCGGAAGGTCACCCTTTCACCAACGAAATCACCAAGAGCCTAGGTTTGTGTACGGATGCCCCCAATTGCCTTGTTTTGGTTTCAAAACTGCGATTACTTTGTTTTAACACTGGAGCTCGGCCACTCAAAGCGAGCCGACGGCTCAACACCCTAAGATCACTTGACCCTCTGAGCTCAAAGAACGCGCCACGTTGATGAACGCTTATCCGGTCCGTAACTAAGACCACCAAACGCCGTCCATGGATGATCGCTCCTTCGGTTACCCAACCCTCTTCATACTCAGGTCACTGAACGCTCTTCAACTATGAACGCTCTGGCTTGAAAGTATATTTTTTTATCGAGATGCGCCTTAGTCTCGAAGGACGAAGGACCTGGCATTACATATCATCTGGCACGGCACGATAGATTTTCGGAGTCGTATTCTGCTCGGGGTAGAGTTTCCATACCAGCCATACTCACAAGTATCTACCACGCCTTGATCCAGCCTTCGCAATACCTAATCACTGGGGATTTGGGATAACGATTGCGACAGATATGTACATTAGTTTTGCACTTTTGAGTGTGGTTAATTGCCTGCGCTTTTGGTCTTGTCTAAAATAAACTCCCCTTGACGCGAAACCATAAGCTTGTTCAGATATACCAGGAACTGTGTACTAGCAACCACACCATGTCGTAATGGTACTTTTGACTTGTTGCTTTTTTGACAGCATTCACTAGTGGCTCGTGCATTACTAGTGCGGGACAGCTCGAATTTCTCCAGCAGCGACCAAGAAAGCTACCCCACCACAACCTGAACAACATGACGACCGAGATACCTGTCGATGCCGCTAAAGGCACTTCCAATGGCGATTTTCAGTCGCTATGGGCGAACAAATACCGCGGTGTTAGTACCTCTTTGCCCCTCGTCGTACAATAACTCACCATGACGCAGGCGACGGTAGAAGACCTCGACCCACCCCCGGCCCTCTCCGTGAAGCCGACCGACCCCATCTCGCACGCGCTCATGTCCGGCCTCGAGCGTGACTATACCCACCTCACAGTCATATCCTCTGAGAACCGCGCCCTGCTCGGCTACATCAGCATACCGCGCCTGCAGCAGCTCCTCAAAGAAGGCAAAGTCAAGGACAGCGACAGTGTGGAGTCCGCGATGCAGAGATTCAGGCGAAAGGGAACAAGATACAAGGTCATCACTACAGAGACGCCGTTGGAGGAGCTGGAGGAGTTCTTCGCAGGGGGCCTGGATGGTATCGGAAAGCAGGAGTTTGCTGTGGTGACAGATGCTAGTCGGAAGTTTGTGCTCGGCGTGGCGACTAAGACGGACTTGGAGAGTTTCTGTAAGAGGAGGGCGTGAGGTACTGTCTGTAGGAGGTGAACGGGTCAAGTCTCATGGGAGATAAATGGGGAAGAAAGGACTGGGCGGTTGCATTGCTAGGCGTTTGATACTGGGTCGTTTACATAGGAAGACCGTTGTCCCTAGGGGCTTCGTCTTAACATACCCTCCCTTTTGCTCGGATACAAATAGTCTAGTCTCAAACTATCAAAAGGAAGCTTTTAGTGCTGCATAACAGCAAGCGTGGGACGATCCATCGCGAAGGGTAGTGCAATGCAGATCCCCGAAGCACTTTCCCGCGGGCAATCATACATATCCTAAAACTGCAAACCATTCTGACAGGATACGCCGTGCTCAACGTGCGATATCGAACGCAACAGGTAAAACAGGTTCCGCGTAGACCTACTTTTCGTCTCGACCAATTCGCGGGGTCAACGTCATTACCGCAGCTTAATCATGCGGTCAGCCCTACGGTTCCTCAACCGTTCCGAACCTTCGCAAGCACATCCGATCCGCACGACAACCCCACAGCCGCAGCTCGATGCGCCTCTGACAGAGCACACCGGACGATCGCGTCCTCGGGCTCTCTTCATCTCGGGATGATCCTACGTCCGCGCAAGTCTACAATCGGCGTCCTCCTGCAGCACGTCTCTGTAGTCTGCCGGGCCCAACAATCTCACCCACCATGCCTTCGCCTCCTTCCCCAGGTGCGATGCTTCGCGCACGCTGCGCGAGAGACGTCCGCTGGAACCACCACTCCCGTGCCCGATGACGCTGAGCCACCGAGATCCAAGCCACCTTTTTATTTCGAAGCCGGATATGCGCTGTTCGCGAAGAGGCCGTCACGACCCTTTCCGCCACCGTTCCTCTCGCTACCCTCCACGAGCTTCTCAGAACCGCTGAGCACGCACAACATGAGCAGGGATAGGCGGCCGCGGGTCAATGGGGAGATGATTAGAGGCGTCACCAACGGCGACGATGCGGTGCTGGTCAATGAGAACTTCATTGGCGCGAATGATGGCGTTGGAGCTTGGGCAACAAGGGAGAAGGGTCATGCTGCGTATGTTGTACCCCAATATGCTAAATCCGCTGGCGACAGTAGCTTACAATCTGGGCAGTCTATGGTCCCGCCTCATCCTCCACTTTTGGTCCTCCACTGTTGAGAACGCAGAGTTCGACGCAGACCACGAGCCTGATCCAATAGCGTACCTTCAAACCGCGTTTGAGCAAACCAAGAAGGCAACTTCGGAGCCCAACGAATGGCACGGCACAACAACCGCCTGTGCCGTCCTCCTCGGCGCCGACAGTAGTAATCCGCCCCATCCCATTGTCTACGTCACACAACTCGGCGACTCCCAGGTCATCGTTCTACGCCCAAAGACTAAAGCCGTCTTGTTCAAGACCACCGAGCAATGGCACTGGTTCGACTGCCCGCGACAATTGGGTACTAACAGTCCCGATACGCCGGAGAAAAACGCCGTCATGGATCGCGTGGAGATCGAGGAGGACGATGTGGTTATTGCCGTGACAGACGGTGTGTCTGATAATCTATGGGAGCACGAGATTGTGGAAAATGTGGTAGAAAGCTTGAACAAGTGGAAGGAGAAGAGCATGGAGGACCAGGATAAAGAGCCAGCGGAGCAGAGCTATGCGGACGGAATGCGTTTTGTGGCGCAGGAGCTTGTTAATGCGGCGAGGACGATTGCTGAGGACCCGTTTGCGGAGAGTCCGTATATGGAGAAGGCCATTGATGAGGGGTTGTCTATCGAAGGAGGTATGTAGGACGCGCTTCGAGCTTCAACGGAATGGTACTAATGAGAAGATAGGCAAGCTCGACGACATAAGCGTAGTTGCGGCTCAGTGTAAGCGGCGAAAGACTTGAGCTCGATTCCTCGTTGGATTTTTCTCTTTCAAAGGTCCTGGACATACGACAGAGCTGTATATGCAACAATATAAGACACGCCCATCGACGAACAGTAACCACGCCACGTTACTTCACAACCCAGAATCAACAAGTGGCACAAGGATGGGCGGTACCATCGTGTCCGTCAACACCCGACGTGCAGCAGCAAGGTGAATGTCCAGATACTTTGATTGCATTCTCGTCAAACTGCAGCTAGTTGCAGCGACAAAGGAACCGAAAATCGGTCCTCTGCCACGGCCATGCTGCGTTTTGGCATGTTCAGTCCAGCAACGACTGGAGACAAGCAGCTGCGGAAAGCAAGCAAGTGCGGAAAGCAGGCAAGTGCGGAAAGCAAGCAAGTGCGGAAAGCAAGCAAGTGCGGAAAGCAAGCAAGTGTGGAAAGCAAGCAACTGCGGAGAACAAGCACCGCCGCCTATCATATAAAGCAACATCTCTCCGACTCACAAGATCTAATTTCAAGCGCGATCGAACCGGAAAAGCTACAATGTCCGACGCTCTACAGATCAAAGTTCCTCAAAACGGCCAGCCAGTCCACAAGAAAGACAACGACGAAGTCAACATCGCCATCACCGACCTCCTCGAAGCATTCCCATCGTCAATCGCTTGTATCGCCCACGTTCGCAGTATGATCAGACAGGACGGGAAAGAGTACCATGCTTGGATGGGCTACCAGTCGCGCACCGTGACCATGTCTCAGCTTCCAGCGGCATATGACTCAGCTGTCGAGCAAGGTTTCTACCATGCTAGGGTAGAGAGCTGTGCGTTGTTAGAGCGACTGAAGGCTTTTGTGGAGGGTGTGGACAATGCGATCAAAGAGATTGATCGGAGGGAGCAGGAAGAGATGAAGAGGAGTGGGGGAGGGAGTGAAGTTGGGCCGGGCGCTGGTGGCGAGGACTAGTTGTGCTGGTGTGCGAGCTGAAGGTGCGTGGCGTGGAGGTTCGGAGCTAGGTCTGAGTATGCTATTCGTGGTGGAGTGGTTTGCGTCGGCTTGCAGCTAGAGTCGGGTACCACAAATAGAATGTCTTGCTGTGATTATCTTCCATCCGCTCGTTGTACTCTCCTGGCAATCATGTGCATATGGGTTCAGGCATAAATGCAATCGCCTTACCCACCTGCCGTCATCAGTCGTGTTGCCTAGAGTCACTATCAGTCGGGATGAAGTCATTCACGGTAGTTGCAGTACACTGCCATATACACCGCTTCTCTTTCCACATCCATTTGAATACATATTACACAGTGATATAGCAGTCAAGCATGCTGCAGTGTCTGTAGCACATAGCGGCAATTGAGGTGATGGAGGGTGTAGGACATGTTGGCGTGGGGTTATCGTGCTGTATTTGGTCACGAGACCAATTAAAACTTCAGCTTGATAGATAGAGGGAAGATATGGAGTGGAGATGAGAACGAGGTAGAATGGGGATGAGGTGGGAGGCACGTGCAGTCCGCATGTGGGGAAGAGGTATTGGTTTACAATGGGTGTAATTGAGGTGACGCGAGGTTCTCTGGTCCTCTAGAGGCATTAATGCTTGGAGGGAACGGGTTGAAAGTTTGGATTTCTTGTCTGTTTAGATGTGGTTCTGGGGTGCTGTATGGCTAGGCGAGTATTGCTAGGCGAGTGTAGAAGGGGAGGAAGGGATTCTTTGGGCATGTAACAGTGTTCACAGTCTTTTCTTCGATCAACACATACGTTCTCTAGATACTGCTTTTGCACTTCTTCATTGTGTGCACGCATCCTTGTGTTTTACACCCGAGACTCGTTATCGTATGAGCGTGGGCAATGAACGCCCAAAGGCATTCTATCATGCGTCCTTCAAATTATAGGTTTGTGAACATCATTCGCAGCTCAATAGTTCCAGTGCTCGATTTCAAGAGAAGGAAGTATTCCACATGCTTGCGTATCGAGCAGTGTTTCAAACCTCTGGACCATGGGCATTGGGAGCAACCGATGGATTTGAACCTTTACCAACTCATGTATTCAGAGCACATGAAGACTTCATCGACTGACGGTTGACACATATCTATCAATGAAAAAGCGACTCTTTGCGACGGTACTTATCGTCTTAAGATTACCTTTAATGACTGTAGGGTATACGGATGCGGGCTGATACATGGCAAGAAAGGACTGAGCTTAATGACGACCCTCCACTTCATAATATATAGCAGCGTCTCCTCGAGCTCCTTCCATCTGCATGGAAAAACGAAGTACGCGAGGAAAGGCTGTTGGGAAACGAAGTGGCAATACAGGTTCTGCGAGCCTGAAATGCATCGCTCTCCCTCTAAGCCGGTAATGTCGGCCTTCATCGCTAGTTAGTACTTCTACTAACCGCACCCCGAGATCGATGATCGTTCAATTCACAATTCGAGTACTGCAAATGCTTTGTTAATAATGATATGCCTCGTGCATCTTGTCGCCTCATAGCAGTGCTCTTGTTAGTCCAGATCATAACTCCCTTTTCCAGCCGCCATCGCCGTCGGTTTCCAAGCCCGCTGCAAGCACTTGCCAGCCGATGAACCACAACGAAAAGGTAGGACATACGCTGTGAGTCATATGGGAAGGAGCGAGAGAGGCCCGAAGAGGCCATGGATGGGTCCCGCCGCTCTGTAAACAGAAAACGTACACTGACCTCCTTGCTTCGACGTCTAGATTGCCATCGCATTGCTTTTGTGCCTCCTCATGTGTGTAATGGACGCTCGTAATTACCCGTTGCTGGCGCATTTCGCCAAGGCATCTACTCACGCTCAGTTCTCCGTCGGACTTGTCGTCACGTCCGGTGTCTTCGGCGCATATGCAGTCGGCCTTTCAAGACATCCGTTCGCAACCAGCTCCAATGTCTCACCAGCAAAGACGAACCCAAACTGCCCTCGCTCGCTGGCTCAAGTGAACCTCTTTCAAACACAGCAAGATCTTCACCGCCGATATAGGAGATGAACCTAAACGCCACAAGCGCTCATCAACACCGTACCCATTCCACGTGGCGCTTCTCGTATCATGGCGAGGGTTGCTGTACTGTCAACAGGTGGGGGAGCCGTAAAGTCTGAGCATGTGGGATGAATGTTGGAGTAGCGACGCAGCGTATCAAGCCATGGCAGAAGGCCAACCGCTTACACAATGCATGGGCGCCGATAGCAAGCTTGCATCGTGCCACTACAGGGCCGCCACGATAGCTGCACGATCAGCCGTTTGCTGAAAAGTCGGTGACGCATCGTCCGGTGAAGCTACGGCGTCATGCAAGCTGGGTTCCAGTGTCCCCCATGCACGGGCTCGGTCAACGTGGCCGCCAGGCAAAGACCTGGCGGTGCCACGTTGATCTTGACCGTCTGAGGCCGGCCTCGCGGGATGCTCCGGTCACGGCTGTCAAGTTCCGATAACGAGATGAGGCCGGCTTGCCAGGTGGCCGGCGGATCCATTACCGGGGGAGGCTATGCGTCCGATGATGGTAGTCTGAATCGCGAAGAGGGAAAAAGAAAAGCTTGACGAAGGAATAGCGAGGGGAAAGCCGCATGGTCAAGATTGACCATTGGCGTCGTGGTCTCAGGCAACGGCGTCATGCCACACCCTGCCTGCTCCCAAAGCGGACAAAATGACTACGACACCAAGTCCAAAAAGCAAACACGCAGGACGACCCGATCAACTGGATTTACGCGCGACGAACGTCGAAGCGGTCTGCCTAAGCGACCGCACGGATGTATTGTATCGGAAGGGCAAGGAAGAACCGCGAAGGAGGAAAAGCAAAAGTATGATGGAGGGACTCGAGGAACTTTCCAACCCAAAACCACGTTTGGTGTCGCATGCGCCTGCCGCAGCCACATCCGTTTCCGCGTGATACGAGAGCGAGCTCGAGCTCGAGCTGCGTCGGTGGTTCTCGTATGGATCTTCGGGAAGAGAATACGCGAGAGGTTTGCTTTTGCTCATGTGGTCGCTTGGAGTTTGTCAACGCTTGAGATGCTCTTCGTTCAAGCTGACTAGTCTACTGCGGACATCGGAAAGGCTTGCTGCACAAACTATCTGATTGTGCGGAGTACATCTCCGGATTGGCGATAGATGCACTCCAGCAGCCACCAATGGGTCTGCAGAGGGACCAGCACAATCGCATGCAATGGTGGTGTGAACGGCATGCGCAGAGGACCAACACAATCGCATGCAACGTTGGTGTGAACAGCATGCGCAGAGGCACATGCCCCCGCAACGTCGAGGCTTGGGCTGCATCCTGAAGACGAAGCAAGCCTATGAGTCGCCCGCGGAGCGACGGTCCGAGCCTTCTGTGCTGTTGATAGACCGCATATGCGCCTGGAAATAGTACATCTGCAATGCGTTATTTTGCTGCGTGTTATGTGTATGTCTCACCTGTATGCCTGTCGCTTTGTGGCGGTCGCGATTGCATCCCAGCCTACCGCATTACGTGTCCTGACGCCTTGAGTCTTGCTTCCACGAACACATCATGAAAGCCAGCCTTGGTGTGATACGCAGATTGCTCCATTGACCGCTCTTTCGGAGGTGCCAGGAGATACCTCGCTCAGGATCAGAGACAGGCGGGCCAGTGACTGGCGATCAAACAATCCGAAAGGGAAAGTTAATCCTCGCGCTCTCGAGCCATTGCCGTATTCGAAGATTTGGAAACGCAGTGGTAAGGGCGGCCGATAAAGTTTGATGTCGCGTACCCCACGGTTTGTAAAGATTTCGACAAGGGTTGGTCAAGCAGAAGCATTGGCCAAGCGGCGGTGCTTTGGCCGGGTCTTGCAGCCGCGCCTTGAGGAACCGAGGAACGTATTTCGGACCGACTTTTGTGTCCCGCGTGTCGCTCGAGCTGCCGAGTTGCCGTGGGAAGTCTGTCGGCGTTGTATTGCAACGGAGTAGTGCTTCTGTCGAGTTCGCCCATAGAAGCCAACCATCCCGCAATGGAACCGACAGCCACCATGCTTGCGCGAGGATGAGATGCGAAAACGTACGATGTCGGTGGGATGCTTGCCTACAAAGCCTAGGTGTTGTAAGCGATGGCGGATCACTCCGTCGGCTATAATTAAACACGAGCCGACGACATACTCCACGGACCTCTTGACCTCGCCGTCGTCAAGCTCTATTGTCGGTGATGAGTGCGTTTTGAGTGCTCCATGTGTTAGCCCAAAGAGCTATAGAACTAGCTTTGTCGTAAGATTCGATTCAGTCAATCAGGTAGACAGAGGTTCCTTGCTATTCGGTTCTTGTCCGAGAGAGGAAGGTGGCTTGGGATTGGTGATAAGGCACCTTTCGGGAAGACATTGCGCGCATAGTATTGCGGTCGTGAAGACCTCGGCAGAAGCAGCTGAATGCTTGACATGAGACTATAGTGAGGCTCGGTGAAGAGGATCGTGGTAATTTGAGGCTTCTGCTCGTCATTGTCAAGCCAAGTTACCGCGATCCTGCTCCTGGACCTCGCAAGCATGCTGGTTTGCAATTCGAATTCGAGGTCCTCTTAGCTTCAGCGACGCATGCTTGCGTTCTAAATTGGAAAAACCTTGGTCGTAGATCTCGCAATGGCATAGCCGCCGCTTCCTTCAGCACTGTCGAGGCCACGCTATCCCGCATACATTGCAACACGCACATATATTGGTGAGCCACTGCACACTCACTCTTGCTCGCATTGTATCGACACGACGACCATCTGATTGGCCTGATTGTGTGTTCGAATACCGTCAACGAAGCGAAGTGGAGCATAGCACCAGAGCCAAGAGCTGTATATTACCGCACATCCAATAACACGCCCTTCCACCCAGACCCGATACAGTGTTGTTGCGCATGTTGTCCGGGGAAGTTTTCCTCGAATACTCTTTGGAGGCAAGTGCTGACGTCTCACGCTTTGTTCCCCATGAGCATCAAGGCACTGTCGTACGATATCCTGCAGACTTGATTTCCAGATGGACTCTATTGCGGGGAAGATAGATAGCGATGTTGCATTCGGCCCACTTCTGGATCCTGAAGCCATTCGATGACGCGCAAGAAAAATGCCTGTGACCCAAAATTGGAGCAAGACAATACGACTTTGACAGCTGCACGTCATGCAGCTTTGCGGGGACCCAGCTCTGCCGACCTGATGCAAAGGGTCCCGTGTCGACTTCCCATGCATATATTGAACGCTGCGACAATCAAGCTGAGTGCTGTTGGGCCGCAACATAGCCAGTCTCAAATTATCATATCGGCCGTCTTCCAGGGACAAGGGCGCATGCATAGGATTGCTCCCCGCAGTGGCGGCACGCTCAGCTATCTCAACCGGGAATAAAGGTTGCGTGTACTCTTCCTATGTACTGTGACTTCCTAGACCGTCGGAGTGTGAGGAGTCTTTGTGGCAGTGGTTGAGCCGAGCCGACGTGGGGTGTGACAAACATGTTCGTTCTCGTATTTCAAAAGTTTTGCAGAGAAAACTGTTGGGAAGTCTAGAGGATCCACAGATCGTAATGGTTTGTGATGTTGAGCTGGACCGGTTCCATGATATCTTGGCATCCCGCGTCGGTAGCCCTTCGTAGAAACCGTACACATCCGACCAAACTCACCCCACGCGATCGACCAGTTCGGATACCAGGGGAAGGACTAGGATGAGGCTCTAAGCTCCCAGCAGAAGCCCGACTGGTTCCCGATTTCCGTGGCAAAGTCGTGCAACCAGCACAGAATAGCACGGCGCTGATGCGCTGCTCTGCGACTGCAGGAAGGGTTGGCCATAGGGGTCTGGACAAGATCGACAAGCTCAACGGTCTGAGACGGCGAGGTTTGCCGCTCATGTGAAGTGATCGCTGGATATGCGCTGCGATGTGAATAGGTCACCGATCCACCCGGATAGAGATCTGACGATGATCTACACAATACGCCCAAGAACAGGCCACCCTCGGCGGAGAACGCAACGTCGGGCGTCTCTCACCGTTCAGGTCAGCCTTCGCGATCTCGACGTGTGGGGAAAATGCGCCACAGTCGTGTGCTCTCCATGATGCAACCCCTGGTCATGTCCTCGCGACGTGACGCTGTGCCATTAGACGAGTAGGGATTTTGAGCAGAATCGGGTTAGACGCTGACTCAGTTGTGTCTGGAGCTGGACATCATGCCACCGGTACCCCTCATCTCTGATGTCTGATTTCCAGATCATGTCCGGCGTGGCACAAGAAATGTCGCGAACCGCTAGCTCCGCTCTTGACAAACACATCCCACGCCCGTAGCCTCTTTGCGACAGCTCTCCAGGACAAAGAACCGATGGAGCGCCGACGTTGAAGAAGACTCGGCAAGTTGAGAATTTCGCTTTTGCTTCCCCTCTCGGATCCACTTCCATGCAGAACAACCTTGCGGGTACAGGGGATGGTGGTCCCTTTGGCATCGAGGCGTCACATGGAGAGGCGCAGACATGCGCCTCCCCAGGGTCGCAGTACCAAATTAGACGGCTAGTGCCAACACTACCTCTGCGGCATTGAGTTGGGCATACTCGCTTGCTCCCGTGAGATTGCTACGTACTTGTATATTGGCGGTCCGAGGTGGGCGGTTTGAAGAGGGTGGCAGCTTGGGACGCAAGCGATTGCGGGGACGACTGGGCATCATGCAAGTCACACCCACCTGGAGGTGTAGCGGCTGCAGGAGGATGCGGCAGAATCTGGACGTGGTTGCGTTGCGAAGCGGGGAGCGCCATGTTCCTCGGATCGACAAACTGTGGGGTAATAGCGCGCACGTCGTTGGCGAGCGTCGGTCGCTTCTCGGCCTGGGTGCCTGCGAGGCTGGGTGCATACAGTCGACGACAGCGCACTCGACATGGCCCTTCAGTGTGCCGCCGCGATGCCCTGGCTTTCTATTACGACACAACTGCATGAAGCTGCGTTGACAGGGAAAATTTTCAACAGCCTCGTGGCCGCGTGCGTGAGTCGTGGACTGAGATGTGCCGTCTGGGTAAGCCGCCCACAGCACGGCGGATCTGATAAGCCCACAACGAGGCCATGGAGACGGCGACGGGGACGGTGTCGGTCGTGGGCCTCGCCACAGCTGGGCGCCGGCGTGGGGAAACCCGACAGACGACGCTCGAGCAGCATGATGGGATTCAGGAACCACGACAGACGGTGCGAGCAGGCCCGCTCAGCGCCGAAGAGCCTTGGATCTGGAAACAAAAGCAACGAAGAGGCTGCAGCCCGTCCACGTCTCTGGGTCGTCGATGAGACTCTGACTGCCGAAAGCAGCCACCTGGTCTGTCGCTGCAGACGCACACGCAACGCCGCCGCCCTCGCCGAAGCTGCGTGTCAGCAGGCGCCAAGGGCCGGCCAGTGGACATGGGGTCGGCGTGTGCTGGAGGAGGGAGAGAGGGAGGGAGGGCAGGCGACAGTGCGGGCGAGGACCAAGAGAGCACGAGGCGGCTCAAAACTCGAACCCCTCGACTGGAGCACGAGGGGGGGTGTGAGCGGGTCGGCGACGGCCCAGCGTGGGGGTGCGTCTGCGCAGCGCCCTCGGCTCCCTCTTGCCGTCGTGATGCAGTAAGGATGATGAGCGCGGCCTGAGGCTTGGATGACTGCGCGTTTGTGCGCTGACGTCGTGCGGTCTTGTGATGCGTGATGGCCTGGCACCGTCGGCGCCCGTTTGTCGTCGGCGTCTGCAGCGACTGGACCCACGCGGGGCCCAGCAGCGCGGTGCGGATATCAGATGATGGCAAAGTTCCTCGCCATTCACACCGTCTGCCCCACCCCCACACTAACAGGCTCCGAAGCGCGCTTCTGCACAACGCTCCTACGTACTCTACCGTAGGAGCCCGCCAACCCTTCGCGTGGGCGAGAACGGTGGCAATGCCCATCCTATCACCAGCCCGCCTCTGCGTGCAGCGATCGTCACAAGGCGTGCCCCCCCTGCCCGACTCCTCCGGCCAAGATCCGACCGAGACAGCCTCTCGCCTCCTTGCGCGCTGCCTCCGCGACCAGGAGCAGTCCTAAAAAGCAAGCACCGTGCAATCCGCCATGCCATTCGTCCCTGGCCCTGGCCCTGGCCCTGGCGCAAACAGCCGTGCCTGACATCGGCAACACGCTGCAGCGTCTCGAGGCGTCACCGCCCCTTTGGTCGTCACAGCCATGCCTGTCCGTCCTCCATGGCATCCTCCTTCGCCCACCTTGCTTTGTCTGGCAATCCCATCCCCAGTATGGCTGCCCGTCAGCTGGACCCCCACACTTGTCATGCCAGAGCCCTTCTCCGGCCTTTGAATTATTTAAGTACTGGTACCATCCTCGGTAGGGCACCATCATCCCGTCGACGTATCCGTTCCGTTCGTTGACTACTCCGTGTCTCCTGTCCCCGTTATTCTTTGTCACACGTCTCCACTCCACGACACCCCTTTGTTGGTATAAAGTTGCTCTGCATTGCCCCCTTCCAACATGTCTCCCCACCACGACGCACCCTCCCCGGCATCCAGCTTTGATTCCCGCTCTGCGTTCCCTATCCATCATCGAGCCGTACAGCCCGTCTACACCATGAACCACTACGACTCTTTCGAGACAAGCTCCGTCGAATCCAACGACGTGGGCCTTCGACGCTCACTGGTACCTGGCATCTATGTCCCCACCGTGGCATTCTTCGATCCCGTTAACGATAACGTTGACGTGGAAACCACAGCCAGTCATGCTGTCCGCCTAGCAAAGGCAGGCGTTGCTGGCATCACTACCCAAGGATCCAATGGCGAGGCTGTCCATCTCTCGCACAAAGAGCGCAACCTCATCACCAGCACCACCCGCAAAGCGCTAGACGACGCGGGCTTCGGGTACATGCCCGTCATTGTTGGCTGCGGAGCCCAAGCCACCCGGGAATGCATTGAACTTTGTGAAGAGGCCGCCTCTGCTGGCGGAGATTACGCATTGGTGCTGCCGCCTGCGTACTACCAGGGACTCTTCTCCAAGGATACGGTCCAGAGCTTCTTCCGAGACGTGGCCACCGCCTCGCCAATTCCCATTCTCATCTACAACTATCCCGGCGCTGTATCCGGAATGGACATGAACTCGGACGCCATCATTGAGCTCTCGCAACATCCCAACATCGTTGGCTGCAAGTTGACCTGCGGCAACACGGGAAAGCTCAACCGCATCGCTGCTGCCACCCGTGCAGCAACCGTCTCGGATCCCGGGTCTGGGTTCATGTGCATGGGCGGTTCTGTGGACTTCACCCTCCAGACCCTGATCGGTGGTGGATCGGGCATCATCGGTGGAATGGCCAACATCGCCCCCAAGGCGTGTGTAAAACTCATCGAACTGTTCGAAGCCGGCAAGTACGCTGAAGCACGGAAGCTACAGGCTGTCGTGGCCCGCGGCGACTGGGCAGCCATCCAGGGCGGCATCATCGGCACCAAGGCCGCACTCGTGGCCCATTTTGGCTACGGAGGCTATGCTCGCAAGCCTCTTCCTCGACCTAACAAAGAGGAGACCCGAAAGTGGCGAGATGCGTTCGATGAGCTAGTCGGCGTGGAGAGCTCGTTGTGAGTCGCCCGGGTGGCGAGCCAACCTATGGTCACCGCTTCTCCAAGTCAGCCATCCTACCAGCCCTCTTCTGTTCTCACCATCGACCTCCATTTCACGTCTTCTTAATCTTCTTTTCTTTCAACCTTTCAGGTTCTCATACAGGTGTATTCGCATCTTATCGGCGTTGAGCACTTTTGCATGGCTCACGGTGTTCTTGTTCTGGCGTTCTTTCTCGAAAAGTGGTCACCAAAAGCAATGCCAAAGCAAAAGCCTTTCCGGGCGTTTCGAAGACTTCTTTATCACGCTGGTATCTTGGGGCTCCACGCTTGGCTCGTGTCCTATATACAGAGCCCTTTTCGTTCTGGTGTCAATTTCTGGGAGGTCTTTTGCTTTTTCAACCACGGCGCTCATGGTCGACGCCGCAAAGGGCAGTCGCTGGGTTTTCACGTGCCGTTTCAGGCGGCACTTGCGTAGAAGAGTCGAGCTTTGACTGCGTAGATTGAATGCGATATCACTCTAGCTTCACAGCAGCTGCTTTCGACGTCGTGAACTTAATAATGCCGGGCTTTCCGTGCGAGAGTACGCCAATCTAAGTTGACGAAATATCAATCCTTCAATATAGCCGAATGCGGTGTCAGTGGTGGATACGCGAGTCAAAGGCAAGCCGCAGTCGTCGCCGGCTCGTGAGGGTGATGACGAGACGACGCACAGGAACCCAAGTCTGCGTACACGATAACGTCCCTTGAACATTCGTTGTCAAGGTAGCCGTCGCGTTTGACCCAATGCAGCATCCAAGTCCCTCTGTCACACCTGTGTGACCGAGGCTCGTGCTCATGGTCGAGGTAGGGCGCTTGTTTGGTGACTTGATACATTCGATTGGTAGATCGACCCAGCTGAGCGGTGAAAGCAGCCTGACTGGTGACGACCCTAGACTATTGCAAGACTGCCATAAGCACCGACACACGTGTAGGCCGGTAGCTGAAGACGATACCGCGGCAATCTCGACGACGTGCGGCAAGCCAATCGGAGCATTAGGGCAGCAGGACCCAAATCTTGGGCCGCGATTTGCTTTTTCTAATGCTCACGACCAGCTGACCGGGTGCAGAGGGGGCCCTCAGTCATCCTCCCATCAGCTCGCTTCCCTGGATTCGAACGGCGTGGCGCTCGACTGCTGCAGCCCGCCCGAGCGAGCGCGTTGGATTGCTGTGCTTCGGACGCGGCGTGATAGGGCTGAGGCCGCCGAGGCGCGCCTGCAGGCGGAACTGCGGCCAGGGTTGCGCGGGACAGGGGTCTACAGGGCGTGATGAATGCTTCGCCGTACACATGGAAACGATTGGGCCTTGGTCGCACCGTGCCCTGGTCGGACTACATCCCGCGTTCTGCTCGTGCACGCCCTGCTGCGCGTATGCCTTCTTGCCTTGTTCGAGCTCTTATCAGAGGCTTCTACTAGAAGTGTCCAAAGACTAGTTCCGATACTTGGATCGGCCAGCCTCGGGCAATGACATCGTATTCAAGCTGCATGACTATATCACTACTGCAAGTAGGGAAGAGGTAGGACGTTACCCCAAGCTAGATACCTGACAAATGCGTGAGTAAGAATTAGAAATAGAGGGTTCTCGATTCTTGAGGCCGTGCTTCTGATCTGCTGAGCGGTGCGCTCCAAGATACCGGTAGTGCCACTAGCTAGTGAATGTGGTGATCGGTCGGCGAGAGTGGGGGTCCGCACGTTTCTTTCAAACAAGGCATATCGAGCGCACAACAGTGCATAGGTGGGTCGACAGTGATTTACTCGAAACGACGCAAATTGACGACGTGGAGTCAGGTGAAGCTAGGGCGAGACGTTTAGTTGGGAAGTACCATCAATGTGTTTTGTTCTAGCCACATTGGATATAGTCTGGCCCCGTAACGTCCACGCGTCCCATCGTATTCGAACGATATCTCAAGGTTGCGTCACCATCTTCAGAACTGTCTCCTTCACTAGCTGGTCTCCATATTCCAGCTTTAGTTGTCCTAGGCTATGCAGCCTTCGTGCTCAAATCATCCTAAATCATTGCGCAGGATTAAAGAACCTACAAGACTTTTCCTGGCTGATCTTACTCACGAAGGGCCGCGAGAATGGGAAAACCAATGGTTCAATTTGACCACAAAATGTGCCTCTCAGCTAAGAAATTTACGTTTCCAGTATATACAAAGAATGAACGTCTCTTCAAAGTCCCCGCTCCAACCCCTCCCGTCTGCTTCCCATTGCAGCACTATACACTCCCCAGAAGCTCAACTTGTGGATCCGGTGTACATCTCGCCTCCACAATTCCAAACGTGACTAGACGACCACTTAAAGAGCCCTCGTCTGCCTCACACGGTGCCTCAGTCGCGACGCAGCTCCGCATGCCGGAAGAGTTTTGAGCTGGCCCTGGTTTCCCAAGCAGTTAGCAGTAGTGTCGACTTTGCCAGCCCCGCTTTCACCCTTGTTCACACCCTTGTACTCAGTGCACACCTTTTTCGTAGAGCCACATGAGCCGCTGATGGTGGCCGAGTCGCCGAAGTTGGAGTTGATGCCAACAAGGTCAGATGTCATGCCAAAGGCTCGCACATTCTCGACGATGACGTGACGCGGGCTCTTGGCCTTGTTGTCGGTGCAGTCTCCGCATGAGCGGTACAGCTTGCCGGCATTGACGACGGTGAAGTCTCTGATGGTGACGGTTCCTGCGCCGTTGTGTTGGACGACTTTGTCTTTGGCTTCCTGGGCGCCGCCGCCGATGATGGTCGCATCGCCGGTGCCTAGGACGGAGATGGCATCTTCGCAGACATCGCGGAACCAGACGTTGGTCAATGTACAAGAGCCTAGTTCGCATTAGCAAGAGATTTCATAGTCTATCGGAAGAAGCAACAAACCCAAGCAATGGACACCCTCAAGAGCGTCGCTACCAATGATGACGTTCGAGATGCTGGCGCCGTCCTCGAGAATAAAAACGGCGCTGTCACTGCCGGTGTCATCATCGGTATCGCAAGGCTGACCGCGATCGAACTCGCGGTTTCCGTAGTCCTCGCTACCAGTGATGACACTGGGCTCAGGGAGCGAGGTGATGGCACCAGCAGGCGTGGGGATGTTGAGGGTCTGCGCCGCGGCAAGGCTGGCAAAGACCGCCACAAGCTCGACTTGTGTGAACTTCATTTTGAAAGAAGATAGTAGCGGAAGAGAAGAATAGTTCCTAGGGAGTGGTGAAGGCGAAGAGGTGAATGAGATTGAGAATAGTAGGTTGCTCCGACTGTTCTATCATGGCCCTATATAACATAGTTCTCAAAGCCCAAGAGATTGCGAGTAGATCATTTATGAATGGAGGAGAAATTATAACTGGAAATAGGTACCTCCGTAGGAGCCAAGACGCTATCAAGACACCTGATCGTTGCCGCTGTCGGGCGTAATTGATTGCTCACGGTTTCAAGAATTCTTTAAAGGTTACTCCGACTGTTCTATCATGGGCGTACATGTATCTCCTCAAAGCCCAAGAGATTGCGAGCGGATCATACTATGCATGGAGGAGAAACTATAGATGGAAATAGGTGCCTCCGTAGGAGCCAAGACGCTATCAAGACGCCTGATCGTTGCCGCTGTCAAGCGTAAATGATTGCTCACGGTTTCAAGAAACCTTTAAAGGTTGATTCGCGGAATCGTCGTGGACATTGGACTACAAAGACCACGCAATGACGTGTCAAGGCACGCCGCTGAACCTCGTACATGCATACGCGGCTTTCTGTCTTCAACCTCCGAGTCCCATATGAGCCACACCTCGGAAAAAGATACTCCGATTGTCCAAATGACATCTGGGCGACGTTTCAATGCTACCTTGGCGTTTCATGCAAACAATGTCGCTTGCCGGGTCGCCGGGTCGCGATTTGCTTTAGTGGAACACAACTACCGAGATGAGTCCTTCGGCATAACAACAAGTATAAGGATACGAATAATCGCCGTCGTTTCTTTGATGCCAGATGAGGACCGAGAGGATGGTAAAGGTGTGCTTTAGCCCAGGTGAAGACTTCGGGAGTATTTCTGCTCCAACCCCAAGGCGGTCTAGCACCGCGCTAGTGTCGCATACACCTTGTATATTTACTCTTCAGCCGAATTTCATGCGTTCACTTTCCTTGTCAAAAAAGCAAAGTCACGAGGTGAATGGTTTGATAAGAGGGCACAACGATATTGCAATATCGAGATGGGTATATGCGTAACAGTAAAAACATCAAAATCCGTCCCAAAAAGCCCAGAGTTGACTCGCTCATCGTGAGCTTCAACTACATGTCATAGCCATTATAGCATTCCACACACCGCCTTCGATGCGCCTCTTTCGTCCACGGTCATTTGTCTAGTCATATGCGTACGCACCTCTATTACCGAAAACCCTTAAGCACCGTTGCCGTTGTAAGCCAACAGGTTAGGGCTGCCGCTGCCCTCATCCTGGATGATATCTGTAAGAGCCAACTCCTGGATGCGTTTGCAAAGATCGGCTGGAGACTTGGGTCCCTCCAGACCAATGAGATAAGCAGCAAGACCAGCAATGTGAGGGCAGGCCATCGAGGTTCCGGAGATAGTGTTGGTGGCCGAAGAGCTACCGATCCACGCGCTGGTGATGTCTACGCCAGGAGCGAAGATGTCGAGTACGTCGCCGAAGTTGGAGAACTCGGCGCGGACGTCGCTCTCGTCGGTGGCGCCAACAGTGCAGGCAGAGGGTGCGGAGCTGGGCGAGAAACCGGAGGCATCTTCGTTCTCGTTGCCGGCTGCGACAGCGATGAATGCACCGGCGTTGGTGGCCTCCTCAATGGCATCGTTGGTGGTCTGACTGAAGGTTCCGCCGAGAGACATGGAGATGACCATGCGGTCGAGATGGCCGGCCTCTTCAGCGTTCTTTACTGCCCAATCGATACCCTGCAGAACGCCAGAGTTTGAGCCACTTCCATCCGCGCCAAGGACCTTGACTCCAATGACGTTGGCATTCTTGGCCTAGGGTACGTTAGTGTAAGGTCTGGAAATATGTAGAGCTTATACGTACAACGCCATAAGTCTTGCCAGCAGCAGTACCAGAGCAGTGGGTACCGTGACCTTGATCATCCTCACCATCCGAACCCTCGATGAAGCTCGTTCCAACCGTAGCGCGGCCTCCAAACTCAGCGTGCTCGGTGTTGACACCCGTATCGATGACATAGATGAAAGTATCCTTGCCGGCAGATTCATCGTAGATGTAGTTTTTGGCGCCGGGCTCCTTGTGGGAAACACGGCTCAGGCCCCAGGTAGAGCCATTCTGTGAGACCAATGTGCCATTGTCGGCTTGACGAATCTTGTGCAGAGGAGCGGAGGCGTACACCCTGCTGTCAGGTTCTACTGACTTGATGGCTCCAAGTCCCTGGAGAAGATCCAGAATGGCATCGTCGCCGTCGAAGTTGAAGCCCTTGACGTTGCCGACTTTGTAGCTGCTCTTGGCCTCAATTCCGGCGAGATCGGCAAAAAGCGAGAGAACATCATCGAGGAGCTCGTTGTCTTCCAAACGGGCAATCCACTGGCCTTCGATGGTGTCTACGGTCTGAATGCGGTTGATTTGAGGGATCGCAAGTACTGCTGGGAGCACCGCCGAGAGCGCGAGGAGGATGTTGTTGATGGAAGGCATCTTTGAAAGGGTGACTGTTCTTGAATGAAGGTGATGATTGGAAAGAGGGATCGAGTGCCGCTTCAAGTGCTGAAGTGGATGAAGAAGATAATTCCACCTCGAGGAGAAGCCTTGATATATGTTTTGATGCTCAGCACCAGCCGCATATGCAGCCGCCGTGGAGGCTCACATATTGTACAGCCGAGGTCTCCTAAAGATTAATGCAATCTGGATCTGGGCCAATACCGTCGCATGTGGGGTCCGACTACGGGTGAGGCAGAGCACCTTCTGCGTAAGGCTCCTCCAGTGAGGACGTGGCGCAAGCGGCAGACAGTGTTTCAGCAACTTAACCTGGAAGGTGTCTTAACCTGGAAGGTGATATCACCGAAAAACGGGCAAATGGCACCGCGAATGGAAGTCCGTTGGAGCCATATGAAGGATAGACCGCTAACACCGGAGGCTCCGCGAGTAGCTTGTTGATGATCCTTTGATCTGCAATAGGAGTCGGCAGATCTGTGCCTGATGCCGCAGGAGCAAGGCGTGCCAAGTAGAGATAGTTTCGTGGGCCATCGTGTTTACGGACGCCTGAAGATCCAACAGGCTGATTTGCTAGTGTGGAATCTCGTTTGGTTCCGACGTTTGCTGCGACCAGCAGATGACTGGTTGTGGCGATGGCTGCTAGATCTGAGTGCCAAGGGGTGGCCTTGCTTGTTTGTGGGAGGCTGAAACGCGAAGAAGCTTGGCTCCGATCGGCGGACGGCGAACAATCAGCCGTTTGGCTAATCAGACCTTCTGAACTTGGCCTCCATCCAGGCACAATCACGCTTCCGTGTTAGCACCCTATCGTGGCTCATCGAATGGCAGCCTTAATCGTGGGATCTAGTCTGAACGCGTCAAAGGTAAGATCTTGAGGCTGTGGAAGACGCGACGGAGGTCGCGACTGTCGAATGAGACAGTCTTTGGCTTCTCTTGCGCGCTTCGCAAGTTCGTGCGAGACAGATCGGGCCGTTGAAAGCACCGAACACCATATTTGTCTCGTGAAAAGGTCGTCGCATGAAGCAATGATATGTTGTTCCAATCTTCATGTGCGCGGGGGCAAGATTTGATGAGTATCTCCGACCAACTTTGGTATGGCGTGTTCATGAGCTAGTTTGCGTCACAGCAGGCATTGCTGTTGGCCCCTGGATAGCTCCCTGAGCCACCGATCATAACGCTTGGAATTATACTTGCCACTTCGCCGCATGTACATGGCGCAGTCGTCCAGGTGAGTTGATTCCGCCCTTCATGCAAGGAGTCGACCAAGTTATCCTCATGTTCAATCATCAGACCCAAGCCGATCTTTCGGCGGTTTCGTCACCACGTTCATGCTGAGTGGCCACAAAGTGCCTACCATCGCTTTAATAGAGAAGCTCCTGGTTCATACAGATTCTATCTGGGCCGTTTCAAACTTCGTCACCCATGCTTCGAGTCTTCTCGTTCAGCGTTTCTCCATGCCTTGAGACCTTCACCGTCTTCCGTCCTGCATGCCCCCAAGCAAGCTCAAGAACACATCGGCACAGCTTCAAAAGAAACTCTGCGATCTATCTAAGAGCGAGGCCGCCTATCTTGATGCTTGAAACGAGCTGTTATACAACTGAAAGACAATCCAAATCGTACATCAGCCATTGAAACAGTGGCGTTGCGTCTTTAGTCATCCTCATCGCTCTCATCGTCAGTTTCATCGTCTCCAAAGTCGTCAATACCAAAATCTGCGTCACACACATCGCCATGGATCTCCGTCACCGGTCGACCCAGCCGGTGCACAAAGTCGCGCGTCACCAAAGTCTTCACCCCCGCCACCTGCAAGGACCTGACTGATCCCTCGAGCTCGAGGTTCTGCACTTTGACGCCATCTCCAAGAGATATGTGAACGGTCTTTAGTGTTGCATTCGAGCGCGACGTTGCAAGCAGTTCCATCATTCGGCCAAACAGGTCTAGCTTTAGAGTCGTTAGAGCGTCGAAACGAACATCCAACGACTCGATGCCTTTTGGCAGGGACTCCACCAGATATACCGCCCCAGCATCGTGGGGGATAAGAGCGTCAATAGGCGCTGATAGTGACTTCAGGTTCTTGAAGTCCTTGAGCGAACCCAAGCTTCCAAGCTCGACATCGTAATCGTGCTCAGCCGCCTTCTCTACGAGAGTCGGGTCGGTGTCGTAGACGAGGTTCAGAGCTCGCAGCGTCGCCTTATGTCGCTGTAGCTGCTTGCCTATGACGGCCCACGAATGCTCGGCCCAACCGCATTTGGGGTCGTCGACGGGGTTCATAGGCGCGAAATTGTTGGTGGTGGTGTAGACAGATGTGACGTGTGTGAGCCCCTTGCACGACGAGAGGAGCTGGACAATTACATCCTTGCTGATGAAGGAGTTCTCGAGCGTGAGCTTCTTGACGTTTGATTCGCCTTCCGGACAGCTCCAGTCGGCAATCTGCTCATCTTCAACGAGACCGCTGAGCGTGAGGTCCTCAAGAGATGGAAGCTGCAGGACTAACGAGAGCTTCTCGAGTCGCAGCCAGCCATGGATGTGGTCCTCCAGTGAGATGGTCAGCTTCTTCAACTTCGCAAAAGTCTTCGTCGGTCCAAGGGGGTTGCCTTTCGCGGCACCAACAAGCAGCTCGATCCACCAGAAATCATGCTTCCTATGATAAGGCGTCACCTTCGTCGATACATCCTTGATACACAACTGTTCCACATTCGTCGCCGCACTCAACGCCAAGTCCAACAGGCGCGCCTCACGGCCCGTAATATCAACTTCATCTTCGATCCACCTCGATTCCTCGTTCTTGTATTTCCGTTCTGTCCAGGCGTCGCCATCCTTGCGCTTGGTGAGGGCGGGGTTCTTGTGTTGTTCCCAAGCGAGATCACTGACCGTGTACACCGCTCTGATCTTCTTTACCATCTTGCCTAACATGGGGTTTCCAGTAATGGTGTGCGTGAAACCGCGGCGGCGACGCTCACTCACGCTGGGACTGATGCCTTCACCATACAAAATCGGGACAGCGACTTCGTTGAGCTTCCTGCTAACACGGCTCAGGCGGGCTAGGGGCCTCCTCGAAAGGTATCCGAAGATGCCATTCAGGAGCTCGTTTGGAAGTGCGTCTAGGTTAGCGTTCGGATTGCTCGATCGCGCTTGGGTTATAACAACTGGAACATCGAATGGTGCTGATTCGATTGCAGTATTCGCATGGGAGCTGACGTTGGTAGCTAGAACGTCGTTGTCAAGGCCTTCGTCTTCGCTGGCGTTCACTGCGACGGTAACGGGTTGGATGCGCTTTGCTGGAGGCTCGGCATTCGTCAATGCAGACTTACGCTTCCGAGGCTGAGGTGCAGCCCTGGTAGTTCTGCCGGAACTGAAGCCGGGTCAGCGCAACTACTGGATCTGCCACTAATTGCAGATAGCGCCAGCTGCTGAGCACAACGGCGCACCGCAAGTAGCTTCAGGGGAGACAACTTACACCGCAGAACCCTTCCCAGGCTTCTTCAGCATGTAGCTCAGAATGTCTGGCACCCTCGTATTCGACATTGTAGATAGTGTACAACGATGAGTGTACTGAATAGGCGTGTGCAATGGAAGTGGGGCGAGGTACGATGGCCTGACGTAGGGCTCGGGTACACTGTAATTATACTGGGTAGTCGAGAGACACAGTGTTTGTGGTTGAAGGTGGGGCGGAAGGTGTTGTGTTGTGCGAAATCAACAAGTCGAAGCCGAACTTCAAGTCAAAATCAGGGCCGTTGCTATGCCGAGCAGTGTCCAGAAACCCAGTCGCGGTTGTTGGTTTCGCGGGACAACGAAACGAATGAATCCAAGGTGAAAAGGCGGGAGGCGGTGAATGTACCTAGGGGCGCGATGAAAGAGATACATCACCATGCCTTCACTATTCACGTTTGTTGCGGATGTTTTGTTTGGACAAACGCTGGGACAGGTCATAGGAATGGAATACTTCTGGTTGAAGGAAGGCTGGATTAGGGTCAGGTGGTATGGGGTGATGCAATGTGGTGAGGGAGGTGTACATATGGATGATCAGTTCGATGTACTATAATGTGGGATGACTAGTTGACAGCCATCCAAAGTCGCTTCTGCCGCAATTCTCGAGGACATGAACCAAAAGACTCTAAATCTTTGTCCCCGATTCCTATCAACAACAGATCAATGTTTGTGATTGTTCCACAGCGGCTGTGAGCGCTCTGAGACCTATTTAGGTCCCAGACCCAACATGCTGACTGTGCATATCTCGACTCAATCTATCATCTTTTCCAACTTTACGAGCAAGGAAGTCTGTTATACAAGACGAATATTTTGAATTACAGATACCGCCCGATCGAGCCTACAACGACGAGCCGCGATACTAAGTATGCCCCGTTCACACTTAAGAAAAAATGTGCTGCCACAAATCCCTCCACTACAAACCCTACAAACCCAACACTCCTACAAGCCATCGTGTTGCCCTAGCACTCCAACCATACCAATTCGCATGCTCAACGAGCCGGCCCCCTTCTCCTTCTCCCTACTGCTGCCCAACAACCCTCCACCCCTTCCCCATCAAACCATTACTGTCCGCACACCCTTCGTCCGCTAACTTCCCCGCCGTCTCCACACCTCCAACCGGCAACCTGACTTCGAACTGTTTTCCAGCTTCCTCTCCCTCAATCCCACCCGGAAAGCCCACCCACTCTGGCAACAACCCCGCCTGCTTCAACGCAGTCCCAGAATCCCAATGAATATGCTCGTGACACAGTCGATCACCCCTGACCCCCACCACACTCACAAACGGAATCCGCAGATACTTCCCCGTAGGCGGCACACCAGGGAGTAGCCAATCAACCTGCCTATCGTGTGTAAGTTTGAACACGAATTCGTCGACGATGCGGTCGGTACCGATGGTGCGGGAGACCAGATCGAGTTCCGTGTCGGCGGGATTGGCGAAGATGAAGTGGTGTGTGTAGAAGGCTGTCAGGCGCTCTTTGCCGATGCCGCCGGTCATAGTAGGGATGTGGTTCACGTAGGGCTGTGCGACCATGGTCGCCATCGTCTTAGCAACATCCCTCTCCGCAAACTCAAACCGACAGTGCTCATCCCACACGGCCTCAAGATCAAACCACGGTCCCCCCAGTTTCTCCTTCAAGAACAGCAAACTCCTCGTATGCGCCAGGCTCGCCGACTGCTTGTGATAGTCCTCGTCCGCGGGGAGCACCCACGCTGCTTCGGCTTTTGCGCGGGGATAGCGATGTGTTTGTACAGGGCCGGAGGCCGGCCGTTGGGCTTCTGGGTTTGTGGGGTCTGAAACGAAGGCGCTGGAGCGGCGACGGTGCGTGCTGGTTTTGGGACCGCCGATGTGGATGAGTTGTGGGGGGAGAGGGTTGGCGTCGGTGTTGATGGAGGAGAGGGTGGAGCCGCCGTAGGATACTACGGCGGAGATGTCGGGGGTTAGACACAGGGCTTCTGTTATGTAGAAGGGGAGGCGGGTGAGGTATGCTGGATGCACTTGTTAGTTTTGCTCTCCCTTCTCACGTACACATGTCATCCTCTCGCGTTCCTCTCTCTGCGTTATCCATCATAGTCGCACTTCCTTCTCTTGGGGTTTCCCCCTCTAAAAGTCATAGTCCAAGGCTCCGAAGAAGAGAACAATAGAACCTACAAATAACCCCAAACTTCGCCCTGTCACACCCCGCACACCCCCTCAACGCCTCCATCGCCTTCTCAAGCGGAAATTCCCCGCCATCCCCCACCTTGCCCGGCACCATCACCTGACAAACCGCGAAGCCCTCCTCCGCCCATTTCACTAGCGGCGGCGGATCAAGATGCTTCTCGCTCGCTTCAAGCAACGCATAATGATCAACTACCAGAATGAGTCCCGGGCCGTGGCCGCGGCGGGAGAGCGGCGGTTGGAGAGTTACTTGCGCAGAGATCTGTTGGGGTTGCGGGTAGATCTGGGGTTGGAATGACACTTGTGGGAGCGCTTGCGGTGGTGGAGGGGGCGGGGTAGCTACGTCGACATCGGTATTGGTGTTATCGCCCATGGCTGGCTTCAATTCTATCGCGAAGTCGACAATTGCGATGTATGCTGCGAACGAAGAAGTACGCTCGAGGAATCTCGCTCTCTCACAAGATGCAAGAGGAAAGGGGATCAGCGTGCAGTGCCCCGTCTTCTTGTGGGGTAGGCATATCAAGCACGTTGACGCTAGCCGCGGAGCACAAAACGATATTCAGTGTAACGCTAATGCCCCGGAGCGGGGATGTTGTAGCACGCGCGTACAGATGTAGCGAGGGCGACAGCTGCACCTGATCACTTGCCAACGGGTAGATGGTGCTTCGTAGTGCAAGGGGTTCCTCCTCGGGTGGCGTGATGCACACTTGCAGGTTTGCGCTATAAATAGCGGATTGTGCGAGCGCGAGAATGGAATGACAGTGCTTGAGAAGGTTTCGCAATTGCCAGTTGATAATCCAGGTAGAGAAATGGCAAGACCAAGGACGTCTTCTGCCGCCCCACCGTTCTACATCTTGGCCCAATATCGATCACCCCCTCCTCCCAAAAACCCCCCACCCGGCAATAACCTCCCTCTCTCCCCAAAACACCCACTCATCCCCCCCAACCTTCCCCAACCCCTCTCTCTGTCTTCCTACCCCCAACTCCCCCCACCTCATCAGCAGATTTCCATCCAGCACGCCCCTCGTCCCCGCACCGCCACCACCACCCATTTCTCCCTCAGTCGCTCTCCAAGCCTTAGGATTAAGCCCGCACGCACTCTCTAGCGTATTGGACAGATAAGTCGCTAGACCGTTAAGCCGGCGGTACGAAGATTCAGTTAAAGGCGTGAGGAGAGCGAGTGTGCCTGATTGCGTGGTTTGGAGAATCTGGTGGAGTGGTCCAGAAGGGTTCGATGTATCTACGCCGTTGGGCTCGATATCGGCGGGGAAGTCGGAGGAGTTGGGCATGTGGAGGTGGGATTGGAGGAGGTGCGTTGTTACGGGGAAGTGGCCGGTGTGGAATGTGGACTTGTGGAGGAGGCGGAGGCCGCCCATCGATTTGGGGTCTATAAGAAAGTTAGATATTGGAAAGGAAGGGTTCGTATCATAACTCACTCTCAGGATCGAACTGCAAAACCTGCAGATTCATGTCCGCATCGGCGATGACTAGGTGCAGCTGCTTTTCGAAGGGAAGAAATTCGGCGCCGAGCACTTCGAGATTGTTCTTGCTGCGGCCGAAGAGGACCATCTTGTAAGGCTCTTCCTACATGGAGTGTTAGCGAATCGACTGAATATTCGAGCAAGGAGCGTACCGTGTAACCCGTGAACCAGAGCCCTTTGTATGCGTCACCCATGAGCAGCATACCACTGTTTGGCAGCGTCTTCAAAACAGTGACATAACACTGCATGTCCATGAAAGCGACCGGCAGCAGCGTGCCATCCTCCTTCAAGCCCCGAACCATGCATTTCTGTCCCTGGGCCATAATCATGAAGCCTTGGCTTCCCAGTTCAGAGATCGCCGAAACAGCGCCTTTCACCTCATCCTTGACGATGAGCCTGAGCTTTCTATTTGTTTCGGGTCGATCTGGGTCGGGTACGACGGTGATGACTTCGAAGATGCGGATGCATCCCTTCGTTGCTAGATCCTCGCCGCGTACGGTTGAGGTGCCGACGGCGATCACCTGTTTACGCTCGTGCGTGTTCTCGGAGACTTCAAGATTGAGAGTTTGGATGCAGAGAATCACTTCCTGCGGGTCCAAGACATGGGTATCTAGCACAGACCATGTCATTTCGTCGATCACTTTTAAGACGCCTCGCTCGACGTGGGGCTTGAAGTTCATATCTAGCGGCTGATTAGCCACCACTGAGTCTCATGAATCACGTTACGAACCTTCAGGCTTCCACTCCCAGTGAAATGTATCATCCGGGAGCATAAACTCTTCCGTTTGACCTGTGCCTAGCACGTAGAGTCCTTTTGGATGATACGCGAAGGCGTGGACTTCGGAACCCATGGGCATCCTACGCGTCGCCCAGCCCAGGTGTCCGTAATGGGTTTGCGCAGGTAGTTGTGATATCCGAAGAGTGTCCTGGTGCCGTCAATAATGCAATCACCTATCATGATCATGATCCATACCTGGGCATCAATATACGCGAAGCCTCGCTGGCACGCAGAAGTGTGGAAACGCGTTAGACCCTTGACCGCTTTGCCATGCAATCCGATGACGCGCGGCGCACTCGACGACTCTTTGAGTATGAATGCAGGAGACGTCCCTCGTAGGAACACTGTACTATACCCACAAACATTTTCCAGCGCTACTAGGGTACTGTCTCTACCAGGATCATCATCGCCTACTAATTCATCTGTGTATCTCGGCAGATGCTGCTGCGAGAGCTTGGCCCATCTCAGATTTTTCGTCCAAGGGTCCGCCGCCTTGTTCGGGTAGTGGAAGGCTTTGTAGATGATGAGGTCATCGGTAGAAGTTCGTATCTAATGAATTAGTATATGACTCAATGTAGACGGGATGCAACTCACGATCAGATGAGGTGATCGCGACGTTGTATCACCGATGTCAGCGGCGATGATCTCCGTAATGGTTGCTTTCGCCGTACTTCTTCTAGCATAATAGTCTGAGGTCAGTATCGGGGGAAGGAATCCCAAGCCCTCGGCCACATAGCTGGGCTTTTCCATGTTGGACATTGCAAATACGTGCAGGCCACCTTCGGGCGTCAAGAGAAATGCGAACGTTTCGTCGAGCGTGGTAGACTTGAAAAGTGATGCCGAAAGCCACTTTGTCGACGACAAGCCGCTAGCTCCAACTTCTTCTACTTCATCGTTACCGATGGCTTTGAATATCTTGACGGTTGAGTCGTCTCGCAGGACAAGGAGATACGGGTCCGCGAAGCTTGCATTGATAATGCGAAGTTCGGCTCCGCTCTCTTCGTCTTCCATGGGTAACATTTCAATCATGTTCAATTCTGTTGCACGTTAGCCACGATTGCTAAATTCAACGTATCGGGAATGCTCTCACCAGAGTCATATGTCCTGATCTCGCCACGCATGATCTGTACGACCATCATCCCGTTGGCTAGAACACCGACATTGAGCGTTGACCCTTCTTCTCGTTCAAAATCACCTTTGGTGGTTTCTTCGAGATCTTTTCCGGTCACTTCGTACACGACAGTGCTCTCAGTGCCATCGGCATCTGCTTTGCATACGACCAAGTACTGATCGTACTCGGCGTCGGAAGACATGCTCGCCTCGACATCCTTCCCGAAATCAACAGTCACGCCGGCAGGGCCTTGTTTCCGGGCGTGTACTGCCCATAGCCCTCTTGCAGATGCCAGTTCAGACTGAGCCAGATTTGTAGGGCGGACTTGTCGGTTCAAAGCAGCCATTGCGCCGGCAGCCCCTCGACCGCAAGAGAGCATGATCTCGTCTGTCGGATGTCCCTGCGCTGGTGCATCTATGTGCACAGCAGCATCCTTGATCGGGGCTATGCTTGGAAGCAAGTCGTGTATTCTGAAAGTATATGAGCCATCCGCAGTAGGTTCAGCAGCGGCGGCGGTGATCTTCTTAGCCGCAGGCGCTGTATCGTTATAGAGATCGTCGTCCAGATCATCAACTTCCTCGTCTTCTTCGTCGAGCGACATGTCTTCGTCATCATTTATCCCCGCTTGGGACTGCTTTCTATTGAGTGACCCAGACTTGCTGGTCCAGCCCAACAGCACCGACTCGCCGTCTTCGCTCCCGACAAAAACCCTGCCGCGGCCCAAATTGCTTACGCACGACGCCCCCACGCTCAGCAGCTCGCCGCCGTTTTCTGCAGCAACGCGCTGGAGGGTCACGCCAGACACCGTGCGGCCGTCTAATGTGAAGGTCAAGGTGAGGAGCTTGCCATCGTTGAGCACGATCAGCACGTCGCCCGAGTCCGGCGACAAGAGCTCGACGACGCAGCCTTCGAGATGCACGGCGAGATCAGACTGGTCATTCAGCTGGAAAGACGTGGTCGCCTTAGCGAATTCGTTGACAGCTACCCCATTGGTCTTTCCGGCTTGGTCGACATGTATGATCGCATTGCTTCCTACCAGCAGAGCCCCTCCAATTGGAAGCGGCAGCGGGATGACTCGTGAGATGTCGTAGGGCAGTCCGTGTATGGACAACAGTGTGGTCGAGGCCTTTTGCTCCAGGTCGAGGGTGAAGACGGTATATGTGAGGATGTCTCTTCGTTCGGCGAGCAGCGATATAGCGGTTTCTTTCGAGGACGCTATTATGCCGAATGTGGGCTCGCGGTATTCGTACAGGAAGGCGAGATGGACGGGGTGGGTAAGCGTGGGATCGAGGTGCGTGAGGGGCAGCACGAAGGACGATGAATACGGAGTTTTTGGCACGCTGTCGCCATTGGCCTCCTCCATCTTGGTGTCCTTTGCGCCATCCTGGTCCGAGTCGTACTCGTCCTCGACCAGGTCGCGCTGGCGGAAGGGCAGAATAGCTAGATTGTGGGTGCCAAACTTGAGAGCGGCGCAGCGGCTGCTGGGGTCTGCCGTCAAGAAGTTATACGTGTCTTTGAGGTCAGCAGACCACGGCGTGATTCCGGGCAAGTCTGGGTTCTCATAGTAGTGTATTGATACGGTATGCAGGTTGTATGTCTCGGGATCCCATTCCACCAAGCTCAGCTTTGCGTCGCGAAACGCCACCAGCAGCACCTCTGCCTTTGTCTTTGTGTTCAGCGCCTTGACCCGCGCGAGCGAGATGACGGTGCCGGCGAGGGGGAACTCGCCGACCAGCACCAGCTTGGCCGTGTTCTCAGTGCGCAGCAGCGGCACATCCACCACCTCCGTGTCCAGCAGAGGGCCCGCGTTTCCCGAGTCTACGGCGTCATCGTATGCCGTTTCCGAGGTCGACTTGAGCTCGAAGATCTGGAGGAGCGAGTTCTTTGCGACGACGAGATTGTTCGACCTGGGTGAGAGGAAGGGAAGGTGGACGGCGTGGCTGACGGCCGTCGGCGGCGCAATCTCAGTGTAGCACTGCATTGGTGGTGATGTCTGCGGTCGCCGTGTCCGCGCTCGTCATGTCTATGCGTATGCGGGACTGGACAAGTAGGTGTGGTCAGCGGGGAGTTGGTGCAGTCGCCGCCGTCTTCCACTCTCGCGTCGCGTTGAATCGCGAATGTTCAAAGAGCTCCAGCCAAGACACTAGCGGGGGCAGGGATCCTATGGCAGGGATGTAATTGCAGGGATAGCTCCGCACCGTCCTCCACGCCACACGTCATGGCGACGCTTTGTTTGGCATCCTGCTTTCCGAGTCCGCGACTCTAGTTCATACAGCCAACTACCACCTATATAGTTCGGTGGACTGATCTTCCTCGCCGCGGTTAACATCCCGGCTGTCAATCTTCCTTTCCGACGCTGCTGCCATGGCGCTCATCCAAACGAGCTTGATCTGGGTGGCCTACGCCGTCGCCGTTGCCATTCTCCTCGCAATCGCCGCAACCTTCGTCTTCATCTACCAATCCCCGCGCGACCGTGCCGCCTCGGTCACGACAGTATGCATCTTCACGACGAGTGCACTCCTCGCGACGGTGCTGCTCATGCCCGTCGACATCGCTCTCACCTCTTCCACCTCGCTGTCTAAGGAGGGCCGCAAGAAGGACTGGGCGACCCCGAACGAAGTCAACAACATCGTAAAGTCGCTTGAGATTGTCTACTACACCCTGTATTCGCTCGATGCTCTACTGTGTCTGCTCGTGGTGCCCTTCACCTACTTCTGGTACGAGGAATACGACGAGGATGCCGCCGAGCACGGAGAGCAGACCCTTGGGCAGCACTTCTGGGGCGCCTTCAAGTACACCATCTTCTTCATCGCCTTCGTCGTCATCATCTTCCTCGTCGGCTTCTTCGTACCGGTCGCCAAACAGGCAAAGCACGACGACCGCCTCGATCTGGGCTTCTTCAAGAATCTGCTTACTGAGAACCGTAAGTCTCCCAATCACAAATACACAGACGAGACTCTAATTACAATAGATGGCGAGCGAGCCCTTTCTTTCGGAATCGGTCTCCTGATGCTGGTCGGCACTGTCATCTTCGCCCTCTACACCGGCGCCGGAATGGCCCTCCTCCCCGTGGCCATGATCAAGTCGGCCCCGTCCATCTCCGCCCCGTCGCTGGCAGCCAACACAGCAGCACAACTCGAGGCGAACCGCGAGCGCCAGAGGCAGCTCGAAGGCCGCAATGAAGGAAGCAACGGAGGCTTGGAGGCCCGGGACCGACGCGAGCTCGAGTCCCTCGTCCGCGAAGAGAGGACCCTCATCCGCCGTGAACGCCTTGCCGCCGAATCTAGCGGTGAGGACCGCCATTGGATCGTCAAGGCCTGGATCAAGGTCGAGGCTGTCTTCCGTCCCCTCAAGCTCATCGGCGGCTTCCTCCTCATCATCCTTGCTCTACTCATTTTCACGAGCATGCTCATCACCGGCATCGACAAGGCCAAGAACTCTATCTGCGGTGCCCACTGCGGATACATCCTCGCCTACCTCAACATCTTTCAGCCCATCAACTGGATTTTGGTCAAGTCCTCGAGGGTATTCCCCATCGACTACGTGCTGTTCCTCCTCCTTGTACTGTTCTTTTTCAGTGCTTCCGTCGTGGGCATTGCTACCGTAGGCATCCGATTCCTATGGCTTACCGTCTTCAAGATCCGCAAGGGTCACACCTCTCCACAAGCGCTGCTCATGGCGACCGTCATGCTCAACCTCATTGTCCTCGCCATCAACTACTCCATGGCTATGGTGGTCGCACCCCAATACGCCACTTTTGGCGCGCAAACCTTCTGTGACCATCTACCCCGCCACCCGCACGAGCAGCCTGACTGCACCCACGACCACGCCTCAATCAAGCCCTGCACTGAACTCTCCAAGAACCCCGCTGCTAGGGACGTCTGCACCCCCAGTGTGCTCAGCACCTTCATTAACCGCGTCACTATCAATTTCCCTTTCTTCGGCGTTGTGCTGTTCTGGGCGCAATTTGCCTTCCTCGGCATCTACATTATCGTGTTCTTGACGACGCTGTTCAGGACCCCCAAGCTGGACCAGGAGCAGATCGATCGGGATCTTGAGGAAGAGGAGGAGGAAGGTCTTTTGGCGAGCACGGGGAAGAGGTTCAATGCTACGTGGCAGGATATTACCGGAAGGGGGAGTCGGAGCTATGGGACCACTGCGACGAATGGGGAGAGGAGCTAGGCTGTTGAATGATGATGCGTTGTTCGAGAGTTGTAATGGAGATTGTTGTCATTGGAAAATCGTGATGTGGAGTGTCGGATATCTCACTGTACTGGGTATATATGATTTCGCATTGGTTCTTGGGGCTCATGTTTTCCGAGTTTTGTAGCTTTCGATACCTTGTTTATGGCCATCTAGCGGCGCTGGGCGTTTGTTGCTGGACGAAGTAGTAAATTGGACACATGTGCTTCTGAACAGTTTGCATCTGTCTTGATTTGCAGATCGTTCGATTCTCACATATTATTAAATTGATCTTGTGGAAGACTACACTAACGCTCAATCGCTGATGAAGCACACATTAATCTCAGGTAGTTGTAGCGTCTTGCCTGGAAAAGTGTGGCATGCATGTGTTCATTTCTCGATGGCTCGTTTGCTTCGGCAACGTCGTGTTGAGATGTTGCGTCTTGGAGATGGGGTTATTATTTGTAGCAGCTTTTCTTTTTCGGTCAGGGTGTTGAAGTGGCTAAAAGGGAATGGGTAGTGAAACCTTTATTTTCCTTTTCGGACGGGTTTGTATGTGGGGGCGAAAAGAGATATTAACTTTAAACTACTTCTCTATCACGAGTTCACAGATAGCCGGGGTCGCCCGTTCTCAGTGCTAATGGTGGCAGAATGCCACCTTGGGGCAGTGCTGACTGGGAATAAATGTAGCCAAGTGCTGCTGCCTACGCCTACGATCGCTACTGTCTACCACTGCTGCGATCTGCCCCCTACTGCAACAGTTTCAAAGAGCGACTGCTGGCCACTATGTCCAAGAATCATCGTTTCACTATAGGATGGATATCCCCTCTTCCCCTAGAAAAAGAGGCAGCGAGGCTTGCACTGGACGAAGAATACCCACAAGAGGACGTCCAATATCAGAACACGTTCTACCTGGGCGGCCGAATCGGAAAACACGAGATTGTCATTGGAGTGCAGAGAAGACCGGGCCTGAGTCAGGCTGCCATCCTTGCAGAGAAGATGCGCGCTGGGTTTCCCAACATCAAGTACTTTCTCCTGGTCGGTATTGCTGGCGGCGTGCCTCGCTACGGATCGGCCGGTGCAGCCTCCGAGATCGTGCTTGGGGACGTGGTTGTCAGCTCTCCACGAGGCAACCACGGCGGGGTTTTACAATACGACAAGGGCGCATGGCAGGGTCAAGGGCGCCTGAACTTTCGCGGGCACACTAATGGCGTTCCTGGTGATCTCATGGCCGCTGTCAACAACTTCCGCGCGGAAGGTTGGTCCAAGACGAACATTCCCGAAGTCTTGAAGCAAATGCGGCGGAAGCTTGACGACAACCGACGAGACCAATACAATGATCCCGGCCCCAGCCGTGATAGACTCTTCGAAGACAGCTACGAGCATCAAGGCACTAGAGACGACGATTGCAAGGAATGCTGCGACGCGGAATATACCATTTCGCGTTCTGACCGGGGCGACGGAGCTACTCGATTGCTTGACGAGCCGTTTGTCCATTTCGGCAACATTGCATCAAGCAATCAACTGCAGATATCTGCCATGGAGCGCAACAGAGTTCAAGAAGAGCATGAGGCTATCTGCTTTGAGATGGAAGCAGCGGGAGTTCTGGAAGATTCTCTGTGCGTGGTCGTTCGGGGCATTTGCGACTACGCAGATTCTCACAAGAGTAAGGGCTGGCAGAACTACGCGGCAGTGACCGCGGCAGCATGCGCAAAAGGGCTCTTGTCCATGCTACCGGCGATAGACGCTACAAGCAGGGTGGAATCTGTAGCATCTTCATCCCAGCACACGGCGCAAGCATTGAATGTTACGTTCGGAAACAACAATAAGGGCTTCCAGGTCGGGAGTTTTCATGGCAATATCAACGGACTGCGTTTTGGAGGAGAGTAGGGTCTTAATAGCACCAGTAACTGAAGGAGAGTAAAGTTTTGATCCTAAGCATGGACCCTGACAAGGACATGCGTCAATGGAAGCCGGCGACCAAGCTGGGGCGAAGGGAGCAGGCGGACGATTCGGCTCACGCTGGGCGCCGGCGTCTCCAGCCTGCAGCCTTGCGGCCACAGCCCATGAGCACCAGGCTGAGATCCAGCGGGCGCTTCGCTGCAGACACTACCACTGATGAATCGAATGCTGCAACAATACCATGGCCTCTGCGATATCTTTTGCGGATGGGAACTCGGGCTTGCAGGCCGGCAATATATACGGACCGGTCAGCGCTGAGTTCCATCCACCGCCTGGTGAGTTGTGAAAGGGTCCGAGAATTCGCGTAGCTGGGCAAACGCTGACGGTAGCTCTCCCTAAGAACGACCAGAAACTCCACCACGCCCGTCGGCCGTGATACCCTTCGATCGCGATGCCGACTTTGTCGAGAGAAGGGAGCTTTTCGATCAAGTTCTCACAAAAACCGCTGCACCGGGTTCGCGGACTGCGCTTGTCGGGCTAGGCGGCGTTGGGTACGTAACAAACGTGGTCGCCACAACGGATAGCTGACCGCTGAGAAGCAAGTCGCAACTCGCTATCGAACTTGCGTACCGAATCCGAGAGCGATCGCCTGAGACATGGGTGTTCTGGGCCCACGCGAGCAACGCAGCGCGGCTGGAGCAGAGCTATCGAGACTTTGCAAGCTGCGTCAAGGTGCCCGGGCGACAAAACCCAAAATCGAACATATTCAAGCTTATGCACAACTGGCTGCGGGATGAGGGAAAGGGGAAGTGGGTCCTTATCCTCGACAATGTGGACGACGCCAGCTACCTGGTGGAGGCTCGGGACACTAGTCGCAATGGGCAAACGAGCGGCTTGGACGACAAACGCTCGCAGCCGCTCATGAGCTATGTTCCACGATGCCAGAACGGATCAGTTCTTGTCACAACGCGAAGCAGACACGTGGTGCTGCAGCTAGTCGAGCAGCGCGACATGATTGCCGTGGAGCCGATGGACAAGAGGGATGCACTGGCGCTTCTACAGAAAAAGTTGGGACAGCAGGACAGCAGCGAAGAAGGCGTGAAAGGAGTCGTCGAACTTGCAGCTGCGCTAGAGTTCATGCCGCTCGCTATGGTCCAAGCGGCGGCATACATCTCGCAGCGACGGCCCCGTTGCTCCGTGCAACAGTATCTTCGAGATATTCGACGGAGTGATCGCAAGAGAATAGCTCTCCTTGAGAGCGAAGGAGGACAGCTCCGTCGAGACTGGGAGGCAAAAAACTCTATCATTGTAACTTGGCAGATATCCTTTGACCACATTCGCCAGGTGCGAACCTCTGCAGCTGACTTACTGGCGCTGATGAGCTTCTACGACCGTCAAGGAATTCCAGAAGCGCTACTTCGACGACCGTCTGGAGAAAAAACCGCACCGCAAGGCCGGGAAGAGTGCGACAGCAATGAGGACGACTGGGGCGAGGACGAAGACACTGCGTCGCAACTCAGCGCGAGCGATACGTTCGAAGACGATATCCAAACACTGCGCGACTACTCGTTCATTTCCGTTAATGCAGACGGGGCTCCCTTCGAAATGCACAGGCTAGTGCAGCTGGCGACGCGAAAGTGGCTAGAAGATCACAACAAGCTAGAGGAGTGGAAGCAGAATTCTCTTAGGAACCTCTGCGCAGCGATTCCGACAGGAAGGTACGAGAATTGGACAACATGCCAGACGCTGTTTCCGCATGCCAAATCAGCAGCAGGGCAGCAGCCGGTGGGAGACGGCGCATTAGAGGACTGGGCTACCATCTTGTACAGGGCAGCATGTTACGCATGGGTAATGAGTAATTGGATTGAGGCAGAAAAGATGTCAACCCAGGCGAAAAGGGTGAGGGAGAAGATTCTCGGTCGAGAGCATGAAGACACGCTGGATAGCATCGAAATGGAAGGCTTGGTGTATAATGATCAGGGCCGATGGGAGGCTGCCGAAGCGCTGCTTGTGGAAGTGATGGAAGCTCGCAAGAAGAAGCTAGGGGCGGACCATCCTGGCACACTAGCTAGCATGAGCAATCTAGCGTCGACTTACCGGCGTCAAGGGCGGTGGGATGCAGCGGAAGAGCTAGACGTGCAAGTATTAGAGACTCGTAAGAAGAAGAAGCTAGGGGCGGACCATCCTGGCACACTAGCTAGCATGAGCAATCTAGCGTCGACTTACCGGCGTCAAGGGCGGTGGGATGCAGCGGAAGAGCTAGGAGTACAAGTATTAGAGACTCGCAAGAAGAAGCTAGGGGCGGACCATCCTGACACACTAGG